>Ga0187866_1000220_pt1 | contig 75604 bp, 59 predicted proteins | sample June2016WEW_11_1_3_FD_133013 | JGI IMG/M metagenome (GOLD analysis project Ga0187866, IMG submission 133013) | Peatland microbial communities from SPRUCE experiment site at the Marcell Experimental Forest, Minnesota, USA - June2016WEW_11_150 | ecosystem: Environmental > Terrestrial > Soil >... | reverse complement strand
TAATGACTGAACCGTCCGGGGCGAAGTATTTGCCTTTCCATCGGTCAGCTTTTACCTGTGTGAACCGGTTGCCCGGAATCGTGAACGTTTGTTCACCCCAGGTTATGGTCAGGCCGGCTGTTACGGAGGAGTCATCCGCCACGGTTAAGGCGCCTTTAACGGAAAGCGAGCTGCCGGCGGGTTTGGAGGTAATCTTGAGACAGTATTTTGCAATCGACAGCGTGTCGGCGTATCCGCTTAACAGCCGGACAGGAATTTTTTGCCTGCCGTTGACAACGTTTTCGCCGGCGATACCCATGCCGGAATAAGCTCCTATGTCGATGAGGACATATAATGGACAGGCAAGACCGGTAAGATTTACATTCGCGGCTTTGAGGTCAAATTTGTTTTTGCTCACGTCGAATTTGAGCAGAGTTATGCCGCCCGGCCTGCCAGACGTTGTTTTGTATTTGTAAGTATAAGCGTTTTTGGAATTAACGAACAAACCCGTGCTTATGGCCTGCTCATAGACGAGGTAATCGTCGGCCTGGGAATATATCCGAACTGTGATATTGCCGGCGGCGGCAATTAACTCGGCGGTAGCGTTAAAGTCGCCGGAGCAGGATATTGAATCAAGTCCCCGAATTTTACCTGCCTTGATGCCGCATTTTTTAATCGTAAAGTTATGGATTGTGCTGTCGGTTATGACTAATTTGCGGCTGTTCGATTTGCCGTTAAATGTTGCTGTTACCGTGCATTGCTGGTAGCCGTTGACGTCGGCGGCGGTAATTAGCCCGTTGGCGTCTATTGTCGCGTAGTTCGAGTCCACAGTCCAGGTTGCCTGTCCTGTTGTTAAATTCTTCGTGCTGCCGTCGTCATAATGGGCTATGCAGGTGAATTGTGCGGCAGCTCCCTCCGCTAAATTATCAGGCCCGGCAACCTCGACGGATTCAACAATCATCTCGCAGGGCTGGTAATCTGAAACGTCTGACTCTAAAAAGTCAGTAGGGGCGCCTGTGCCCTCGGAAATGCCGACCAGTCCCGCCTGCGAGTCGACGGACAGCCAGGACAGACGAATCCGGCCGTCGTAAAACATTTCGACCTGGAAAGTATTTGAATTATTGACGCCGTATTCCGGAACACCCTGCCATGTAACGACAGCGCGGTCGTCAAGCTCTTTGTATCGCACGAGGCCTGCACTGGAAGGGTCAAGGTCGCGGAACAGAGCCGAAATACGTTTGGCTGCGAAGTGGTTGGATAAGCTCTCGATATAATCGGTATCGGCGGCGTCGAAAGTGATATGGCCGTTGGCATTCACATAAAAGGTGTTGTAACTTTCGCCGTAGATTTTAACGCTGTGACCGGTAAGCGTAACGGCCTGTGAACCATCGTCGTCCACTGTAAGGTTGGTGCTGACGGCGGGGTTGACAGGAAATTCGGTGATTTCTTTTAAACAGGCCAAATACCGCGACGACGATTCATCCGGCGTAAGAAGCAGTGATTTGTTTGAAAGGTCGAATTTGTTCGAAGCGCTGCTGAATAATTGCGTGAAATAATCGGTCCGTGTATCGCTGATTGCGAAGTTGGCGTCGCTTTCGTCGGTGTTTACACCGTCGCTAATCCATATTCTGTAATCCGAACCGACGGGTACTGTGCTTGGTATGTTCCAGGAAAATTCGCCGGTGTTGGAGACGCCGCTTGCCAATTGCAGATATTCAGCTCCTGCCTTGAGCAGATAAATGTCAACGGTATTTGAGCCGCCGATAGACGCCCACGTAATAGTCCAGTCGAATCCCTGAACCAGGGTTTTGCTGGTATTGGGAGCTATTACCGTCAATGACGGCGAAGCCGTAAGTGCGTTATAGGCGTTAAGCCGTCTTCCTGTAATTGTCTTGTCGGCCAGTGAATCAACGAGGTCGCCCGTCCAGATAAGCCGGGTCTTCAGTTCAGACAAGCTCATAGACGGGTTGTATGCCAGCAGCAATGCGGCCACTCCCGCCACGTGCGGTGTCGCCATTGAGGTGCCGCTGTAGTAAGCGTACCCGTTGCCGAGAACCGTGCTGAGGATGCTGACTCCCGGTGCGCCGAGGTGGACGCTGTTCCGGCCATAATTTGAAAACCAGGCCAATTCGTCGTTGCAATCGGTTGCGGCGACCGCGATTACGTTCGAGATATTATAGCCGGAGGGGTAGTGAGCAGAAGAATCGCAATCAGCGGAATCGTTGCCTGCGGCGGCGACAAAAAGCACGCCGTTATTTTTGGCGTTGGTGATTGCCGCGGCAAGCGCGGCTGAATATTCGCCTCCGCCCCAGCTATTGCTGAGGATATTTGCGCCATTGGCGACCGCGTAATTTATGGCTTCTATGGCGTCTGCGACACTGCCTGAGCCGGTTTCGTCGAGGAACCTGCACGCCATCAGTTTGCACCGCCAGTTGACTCCTGTTACTCCGACGTCGTTATTGCCGCTGCCTGCGATTGTGCCGGAGCAATGTGTTCCGTGGCCGTTTTTATCGATTACGTTGCCGTCGCCATCGACAAAATTATAGCCGTGAACGTCGTCTATGTACCCGTTATGGTCATCATCACGACCGTTGCCTGCTATTTCATCGGGGTTGGTCCAAATATTGGCGGCGATGTCGGGATGCCTGTAATCGATACCCGTATCGATAACCGCTACTACGACGTCGTCCGAGCCGGTGGTTATGTCCCATGCCGAGACAGCGTCGATGTCGGCGTTTGCGATGCCGCCCGTCTGGCCTGTGTTTCTCATTGCCCAGAGCCGTGTAAAGTATGTATCGTTGGGCACACCCAAAGCCCGCACCCTGTAGTTTGGTTCCACGCGGACAATGCGGGGGTCTTTTTTGGCTTTGTGCTCCGCGATTGCCTGTTTGACGGATTTACCCTCGGACAGTTTTACGCGAAGCACCTGATTTTTGATTGTTTTCGACGGCCCGGTGAGGAGTTTGGTTCTTCGCGAGGAAACAAACGACATTCTCTTTTTCACAATTCCGCCGACCATTGCGCCAACTTCTTTGTTATCTGTATTCGCATCATTGGCCAGGATTACCAGAACTTCATCGGGGACGTATTCTTGTTTGTCGTCAGGCGTCGCAAAAGTTGCGATGTCGGCCTGTTCGCCGGCATTGGCGGTTTGCAGGACCTGCCCACCGGCGATAGCCCAAAACGCCAGCATTACCGCAATCAAAAATAGATGATTGGTATTGTAGGCGGGGTAAATATCAAACGATAAATTGCGTTTGCCTTTAATAAGGCATACCCACAGTGCGGAAAAACGCAAAAAAGCTGCCATGATAATTTCCTCCCGACTTGAGCAGACCAACAGAAAGTCCTCTCTAAACAAAAGTATGCAAAACGACAGGCCGGAAACCAAAGGATGGCTGTTAATTTAAGATGGGTTTCTCAAAAATGCAGACAGGAGGCGTTTTTATAAGACCAGGAGGATTATATTTTTGATTTATACAGCCGGTTCAGGCCAGCATCGATGCGGCGATTTGGGCGACGGCGATACCTGCTTTTTTGGAGGTCAACGGCCCGACGAGCGCAAGCAGGTCGGAATTGGTTTGGGCAAGCCGGGTTTTATCTTCGAGTTGGTTTCGGACTGTTTCGATAATCGGTTCAATCGAATGGAAATAAGGCATATACTCCGGCACAAGCTCACGGCCTGCGAGGATATTGACCAGCGACAGATATTTAGTGGTAACTAACCATCGGCCGACGAGATGCCACAGTATCGGGCTGGTCTGATACATAATCACCATCGGGCATCCCGCGGAAGCCACCTGCAAAGTTGCGCTGCCGCTTGCGACGAGAGCGAAATCAGAATTTCTTGTCGTCTGATATACGGAGTCAATGGAGTAGTCGGTTCGAAATCCCATCAGGCGGGTCGAATCAAGTGCGCCCCTGGTTGCCTCATCGATGGCCACTGTCGTAAAAGTCGCGTGGGGGTATTTTTTTCGCAGTGCAATCGCGATTTGCTGCATCGGTCGCCAAAGCGTTCCGACTTCGGCGGTTCTTGAGCCGGGGACAATCGCTATCTTGACGTTGACGGGATTGAAGTTTCGATAATCGCGTTTTGCCCTGTTCAAATCCGACTGGGTCAGCTCGTCGAGCAGGGGATTGCCGACAAATTCCGCGGGGACTCCCCGACTCGTGAACCATTCCTGCTCGAAAGGCAAAAGGCAGCAAAGTTTGTCGCAGCATTTTCGAAGTTTGCGGATTCGCCATGGGGCCCAGGCCCAGAGCTGCGGCGCGACATAAAAGAGCGTTTTGATTCCCGATTTTTTGGCGGCCTTTGCGATATGAAAGTTGAAGGCGGGCGAATCACAGACAATGACGAGATTCGGCTTTTTGGCGGCTAGGAACTTCGCTATTTGTTTTATAAGCCGGTAATAATGAGAGACGTGCGCAAAGGCGTTATAGGTCATCGCTGCCCGGCCGACGGCGTTTTCGATTAGTGTGCAGCCGGCTTGGGCCATTTTGGGTCCGCCTATGCCGACAAATTCCAAATTCTGATTTGCCTGTCGCATGGTGCGTATCAGGGCGGCGCAATGCCTGTCGGCGCTGGGTTCGGCAGCACTTATAAAAATCGCCTGTTTGCTATTCCGGTCGGTCATAACCGCCTATGCCGGTTGCACGCTGAAAACGTCAAATTGTGTCCCGAACTGGCGAAGGTAAAAGAGCGAATATGCCCGCTTAAAAGCGATGAGAGGCAATAGAATCACCACAATAGGATACATGACAATTATGTTTAAAATTGGAACTATTAAAAGCAGTGAAATACAACAACTCAAACAACAACAACAGCAGAAGCCGATCAGGTAAATAGCCAAGGCGATAAATGCTATAACCAAATGTATCACAATCTGAAACAGGATATACAGAAGCATTTGTGCTTTATTGCTGCTAATGAGCGCCAGGCATTGTTTCCAGCCGGCGATGCAGCTTTCGGTATTCAAAAACATAATCGGCACGACAAAATCAGTGGTGAATTTGGCGATTAGGCCAAGTAAAACCGCGACGACAACGACAACAAAAATGGCCCCCGTTAAACCAATTATAGCTGCCGGGTTAAATCCTGTTGCGCACATAACAAAACCTGCGAAGACAGCAGCCGCAACCGGAAGTCCTATTACAAGGAATCCGATAAACCCAAGTACGATGCGGAACAGGAAAAGCGAATTGCCGTGCCGGGCAAACTTATTCCAGGGAACGACGACTTCGGCTTTATTGCCCGCGACACAATGGACGAACATAAACTGTCCCCTACTTCGCAGCCAGCAAAGGACCACCGCTATAATTATGATTATCGGGATTAAAATCGCCCCCACAAAGATTATGACGGCCAGATGCGCGAGTATGCCGTCTTTTATAGCGTGGAAGATGGGCTCGTGACCATCCGCTCGCCATCCGTTACCGCCGTTGCCCCCGCCGCCACCGCCTCCATGGCCGAGTTGTGCCAGCCAGGCGCAAAAACCAATAATAAACCACTTTGACAAATCAAACGGTTTGAAAAGCATCAGCCGGACGTGTTCAATGGCCTGGCCGATGGGGTCGATTACGCTGACGCGTTGTGGATTCTCTAATCCCATAAGGTAACTCCTTTAACTATTTTTTTAAGAGACGGAATTAGGTTGCCTGTGTCTTGGCGGCGTCTTTCAGCCGGCGAAGCTCTCTGCGTATGGGCCAGTCGCCAAGCGCAAGAACAAACGGCAGAACTATGTTGGCAATCGGCACTAAAGTAAAAAGTCCCCAGGCCCAGTTATAACCCGCCTTGTGGAAAATCATGCAGTTTATCCATGTTTTTATCAGGGCCACAACCAGGCAAAGAAGTACCACCAGGGACGCAATAACAATACAAACAGGCAACATACCGTTATGGGGCATATTTGTGCAGCACATATCTTCTCCTTTCAATAAATTTTGTTAAAGGATATACTTTTGTCAATGAGTTTACCCGTTTGGCGGCTGTTTGGGAAGCCCTGAGAAAATAAAATGCAAGATATAAAAACCGGGACAAAAAAGAAGTTTTCACACAGAAGGACGATGATACGCTTCTTTATCGGTATTATTGCGATGGGGGTCGCGATTTTCGCATTGGCGGGCCGGCTGGATTACTGGCAGGGCTGGCTTTTCTTTTCGACTTTCCTGGTTCTTATGACGGGATTCGGCGTTTTTTTCACCAAAAAGCAGGACCTTACGCAGGAACGCGTCAGGCCCGGCCCCGGTGTCAAATGGTGGGACAAAATCTTTTTAGCTATCCACGTTCCTTTATCTTTATCCGTTAGTTTGCTTGCCGCCCTCGATGCGGGCCGGTTTCACTGGTCACCTCAATTACCCATTGTCCTGTATCCGGTGATGTTTGTTTTGATTCTGACCGGCTCTTGTATTATCTGTTGGGCGATGTGGACCAATAACTTTTTTTCCAGCGGGGTCCGCATCCAGACCGACCGGGGTCACTATGTTGTTACCGATGGGCCATACCGTTACGTTCGCCATCCCGGCTACGTCGGCGTAATTATTTTCATGCCTGCTTCGGCCCTGCTCCTCGGCTCAATCTATGCTCTTATCCCGGCCGCGATAGACATTTTCCTGCTTATCATTCGCACACATCTCGAAGACCTCACACTTCAAAAAGAGCTTCCCGGCTACGCCGACTACGCCAAACAAGTTCGCTTCCGTCTCATACCCTGTATCTGGTAATCTTGATTTAATAGTTGCAACACCGGCTGCGCAAAAAAAGGGCGCTGTTGGACAGCGCCCTGGTGATTCAGTTGATAAATCTCAAAACCGTTTTGTCAGATAAGCTGTGTTTTGCCGGGTAATGCGACTGGTTCAGCCGGGAAATCGCCGGTGAAATCCAGCTTGGCCGGCATTAGGTCAAGTTTTGAGGCGTTCATAACCCAGTCCCAGGAAATTTCCCTTCCGGTATATGTGCTCATCCTGCCCATAATGCCGGTGAGGGTGCTTTCAGCGACGCGTTTGGCCTCATTGAGCGGCTTGCCGTCTCTGATACTTTGTATCAGGTCGGCGTGCTCTAGGACGTATGGGTTCGGGTTGAGGCCTTCGTATCTGTAGGCGTTTTTGCCCTTGATGTAGCCGGTTGCGCCGTCGGTGTAGCAGAATCCTTTGGTTCCCTTGACGTTTTCCGATACGCGTTCACTGCAGGCGGGCATTTGTCGGCACATACTGGTAGCTTTTATTCCTTTTGGATATTCGAATTCGACGGCGAAGTGGTCGTATATGTTGCCATATTTTCTCACGGCTCTGCCGCCCATACCGTATGCCTTGACCGGGTGCGCGTCGAGCGCCCAGTTGATAACGTCGATATTGTGAACATGTTGTTCGACGATGTGGTCGCCGGAAGTCCAGAGGAACCAGGGCCAGTTCCTGCACTGCCATTCCATACCATTTGGCATTTTATCTCTTTCGAACCATTTCCAATAGCCGAGCATATCGCCGCCGCACCAGTAACACTGCGCGGTCATTATTTCGCCTATTGCGCCATCCTGCACTTTTTTAATCAGGTCGAGGTAGTGTTTTTGATGTCTGCGTTGAGTGCCTGCGACGATTGACAGTTTCTTCTGGGCTGCCAGCTCAGCCGTCTGGATTACCGACCTGATTCCGATGGGGTCAATGCCCGCTGGCTTTTCCATAAAGACGTGTTTGCCCGCCTCGACCGCGGCCTTGAGATGTATCGGCCTTGTATATGGCGGGGCAGTCAGCAGGACCATATCAACGTTGGTAGCCAATAACTTTTGATAGGCGTCGAAGCCGGCAAAACACATTTCGGGCTTGACGTTGAATCCGCGCGGCAGGGGTGGCCTGTCTTTGTCATTAGGAACGCCTTCGGGCAGCAATTTCATTGCCAGATCAATATGGTCTTGGAAAAGGTCGGCGATAGCGACTAATTCGATGGATTCCGAGGCATCGATGCAATTTCTTACGGCATCCATTCCGCGTCCGCCGCAGCCGATAAGCCCGATGCGAATTTTATCGTTGCCGGCTACATAAGCCGCGCTGCCGAGTTTGGCGGCCGGCTGGCAACCTGCGATTTGTGAGGCGATTGCTCCGAGCGAGACCGCCGCTGTGGTTTTCATAAACGACCTTCTGTTTATTTCCTGCATAAGTATCACCCTTTCAGCTTCTGGTTAAGGATTGTTTCAATAGTTATCGCACCAGCGGTATGCATCTATTACTGCCCGTTCGCCTTCTTTGCCGGGTTTGCTTTTACCGTGTTCCATACAAAGGACGCCCTGGTATCCTTTTTCGTGAATGTGTTTGAAGATGTTTTGATAGTTGATTTCGCCTGTTGTCGGCTCATTTCGTCCGGGCGTGTCGCCCAAGTGAAATGCAGCTATTTCCTCCCAGGCGCGGTCCATATTGGGGATGAGGTTGCCTTCGGTAATCTGCTGATGGTACAGGTCATCCACAATTTTACAGGATGGGCTGTTGACCGCCCTGCAAATCTGGTAGGCCTGCGGGATTTTGGAGAGGAACATCCCGGGGTGGTTTATCCAGTTATTCAGCGACTCGATAACCATAATGAAGCCGTCTTTTTCGCAGACCTCGGCGCAGGCCTTGAGATTGTCGATAACGTTGGCTGTCTGGTAGGCCCATTCCATGTTGTTGGCATATTGCCCCGGCACGACGATGCCCATTTTGTTGCCGGTACGCTTTGAGACCTCAATTGCCGCCTTGATTTTAGTGATAGCCGACTCACGGACTTTGCTGTCCTTCAGGACAAACGTCGGCCTGCTGAATTCGGCGTATGCGATAAATGGTCCCATAGCAAGATTAAGCTGCTGGCATTGTTTGGCGATTGCTTCCTGTAATTCGGGCGGCTTTTGGTTGAGGTTGTTGTCGAACATTGCCGAAAACCCCTCGTCGGCGAAGAATTTCAACTGGTCAATAGGGTCTTTGCCCGCGCTTTCCTCATACTTCCCAAGCTCCGGGGCATATTTGAGCTTGAATTTGTTCGTGGATTTTGCTGCCGGTTTGTCTTCCGCATGAGAACTTGATATTGCCGCCACGCCGGCGGCGAGACCTGCTGCCACAAATGTCCTTCGGTCCATTGCGATGCCTCCTAAAAATTATCGGTTCAGACCATTGCCCATTTTTACCACTTGCCCCTTTTGACATCAAGTGAATAGTTTGTAACTCTTGCCAATGACGGTGAAAACAGCTATCATTAGCAGACAGCGTATTAGAGAATAATAAGAGGTTAGCGAAATGAAACCAAAACTGATAATCTGCGGCGCTGCGGGTCGAATGGGCAGACGTATTGTGGCCCTGGCGATGGAAGAAGGCGTGTTTGAAATCGCGGGAGCGATTGAAAAAGCAGGTCATCCCGACTTAGGCAAAGACGTGGGCGTTCTGGCTGGAGTGCCGCAACTGAATGTTAAGGTGGCGGACGGTTTTTCCGGCAAGGCGGATGTTGTAATTGATTTTTCGCTGCCTGAGGCGGCGGATGGGTCGATTGATTATTGTTCGGGCAATAAAGCGGGCCTGGTCTTAGGAACAACGGGTCTGAGCGACAGCCAGCGGAAGAAAATCGAGACAGCATCCTCGAAAATACCGATTGTCTGCGCGACCAATATGAGCGTGGGGATGAATACCCTGTTTGCCCTTGTTGGTAAAGTGGCATCGATGCTGGGGCCTGATTACGATATCGAGATTGTCGAGCAGCACCATCGTTTCAAAAAAGACGCTCCGAGCGGCTCGGCTTTGACGCTTGCTGAAAATATCGCAAAAGCAACGGGCAAGGAATTTCCCGATTGCCTCACCCACGGCAGGAACGGCAAAGACGCCCTGCGTGATAAAGGCACAATCGGTATGCATGCCGTACGGGCAGGCGATATCGTTGGGATTCATTCGGTGATTTTCTCGACGCTCGGCGAGACGGTAACGCTGAATCATACCGCTCACAGCAGGGACACCTTTGTTCGCGGCGCTCTTCGCGCGGCGGGCTGGCTCATAAATAAAAAACCCGGCCTGTATTCAATGGCCGACGTATTAGGATTGAAATAGCGAAACGGCAGGGATGCCCTTCGACAAGGCTCAGGGCAGGCCCCGAAGTTTGATATCAAACATAAGAAAGGAAGTGAGATTATGAATATTGTATTTTCATTGATAGCGATAATTGGGGGCGGATTAGGGTCGCTGATTGCATTTAATAAGGTGCAACTGGATAAATTTATAAGCCCCGATGAGGCAGAGGCCTGGCACAGGAAATACGGGAAGATACTCAAGATTTTAGGCCCGGCTGTTACCGTCATAGGGATATGGTTTCTGCTGTTTTAGTCAACTAACTATTTGCCACTAATGGCTTGGCCATCCCTTTGCCGTGAGGCATCCCTTTTGGGAACGGGAGACCCCGAGACACTAAGTCGATTTTAGATTATTTCGGTGTGGCCATTCGACTAATATGTCCCCAGTTGCGATTACAGTTAAAAATATCAGCAAAAGTTTCGGCAAGGTGAATGCCGTCCGCGACCTGAGTTTCGAGGTCGAGGCCGACACCTGCTATGGCTTCCTGGGGCCAAATGGCGCGGGCAAGACAACGATGATGAAGATGCTCTATGGCAAATGTACCAGGGGAAAAAACGGCGATGGCTCGATAAACGTTTTGGGTTATGACCCCGCGAGCAATGAGCTTGCAATCAAATATCTCTCAGGTGTTGTCCCGCAGGATAATAATCTCGATGAGGAGCTTGACGTAATAAGCAACCTGATGGTTTATTCGCGGTTTTACGCACTGCCGCGTAAGGCGGCGACGAGCAGGATTGATTACCTGCTTGGGTTTATGGAATTGTCAGACAAACGCGCCGCCAGAATCAGGGAGCTTTCGGGCGGTATGCAGCGGCGATTAGTAATCGCGCGTGCGCTGATGAATAACCCGAAACTTTTGATACTCGATGAGCCGACGACAGGCCTTGACCCGCAGGTGAGACACCTTATCTGGGACAAGCTGCGGCAGCTCAAAAGGCACGGCACGACGATTCTGCTGACGACGCACTATATGGAAGAGGCGTTTGCGCTTTGCGATACGATTTTGATTATGGATAAAGGGGCAGGCATACTTCGCGGGTCGCCCGGGGAGCTGCTTACGAAAAATGTCGAGAAACACGTCCTTGAAATTACGGGCAGCCAGACGCTGGAAACGGCAGCAGACGGCGCGACGCTGCAGAAAGTCAGGATAGACCGTACACAGGAGACAACGCGTGTGTATTGCGATGACGACCAGCTTCTGCGGCAATTAGCGGGCGGGCTGAAGGACGCACGTTACTTTTTGAGGCAGTCGAATCTTGAGGATGTATTTTTGAAGGCGACGGGCAGGGCATTGAATGAAAAACAGTAAACCATATCCTTGTCCGCCATCCGTTGGGCGGATTTATCCGCCGCTTGCCAGCCGATTGTTCGGCGTGTGGTTTCGGCATACGCGGGTCTATACCAAGAATATTTTCAGCAACGGTCTGCCGCCATTTCTTGAGCCGTTGCTGTTTTTGGCGGGCGTCGGGCTGGGCTTAAGCAAATACATCACCCAGTCAATGGAGGGTCTGACTTATATCGAGTTTCTCGGGACCGGACTTCTTATGACGTCGGCGATGTTTACCGCGTCGTTCGAATGCACCTTCGGCACATTTATCAGGATGGAGTTCGAGAAGGTCTATGACGGTATGCTGGCAGCGCCATTGACTGCTAATAACCTGATTATCGGGGAGATTATCTGGGCGGGGACAAAGGGATTTTTCTTCTCGTTTGCCGTACTGTGCGTTCTTACCTGTTTCGGCATCATATCTTTGCCGCGGGGTTTACTTGCGCCGTTTATAGGGTTTTTCACCGGGCTGATGTTTTCCGTTATGGCGTTATTGGTTACGTCTTTTGTCAGGACGATTAACCATTTCAATTTTTACTTCACGGGTTTTATCTCGCCGATGTTTTTCTTTTCGGGCGTGGTTTTTCCGATTTCTAATTTACCCGCCTATATTCGCCCGTTCGCCGAGATTATACCTCTGACGCATTCCGTCCGGCTTACCCGTGCCGTCTGCGCAGGCCAATACCATTTGATTCTCCTGCTCGATGTGCTTTACATTATCGCCTTTATCCTCGTAATTGGCTTTTTCGCGGTCAACCGGCTCAAAAAACGGCTTGTATATTAAATCAAGCATTCTATAATTCTGGATAGCTTGGATGATAAAGTTTTTGTCTCGGTAAGGATGAAGGAGGTCCGGAATGAGAGGTTTTGCTTTTTTAACGGCAGTATTGACAAGTTTGCTATTATTGGCAAGCCCGGCCAAAACAGAAGAAGCCACGCAAAGTCCGGTCGGAAGCTGGCAAAGTGTTGATTATGTCGAAAATATAGAGAGCTTCAAGCCGGATAAAAAAAACTGGCGGGGCGAGCTTTTCCTGAAGGAGGTTGAGTTCAGAAGCGACGGTACAACTTCATCTTTCTTTCGCTGGGAAAACGGCTGGATTTTACACAATGACGATAAAACAAAGGCAGAGTATTATATCAGGCAAATGAGCGAGTCGACTTATCTTTTCCTGCCCTGGCTCAGCGGTGATGTTGTCATACGCGGACAAAAGCCCTCGTATTATGTACTCAAAAAAGTTTCCGATAAAAAACAACCGTCGGGCGAAGAACAAAAAGATACGAGTAAGCCCCGAGGGGCTTTCAGGGCTATCGAAACTGTCGATTCCGTCAAGGAATTCGATGATGTTCGTGACAGGGACCTGAGCAAACTACGGCCGGCGGCGGTTGCCGCTGTCATTTCTACGCTCGATTTTAATAAGGATACCATTTGGCCCGACCAGAATCTGCTTCCCGGGAAACACCCGGAGAAGCTGCTTGAAGAAGCAATGAATCCCGGCCTGGGCGTAAGAGCGCTTCACCGTCAGGGTATAACGGGCAAGGGTGTCACCGTTGCGATTATCGATCAGCCGCTTTATCAGGACCATCCGGAATTTGCAGGCAAGATAGCGGTTTATCATGATGTCAACTGCGGGTCGAATGGCAGCATGCACGGCCCGGCTGTTGCCAGTTTGCTTGCAGGGACCAATTGCGGAACGGCACCAGATGTAAAAATTTATTATGTTGCCGCTCCATCATGGACTAAGGACGCGGCTTATCAAGCGAAGGCGCTTGACTGGATAGTCGAACAAAATTCAAAGCTTCCTACCGGCCAGAAGATTCGCGTTGTATCTGTTTCTGCCGCTCCATCCGGTCAAGATTCGCCGTTTGAAAAAAATCAGCAGATGTGGGACCAGGCCTACGCTCGTGCTGAGGCGGCAGGCCTCCTTGTCCTCGATTGCACCAAGCACCATGGTATCATTGGGCGATGTATTCTTGATGCGGGGAATCGCGAAGACCCTTCGCAATGTTTGATAGGCATGCATCCCGGTGACAAAGTAAATCCAATGGATGATAGAGTTTATGCTCCAAGTGGTCCTCGAACAACGGCCGAACAGTATCAAGAAAACCGATTCACTTATCAGTATAATGGCCGGGGCGGCCTGAGCTGGACGATTCCGTACGCTGCGGGCGTTCTTGCTATGGGCTGGCAGGTAAATCCGGGTCTTGGGCCGGAGCAAATGAAAGAGATACTTTTCAATTCGGCCGCAAAGGGGCAGGGCGGCGCGAAGATAATTGACCCGCAGAGGTTTATCGGTATGGTCAGAATGGCAAAGCCTGATAGCGTCGGTTTATCTCCTCGCCGTGAATCCCCGCCGCGCTCCGGCCGCACTACTGACTCAAAGCCGCGAGGACGCTCATCGCGTTGAAGAGGGCGTGGACGAAAACGGCGCGGAAAAGCGACCCGCTTTTTTCATAAGTATAGCCGAGGCAAAGCGACAGGGCAAAAAGGGCGAGCCAGTGCTCCGGATTTGCGTGGAAAATAACAAAAACAAGCGAAGTCACAAAAATTGCGGGCCAGGGTCTGACGATATATGACCGCAGCGCAGTTTGAATCATCCCGCGGAAAATAAGCTCCTCCACAAACGGCACAACTACAATGGCGGTAAAGACAATCAAGGCGCGCACCTGCCACTGAGAATAAGCGATGATTTGCTTTAATTCCTCGTGCTGCGGCATTTTAAATTTGTCGCCTAAGAGCAATTTGCCAATGATGGTTGTCAGTATAATCGCGCCGAGGACAACCGGCATAATCGCAAACAGATTGAGGAACGCGGCGACAAAATCACGTGGAATGGTTTTCAGATTAAGCCCCAGCCCCTTTAGGCCGCGGGCAAAAGTGAGCCGTGCTATCATTACGCTCGTTACGATTGCGGGGATTACGCCGAGGCAAAGCGCCAGGTTATCTGCGATTGAACCCTGCCAGTCGGGCAGGCCTGCCAATAATTTTTCCTTGATGAAATATAATACCGATACCGTCCCAAACCACAGAAAAAACGGTATGAGCGCCCAAAGGGGGGGCATAATATTTTCCCGTGCCGGTGCGTTGTCGAGCGACTTTGTGCCTAGGGATGTTCTGAGCGCCCAGACCGAGAGCACCAGTACGCCGCCTATACATACAACCAGGTCGGCTGTGGTGGTCTGGCCGCCAAGCTCTTCGAGAATCCTTGTTATCTTTGCGATAGCCACAATTACCGTTGCCTCACCACCTCCCGTTAGGGATGCCAAGTGGCATTAGGTGTACAAGTATTGATAAAAACAGTCGTTTGTATTACCATATACGAACTCGATTTAGCTTTTCAAGGAAAATAGATATGGACATATTTCGAATCGAAGGACCGGTTCGTCTTTCGGGCACGGTTTCCGTCAACGGGTCGAAGAACGCTGCGCTGCCGATTATGGCCGCGGCGATACTTGCGCCGGGCAAATCAGTTCTGAGAGGCGCTCCCCGACTTTCGGATATTTCGGTCTTCGGACAGTTGCTCGTGGACATCGGCTGCAAGGTCACAACAGCAGATAACGGTGATATAACTATCGACTCAACCACGATAGGCAAACCCGTGGGCGAATACGATATCGTCCGCAAGATGCGCGCGGGAATCTGCATTCTGGGCCCGCTTTTGGCGAGATGCGGCAAGGCGCAGGTCTCGATGCCCGGCGGCTGCGCAATCGGTTATCGTCCCGTCGATATTCACATTCGCGGATTGCGCGAGCTTGGGGTCCAGATTGACCTCGAAAACGGCTACATCGTGGCAGATGCGACCAAGGGCTTACGGGGCAGGGAGATATTTTTGGGCGGGCCTTTCGGCTCGACCGTTCTGGGCACGGCAAACGTGATGATGGCGGCGACGTTAGCCAAAGGCAAAACGGTGATTGAATCCGCGGCCTGTGAGCCGGAAGTTACAGATTTAGCAAACTGCCTCAATAAAATGGGCGCAAAAATAACCGGCATCGGCTCGCCTCGTCTGACAATTGAGGGAGTCAAGCAGCTTAAGCCATTCGAATACGAAGTTATTCCTGACCGTATTGAAGCGGGGACATTTATGGCGGCGGCAGCAATTACCAAAGGTTGCCTGCATATACAAAACTGCCGGCTCACAGACCTGATGGCGGTTGTTGACAAGCTTCGCAATATAGGCGTTACCGTCGAGGCCGAAAATTCCGGGTGTATTGTCGCCTGCTCGGGGCATGTCAGGCCGACCGATATCACGACCCAGCCATATCCGGGTTTCCCGACCGACCTTCAGGCACAGTTTATGGCGTTGCTGGCGTTGGCGGAGGGAAACAGCATCATAATCGAAAAGATTTTCCCGGACAGGTTTATGCACGTCGCGGAGCTTGCGAGAATGGCAGCCGACCTTAGAAAAGAAGGCGCGGCTGTAATCGTATCGGGGGTCAAGAAACTTGTCGCTGCGCCGGTTATGGCGTCGGACCTGCGAGCGTCGGCGGCCCTTGTCATAGCGGCGCTGGCGGCCGAGGGCACGACCATAATCAACAGGGTTTATCACATCGACCGCGGCTACGAAAAAATAGAGGAACGGCTCAATCCCGTCGGCGCAAAAATCACCCGCGAAGGCGACGGTTCGGTATAGGGCCAAAAGATGAAAAAGATTCTTGCAGTCATGGGCAGTCCCCGCAAGGGAGGCAATACTGATTTGCTTGTCCAGAAACTGGCGGAAGGGGCCGCGTCGAAAGGCGCACAGGTCGATACGATTCTTCTTGCCGACCTGAATATCCGCGAGTGCGACGGCTGTCACGTTTGCTGGAGGGGCAAATCCTGCTGTAAAAAAGATGATATGCTCGCCCTGTATCAGAAAATAAGCGAAAGCGACGTGATAGTATTCGGTACGCCCGTTTACTGGTTTGGGCCTACGGCGATTATGAAGGCGTTTATCGACCGCTTTGTGTACTTCAACTGCCCCGAAAACAAGGTAAAAATCAAAGGCAAAGCCGCGGCCACAATAATACCTTTCGAAGACGATGACCTCGACACCGCAAGACCCCTCGTCGAGCTTTTTGAAAAGTCGTTTGATTACCTCGAGATGCGATTAGTCGGCAGCGTAGTTGTGGGCGGGGTGGGCGAGAAGGGCGATATTCTCAAAAAGCCGGACCGGCTGAATGAAGCGTACGAGCTGGGCAAACGACTCGCGGACTGATTGAAGCTAACCACAATGTTTAGCACCTGTTGCGGCAATCGCTCGTATAATCGGTAAAATTTTATTTATATGGAAACCGTTGCTTTATGAAATGGTCGATAAACGCAGGCCGGATATTCGGCATAGAACTACGCATTCACATAACTTTCTTCCTGCTTCCGCTGTTTGTGTTCTTCTCGGATATAAAGGAGGGCTTTGGGCAGGCCGGATTGTCGGTGCTGTTTGTGTGCGCCATATTCGCCTGCGTTGTTATTCACGAGCTTTCGCATAGTTTAGTCGCCCGACGTTTTGGCAGGGAGCCGAAGAGCATCATGCTGCTGCCCATCGGGGGCGTAGCGACAATCGATATGATGCCGACCAGGCCGTTGCAGGAAATAGCGATATCAATCATAGGCCCGGCCACCAATATCGTGATAGCGATAGTACTTTTTCTGGTTGGCGGCTCGTCAATGGCTGTCGCTCTTAAAAATCACTCCAATCTGACCGCTTCCCAGATATTTATAACTGACCTTATTGCGGCCAATATAATACTGGCGATATTCAACCTTATTCCGGCGCTGCCTATGGACGGGGGCAGGGTTTTTAGAAGCATCCTTGCGCTGAAATTTGGTTTTCTGCGAGCCACGTTGTGGGCGGTAACAATCGGCAAAGTAATAGCCCTGCTTTTTATCGTCCTCGGCTTTTTCTACAACCCGTGGCTCGCGCTGATTGGTTTCTTCATTTACTCCGGCGCAAACAGCGAAAAGCAGCAGGCAATCTATCTGACGATGCTTGCTCAAAGGCCGCCTGATTTGACAATACCGCCCGAATATATTAACTTAAACCAGGATGACCGGATCCCGTAAGGGATGGCTTGCGCCATTACGCGGCAGTAACCGCGTGGTCAGACAAAACAGTTGTTATCGATTTGGAGGTATAAGGACATGTCGAGACAAGATGATAAAAGAATCAATCGCAGGAATTTTCTGAAAGCAGCGGGGCTGGTCGGCGTGGGCAGCGCAATCGCGGGGGCAAAAGCCAATGCGGCTGACGCCAATGGGCCGAATATGCCGGCGGCACAGCCCCCAATTCAAAAAGTGCCGAAACGAAAACTCGGCAAAACGGGAGTCGAAGTCCCGATACTATCGCTTGGTTTCGGCAGGCCCGGCGAGCAGGCGGTTTTGAGGCAGTCGCTCGACTGGGGCGTGAATCACTGGGATACGTCGCTGGCGGCGGCAAATGGAGCAAGCGAACAAAGCATCGGCGATTTTATCGCAAAAAATCCCGAACTTAGAAAAGATATATTTCTTGTTACCAAGGAGAATAAGTCAAAAACAACCGATGACCTGGAAAAATGTCTGCAAACGTCTTTGAAACGGCTCAATACCACTTACATCGACCTGTATTTCGGCGTGTATATGGTAAATGATATGGTCCGGTTCACCGACGATGTAAAAAAGTGGGCCGAAAACGCCAAGAAGCAAGGCGTGATAAAACACTTCGGCTTCACTACCCATGAGAATATGCCTCAATGTCTTATGGCCGCCTCAAAGCTCGATTGGATTGACGCCATAATGATGAAATATGACTTCCGACTAATGCAGGATAAGCAAATGCAGGACGCAATCGATGCCTGCCACAAGGCGGGTATCGGTCTTATCGCGATGAAGACGCAAAGTATGCGCCCCCGTGGCGCCACGGCAGATGCCAATGCTGCTGCCGCTGAAGCCGAAGCCGATAAAAAAATGCTTGCTCATTTCCTCAGAAAGGGTTTCACCGAAGGGCAGGCAAAAATTAAGGCAATCCTCGATGACCAGCGTATAAGTTCGGTTTGTTCCTCGATGACCAGCACTTCAATACTGATGACCAATATCGCTGTCGCACTCGATAAAACCAAACTTGCCGCCGAGGATATGGATATGCTCAAACACTACGCACAGGTGACCTGCAGCGGATATTGCGCGGGCTGTGCGCATATTTGCGAGCCGGTGGCTTCAAACGTGCCGGTCAGCGACATTATGCGGGCATTGATGTATCACGACAGCTACGGCGATATTCCTCAGGCAAAAGCGGTGTTCGCTGAGATTCCGGCTGACGTAAAACAGCGTTTGCTGAGCGTCGATTACAGCGCCGCGGAACACGTCTGCCCGAACCGTATGCCGATAAGCAAACTTGTCGCGGATGCGGCAGCCAAACTGGCGTAAACAGTTGCGGGAAGTGAGTTATGATTCGGATAACCGGTGAGACGGTCATCAGCGAGGGTGATATCGTTTATCGATTTTCCCGCAGCTCCGGTCCCGGCGGGCAGAACGTCAACAAGCTCAATACCCGCGTTACGCTTCTTTTTGATATCAATCACAGTCGCGGTCTGACGGCTGAGCAAAAAGAGCTGTTATTTGACCGGCTTTCGTCTCGGATTTCAGATGAAGGTTTTTTGACGATTGTTTCGCAACGGCACAGGACCCAAAGCGCAAATCGCAAGTCCGCACAAAACCGTCTCGTCGAATTGCTCAAATTCGCCCTGAGAGATATACCTGTAAGAAAGGAAACCGACGTTCCGCACGGCGAAAAACAGAAACGCCTTCGCCGTAAGCGCCATCGCAGCGAAATCAAACAGTTGAGAAAATCTGTCTCTTTCGATTGAACCGGTTAAGAACCGCTGGACCGGACGGCTTATTTTACCGAGTCATCCATCGGCATACCGAGTTGTTTGTAGATTCCCTGTCTTGCGGCCTTGTCCTTTTCCAGGATTATTCTGGCGTACTCGGCCACGTCTTTTGCCTTTGCTCTTGGGACAACCACAACGCCTTCGCCGTCGGCGACAATCACGTCGCCCGGCTCAACCAGGACGTTGCCGCAAACTACGGGACGGTTCACCGATTCTATTTCGTTTCTGCCCGGGCGGATCCCCCTGCCTACCTTTTTGAGGTAAAGCGGAATTTTCTCGGTTATGATTTCGTCGGTATCACGTGATGTGTTGCTGGTAACCACACCGATGCATCCAGCCATTTTCCAGACCATTATGTTATTGGACCCGATGGAGCCGGTGTCGCCGTCGCCGTCTTCTTCTATGACCAGAACGGTCCCCTTGCGGATAAGAGGTATGAACGGCTCCGGGGAGAAATAAGTGTACCAATTGTCTCTCCATGCGTCGTATGGTTTGGCCTCCATAGCCGGCGCCTGAGGTTTGTTCGTCGGAACGTATCTGACTGTAACCGCGATACCCTGGATGCGATGCGTATAATGCACTGTGTCTTTCCACAACGGCATAATATCGGGCGACATCGTTCCTATGTTCTTCAAGCCAACTTTGTCCATCCCGTCCACGACGTCTGCTACGCGCAACCCTTTATACAGATTCAGCATCTCTTCATCTTCCTGTGCGGTGTAAACCTTTGTCGCGATGTAATTTTTGCCTGTCTTCATCTCTTCGATTTGCGCTTCTTTCGATGGTTTGGTGATTTTTGGGGCTTTGTTTGGTTCGTTCGGCTCACCAATCGCCGGCACGCTTAGCAGTAAACCCATAAATGCCGTTAAAATATAAATGATTGCCTTTGGTTGTTCAGCTTTCATCTTTTTGTCTCCTTGAATAGGTTGGTTTTTTCCTATTTTGTTCAAGCTTTTTTTATCCAACAAGCTCCACGTCGATTGTTTTTCCTGTCGCGGGGCCTGCGGCAAGAACCAGTTCTTTTCCAAGTCGAACCGCCTCCTGCATTGCCTGGGCATTGTCGGCTATTTTGCCCGCCTCGTCGGTGTTGCTGATAAACAGGTTGGCAAAATAACCCATATCAATTGCGTCTAAGTAATATTTCATCATCAGCCGGATGCAATCGAAGGCTTTGCCTCCTTTTTTTCCTCCGACGGCAATGACCATAGCGAGCCGGCTTATCTCTCGCGGCCCAATGATGGGACGCTTGAGAATATACTTGGTCGCCCAAAGACACTGGCAGCGGTCGATGAGTATTTTCGCCTGTGCGCAGACGCTCATAAAAAATATCGGCGTCGCAAAAACGATGCGGTCAGCGGCGAGGATTTTCGGGAGCACAGCCGCGAAATCGTCCTGGACGGGGCATTCGCCCGTCGCATAGCACGCCCCGCACGCCAGGCAGGGCGAGATATTGAATTTGCAAAGGCGCAGATATTCCGCCCCGGCGCCCGCCGAACTGGCGCCGGACAGCGCCTCGCGCAAAAGCATATCGCTGTTGCTGTTTTCCCGCGGGCTTGTTGATATTCCGAGCACTTTCATAATCGTTTGCTTAAAACAGGATTAATTTCGCCGTTTTGTTTCCCTTAACGCGTTTTCGTAGGCGGCGTTTATCGAAGTCAATTCCTTCTCAACGGATTCGGTATCCATGTGCAGGTCGGGATATTTTTTCGCAAGCGTCTTGATGGTTTCGACGTCGGTTTTGGCCTCGCGCAGCATACTCATAAATTTCTGCGCCGGCTGCTTGTATTTCGATTGTTCGACCTTAAGGTCAAAATCCTTGAGCGCTTCGTTCATTTTTCGCTGAGCTAACAGCAGGTCTTTTCTGGCATTTGCGACTTTCTTGTCAGTAACGACATTTGCGTCGCCGGCCTGTAATTGCTGAAGAAGTTGTTCACGCGAGCCGACAAGCCCGTCGGCTATCGTGCAATCGACGGCCTCTCTGGCGGTCAGGGTCAAAAGCGACCCGGATTTGTTCCAGGTTCGCGCGACCTGCTGGCCGGGCATTTTGTTTATCGGTTCGATAAACAGCCGTTTGCCTCCCTGGTTCACCTCTACAACTTCGATACTGTTTTCGCCGTTAACCATCGCTCTTGCGAGCAGGCTGGGGCGGTTGTTTTGCTGCGCCAGCGAGGCGAGATAAGCCCGCCAGGCGGAGCTGTACTTTTCGTTGACTACGTCTTCATATTTTTTGTCTTTGTTCTGTTCTTTGTCTTTAGGCGAAGTAACCAGTGTTGCGGCGCCGATTATTGTGTTTTCCGTCATATATATTTTGTTGCAGGATAGCGATACCGCTGCGCCGGCGGATATTGCGCCGCCGTATTTGCCGCCTTTGACAAAGGCGATTACGTTGCAGTCGGCATCTATAATGGCCGTGCACATCCGCTGGGCCAGGTCAACCCGCCCGCCTGGCGTATCGATTTCAACAAGTATGAACAAAGGGCCCTCCTGCGAGCTTTCGGCTATCGCTTTCTCGAAGGCGTCGGTTTCTATCTCATACATTATCGCATCATCCACCGGCACAACGATTACCTTGTTGTTCCTGCCGAGATTGTCCCGTTCGATTTCCCATTCTTTGGGAATCAGCTTGAGCAGACCTTTTTCCTGTGTAAAGACGCTCGTCGGGCCATCTTCGGTTTCGGCGGCTTTCTGGGAACTGTTATCCTGGCGGGCGCTTTGGGCGGAGCCGGGTAAGCGAGACGTGATATAGCCGTGGAGCGTTTCGTTTGTCTGGTGATTGATAAAGGTGTCTGCCAGACAAACTCCGGCAAACAGGATTAGCAACGCCGATGTTGAAGCAACTACCGTTTTTAGATTTTTCATCATAATACCCTGCCATTTTTTAACGCCGTTATTATATCATAGGCAATCCAAAATAAATATACGCTTTGGTGCCGCATGCAAGGGCTTGCAAAAAACCGTTACTGTGGTAAAAGATTCATTGCCTTATTTCAACTTTTTTTCTCAGGAAGCCGGTATGGCGGTTAGGTTTATACTTGGCAGGAGCGGCACGGGCAAGACACATCATTGCTTAAAGGCAATAGTGGAGGCATTGTCGCAACCCGCCGAGGGGGCAGATAATCAGTATTTATTGCTTCTTGTTCCGGAACAGGCGAACTACCAGGCAAGTGAGGCAATTCTTAGTAACGCGCAAATAACCGGTTATAGTCGGCTACACGTTTTGTCTTTTAGCCGCTTAGGTTATCTCGTCCTCGGTAAAAATATCGTCAGACCCGAAATTACACACTTAGGCAGGTCGATGGTAATCCAGAAAATCCTCCGCGAATGTGCGGGCAAACTGAACGTATTCGCTGATTCAGCAAAACTCCCCGGCCTGGGGCAGCGTTTGGCTGACACGATTAACCAGTTGCAGCAATACGCGAATACGCCGGATGATATTAAAAATCTCGTGAGCAATCTGCGAAAACAGCAGGGCGATGCTCTGACAGCGGCAAAGTTCGCCGATTTGGGAATCGTTTTCGAGGAATACCAGAAGTTTATCGAAGGTAAATTTCTTGACCCGGATATACAGTTGGCCTCGGCCTGTAAGGCCGTCGCGGGTGCGGATTTGGTGCGGGGGGCAAAGTTGTGGGTCGATGGTTTCGCGGGTTTCACCACAGCCGAGCTTGCCTTACTTACCGAATTGCTCAAAGTAGTCGAAGACGCCCAGATTGCCCTTTGCCTCGACCCCGCTACGACCGATATAGCCAATCCGGACAAAAGTAAAATCGACCCTATGGATTTATTTGGCCACACCGCCGAGACGTACGCCGAGCTTGTCGAGCGGATAAAAAAGTGCAAACTCAAACTTTCGCCGCCGTTGATTTTGAATAAGCCGATTCGCTTTTCGAATAGTCCTCCCCTTGCGCATATCGAGCAAAATATTTTCAATCAGGATTCCGCAAAAATATTCGCTGGCGGCGATATTCGTGTCGTATCAGTGCCGAATACCCGCATCGAGGTGCAGTTTGTCGCCAGGCAGATAACAAAATTAGTCAGACAAAACGGTTTACGGTATCGCGATATCGCCGTCATCGCGTCCGACCTCGATTCTTATGAAAATTACATCAAGACCTGTTTCGAGGATTACGGTATCCCCGTCTTTATAGACAAGCGAAGGCCTCTCAATCAGCATCCTGTAATCGAGCTGATTTGCTCGGCGATGAATGCCGTAACAAATGATTTTCCCGCAGGTGAAATCTTCGCGTATCTCAAGACCGACCTCCCCTGCGTCAAGCGGGACGAAATTAACCTGCTGGAGAATTATTGTCTCGCTTTTGGCATCACCGCCAACGACTGGAAAAGCGACAAACCCTGGCAATACGCTGCCCGGAACGCCGAACAATTCGACGAAGAGCGTGTAAACCTAATCCGCAAAAAGGCGATTGCTCCGCTGTGTGAATTGAAAAAACAGCTTGATAACGCCGCCGGCGATAAAGGGGCGATTGTGCCGGAGCAGTTCACAAAGATAATTTTCGATTTTCTTGAAGCAGCAGAAGTTCGTAAGCGGTTGTCGAGCTGGGTTGAGCAGGCGATACAGAAGGGCGACTACGCGGCCGCGGACGAACATCGCCAGTTTTATGACCGGCTAATCGACATCTTCGACGAAATGGTCGAGGCATTTGAGGGCGTATCCCTTGGCTGTGAGGATTATCTTGCGATTCTTCGAAGCGCGTTTTCGCAGATAACACTGGCGTTTATTCCTCCTAATCTTGACCAGGTGCTCGTCGGCTCGATTGAGCGCAGCCGGCATCCCGATTTGAAGGCGGTTTTTTTAATCGGCACAACCGAACGACAATTCCCCTCGCCTGTGGCCTTCGACAGCATCTTAAGCGAAGAAGACCGCCTCGCCGCACAGTCCTGCGGCGTTGACCTTCCGCCCGGCGTCCGACAGGAACTTGCCAATAGACCCTACCTTGCTTATATCGCGTTCACCAGGCCTTCGGAATTTCTCTGTGTTACTTATCCTGCTGCCGACCAGAAATCGAACGAGGTTGCTCGTTCGCCTTTTGTCGATAACCTGTTCCGGTTGTTTGACGACCTCAAAGAAGAATCAGCCGAGTCCTCCCCGGTCGGAATTGAAAATGTCTGCACCACATACGAGCTTGAGGATATCCTTTGTTCTTCGCCGCAACCAGACGCGTTATTGGAGATAATCGTTCGCGATGACCAGCTTGCGGCGATTGGTTCGAGAGCGGCCAATGCACTCGGTTATAAAAATGAAGCGACGCTGGAAAAGGGTGTTATCGGGGAGCTTTTCGATAAGCAGTTATCCAGTTCGGCGTCCCGGCTGAGCACCTTCGCCGAATGTCCCTACAGGCATTTCTCAAGATACATTCTCGGCCTGAGTAAACGCGAAGAGTTCAAACTTGAGCCGCCCGACCTCGGCGAATTTTATCACCGCGTCCTCGACAGGTTCACCAAAAGGACTGTTGCCGACAAAATCAATTTCGAGACAATAGTCGACGATGCCCTGATTAAAATCCTCGATGAGGAAACCGAGCGAATATGCGGCGAAGATTCATTTATCTCGAAATTTGCCGCCCACAGCCCGCACAACGCTTTTATGATTAGCACAGCACGTCAATATCTGCGTGATTGCGTGATAGCCGTATCGCAGATGATTCGCGCGGGCGGTTTTCGTCCGGCGATGTCCGAGATTTCATTCGGCAAATCCAAATCCGCTGCCGAAAGGTATCCTGCGGAGGGCGATTCAATCGGCGAATTGACCTTAACACTTCCTGATGGCAGACGCCTTACCCTCAATGGCCGAATTGACCGGCTGGATATTGCGAAAATTGAAGGCCGAAAGGTCGCCATTGTTTTCGATTACAAAAAACGCTCAAAGAATTCGTTTAGCTGGACGGAATTTTACTACTGTTTAGATATTCAGCTCGCGGTTTATATGCTCGCTGTTCGCAACGTCGGCGGGAAATTCGCAGACGATATCGCCGGTGCGTTTTATATGCCAATCGAGGTCGGCCCGGAAAATGTCGAGCTTGGCAAATCCATCGACAACACTCCCAAGTTTGCCCGCAAGGCAAGAGGCATATTCAACGGCGATTACGCGTCTTCACTCGACGGCACAGCCGCAAAGGATAGTCATTATTATAATTTCTACATTACAAAAGAGGGCGACCCATACGGCAAATATAACTATCTCGGCGCTCTTAAGCCGGCGGATTTCGAGGCGTTTATGAATTTCGGCTCGCGGAAGATAACCGACATTGCCGGGCAAATCACGTCAGGCAAAATCACCGCCTTGCCCTATCGCCTCGGTACAGATTCGCCCTGCGAACAATGTGAATATAAACCCGTCTGCCGATTCGACTGGCAGATAAATAATTACAACCTGCTCGCCCGCGTCAATAAGGAACAGGTTCTTGACTTGATTAGAAACGCAGATGAGTCAAAGTAAAGTTAAATGGACGACACAGCAGAGCCGGGCAATCAAAGAGCACGGTAGGTCCGTCTTTGTCTCCGCTTCAGCCGGGACAGGCAAGACCGCCGTGCTTTCTGGCAGTTGCGTAAACGTCGTGACCAACCCATCCGCCTGCCCCGACGTCTGGGGCATTCTCGTCGTTACTTTTACCGAAATGGCCGCCGAGGAAATGCGCTCCCGAATCGCAAAGCAGTTAAGCTCTGCGATGGAAACGACCGCGGACGCCGACCTTCGCAGGCATCTTCGCAGGCAGTTGATTCTGCTCGGTGCCGCGGACATAAGCACCATTCACTCATTCTGTAAACGCATTATCACCGAGCATTTTTACGAAATCGGGCTTGACCCGACCTTCGGCATAATCGACGCCGACGAGGCCAAACTGCTCAAGACCGAGATACTCGAAAAAACAATCGACTGGGCCTGGAAACAAAACAATATAGCTGATGCGCTCAGGCAGCTTATGACTCGCAGAGATTTGCGAATGACGGAAGGTTTTCCAGCGACCGTAATCGAGATAAGCAACTTTTTAGACGGCGTCGTATCACGCGATAACTGGCTTGAGCGGGCAAAAGTTTTAGCCGAGGCAGTTGACCCGTTCGCTACCGATATCGCACAGGCCCAAAAGCAAATCGTAACAAATAAGCTTCAGGATGCGATTGGCCGGCTCGAATTTGCGCTGAAAGTTTATAATGACCAGAATCCGTCGGGCACCTGGGCCGCGAAATGCAGAAACGAATACATAAAATCTGTTCAGCAATGTATCGAGCAATTCAACGCAGGCCGGTGGGAATTTGTCAGGCCAAAAGTTTATAAACCAACGGATGTCCAGCAGGCGGATTTTATCGGCGGAATTGTCGGCAACGCGCTCGATTCCGTCAGGGAGCTTAAGAACCTGGCGATTTTAAATCCCGAATACCTTAACAAATTCGCCGGGGCAATCGGCACACAGACAAAAGTCCTTGTCGAATTGGTCAGGCGTTTCGATGATTCGTACCGCCAGGCCAAAAAGGCAATTAACTGCCTGGATTTTGCCGACCTCGAACATTTTGCGATGCGATTGTTGACAGCAGACAAATCCAAGCCGTCGCAAACCGCGTTGAAACTGCGTAAAAAATACAAATACGTCTTTGTTGATGAATACCAGGATATCAACGACGTCCAGCAGGCAATCATCGATATGGTCGGCTCGCCCGGCAACGTCTTCGCAGTAGGCGACCCCAAGCAAAGCATTTATCACTGGCGCGGGGCCAGACCCGAAATATTCATCGAGCATCTTGGAAAAGCATCGGTCGAGCCAAAGTCGAATGCTGCAGGCCTGCGGGTTGACCTCAACGTCAATTTCCGCTCCGTCAAACCAATACTTGATTTTGCCAATAAGGTATTTGGCCGGATAATGACCGCCTCGTTTGCCGGCATCGATTACGATGAGTCGGCACAACTTGTACCACATTCACAAGATACCGCCGGTGCGGGAATTTCTCCAGCGGTTGAATTGTACATACTCGACGAGGCGCAGGACAATTCTGATGCGTCGCCTTTCAGCGACAGGCAGTTACAGGCGGCAATGATTGCGCAGCGAATAAAACAGCTCGTCGGCGTCGATTCTAATGAGCAAATAATCGACAAAGAAACAAAAAATCCGCGCCCCGTCGAATATCGTGATATTGTTGTCCTGATGCGCTCGCTGGCGGGCAAAAGCGATTTTATCGAGGCGCTGCGGCTCGCCGGCATTCCCGTAAGCTGCGATGCTGCCGCCGGCTATTTCGAGGCAACTGAAATCACCGATATGCTGTGCCTGCTGAAGGTTCTCGATAACCCGCGACGCGACATCGAGTTTGCCGCGACGCTGCGTTGCCCGTTTTTCCGGTTCACCGACACGGAGCTTACTAAAATTCGTTTACATGGCAAAAATAATCGTAATTTCAGTTTCTATGATTGCGCAGTTTCTTTTTGCGAATCGAAAGACGAATCGGCGGACAAACTTGCCAAATCACTCGCTACGCTCGACGAGTGGCGAACCACAGCTCATCGTGGTCGGCTCGCGGAACTGATTTGGCATATCTATCGTCAGACGGGCTATCTGTCATTCATCTGTGCTTTGCCCGATGGCCCCGCTCGCAGGGCGAATCTGCTGAAACTGCACGATAGGGCAATCCAGTTCGAGGGTTTCGCGGGCAATTCGGGTGTCCCATCGCTTACCCGCTTCATCGATTTTATCGAGAAGCTCATCGCCGCTGGCGAGGACTGGTCAAAACCCCAGCCCGAAGCCGGGACAGGCAATACGGTTCGCGTTATGAGCATCCACAAAAGCAAAGGCCTCGAATTTCCCGTCGTATTCGTCGCCGACCTCGACAGCAGGTTCAGCAAAAAGGACTTCAGCAAAGATTGCGTAACCGATGAGCAATTGACCCTCGGCCTGAAAATTATTGATACCGAAAGCAATTCCCGCCTCGATTCGCTCGCATACCAGGTAATCGAGGAGCAAAACCGCCGAAAGTCGCTGGCCGAGGAAATGCGAATCCTCTACGTCGCGATGACAAGGGCGATGAATCGTCTTGTCCTCGTCGGCTGCAAAGACCGGGATAGCTGCCGAAACATCCTCACCGCGACACATTCATTCGCCGGTCAATCAATCCCATCCTGGCATCTCGAAACTCGGCAAAACCACCTCGACTGGATTCTGTCCGCGCTGGGCAGCGAGCCGCTTCTGCATCAGATATTTCAAACCGAACTGCCGACGCAAGCCACGCAGGATAATTTATTCAGCGTTCAGTTTTACGACCAGCCCCAACTGGATAAACTTGCCGCTCTCATCAAAAACTATAAACTAAACACTAAACACTTCCCGAGAAGGGATGGCCAAGCCACAAAACTCAAAACTTCAGTCGTTAAATGTGACCTGGTTGACCTTAAACGCTCTCTTGACTGGCAATACCCGTTCGGCAATGCGCCGTCGCTGCCTGCCAAAAGAACCGTTACCCAGTGGACACATCGCGACGATGAATTCACGAAAATTGATTATTCGCTTGCCTTCGACCGAAAACCTAAAGCTGTTTTCGCAACTAAGCAAATCGACGGCAGGGCTGCCTGCCCTGAGCTAAGTCGAAGGGTCGGCACAGCCACACACCTTGTTATGTCAAAACTTGACCTGGCGAAATCTGTAACTGCGGAAACTGTAACACAGCTTATTGAACAACTCGTAAAAGATGGTGCCATTATTCAGGAAATCGCGTCGCAAATAAATGTCGAATCGATTGCGAAATTCTTCAAAAGCAAACTCGGCCAAACGGTTCTCGACAAAAAAACTGTCGTCCTGCGGGAATGGCCCTTCACCTTTGCAGTCCCCGCTTCGCAATGGAGTGAGGCGTTTCAGAAAACTCAAAACTCAAAACTTAAAACTCAGGACTTTATTATCGTTCAGGGCATAATCGATTTGCTTGTCAAAACCCCTGAAGGACTCGTAATTATAGATTTCAAAACCGATGACGTGTCCGCCGATGGTGCGGCAAAACGTGCAGCAATTTACCGCCGACAATTAGACCTTTACGCCCAGGCCGCGAGCATAATACTTGGCCAGGAGGTAAAGAGTAAATGGCTTTGTTTCCTGAGGCCCGGCTGTGAAGTCGAGGTCTGAATATGTAGAAAAATATTATTTAATAAGGAGAAAAAAATGATTACCACACCCAAAACCAGGTATCTCATAGTGTCAGCGTTTTTACTTCAGATTGTATTTAGCTGCTCAGCTCTCGCTCATCTCGAAAAGGTCAAATATTTCCCTTCCGACGCCAATGCCGGCGACAGTTTCGGCGTTTCGGTTGCTATCGACGGCAATACCGCGGTGGTCGGGGCATATCAGAATGACTCCAAGGGAACCGACTGCGGCGCTGCTTATGTTTATGAACTTTCCGGCGCGCAGTGGATTGAAAAACAAAAGCTTGTTCCTTCTGACGCTGCGGCCGGCGATAAATTCGGCCGGTCAGTCGCCGTCGAAGGAAATACTATTGTTGTGGGTAGTTATTATGACGACAACAAAGGTTCCGCGTATGTCTTCTCTAATTCGGACGGTGTCTGGACTCAGCAGCAAAAAATTGTCGCGCCGGATGCCGCCACAGGCGACAAATTCGGCTGCTCGGTTTCAATCGATAATAATACGATAGTTGTCGGCGCTTATGGCGATGACGGTTATAAGGGCAGTGCCTCGGTTTTTGTCCTCGCCGGCTCAAGCTGGGTTTTCCAGCAGAAACTCACTGCTTCGGATGCCGAATCAATGGATATTTTCGGCTATAGTGTCGCAATCGACAACAATACAATCATTATAGGTGCGCCAAATGCTGACTATCCCAGTGGTATCGATGCCGGTTCCGTCTATATCTATCAGCGACAGGACACAACGTGGCTCGAACAAAATATTCTTTGGGCATCCGACAGCGGCGCATCTCATCACTTTGGATGCTCCGTTGCTCTTGATGGTAACTGGGCCGTTATAGGCGCGTATGAATGCAATATCGGTGACATTAATACGGCAGGCGCAGCTTATGTTTTTTCCCAAACTGACGCTGACTGGGTCGAGCGTCAAAAACTGTTCGACGCAAATGACCCCTGCAGCGGTGACGACTTTGGCTTCGCGGTCGCCATAAAAAATGACACGATACTTGTGGGCTGTCCTTATGATTTCGTTAATGGCAAGATGGCCGGCTCGGTATTTGAGTTTGTCCGCACGGACACAAACTGGGTTCAAAGCGACCGGCTCACGGCAAGCGACGCCGATACAAACGACAGGTTTAGCTCCTCGCTCGCATTATCCAGCCGCCATATCATCATTGGCGCACCTAACAACTCTAACAACAGCAAACCCACCGGCTCGGCTTATATCTTTAACGAAAACAATTGTTTGACCGGCGATTTCGATGGCGATTTTGACGTGGATTTCATCGACTTTGCTGTCCTCGCCGGTTCCTGGCGCCAAAATAATCCTTTGGCGGATATTGCACCGCCGCCGGCAGGCGACGGTATCGTAGATATGAAAGATTTAGATGTCCTGTGCGATAACTGGCTGGCAGGCAAATAATATGTCGAAGGGTGTTAGTCCGTATTAACGTCCGTATCATTATTTCAAGTCAGTGTTAGTCCGTGTTAACGTCTGTGTGTGTCAGTGTTTATGGGAAGTTCAACCTGGCGAACTCTCCGTGATACTTCTTCGCCGCCGCGTCGTAAACTTTTGCTGCCTCGACCTCCGTCGCAAAGCACCCTAAGCTTATTCGTCGCCCATTGACGTTGATATAGCTGTCCCATGGCTTATATCTGCGCGAATTTTTATGAAAGCACACCCCTTTGAATCTCGACGTGCATCCTTTGCGTTTCCTGCAATTGACCGTATTCTGCCCTCTCGTTGCCGCCCTAAGATTTGCCCTGCGATTGTCTAATCCGTTATGATTGAAATGGTCAATCAGCTTTCCCTTCGGATTTCCTATAATTTCGTTATGCATCCATACCAATCTTTTCTTTGTCCGGTCGCTCACCCGTGCGCATCGCACAGCGTACCACGTTCGACAACTGTATCTGACGCTCCAGTGGTAATCTTTCAGCCGCTCGTAATCATCCGCGTCAACAATGGCGAACTTATATCTCGTCAGCGGTATCAGCCGAATCTCGTGCCCGAATCGCCAGCGATAGTAAACCAGATACGCTGCTTGTAAAATCCGTTCCAGCCAGTTTAATTCCTTTGCTTTGCTAATCTTCATAATCGCTTGCCACGGCGTAGCCCTTAGGCGAAGCCGGGTCTCCTCGGAGCGCAGCGCAGATCCCCGAGAACCCGCCCCATTGGTTCCGCAGCAGGGGACCCAGAATTAACTCAAAACTCAACACTAAAAACTATTAACTAACGACTAACGACTAACGACTAACGACTAACCACTAACCACTAACGACTATAGAGGAAGTCGAACAATCGACTTCCTCTATCCTATGGCGCAATCTTGCGCGCTTTTGACTAAAACTAAGGGATTTCCTGATGGGGTCAAAATCGCTAAGTCCTTACTGCGTAAGGAGTAAAAATTTTTTAAGATTTTTGAATCTAAGGGTTTTCGACCTGCGCGAAAATGGATAACAGTTGTATGATACAACTGTTTGATACATTTGTTTTATACGACTGTTCGTATCCAGAATTTAAGCCATTATAACCAAAGCGGTTATGGCAAAAATGACCACGAAAAAAGAGTGGTTTTTAAGCCCCAAAAATGACCAAAAAACCACGCAAAAACCACCCCTCCTTATGGGGGTATAAATCTGTAACTACTTATATAATAGGGCCTTACAGTAGTTTTTGATGTCCCCTTGCCTCGGCGTTTACCTCAGCGTAGTTTCTTAACAAAGCCGGGTAGTCAATGACGAAGACGGGCATAACGCCTTGTTTTTTATGCGGAAAACTTGGCCATGAGTGAACAAATTTCCACTACTCGACGCCCCGCCAAAAATTTATAAGACCCTATTGCCAAAACGCCACGCCGACGTTAAACTGCGGCAGATCTCCGCATGTGCCGTAGGAATATAACGTGGGAAACACTATAATGAGAACGAATATCCATAAAAAGAGAGAAGCACTAACCGTAACGAGATTGATTAATGAAGTTCTCGTAAACCAACTAAGCATACCTCTCAGACAAATTGTTAATGATACATCATTCGAGAAGTATACAGGTTCAAAAAGACCAGACATTTTAATATCTGAATTTGAATTTGATGGGACCAACGAAGAACAATTCATTCAAAACCTTGTGGCATATGCTGAAGTAAAGGACAATTGTTCTGTAGATGATAAGGATTGGAAGGATGCTATAGAACAAGGCAAAAAAAAATCAAAGAACCTAAAGTTGCCATATTATATCGTCACTAACTGCAAGACGTCTATCTTCTACAATAGAGAAACAACGAAGGAAATATCACTAAATGGTAATCCAATCAGGGAATTTCAAACGATAGATATTTTCAGGCTAATAAAAAATAAACTCAAAAAATCACTTAAACTAGACAACATTCACACAAACGTTAACTCGATATCTACTATCTCCGAAGCAGTATTCAATAAAAAGTTGTGGGAACTTAAAGAAGTGTATCGTGGAATAAATTTCAAAAATCCCGTAGAGAAGATAGACTTTACCATAGGATTCGTATCGCTTGAGTTCTTTGAAGAAAAAGCGAGAATAGAAGGTATCCGAGACGAGACGAAAATTTACTGGTCCGATTGCAGAGAAGGTAAATCAGAAAAACTCGTAGGTAATCTTTGCAAATACATATCAAGATTAGAAGAAGAGACAACATTCAAAGAGTTCCAAAATCTGATGGAGTCTGTAAGAATCGTAATAATGGGCGAGGCCGGGAAAAAGCCATTGATAGACAAGGATGATGTAAAGAAAATCTATGACGTCATAGATTCCATGAAGCCACTTCATGGCTGTGGTTTCGATCTATTTGGAGCTGTTTATGAGATGTTTGCTTCCAACAAAGAAAAGAAGGATTTCGGTGAATATTTCACGAGGAGGCATTATACCCAGATGTTTTCAAAGTTGCTCCTGATGGACGAAAAATATTTCAATCCAAGTAAAAAGTTCAAAGTATTAGACCCAGCTTGCGGGACTGGCGGTTTTCTCACAGAGAGTTTCAAAATACTTAAAAATAACTATGCGTCAACTAAAACTTTAGACAAAGAAGCACTTAGGTTCCTCGAGAAAGAGTGTTTCTATGGAATCGACGTGCGAGAGGAAAACATCTCTAGAACTAAACTCAATATGTTCTTAGTAGGCGATAGTCATACGCATATGATTCCGGACAACACTCTGAAGCACAAATTCAATGGGAGTAAATTCGACTACATAATAACCAATCCGCCCTATGGCAACGGCACAACAAAGGCTGAAACGAGTAGCATATCCACAACGAGAACAGAAATTGCTTTTATTTGCAAAATACTAAACTTACTTGAAATAGGTGGCAAAGCTTGCGTAATAACGCCAGATGGCGTTTTGGAGAACCCTTCGTATGCGCTTTTCAGAAAAGAGCTTCTTGAAAAATGCAACATCAATGCAATAATATCGCTTCCAAAGTTTGCATTTGCTCCTTATACAAAGGAAAAAACATATGCATTATTCATAACTAAACGTAGCGAGCAAAATACAAGGATACAAAAGGAACCTGTTTGGGTTTATATAATTGACAACGACGGACTTGCCAATTCTGACAAGCGATTCCCAACTAAACTTAGGAATAACAGAAACGGGTGGATGCATGACGAAATATCCGGCTGGGTTAGCACTGAAGGTGAAGAAATGCCAGGAATTCTTGAAAATGCATGGCTCAAATTTGATGATTCCAAGACAAATGGAACAGAATGGATTAATGAGAAAGGAGAGAAAATAAAACTCAGAAAAGGTGGGTTTTTAGAAGTATCAATTATTCTCAAGGACAGATTCCTCACATTGCTACCAGAGTTTTACATTAGACCTTATATCCCAAATTATTTGACTCTGGATGAGTTAGATAAGTGGACGAAGGAAATAGAAAAAGATATTAGGGTTATAATGAGTTGATCGTTATGAAAATCAAGGACATATTCGATATAAACCAAGGCCATCAGATTACTGATGAAGAGATTTATCGTGACATTATAAACGGCGGGAAAGTGCCCATCATAACAGCGAACAACGAGATAAAGGGTTTATGGAATAAGACAATAGTCAACCCTTGCGACTTACCCTGTTTGACGTATCCAACAAAAGCAAATAGTGGAACTTGTTTCTTGCAGAAAAAAATCTTCGACGCAAACAATACTGCTGTTCTTGTACCCAAAAAAGAATGGATAAGTAAAATAGACTTGAACTGGTTTTCGTTCAAGCTTTCAAAGATGTTCCCGAAAGTTGCAACCAGCAAAGAAGGTGTCAATTATCTTAACAGGGAAATAGTTGAGGAGCTTGATATAGTCTTTCCTGGCAAAAACGTGCAGGATAAAGAGTACAGAAGAATAGAAGAACTCACAATTGTTAAGGGGAAAATAGATTCAATAAGAGAAAAGATAAAACGAATAAAAAATCTGGCGGTTATTGCTGATTATAAAATTTTCCAAGCAAAAGATGTTCCGGTAAAAATTATATTCGATTGTGTCAGTGGAAATTCGGGCCTAACGGAAGAGTACCTATATCAAAATACGCTTCTATCACAAGACAAGAAATACACGGTGTTAACTGGCGGTATAAGTATAGAAAACTGCGTAAAAACTGATTTGTGTGCTAAGCCCAAAAATAAAAACGAAAAAATAACCGTTTTTTCAGGTGAAGGTATTCATGTTGTTAGAAAGGGTAGAGCTGGTACCGTAAACTACCTGAAAAACGGGAACTATACGCTTAACGATGATGCTTATATAATCAAATTAAAGAACGCCTTAAAGTATAAGTTATTACTGAAGTGGGTGGTTATTTCTTATTCAAAATTATTTGCAGAATACGCGTCATCTTCTGACAATAGTACATGGAATAAGTCGAGTTTTTTCAAACATGCAACCATCGATATACCTTCAATAAAAGAACAAGAAGAAGTAGTAAAAAGGTTTGCAATAATTGAAGAATATGAGAAAAAAATAGCCAAAGTCTATCAGAGAATAGAATCTATTTTGAGCAAGGAAGTTGTTTAATTCTCAATAGGGAAATCTGTGGACGCCATACTTAATTATTTATAGAGGCGTCTGCTGTTCGGCAAATGTTGACGGACCCTTCGACATACTCAGGGCAGGCAAAGGTGCGAATCTCTTCCGGCCTTAAAAAACTGTTTTCACCAAACCCACTATAGATTTTCACAAACGACGTGTCAAACCTTTGTTTTACGGAAATATTCCGCAAAATCCGCATCCCCAAATCGACATTCGCCAATCGGCAATCATCAATTGCTTAATCCTCATCCCAAAAACATCGCTTCAAAAACCTTGACTGTTGGAACACTATATAAGTACATACGCATATACTTATATACTATTGTGACCTGGGACAACGTTCAGCGTCTTTTGCTCGGCTTAATTCAGTACTTTCGGCCAACTTCGGTTAAATAGCCGAAAGAAAAGCAGTCAGCTTTATAAAAGGGCGATAGGAAAATTGTCAGCCGGTAAATACCTAAGGTATGCCCCTATGCTTTTGGCATCCCTTATGGGAAGGGGCGGCGGAAGAGATAAAGGCGTGGCGCACAAATCTTATTTGGAGCACAGGTCATGTCGATTACGCCCTCCGGCTGACTAAACCTGCGGAATCTGCGCAATCAGCGTCAAAAATAAATCCCCCTGCCAACAGAATTGTTGCCAACAAATTTATTGAATAACCGGCGACTGTTTCCAACTTCCTCATCCCCCCGGCTCTCCCCGAGAAGTTACTCCCTTGGCTTCGCAACAGGGGACCCATGTTTTTCGTGGCTAAAATAAAACTCTGCGCCTCAAAAACCTCACTTTAAACGCCTCAACTGTTGGAGCACTATATAAGTACATACGCATATACTTATATACTCTTGTGCCACCAGCAAAATCCGCGTCTAAACAGTCAGCTTTATAGGAGGGCAATAAGCCCTTGTGGATGAAGGCGGGTGGCAAGCACACAAACAACGTTTGGAGCATTGCCTCCGCCAAGAACACAAAGCTGACTGACTAAATCCATGTAAATCAGTGTTAATCCGTGGTTAAAAAATAATTCTCTGCGGTCTCTGCGTTCTCTGCGGTAAGCCCTTTTGTGCCTTCTCGTGGCTAAATCCGCGGTTCAATTAAATCGTCAATCGACAATCGGAAATCGGCAATCGAACCCCTTGGGTCATACAAATTGGTTTGAATTTCGCATAAGAGGTCGTTATACTACCAGCTTTTGAACGGTTGGCCCCCAAACTACCTGTCCTGAGCGACCTGTGGTGAGCTGAGTCGAACCAAGTCGAAGGGTTGGGGGCGAATAAACAGCAATGAACAAATATATAACGGAATAAGGAGAACAGTATTATGCCATTGGTAACAACGAAGAAGATGTTTGAGATGGCCTATAAGCACGGCTATGCCGTCGGGGCATTCAACGTCAACAACATGGAAATCACACAGGGTATCATCGAGGCGGTAGCCGAAGAGAAGGCGCCGCTGATTCTGCAGGTGTCGAAAGGCGCCCGCGAATACGCCAGCAACAGCTATCTTACCGCGATAATGAATGTGGCGGTGAAGGAAAACCCCGATATACCAATCGCGACGCACCTTGACCACGGCGACAACTTCGAAACGTGCAAGCAGTTCGTCGATGACGGGTTTACGTCGGTAATGATAGACGCATCGAAGTTTCCCTTTGAAGAGAACATCAGGATGACAAAGGAAGTAGTTACATACGCGCACAAACACGGGGTAGTGGTTGAGGCGGAACTTGGGCAGCTTGGCGGTATCGAAGAGCACGTCGTCGGCGTGGATGATGTCGAAAAGCACCTGACAGACCCCAAGCAGGTGGTGGAATTCGTCGGAAAGACCGGCGTCGATTCATTAGCCGTCGCGGTCGGAACCAGCCACGGGGCATATAAATTTAAGAGTGTGCCGAAGCTGGCGATTGACCGTATAAAAGAGATTCAGAAGCTGCTGCCCGGTTTCCCGCTGGTGATGCACGGGTCGAGCACGGTTTTGAAGGAATTTGTTGACCTGATTAACAAATACGGCGGCAAGATGCCAAATGCCATGGGCGTGCCCGAGTCGGCGATAACCGAGGCCTCCAAACTCGCCGTCTGTAAAGTGAATATAGACACGGACTTAAGGCTGGCGATGACGGCGAAGATTCGTCAGGTGTTCGCGGAGAAGCCAAGCGAGTTTGACCCGAGGAAGTATTTGGGGCCGGCCAGGGAAGCTATCAAGGCGATGGTAAAGCACAAACTGCACGTTCTGGGCTGCGCGGGCAAAGCGGCAGAGTGCTTGTAAGATATTTATGATTTTTGCCCGCCCTTAGCGAGGTCTCGCCGAAGGCGGAATTGATGATTTATGATTGACGGTGCGGGAAACGCCACGTCGTATTGAGAGATATTCTATGCGGATGAATCGCGGGTTTTGGATAAGGTCGCGGGTTCTATGGCCTGTGATGATGATTGGATTTTGCACGGCGGTGATATGCCTGTTGGCTGCGCCGCACGGAATCGAGATAAACCGTCCGGCGGAAGTTGCCGACCCGTGCGTAATTGCATCCCCGCCGGCTGATTTCAACAGCGAACGATGGGTTATCGACCAGGCCTGCGGGCTAATCGAGCAGGGGAAATTCGACGAGGCGGGCAAGTGCATAGACGAATCCGGCTGGTTAAAAAAGGGGTCAAAACAGGTCTCGGATTTGAATGATATAGTGGCACAGTGGCAGCAAATGCAGAAGGGCAAGCAGGCGAAGAAAGAGGCGGCGTATAAGGAGGAATTAGTAAAGTTTGAACGGCTGATTTCGCCCCGCGGCGTCGGGAAGAAAGGCGCTGATGGCAATGATGTAAATGACTCGAATGAGCCGAATGGGCCGACGGCGGTACTTGCGGCGGCGGTTCGGACGATGGAGTTCGCGGACGAAAACCAGAAGCAGAGGTTGTTGAATGAGCCGTGTTTGCTGGACGCGATTGTAAAGGCCAAGGCGGATGCGACGGGATATGAGCGGAGGGGCAAGTGGCTTGACGCGTATGTAACGTGTTATAGCTGGCTTACCGCTCTTGAGCCGAATAACAAGGCATATTCGGATTACACAGAGCAGTTGATAACCAAGGCGGAGATAGCCGGTTCGTTCCAGGACAGTCCCTGCGAGACGGGCAAGCAACGGCTGGAGAGCGTAAAGAGGCGGATATTTGTTCGGGCGGTTGACGAGCTGAGTTTCCGTTACATAAGCAAGATTGACTACCGTGAAATGGCGTCTAAAGGGGTTCGGCGATGCAGATTGCTTGCGGATGTGGTAGGGACGCTGACGTCGTTGCGGGACACGAATACTGCCGGGACAGCATCGGCTGCCCCGTCCGGAACGCTAATGCCCAGACCTGGAGGCGACACTGATATTATTGAAGATGCCCTCCGTGTCCTCTGTGGCTATTATCATGTGTGCTTGCCCGGCATTGAAGGCGACGCCAATATTATTGAAGAGCGCAAAGCCGAGCCTGTGTATTTGCCCGGCATTGAAGGCGGCGCTGATATTATTGAAGAGCGTAAAGCCGAGCCGAATAACCGGGTGGCGGTGCTGGGGGAGAGTTTCAAGGATTTCAAGCCGGACGCCAACGCGATAGCGGCATTTGGTTTGGCAATGGTTTCGCTGGAAAATGAAATAAACAACTGGCCCGAGGGTGGGAGCAAAGACAGCTTTATATCGGCATTTGAGAAGGTTTTGGGGCTAAACCTGGCAACCGCCGGGATGCCTGAGGGGGTTGTAATCGCCCAGTTTTCAGAAGCGTCATTTTTGACGCTTGACCCTTATACGGTCCTGGTCTGGCCGAGAGATGTTTCGGAATTTGAACAGCAGATGACGAATGAATTTCCCGGGATAGGCGTAGAAATATCGAGGCAAAACGGACAGCTTACGATTGGGAGTTTGCTGCCTGATACCCCCGCGTATAGCTCGGGGCTTGACGTTGGAGACGTGATAGAGAAGATTGACGGGATGCCTACGAAGGATGTGCCGCTTTCGTGCGTGGTCAGTCGTATAAAAGGGCCGGCGGGGACTAAAGTAACGCTGACGATTCGCCGCAACGGCAAGGGCCAGTTGCGTGATATAACACTGACTCGCGCCAAAATTGTGGTTCCTACGCTTAGGGGATTGCAGAGGACCGGTGAAGGCAAATGGCTGCGGATGGTTGATGAGCAGGACAAGATAGGGTACGTTCGGCTGACGAGTTTTGCAGAGACGACGGCCAGCGATACCGAAGCGGCGTTGAGGTCGCTGGAGTCGGCCGGTATGCGGGGATTGATACTGGATTTACGGTTCAATCCGGGCGGATATTTCGACAGCGCCGTCGCGGTGGCTGATGAATTTCTGGATGACGGGCTGATAGTGATAACGCGGTCGCGGTTCGGGACGCCGGATTACAAGACTGCTCACAGCAGGGGGACGCATCCGAACTACCCGATGGTGGTGCTGATAAACTCCGGCTCGGCGAGCGCGTCGGAGATAGTCGCGGGCGCTCTTGCGGACCCGTCGCACAAGCGGGCGACATTGGTCGGAGAGCGGACGCACGGCAAAGGTGTTGTGCAGGGGATATCGACATATCCGGGCGAGGGCTCGCAGTTGAAATACACGATGGCAAACTGGTATCTGCCTTCGGGTCAGAAGATAAAAAGCCAGGAAGAGGCGAAAAAAGAGAATAAGAGCGACTGGGGCGTTGGGCCGGATGTCGCGGTGTCGATGCGAAGTGATGAGTTTCGCAAGATGTTCGAGTTGCAGCGAGACAACGACGTGCTTGTGAGCGTGGGGCACGACGACGCCAATTCGCCTTTGAAGAAACACACAATTTCACAGACTGTCGAGGTTGACCCGCAGTTAACGACAGCGATACTGGTGGTCAAGAGCAAGCTGATAAGAGAACAGGCAGACGCAAATAAAAAGTAATAAGCAAAAAGGAAAAAGTAAAAAGCGGAAGACCCTGCTTCGCTAAAGCTACGCGGGGTAGGCGGAAGATAGAAAGAATATGGAAGATAGAGTATCGAATATTGAACAGGCCCGAGAAGGAAAGTTAAACGCCATAAAAGAAATGGGTATAGACCCATACGGTGGGCGATACGATGGCGCGGAGCCGGCAGCGGACACCAAGGCGCGATATAAAGACGGCGAAGAGGGCCAGAAAGCGAAATGCGCGGGCAGGATAGTTTTACTGCGTGATATCGGCAAGCTGATATTTATTACATTGAGGGACAGCTCAGGCCCAATACAGGTTGGTTTGAGTAAGAGCCTGCTGGATTCAAAGTGGAGCTTTATGAAGCTGCTTGAGCTTGGGGACATTATCGGGGCGTCGGGCGGCTTAGGCAAGACGAAAACGGGCGAGATAACAATATGGGCGGACGAGGTAGAGCTGTTGAGCAAGTCGCTGATGCAGCCGCCGGAGAAGTGGCACGGTCTTGCGGACATAGATTTGCGATACAGGCAGCGATACGTTGACTTGTGGGCGAACCCTGATGTGATGGGGCTGTTCAGGAAGCGAAGTGCGATATTGCGGACGGTGAGGGAGTATTTGACGGGTCGCGGTTTTATGGAAGTCGAGACGCCGATGATGCAGACGATAGCGGGCGGCGCGGTGGCGAAGCCATTTATCACGCATCATAATTCGCTTGATATGGATTTATACCTGAGGATTGCGCCAGAGCTGTTTTTGAAACGGCTGCTTGTCGGCGGGATGGAGAAGGTTTTCGAGATAAACCGCAACTTCCGCAACGAGGGGCTGAGCACGAGACATAACCCGGAATTTACGATGCTGGAATTGTACCAGGCATACGCCGACTATAATATTATGATGGATTTGACGGAAGAGATGATTTGCCTCCTGGTGGAGAAATACTGCAAAGACAACAAGACGACGTTCGGCGAGAAGACTATTGATTTTACGCGGCCCTGGAAGCGGGCAAAATACGCGGAGCTTTTGAAGGAATACGCCGGCTGCGATATTGCGGATATCGGGAGTGTTCGCAAAAAGGCGGAGTCGCTGAAAATTGACCATAAGGATATGGACGACGCGGTGGTAATCAACGAGGTTTTCGAGCAGACGGTTGAGGAGCATTTGAATAATCCCACATTTGTGATTGATTATCCGGCGGCGCTGTGTCCCTTGACGAAACGAAAGAAGGACCAGCCCGAGATTGCGGAGCGATTCGAGATGTATATCGCGGGGATGGAGCTGGCCAACGCCTATACGGAGCTGAATGACCCGGCGGTGCAGGAGGAGAATTTCCGGCAGCAGCTTCGGGGACAAAAAGAGACGATGGCGACGATGGACCATGATTTTGTGACGGCGTTGAGGTATGGGATGCCGCCCGCGGGCGGTCTGGGAATCGGTATAGACCGGCTTATAATGATATTAACAGGTGCGACGAGCATCAGAGACGTTGTGCTGTTTCCACTTTTGAAACCCACGAAAACATAAATCGACTGGGTAAGGAATGCTGAAATTATTTTTGTGGTTGCGATACCTTAGGAAGAGGAGGGTAGTGCTGCTGAGCATCGCGGCGGTTGCGCTTTCGACGGCACTTCTGATTGTTGTCGCAAGTTTATTCAACGGGTTCATAAACGCATTCGAGCAGAGTGCGGTTGACGGTATGGGAGACGTTGTTTTATCGCCTGGGAAGAATTTCGCGGGATACGGGGAGCTTGAAAAGAGATTGGAGGATATAAGGCAGGTTGAAGCGGCGACTGCGACGCTGTCTGCGCAGGGGCTTTTGCATTTAGGTAAAGGCAATGTTCGGGCGGCGGAGATTTGGGGGATTGAGCCGGCAAAATTCGGCAAGGTGACGGCGTTTGACAAGTCGCTGCTGAAAACAAAACAGGTGATGTCTGCCGGCAGCGGGGACATTACAGGTTATGTCGGAATAGGGGTCCTGGCAGAGCCGAATGAGAAAACCGATGAGTATGATGTCAACGGCGCGGAAAGGATGATTGGACAACAATTCGTAATTACGACTGGTTCGACTTCGCTCACCACGAGCAGTTCGACGATTGAAGGAAAAAACAAAGAGCCCATCGATTCCACTCAGGGCAGGCAGAAATTCAGGCGCAAGACCATACAGTTTACGATGGCGGACGCCGTATTTACGGGGATTTATTATTTTGACAGCCGGCTGGTGTATTTGCCAATAGAACAGTTGAGCAGGGCGATTTTCCCGGATTCGCAGGAGCCGGTTGCCGGCAGGATTCAGATTAAACTTCACAAGGGGGCTGACGCGGCCCTTGCGATAGCGCAGATTCGCGGCGTGTGGAAGATTTTCGCTTCGGAGAAACTCGGGTGGGAGGATTACGATATTCAGGCAACAATGATAGAGACCTCCAGGCAGATGCAGAGCCGATACATTGCGGAAATTCGCAAGCAGATGGGGGTTTTGCTTTTGATATTCGGCGTGGTGAGCTTGAGCGCGGTGCTTTTGATATTCTGCATTTTTTATATGATTGTGGAGACGCGTCGCAAAGACATCGCGATAATGAAAAGCTGCGGGGCCGACAGCGGGTCTATCGCGATGATTTTCGTCGGGTTTGGCGCGTTTGTCGGCATATTAGGGACATTGCTGGGGACCGCGGCCGGGTACGTGGTTACGAAGAACATCAACGAGGTTGAGGGCTGGATAAGGGTTGCGTTCGGCCTGAAGCTGTGGAAAGCGAGCGTTTATATGTTCAGCAGAATACCGGCTGAGGTTTACTGGCAGGCGGTCTGGTGGATAGTTTTATCGGCGATACTTGGAGCGATGATTGGCGCGATTATACCGGCATTGTCGGCAGCGATAACGCGGCCGGTCAAAGTTCTCAGGTACGAATAGGAATTCGGAATTGTATAAGCTGATATTGGCATTTCGTTATCTTTATCGCAGGCGGATAAGTTTCCTTGCGCTTGCAGCGGTTGCGCTATGTGTTTTTATCGTCGTCGTAGTTATGACGGTGATGGACGGGCTGGTCGGCGATTTCAAACGGAAGAATCATAATTATACGGGCGATTGCGTGGTTGGAACCGAATCGCTTGTCGGGTTTACGTATTACGAGGACTTCGCGAGAATTGCGGAGAAAGCGGATTACGTTGAAGCCGTAACGCCTGTTATTAAGAGTTACGTTCTTGTAGGAGCGGAAAGTTCATCGCGGAATATCGGTGCGGAATTGACGGGGGTTGATGCGGCGGGCTTCAGCAGGGTAACGGGTTTCGGGCGAACGCTGCATTATCATAAAAATGACCCATCGAAGGCGTTTAATATAAAAGGCGACGCGAATCTTCCGGGTTTTGTAATCGGGGTGGATATGTGGAGTGCGCGGAACGAAAAGGGCGGTTATTATTATGACCCGAATCCCGCGGCGACGGCGTTGTCTGTAACTTGTTTTCCGCTGACGGCCAAGGGCGCGCTCGCCAAGGCGGGGACGGATATGGCGAACACCAAGACGTTTTATTTCAGCGATTGTTCTCAAAGCGGCCTGGCGAGAGTCGATGGAGCGATTATATATCTGCCATTTGATGAAGCGCAGGTACTTTGCGGGATGAATGAGCCGGCCAAAAGGGCGTCGTGGATTCATATAAAGTTCAAGCAGGGGACAAACATCGAAGAAGGATGTCAAAAGATTAGGGAGATGTGGGCGAAGTTCTGCGATGAGTATAAGGGGAAAGATAACGCGGATTTGCTTTCGCAGGTGAGCGTGCAAAGCTGGAAGGAGCACAGGAGAGAAAGTATCGCCGGGATGGAAAAAGAACAGGCGATGCTGATGATGATGTTCGGGCTTGTGGGGCTGACTACGGTGTTTATTGTTTACGTGGTCTTCTATATGATTATCAGTCACAAGACCAAAGACATCGGGATTCTCAAGAGCATAGGAGCATCGTGCGGCGACGTGATTGTTTTGTTTTTGGGTTTTGCGGCAGGACTCGGCGTTATTGGTTCGGCGGTCGGTGTCGCGGGCGGGATGCTTTTCCTGCGGAATATAAACAGGATTGAGGGCTGGCTGTTTGAGCGGTTCGGTTTTCAGTTGTGGGACCGGACGATTTACGCGATAGGAGAGATACCGCATCGGCTGGATTTGACGATGTTAGTGGTGGTAACAGGTTGTGCGATTTTGGCGTGTCTGGCGGGCGCTGTGCTGCCCAGTGTTGGAGCGGCAAGGGCCAGGCCGGCGGATGTTTTACAGGTGAGCCAGTTATGAGTAAAGGTGAATTTATAATAGAGGCACAAGGGGTTTATAAATCATACCGGATGGGAGCGGCGCAGGTGCAGGTTTTGAAGGGGGCCGACATCGCGGTCAAAAAGGGTGAGTTTGTGGCGATAGTCGGCGCGTCGGGCAGCGGCAAAAGCACGCTGCTGCATATCCTCGGCGCCCTTGACAGGCCCGATAAGGGGGTTGTGCGGTTTGAAGGGCGGGACCTGAACGGGATGGGCGGGGGCGAGCTGAACGAATACCGCAATAAAATGATTGGGTTTGTCTTTCAGTTTTACCATTTATTGGACGAATTAAATGTGCTGGAAAACGTGATTTTGCCCGCGATGGTGCCCGCGGGGATAATTGGGTGGATGTCGAAGCGGGCAGGCGTGAAAAAGCGAGGGCTGGAGCTGCTGAAAGCGGTTGGCCTTGAAGAAAGGGCGACGCATAAGCCGTATCAGTTATCGGGCGGGGAACGGCAAAGGGCGGCGATTGGGCGTGCCCTTATCAATGAGCCAAGGTTGCTGCTGGCGGATGAGCCGACAGGTAATCTTGACTCTGCGACAGGAAATGGTATTCTGGAGTTGCTGGAAAGATTGAATCGTGCGGGGCAGACGATAGTTATGGTAACGCACGATGAAAGGGTTGCGAAGCGGGCCGGGCGGATAATAACGCTGGCTGATGGCAAAATTAAGTGATTTTAGCGATACGGGTCGCTGCAAAATATCGGGAAAAGATGTATGGCATTAAAGATTTGGCTTGGCGATAAACTTGTTGATGAGCAAGACGCGAAGATATCCGTCTTCGACCACGGTATGCTTTACGGAGACGGTGTATTCGAGGGGATAAGGATTTATAACAAGAAGATATTCGAGTTCGAGGCGCATATCACGCGTCTTTATAACTCTGCGAAAGGGATTCGCCTGGATATACCGATGAGCCGGGAAAAGCTTATGGAGGCGACGCAAAAGACGGTGGAGGCCAACGGTGTTATCGACGGCTACATCCGGCTGGTTGTTACCCGCGGCGTGGGGTCGCTGGGGCTGAATCCGTTTACCTGCGAGACAGCAATGGTGTTCATCATCGCGGACAATATCCAGTTGTATCCGCAGGAGCTGTATGAAAAAGGGATGAAGATAATCAGCGCGACGACGGTGCGCAATCATCCGCTGGCGATACCGCCGCAGGTGAAGAGCTTGAATTACCTGAATAATATCCTGGCCAAGATTGAGGCGCTGGACAGGGACGTGCCCGAGGCGATAATGTATAACCATGAGGGGTACGTCGCGGAGGCGACCGGCGACAACGTGTTTACAGTGAGGAAGGGCGTTGTATATACGCCGCCCCCTGAGGCAGGTGGTCTTGAGGGTATAACGCGGGAAGTTGTGATTCGGCTGGCGAAAAAAGAAGGTATAGAGGTAATCGAGAAGAACCTGACGAGGTTTGATTTATATATCAGCGACGAACTGTTTTTGACGGGTAGCGCGGCGGAGGTCATCGGCATTGTTGAGATAGACGGCAGGGTAATCGGCGACGGCAAGCCGGGTCCGGTCACAAAACGCCTGAGAGATATGTTCTTCCGGTATGCACACGGAAAGGAGAAGTAGTCCCCGCTGCCTCCCTGCTTTCTTGCACCCCACTGCTTCGCTTTGCGAAGAAAAGCGTGGGGCGTGCGAAAGTAAGAAGGGGGGCAAGGCGCAGGGGCTGCGGGTCGGCGCAATGCAATCATCTGCAAAAACGAGCGGCGCTTCAGCGAAGGGTTCAAACGCCGCAGGTCGTTGGCCTGGCGTTTTTTCCGTTATCGAATCCGAACTGTCACGCGTAAAGACGCTTATTAAGAAGGATTTGTCTGATTGCGGCGACCCGGTTCGTGGGCTGGTTGCTTACGCGAACGCCGGTAAGGGCAAGATGATAAGGCCGGGGCTGGTGTTGCTGTCTGGTCTTGCGTGCGGGGGGGTAACGGAAAAACACATTCGGTCGGCGGCGATATTCGAGATTATACATAATGCGACGCTTTTGCATGACGACGTTGTGGATGAGGGCAAAAGCCGACGCGGAGTTCCCACGGTTAACAGTATTCACGGGAATGAGTCGGCGGTTTTATTAGGGGATTTTTTGCTTGGCCGGGTTATCGGGATGTGTGTGGGGTTGGGAGACCGGGTGTCGGAAATAATAGCCGTGGCGGCTATGCGGACCTGCGAAGGTGAGCTTAGGCAGATATCACAGAGGGGCAACTGGCTGCTGAGCGAGCCGGAATATATCGAGATAATAGCGGGAAAGACGGCGGCGTTGTTTGAGGGGGCGTGCGCGACGGGGGCCGTTCTTGCGGGGGCGGATGAATCGACGATGCAGGTATTGGCGTCTTATGGACGCAACGTCGGCATCGCGTTTCAGATAACCGATGATTTGCTTGATTTGGTCGGCGAGCAGGACAAGACGGGCAAACCGGCGGGCAATGACCTTGACCGCGATAAACTGACACTGCCGCTAATTCATTTATTAAAAACCGCAGGCGAGGCGGAAAAGAAAAAGATAAAACAGATTCTTTCGCAGCAAAATGGAGATTCAGGCAGAATGGAGTTAGTTGCCAGATTGAAGACCAGCGGCAGTATCGAATACGCAAAGAGGCGCGCGGAGGAATTTGTCGGGCAGGCGATTACGGCAATAGCGGGGGTTGGAAACAACAAGAGCCGTAAGTCGCTTGTCGAGACGGCGAGATTTATCACCAGTCGGACGGCCTGAGATATTTATTTGTATTAAATGAAAAAGGCCGGCTTGTTTAAGCCGGCCTTTTTGGTTTTGAACACAGAGAATCTGTTTTTAGAAGTTGTACTTTACGGTCAAAGTCGCCCAGGTAATGTCGTGGTCGGGGCTGACACCTTTGGTGCTGGTCAGTACTCCCGGTATTTGCTCGCGTCCGTCATCCTCAAATGTAATCTGGTGCCACAAGCCCGGCGTGAAAGTAAGATTGTGGCCGAGGTCAAAGTCGGTTGAAACGCCGAACATAACGTGTGTCCAGTCGCTGGTGGTATAACCGCCACATGGTCTGGGATCCATGTGGTTGTTGTAAACGGTCTCGATGTGGAAATCGAGGTTCTGCTTGGGAATTTCAGCGGAGATATTCTCAAGCGGTAAAGCATAATCGAGCATAAACACATGAGCGGTGCCTGAATAGCTTCCGCGACAGGGATTGTCTTCGCCGACGACGGTGTCATGCATACTTGGCCAGCCCTTTACGAAAACATATCCCGGAACAAGCCCTTTGACGCCGAACAGTTTCGGGAAGGCGAATCCCGCATAGACCTCCTGGAGGTCGATGCATTGGTCGGAGTGAGTGGCGCTCATTTGCGGATAGTTAAAGTATCTGTAGCCGACTTTATACATAGTGGCGTATCTTTCTTCGGGGGCAACAGCGCCGGCATAATACGGTGAAAAATCGAATCTTTGTCCGAGTTCGTAGCCGCCGTCGTTTGCGCGATTATAAATGGTCTCAAAGTGGAAACCAGAACCAAACAGGTCGAGGTCGATGAAGGCATGCGAACCACTAGTAGAACCATAAGTAAGGAAGCCGCGGAACACATACAGCGTATCATAAGTGTACCCGATAGTGCCGTGGAGGTCGCCTGGCTGGCCTGGCGGGACGGCGAACACGGGTGCAACCATTCCAAACATAATTGCGGCTGTTAACAGGACATACATTTTCATTTTATTTGTCTCCTTAAAAAATACCCTCAACATACTTACTTATTTTACCATGTTTTAGTCCGTTCCGTCGGCACCACGCCGAGGGCAGTAAAGCAGTATATCAACACTGATAAGTGGGGCAAGCACAAATTCGTTTTTTTTGCCTGCATTCCCACAAGAGCCGTATTTTCGTTCTGGCGGCATCACAAACAGCTATTTTATCGGTCTGTTCCTTGAAATATCTTTACTTTAACTATTTACGTTGTCAAGGAAATTACCATTTTCCGGTTTTTTTCGCTTCTGCTTTGGGGAAGTTTTTCAAGGGAGCAGTGAATTTTCTGAGGTCATCTTCGGGCAGTTCGTAATCGGTTAGTTTTCCTGACATAAAGGCGTCGTAGCCGGAGAGGTCCATAAGGCCGTGACCGCTGTAGTTGAAGAGGATGACCTTTTCCTTGCCTTCTTCTCTGGCCTTAATGGCTTCGTCGATTGTTGCGGCGATTGCGTGGCTGGTCTCGGGTGCGCAGATAAATCCTTCGGTTTTTGCCCAGGTAAGCGCCGCCTGGTAACACTTGGTCTGCGGGTATGCCTTTGGCTCAAGGAGTCCTTCGACGATGGCTTGGCAGACCAGCGGGGCCATGCCGTGGTATCTGAGGCCGCCTGCGTGAATTGGGGCGGGGATGAAGGAATGTCCGAGCGTGTACATTGCCAGAAGGGGCGTAGTTCCTGCCGTGTCGCCGAAATCGTATGAGAAAGGCCCGCGTGTCATAGAGGGACAGGAGGTCGGCTCGATGGGCATAATCTTGATATTTGCGCCGTTGATTTTGTCTGTAACAAACGGGAATGAAAGACCCGCGAAGTTGGAGCCGCCGCCAGCGCAGCCGATGACGATATCGACTTTCTTTTCGCCCGCGGTTTTGAGCTGCTCTTTGGCTTCGAGGCCGATGATTGTCTGGTGGAGCATAACATGGTTTAAGACGCTTCCAAGTGAATAGCGGGTTTGCCCAGTTTTATCTGTGACTGTTTGCTCGACGGCCTCGCTGATGGCGATACCGAGTGAGCCGGGGGTATTGGGCATCTCTGCGAGAATTTTTCTGCCGGCGTTTGTTTCATTGCTTGGGCTTGCGACGCAATTTGCGCCCCAGACCTGCATCATAAGTTTTCTGAATGGTTTCTGGTCGAAGCTGATACGGACCATAAAGACCTTACATTCGAGGCCAATCAACTGGCAGGCAAAGGCAAGCGCGCTGCCCCATTGTCCTGCGCCTGTTTCGGTGATGAGTCGTTTGATGCCGAACTGCTTATTATACCAGGCCTGCGGGACAGCGGTATTTGGCTTATGGCTGCCGGGAGGGCTGGTACTTTCGTCTTTGTAGTATATGCGGGCGGGGGTTTTGAGGAACCTTTCGAGGTAAACAGCCCTTCGCAGCGGTGCCGGACGCCACCTGTAGAGGATATCGAGGACTTCCTCGGGGATATCAATCCAGCGTTTTGTGCTGACTTCCTGCTCGATGAGGTTCATCGGGAAGACCGGCGCCAGCATTTCCGGGCCGATGGGCTTTCCATCGGGTCCCAGAGGCGGCAGCAGCGGGGTGGGCAGGTCGGCGGCGAGGTTGTACCATTTGCGGGGTATGTCTTTTTCTTTCAGATGAATTTTGATTTCCATTTTTTTCTCTCCAAGTCGAATTGCGGTTATATTTAACCAACTTATAAGGCCTTTATTGCTAAAACATTATGGCGAGGTTGTCAAGAAAATTTATTCGGGATTTTTATGGCGCGTGTGGGTGTAGATAACGAATATAGCTTCGACAGGTATGTGGCAGAACCTTATAATATAGCTCAATGAGTGCCGGCAGGGATGACAAGACGTTGTTTGGCAAATCTGAGCCCGGCTTCGCCTCCGGTTACGCCGAGGCGAGGCAGGCGAAGTTGACTGCTGCTGCGCCGTTGGCGGTTCGGATGAGGCCAAGGACCCTCGATGAGTTCGCCGGTCAGCAGCATTTTATCGGCGAAGGGAAACTGCTGCGGAGGATACTGGAAGCCGATGCGCTATCGAGCTTGATATTTTATGGGCCGCCCGGGGTGGGAAAAACGTCGCTGGCAATGGTTATTGCCAACCAGACAAAGGCGGAATTTCGATATATAAGCGCGCCTGCGGCGAGTGTAAAGGATATCCGGGATGTTATAGCCGAGGCGAAAGACCGATTAACATCATCGAGTAAGCGAACCATCTTGTTCATCGATGAAATTCACCGTTTCAACCGGGCACAGCAGGACGTGCTTTTGGATGATGTGGAATCGGGGATAGTGATATTCATCGGGGCAACGACGGAGAACCCGTTTTTCGCGGTTAATTCGCCATTAATAAGCAGAAGCACGGTGTTTTATTTCGAGCCATTAAGCGAAGATGATGTTGTGGGGCTGCTGAAACGAGCGATTGCTGATAAGGAACGGGGGCTTGGCAAATATGATATTGAGGCGGAAGATAAGGCCTTGAAATACCTTGCGGCGGTATGCGATGGCGACGCGAGAAAGGCGTTGACCGCCCTGGAAGTCGGAATTTTGTCGCAGAAGAGCAGTAACCCTTCGACGGGACTCCCCACGACTATGCTCGGGGCAGGCAGGGCGGGAAAAATAAAATTCGATTTCCAGACAGCCAAGGATTCAATTCAGGGCAAAACAATCGATTACGACCAGACGGGCGATACGCATTACGATTTGGCCAGCGCGTTTCAGAAAAGTATGCGGGGAAGCGACCCTGACGCGACGGTTTACTGGCTCGCGAGAATGATTGCGGGCGGAGAGGACGTGCGGTTTATCGCCAGAAGAATCGCGGTTTGTGCCGCGGAGGACGTAGGCAACGCGGACCCGATAGCGACGGTTTTAGCGGCGTCGGCGTTTCAGATTAGCGAATTTGTCGGGCTTCCTGAGGCGCAATTGGCGCTGGCACAGGCGGCTATATATGTCGCTTGTGCGCCGAAATCGAACGCCTCGTCGTCGGCTATAGGCAGCGCGATTGGCGATGTTCAAAATGAGAAAACCGTGGCGGTTCCCAAGCATTTGAAGGACAGCCATTATGCCGCGGCGAAAAAGATGGGTTTTGGCGTAGATTATAAATATCCGCACAGTTTTGAGGGTGGATTTGTAGTGCAGGAATACCTGCCGGGCGGTATAAAGAAGAAATACTATAAGCCGACAGAGCGGGGTTATGAAAAAAATATACGGGGTTATTTACAAAAGCTCGAAATACTGATAAAAGATAGTAAGGCCAAAAGGATTGAAAGTAGCGGCCAAGCGGAGCAGGGTAACGGTTGAATGGAGTACCGTAGTATGGACAAAGCGCAGTTACGGCAGGAGCTTCAAAAGATTCTTGCCGGGATATCGGCTGAACAGCGGAAGGAAAAAAGCCGAAGGGCGTGTCGAAAGCTGATTGCGACGCCTGAATTTCAAAACGCTTCCACGGTGATGATGTATCTATCACTTCCTCACGAGCTTGATACGTCGGAGGCGATACTTTCCGCGTGGCAGATGGGTAAGACCGTGGTTGTGCCGAAGGTGTCCTGGCAGCAAAGGCATATGATACCCGTGCAGATAAACTCATTGGAGACGGGTTTTTCGGAGGAGATAGGCGGGTTGCGAAATCCGACAACCGGTGCGCCTGTGCCGTTTGAAGATATTCATCTGGTAGTTGCGCCGGGTCTCGGGTTTGACAGGAAGGGCAATCGGCTTGGACGCGGGGGGTCTTATTACGACAGGTTTTTCTCCAACAAAGATTTGAAGGCGATGAAATGCGGCTTCGCGTTCGCCGAGCAGATAATAGAAACGGTGCCGGTTATGGAGTACGACGTGCCGGTTGATATGCTGGTTAGCGATGAGGAAGTTTTGTATTTTGGCAAAGATAAGCCCGCAGCGGGCACAAAAATAAAAAAATCAGGAATGAGCAGTAAATAAGGAGATTGAAATGGCTGTTAATCCAGGTGGTTATGGAGAGCATCGTTCGGCTCAGGTTCGCAGAGTTCTGTATATATCTATAGTTGTGATTGTGGTGGCCGTGGTCGCAATAGCGGGATTTATTCTTAAGCGCAGCCTGGGCGGCTTGCAGGAGGTTGCGCCGGAGCCGGCGAATACGACTGAGCAGGGTCAGCCGGCGGCGCCGGTTGCGATGGATGCCAACGGTTCGGTTGTATCGGCTCAGATTGCGCAGGCGATGGAGCTGCTGAATCAGCCGACGCCTAAAATTATCGAGGCGAGAGACCGGCTTAACGAGCTTTTGCCCATGGCACAGGGACAGGAGCTTTTGTTTATCAAGGGCAAACTCGCAGAACTGTCGGACAAGTGGCTGTTCGGCAAGGTTGTTTACCCGGAGGACAAGTTGACATCCAGTTACAAGGTTGCCCCGGGTGATATGCTTTCGACAATCGGCAAGAAACACAATGTGCCCTATGAAATTTTGATGCAGATAAATAATATGGCCAAGCCGGAAGCGCTTCAGGCGGGCGTGGCGATAAAGGTAATAAACGGGCCATTCCACGTCAGGGTCTATCGCTCGACGTTTACGATGGATTTGTATCTGCAGAACACTTACGTGAAGAGTTTCTCCGTCGGGCTTGGCAAGCAGGGTATGGAAACGCCGACGGGCAGGTGGCGTGCGAAAGAAGGCGGCAAACTGATACAGCCGATTTGGACGGACCCTGTTACCGGCAAGACGTACCATCCTGAAGACCCGGATTATCCGCTTGGCTCGCGGTGGATAGCGATTGAGGGAATTGAGGGTAACGCAGTGGGCAAAAAGGGTTTCGCGATTCACGGCACGAAGAACCCGGAGCAAATCGGGACGCCCGGTTCGCAGGGTTGTATCCGGCTGCACAACGGCGACGCGATATTGGTGTATAACCTTATGATGCCGGGGCAGTCGCTGGTAGATGTGGTTGATTAATAGTTTTTAGTTTCCGAAGCGGGCTCGTCGCTTCGCTCCGTGTTTGGTTTTGAGTTTTAAGTTGAGTGAAGCCGCTAAAAACTCAATACTGAACACTTAAAACTTAAAACTGAAAAATGCGGTTAGAAGGAAGCCGGCGTTGTGAGCCAGGGAACGGTAAAAAACCATCGGAGGATAAAGTTATACGCACTGGGGGTGTCTGTTTTTGCGCATATCGTGGCATTGTCGGTTTTCGCGGCGATAAAAATTTCGCAGTCGGCTCCTGTGCCGCTCCAAACGACAACGACCGTGAGCATCAATCAGGCGGCCAAGCTCGCTGACAGGCAGGCGGTTACGCCCAAACCAAAGGTTAATCCCGTCGATAGCAAACCATTTGATTCTTCCGGCTCGCTCAAGGCAGACATCATTCAGGGCAGACCAATAGTTAAAGCAGACGGAAAGGCAACACAGGCGAACGCTCGGCCTGTATTTGACGCGCCGAAAGAGGATAATCGGCGACAGGCGGAAGATGTGAAGCCGCCGATTCAGCCGGAGGGAGCGAATGCGGCCGGCAGCGGGGAATCAGCGGCAAATATCGAATTTTTCGACAGCCCCGCGAAGGGCAGAAGGATTTGTTACGTCGTCGATTGCTCGGGCAGTATGCAGGGTTTATGGAAACGCGTGCAGGAAGAGCTTGTTGATTCGATTGGGAAACTGCAGCAGGATTATTATTTCTGCGTGATTGTTTTCGGCGGGGGGAGCATCCTGGAGACGGGCGGGGGGAAAATGGTGCGGGCGACCGAGCAGGCGAAAAAAGAGGCATACGAATTTATCGCGGCTGTTGGGCCAAGAGGGGGGACAAACGCGGCGGATGCGCTGGAACGAGCGATTATGATTAAGGACAGGACCGGCGTCGGGGCATCGGCAATATATTTTCTTACAGATGGTTTTGAATTGAGCGAGCAGGATGGTTCGCGTTTTGCGCACAAGATCGCTACAATACACAGGAGTTTTGCACCGAAGACGCAGATAAACACGATTGGTTTCTGGTGCACAGAGCAGGATGGCTCAGTGCTCGAAACAATAGCGAAAGAAAGCGGAGGAAAATTCGTGATGGTCGGCAATGCAGGCGAACAAAAGGACGGGGGCAATTGAGGCGGGGATGCGGTAATGAATAAAGGAATTTTGTTAAAACTGTTTTTTATGGCGGCAGCGCTTGTTGTGGTTGTGATGATACTGATAACAGCCGCGAAGACAGATTTTAACGGCGCTGTGGCGGGGCTGACCAGGCCGAAAACGTATTTCGAGCAGTTTTTTGTGGCGGGCGGACCGGTTGTCTGGTTTGTTCTTTTACCGATGTCAATGGTTACGGTTTATCTGACGACGGAGTATTGTTTTGTCATTCGCCGAAAAAAACTTTTGCCGGACGATATCTGCGGGACAATTGCCGATATTACGCGTCAGGCGGGTATGGCTCAACTGCCTGGACGACTCGCCGAAAAGAGCGATTTTATAAGCGTTGCCGTTAGCGGCGCGGTCAGCAGGTGCGGCGGCGATTTGAGTCGAATGCGGAGTATGGTTATTGAATCGCTGCAGGAGCAGGCGATGGCGCTTCTGCGCAGAATCGAGTGGATGAACATCATGGGCAATGTTTCGCCGATGGTGGGTCTGTTCGGGACGGTCCTGGGGATAATCAAGATGTTTAACGCGATGGCGGCGGTAGGCGGACAGCCGCATCCTTCGCAGTTGGCGGGCGGAATTTCAATCGCGCTGGTAACAACGTTGTGGGGACTGATGATTGCGATACCGGCGCTGACCATTCACGGCGTTTTCCAGAACCGAATCGAAATGCTCGCCAGTGAGTCGGCTGAGCAGGCGGAAAAAACCCTTTCGCAAATAGCTTATACCTTAAGAGAGCAGAAACGAACAGAGCAGCCCAAATCGGGCCAGGGGCAGCCGATTGCCGAAATTCCGCCAAAATCGGGCGGAGCAATTCGGACATCGACGCTATCGTCATAAATTTTAAGTGCGGAAAGTATTTATGGCTTTTGAGGTTCCAAAACGATACCGCGGCACGGTTCAAACGCTGAACGTGATACCGTTCGTGGATGTTTTATTTCAGCTTATTATATTTTTCGCGCTGGCCTGCCAGCTCATCGCGACGGAGAATTTACAGGTTTACGTTCCCGATAACTGCAATTTTGCCAGTTCCGACGACCAGCGTGAGGCGCAGATTACTACTGTTACGGTTATGAAAGATGAGCGTGGCAAAAGTAGTTTTGCGGTAGGTTCTCAAAAAGTTGAGTTATCGAATTACGACCAAACGGCGGAGAAAGTCGCCGAACTGTTGGATGCCCGGCTCAAAGACCTGCCTGCCAACAGCAGGGTCGTAACGCTGCGGATAGATAAGGATGTTCCCTACGCCGAGGCGCAATATGCATTGGCCGCGGTCGCCAAAAGCACCGCAACCGATATACGCTTAGCGGCGATAAAAGATTCTACTGTTGCCAGGTAAGCGACGCTCAAATCCAAACTTACGCGGATTCTTTTTTTGCGGGGAGTTGTCTTGCCGCGGAGAGAGGTACTATCCCTTCGACGATGTCTTTTGTAATGACGTATTTAGCTGGCTTTGGCTCTTCGGGCAGTTGATACATCAAATCAATCATAAGCGTTTCGGCAAGCGAACGCAGCGCACGGGCGCCGGTGGCGTGCTTGAGGGCCTGTTTGGCGAGTGCGTGCAGGGCATCTTCGGTAAACTCCAATTCGGCGTTTTCCATCTCGAAGAATTTCTGATACTGTCTGATGAGCGCATTTTTGGGTTTTGTCAGGATATCGATAAGGGCGCTTTCATTGAGAGGCGCAAGGACCGTGATAACGGGCACTCGGCCGACAAACTCGGGAATCATTCCGAATTCGATGACGTCTTCGGGGATGACCTGTTCGAGGACATTGGTCAGCTCGGCCTGCTCATCGGGCAGCTGCGACATTTCTGAATCGAAGCCAATCATTTTTTTGCCTAAGCGTTTTTTGATGATGTTGTCGAGGCCGACGAACGTGCCGCCGCAAATGAACAGGATGTGCGAGGTATCCAGCTGGATATAGGATTGTTCGGGATGTTTTCTGCCCCCCTGGGGCGGGATATTGGCGATTGTGCCTTCGAGCATTTTCAACAGTGCTTGCTGGACGCCTTCGCCGGAGACGTCTCGTGTGATTGAGACGTTCTGGTTGGTCTTGCCGATTTTATCGATTTCATCGACATAGACGATACCTCGCTGGGCGGCTTCGAGGTCGAAGTCGGCGTTTTGCAAAAGGCGCAGGAGAAAGTTTTCGACGTCTTCGCCTACGTAGCCCGCTTCGGTAACGGTGGTGGCGTCGCAGATTGCGAAGGGGACATCGAGGAATTTGGCGAGCGTCTTGGCGAGAAGCGTTTTGCCTGAGCCGGTGGGGCCTATGAGCAGGACGTTTGATTTATCGACTTCGACTTCGCTGTCTTTGCTGTCAAGGTGAAGCAGGCGTTTGTAGTGGTTGTGGACGGCGACGGCAAGGTATTTTTTGGCGTGCTCCTGGCCTATGACGTACTGGTCGAGGTATTCTTTTATGCCTCTGGGGTTCGGCAGTTTTTTGCTGCCGAAGGACGACCGGCTGGCCTGCTTTTTGTTTTGCCTTATGATGTCGCCGCAAAGCCCGACACAGTCGGGGCAGATATAGACCTTGTTCGGGCCTTCGATAAAGGTGTCCTGCTGGGTGCTTGCCCTGCCGCAGAAACTGCATACAGCCCTGGGTTTATTGATATCATTTTGTTTTGCCATTGGTTATTCCAAGTCAGATTTACGGTTTTGGTGTCGTTATACTTATATATTCTAAATCGGCTGAAGGTTCGTTGCAACTTAATTGGTTGCGCAGTGTTGTTTCAGGATATCGAGTTTTTCGGCCCAGGGAGCGGGAATTTGGGGGTTACTGCCGCTAAGCACATCTATAATATGTGCGATATTTTGCTTGTCTGCCTGTGGTGATTTGGCAAGGCAGTCGAGTTCGTAAAATTTGGCCTGCCACCAGTGCCAGCTTTTTTGGGTTTGTGCGGGCGTTTCGTTTCGTCGAAACTCTGCTATTTTGGCCCATAGTTTGGCGGATTGCTCGAATTTTTCCTGTGCCATCAGCAGTCGCGCCTGCACACGCAGCCAGGTTACGTCGTTTTCGTCAGGAGAAAAAGGCATCAGAAAAATTTTCCCCTGCAATATTGACGTCTCAGCAAAAAGCAGGTTGGTTTGAAGGGTATTGGCGGATTTATGGGCAAAGTCGGCGAGGGCTGCGCAATTTCGCAGCAATTCGTTGAAGTCGTCGGCATCTTTTTGCCAAAGCTCAATTTTATCGATAATTTCGGAGGCGATTTGAGCGGCCAATGCTGCCGATGAGTTACTGTCTTCGATGACGGCTTTTGACATATACCGAGCCGATTCTTCAAGTCGTCCCAATTGGCGCAACGCCTGTGCTTTGAAAAGGTCATATCGCAAGCCCGGAGTTTTTTCTGCGGTATCGAGCAGGTTCAGAACCTGAGCGGCGGCATCGTTGATGTCGCTGCCAAGAATCGCCCGACAATAGATGTCCATTGCTTCGAGGCGAAGCGGGAATATTTGCTCATCTTGGCCTGTGCAGTTGAGGATGAATTGGCGAAGCTGCGGGAGGATTTTTTCGGGGTTAGTATTTATTTTCATTTTTAAAAGTTCAAGAGTTGCTTTATCACGCCAAATGGATTTGGAGACATCGGAAAGTTTCGTGAAAGTTTCGGATGCTTCCTGAGTTTTGCTGCAGTCGAATAAAATTTCACCATAAAGATATTGCATTTCTTCTGTCATTTTATCTGAGGCGATACGGGCATAATTGTCGAAGGCGGCAATGGCGAGATTGCAATCGATATTTTTTTGAGTGAAGTTGTCATAAGCAAGCCGGGCGGCATATTCAGCGGTTGCGCGGGAGTTGATGTCGAGCAATGGTTCTTTTTGCCGGAGCTGCAAATCGCTCGATTCCATTAAAAGCTCAATGGCTTTTCCCGGATCGGATTCGATGACTGCTCTGCCCGCGATGCAAAGAGTGCCGGGTGTTTTTAATTTGTCGGCCTCGGCAATGGCAAGCAGTAATTCTTTGTGTGCGGGAAAGTTTGTTGTCGAGGCGGAATACGCGACAAGTTCTGCGGTGAGGGGATTTAGTGAATTGAGGTCGGAGCCGGAAGAAAGGTCCGCGAGGATAATTTTACCGAGAAAGTTCCCTGTTTGCGAAGAACGCGACAGGGTATTTTGCAATGTATCGGGGGCGTATTTATTCTGTAGGATTGCAAGCGTGAGGAGCATTTCGGGGTTGTCGGAACAATCGCTTTTGGCAAGCGAGCCGGCGATATCGTCAAGCTCGTTTGGTCCGGATAAGCCAAGATATTTTATTTTTTCGAGTGAGGCCTTGAGGGGAGCGCAGCGGCTCAAGTCGGATTTGGCCAATGTCTTGAAAAACTGTTGTTCGATTTCACGGCTGCCGGCTATTCGTGCGAGGTAGTAGTCGATTTCGAGCTTGCCGGTTTGTGTATGAGTGAGGTCGGCGGCAAGTTTACGCCACAGGCCCGTTTGGCCAAAGAGTGCTTCCCAGTCGTCTTTCTGGTATGACTCGATTGCCTGTTTCATCGCGAGTTGCGTGTTCGCGATTTGCTCAAGGTCGGCTGACGCCTGTTGTGCGGCCTTGGAGAGCGTGTCTTTATCCTGCTGATTCAGGAATCGGCCTGAGTATTCATATTGCATTCGTATTGTGAAGGTCTGCGAAAAAAATGAATCAGAAACCTGTTTTGCTTTTTGAACGGCGTCGTTTATATCCTGGGCGGTCGGCAGAGAATCGGCGGCAATGGCAGGCAGGGAGAATGCGAGCAGCACAAACGGCAGAAAATGTCTTTTGTTAATTGGACTTGTCATTTTTCGGCGACTCGGTCCGGCTACGGCTCGGCGTCGCTATTACTCCTGTAACCTCATCGGCGCCTTCGCCGAGACGAGTCATCTGGAACGTGATATCGGTCAGGCCCATTCCGTAAAGGACGTTGTAAATTTGGGCGAGATTTTCCCATTTGACTTTGCCCGCGCACACGATTTCGACGGGGTCAGTAGCATATCGTTTTTGTTCGAGCAGGCACTGTCTGGTTTGCTCCATAAGCAAAGCGAGGCCCTGTTCGGGGTTTTGGGAGGGTATATTGACGGCACGGAATAAACCGATTTGCACCCGGCAGCCGGCGTTTGTCGGCGTGATTTGAATCGTCAGCGGCTCGGGTTTGACGGCGGTTTGGGCGGCCGTGCCCGCATTAGCGACGGGCAATTGGAGCGGGAGGAAATCTTCCTGTGGGCTCCATCTTGCGGCGACGAGAAAGAAAATCAGCAGAAGGAAAATCATATCAATCATCGGCGCTATTCGCAGCCCGATGGCCGGGCGGCGCAGACCGACTGTCCTGCTGAGTATGCTTTTGCCTTTATTGGAGCTTGCGAGTATTTGCACGCCTAACCTCCGTGTTAGCGTCGCCGGTATCAGCCGACGGATTCTTTTACGAACTGAGCGCCTTTTTGTATCGCCTTTTTATTTAACGGTATTATGACGTGGTATCGTTCCGCCAGCACATCGGGCAGTGATTCGGCTGCCTCGTCGGGGCTGAAGACCCCTCGTTTTTGCAGATATGCGCCAAGCGCGACCATATTCGCAATTTTTGCATTGCCTAATCCGACCGCGATTTCGTCGATTGGTATTTTCACAACCTCAACTGAATCATCGACTTTTGGCTGAATGTCTATCTGCGAGCTGTTTATTATCAGCGTTCCGCCTTTTTTTACGGATTTTTCGAATTTGGCCAGCGCCGCCTTACTCATAGCGATTACGCATTGAGGATTGCTCACTACCGGCGAAGGAATCGGCTGGTCGGAAATGACGACCATACAATTGGATGCCCCGCCTCGGACTTCTGCGCCATACGAGGGCATAAAAGTAACTTCCTTGCCCGCCTTCATCGCGGCCTGCGCGAGGAGCTTGCCCACGAGGATAATCCCCTGTCCGCCGAATCCGGCGATTGTAACTTCTTCGTATAAGTTGTTAGTTTGTTTTTTCATGCGAACTCAGATATTCCCGAATATAGGGCATAACAGTGGTAACTTCCATTTGAAAATTGACTGTATAGCCAAGGTACCCTCCGATCATCAACCCAAGAATCAGGCCAATAGGACCATAGAAGAAAAACTCTCCAAGTGCCATTCCAGCAAGAACGCAAGCTGCTCTTATGACCATCGGATAAGTATATCCTCGCCAATTTCTCCGGCTCGTCATGCGGTCACGGCAGTCTTGCCAAATTTTTCTGCGATTGTTTTTCGGCAGGTCTGCCAATTCTGGAATCGAATTATACGACCAGTATAATTTCATAACTCATCCCTTTAATTTGCCTAAGGGGAAGACCTTGGTCATTTCGTTTTGAATATAGAGCATAGCATCGGGCGATGATAATCGCCAGTATGTCGGGCAGGGTGAAAGCAGCTCAACAAGAGAAAGGCCTTTGGCGTTATTTATTTGCAGTTCAAATGCGTGTTTGAGAGCGGCTTTCGCCTTGCGAATATGTGCGGGGCTGCAAAGTCCGCATCGCTCGACATAAATTGCCCCGGGCAGAACAGCCAAAAGTTCTGAAACATTTAATGGGTATCCCTGGCCATCGGCTCTTCTTCCGTTTTGGGTGGTGGCGGTTATTTGGCCAAGCATTGTCGTTGGGGCCATTTGTCCGCCTGTCATCCCGAAGACGGCGTTATTGATGAAAACGACTGTGAGTTGTTCAGCTCGGTGAGCAGCGTGGATAATTTCGGCTGTTCCGATTGCCGCGAGGTCGCCGTCGCCCTGGTAGGAGAAGACGATTTTGTCGGGGTTGGTCCTTTTCATTCCGGTCGCGACCGCCGGCGCTCTGCCGTGAGCGACTTCAACCATATCGACGTCGAGATAATCGTAAGCGAGAACCGCACAACCTACCGGCGCGATGCCGATGGTCCTGCCGTGGATGCCCAATTCGTCGATAACTTCGCAGACAAGCCGGTGCGCGATTCCGTGGCCGCAGCCCGGGCAATAATGCGTCTGGCAATCTTTAAGCGTCGGCGTTCTTTTAAATACGGTCTCCATCGGTTTTATTTCTTCGCTTTTTTAATCAACTGTTCGATTTTTTCGAGGACTTTTTCGACGGTTACTATTCCACCGCCGGGCCTGCCCCAGAATACAACTGGCGATTTGCCTGCGACAGCCAAACGGACGTCCTCGACCATTTGGCCGCAGCTCATTTCGACGACGAGGAAAATGGGTGACTTGTCCGCTGCTTTACTAATTGATTCGGACGGGAAGGGCCAAAGCGTAATCGGCCTGATACAGCCGACCTCGATTCCCTGTTCCCTGGCTTTTTGTGCGGCACGTCGGGCGATTCTGGCGCAGATGCCGTAAGCGACGAGGATAATATCAGCGTCATCGATATCTGACTGCTCGCAGCGTGTTTCATTTTTTTCGATTTGACGATATTTTGCCTGAAGGTCGTAATTATGCTGTTCGACCGCACCATCCGCCAGCCACAGCGAGCGGACGATATTTTGTTTTCTGCCGTTGGCTCCTGTTAGCGCCCAGTCCTTTTTCGGAAGGTTTAATTTCTGAGTGTTAAGTTTTGAGTTTGTTGGTATCACGACGGGTTCCATCATCTGACCCAGTATGCCGTCAGCGAGAATAATAGCTGGGGTTCGATATTTGTCCGCCAGGTCAAAGGCGAGCGGCATAATATCGGCAAATTCCTGGACGCTCGACGGACCGAAGACGATGCAGTGGTAGTCGCCGTGGCCTCCGCCTTTGACGGACTGGAAGTAGTCGCCTTGTGATGGGGCGATATTGCCCAGCCCCGGGCCTCCCCGCATAACATTGACGATTACGCAGGGTAATTCCGCGGCGGCGAGATAACTTATGCCTTCCTGCATCAAGCTTATGCCCGGGCTGGAAGAGCTGGTCATAGTGCGTTTGCCCGTTGCTGCTGCGCCAAAGACCATATTTATCGCAGCCAGCTCGCTTTCGCTCTGGACGAAGACCCTTTTTTCTTGGGGCATTCTTTGCGACATATAGGCGGTAACTTCATTCTGAGGCGTGATGGGATAGCCGAAATACGCGTCAAGCCCGGCCTGTATCGCCGCCTCCGCCATCGCTTCATTACCGCACATTAAAACTCTATCACTCACTTCGATTCTCTGGCTAAGTTATTTATTTTGTTTTTTTTATTGGGTTGACGGATTTTATGTCTATTTTCTCAGAGCCGGCTTTATCCCGATATACCTCGATGGCACAATCCGGGCAGACAATCGCGCAGTTGGCGCAGCCGGTGCAATTTGGCCCTGTGGATGCAGCGGGGAAGTATCCCTTGCTGTTGGACTTCTCCGAAATGCTAATTACGTTGTTGGGGCACACGGTAACACAAAGGGTGCAGCCCTTGCAACGTTCGATATCGATTATAATTTTTCCGGCCATTTGCGTCTCATTCACCGCAGAGGACGCTGAGAAAATCTTTAGATAGTACCCGTGGTCTCCGCGGTGATTGTCGAAGCATTATACCGAAGGAACCGGCAATTGTAAAGGATAATGAGGCCTATCAACTGTTCAATAACCGGGCTTGAGGAATAGGTAATACAGTCGGCCTTCCTGATAAGTTTGTCCTGCGAGTTTGCCCGCCTCGTCGCCAATTCCGAGGTAGATATCACATCTGCCCGCCGCGCGGATAGCGCCGCCCGTGTCTTGGTCGAGAGCGAAGCCGGCGAACGGGTCAGTATAGGTCGTATTGCCTATCTGGCGGGGGAGATTTGTTGCGAAAAATGTCAGGGCACCGCGCGGGAAGATGGTTTTATCGGTGGCGATGCTTCTGTAAGCGATGACCGGCTCATTCAAACTGCCGTGTGGGCTGCCTTGTTCTGCCTGCCTGAAGAATACGAAACGGGGGTTAATCTGGGTATATTGGCGGACCAGTGAGGGGTTGGCTTTGAAATAATCCATAAGGGATGACAAACTTACGCGGTCAGCCGGTATTTTCCCTTCGCTGATGAGCTGCTTGATGATGCTTTTATATTCGTGGCCATTGTTGGCAGTGTAGCCATAAGTTACGAGCTGGCCATCCGGCATACGAATAATGACTGCTGAACCCTGAACGTGGGCGATATAAACCTTGAAGGGGTCGTCGAGCCAGACGATTTCATTACCGGCGAGCATATTGGAATTTTCGATTTCAGCGCGTGCCGGGTACGGGGTGATTTGGCCGTCGGCGCCTTTTCTGCCGAGGATTTGTCCCTTGTCGCCTTTGACGAGGTCTTTAGGTTGGCTGTACAGGGGGTATTGGAATTGCGCAGTTTTGACGGCTGAGCCGGGGAAGATGGGGGTATAGTAGCCGGTGAACAGGACGGTGCCTGCATCATCGCAGCCGACGGACATATAGACGTCGAATTTCTGACGAATGGCGTCGTTGAGCTGACTGCCCGTCAGACCTGATTTGAGCAGGTCTTTGAAGGCGGTAAGGGATTTGACGACCTGTTCGTGAGAGATGTCCGCGTATGGATAAAATTGATTACTCGTCGGTTTTTTCAGGTAGTCGAGCGAGCTATCAATGGATGTGGAGAGATTGGCCAAATTGTTACAGGCGCTGGTGAAGTCCGGGATTTCAGCGGGATTGGTAATTTTTCGCAAGGCGAGCTGGCCTGGGGCAAGGGGTTTGTCGTACTGGGGAGCGACGACTTCGCGAGGTTTCTGGCAGCCGATGGCTGTAAGAATGATGGCGGTTAACACGGCGTAAAGCAATATCCTGGTTTTCATACGATTCCTTCTTGGAATAAACGAACAGACCCCCCTTCGTGCCTTTCAAGCGGCACTTGATGGATTCGACTAACAAATCAGGGTCTTATAATTAGTGTGTCGGCGAAGCAGGGAGTGAATCTTTAATGGTATTGGTTGGGTACGAAGAATGGTAAAAATGCGCAAAAAAAGGAGCATCACTGGGGTCCTACGAGCACCCACACCCAAAATGCCCTGTAAGAGCCGCGCGGCGATACTCCTTATATTGTTACTGACGGCTACCACAGAAAATAGCAGTCATAATGTCTACTTATAATGATGTATTATATCACAGATTTATTGCAAATTGATATCAGAGCAACCCTTATTTTGATGGTAAAAATACCTGATTGTGTTTTTGGGTCAATCTTCGAGGGAGGTAATGCCTTTGCGGATGGCGTATTTGGTCAATTCGGCAACATTATGAATATCGAGCTTGCTCATTATCTGCCTGCGGTGTGTTTCGACGGTTTTGACGCTGATATGCAGTTTTAGGGCGATTTGCTTGGTGGAATTGCCCTCTGCCATAAGCTGGACGACCTCTTTTTCCCTGTCAGTGAGAATGTCCGGGCCTGCGAACTCGGTTGTGGCAAGCCGATGGAGATAATCCTCGATGACGACGCCGGATATGGCGGGGCTGAGATAAGTTTTGTCGTCGGCGACGGTTCGTATGGCTCTTGTAAGCTCCTCGAAGGCGCAATCCTTGAGCAGGTATCCGGCTGCGCCGCTTTTGAGCATTTCTGTTACGAAAAGGGCGTCTGAATGCATCGAAAGGGCGATAATTTTAATGTCGGGCGATTTGGCGAGAATTTGCTTTGTGGCTTCGACCCCGTTGAGGTCCGGCATAGTAACATCCATAATGATGATGTCCGGCGCCATCTCAACGGCCAATTGGACGGCGGTCCTGCCATTATCCGCCTCGGCTATAACCTCCATATCCTTTTGTTTTTCGAGCAGTGAACGGAGACCCTGACGTGTGATTTTGTGGTCGTCTGCCAACAGGATTCTTGTGCTCATTTTGGTTCCCCTGTCCCGCTGATTATTTCGATGCAGGTCGTGTTACGCCGGTCATTTTTATTTTTCCGCCGCCGGCCGTTTTTTTCCAGAGCGGGCGCCTGAAAAACGGATACGTGGTTTCTTTAGTTTTTCTATCGGGGCAGTCATGATGATTTGTGTGCCTTTTTTTCGCCCTGACTGTATGATAACACTTCCGCCTATCTGGTCAAGTCGTTCCCGAATATTAAACAGTCCAAACCCTCCTTTTGTAAAGTCCTTAGCAGGATTTAGGGCCGTGATATCGAAGCCAACGCCGTTGTCCTCGACAGTAACCTGGATATTGTCATCAACTGCGCGGGCGTAAACTTTCGCCTTTTTGGCTTTGGCGTGCTTGACTACATTTACCAGCAGCTCTCGCACCGCCTGGAACAGCAGGATGCGGATATCAGCGTTGAGTGGTTTTGGTTTTTCGTCGTTTATGAATTCGACATCCAGGCCGAATCGCTGCCTGGTTTGCCTGACTAACCAGCCAACGGCCGCCTCGAAACCAAGCTCGTAAAGAACGGGCGGACTTATTTCGAAAGTAAGCGACCTGGACGTGTCGATGGTCTGCGAGATTAGGTTGATTACCTCTTTGAATGATTTGGCCAGGCCCGGTTTGGCGTCGCTTTTCAGCGATTCGAGTTTAATTTTAGAGATGGCGAGGTTCTGGGCTATGTGGTCGTGGAGCTCGGCGGCGATTCGTCTTCTGAGCCGTTCCTCGGCCAGCGAAAGTTCCGAGGCGAGAGAGCGGAGCCGCTGCTGATAGAGCATGAGTTTTTCTTCCGCCTCTTTTCGTTGTGTGATGTCCTGGGCCGTGCCTTCGTAATAGAGGATTTTGCCTTTGGCGTCTTTTACGGCAAACGCGCTTTCGGAAACGAAAAGCTTTGTGCCGTCGGATCTGCGCCAGACGGACTCAAGACCGATGACTCTGCCTTCTTTTTTTATAAGGTTTTTGAATATGGAGCGCGGGGTTGACGGGTCATAGCCGTTTTTTTCGACGTTAAAGTTGGCCAGTTGTTTAAATGACCGACACCCCATCATTTTGATAAGGGCTGGGTTGGCCAGCAGTATTCGGCCGTTTGGTGTGGTTCTGTAAAGTCCGACGATTGTGTTTTCAAAGATGCTTCTGAATCGCACTTCGGCGCTGCGGAGTGATTCTTCAGCGTGTTTGCGTTCGATGATTTCTGTTTGTAAAGTTTCAACTGCCTTGGCCAAATCGGCGGTTCTTTTCTTTACTCTTGTTTCAAGCTCTTCGTGTGCTTTTTGAAGCTGCTCTTCTGCCTTTCTGCGTTCAGTAACGTCTTTTATGATTCCCTGTGTCCCGGCGGCTTTGCCGTCCTGTATTATCAGGGAGGAGCTTAATTCGATAAATACGCGAGAGCGATTTTTCCTTTTGGCTTCGAGGTAGAGGATGCCGTGCTTTTTACCCTGCAGTTTTTCCCTGAATCTTTTAATGGCTTTTGGCATTTCAGATTCGACCAGAAAATTTGTGAAGTTTTTACCGACCATTTCTTCCGGCTTGTAGCCGAATATCTTTTCGCTGGCAGGCGACAGGTATGTTATGAAACCCCGGGTGTCTGTCATGAAAATCATATCTGAGCTTCGTTCGGTAAGCCCTCTGAATTTTTCTTCGGATTGTCGCAGGGCCTCTTCGGCGTGTTTGCGTTCGGTTATATTGGTAAATAACCCCACGTTGCACGGTTTTTGGTCTATGACGACGCAGGTTGAGTTGATGTTCGCATAGAATGTGGTTCCATCTTTGCTGAGACAGGGGACATTGGAAGCGAATGTTTTTTCGCCTCGTGCCAGGATCTCGAATCTCGCGAGGACAGAGGGTATGCATTCTTTCGGATGTATGTCATACACGGTCATTTGCTGCAGTTGTTCAGCGGTATATCCGAACATTCCGCAGGCGGCCTGGTTGGTGTACTTAAACCGCTTTGTTTCAATATCCGCGACGATAATTCCTTCGGTGGCGTAATTGAATATCGCCTTGTATCTGGCTTCGGATTCGCGCAGGGCGTCTTCGGCGTGTTTGCGTTCGGTTATGTCGGTAAAAAATCCTACGTTGCATAAATAGTTATTTATTGTAACGACGGTTGTGTTGATATCCGCATAGAATATGGTTCCACCCTTGCGTAGACAGGGAACATTGCGGGATTGGTCTCTTTCACCGTGTGCCATTGCATCAAAATGGCTAATTGCTTCAGCCGCATATTCTTCAGGGTGTAAATCAGGCACGACCATTTGCTTTAGTTCTTCTTCGGTGTAGCCAAACATTTTACAGATGGCCGGATTGGCATACTTGAATTGTTTTGTTTTAATATCGGTAACGAAAATTCCTTCTCTCGCTGATTCGAATATTGCCTTGTACCTGGCTTCGGATTCGCGCAAGGCCAGCTCTGCTCTTTTGCGTTCGGTGATATCCCGGTTTGCGCCGATGATGCCGATTATATTTCCATTTTTGTCCCGCCAGGGCATCTTTGTGCACAAGCTCCAGTTTTCCTGCCCATCTTTGCGGCGGGTCCTGTGCGACTCATTGTTCACCATTGATTTGCCGGTTTTTATTATCTCCTGCTCGGTTGTATAGAAAGCGTTGGCCATTTCGGGCTCAAATAAATCAAAATCGCTTTTGCCAATAAGGTCTTCCGGAGAAGGCAGGTCTGAGTCCTTTCCTACTGCTTTATTGCAGATGACGAATCGGCCTTTCGCGTCCTTTACGTAAAGACGGTCGGGCAGGGCATCTATAAGGGTTCGGAGGAGTTCAATTTCCTGGATAAGCTGTTCTTTGGTTTTATCTGAATCGTTCATTGTTTAGTCCGCGGATGTTGGCGGTCAAGGCCGAAGGTCCTGAGCCAGAGTTCAGTTTCACTTTCTGTCAGACCAGTGCGTTTGGCGGCCGGCTCTTTGCCTCGTTTTTGCTTGCTGAGCCGTTTTGTTACCATGCCCCAGAATTCATCGGATTGGATGGAGGTTGCTTTTCGTGCGGAAGCAGCATCTCGAATTTTGCGGTCGGTGCTGACTATGGTCAGGTGCACGGGAGCGGTGCTGTCGAGTATTCTCTGTTCGATAATGGAGTCGCAATCGGTATTGCGGCCGGAGAAAGTGATTTCCAGATTGCTTAAATTATTGAATCCCGTTTTGTCGGGCGGGCCTATGCCGTCGAAGATGATTTCGGCTTTGTCGCGTGTAATGCCGAAGTATGTATCGAGGGCCTGACACATCACGACATCGGTTACGGATGCGTCTTCATCGGGGTTTTGAATGGCCCACAGCAGATTGTGCCCGTCGATAATAACCGGCATTGTTTATTACCGCCTTACTTACGGCGGACAGGATTCCGCAGAAAACCTTATTTCTCCGCCGACGATTGTTTTTTCAACTCTGCCCTTAACGGTCCAGCTGTTATACGGGCAGTTTTTACTTTTTGAGCGGAAGGTGTTTACGTCAATTTTGTATTCGGCGTTGGGGTCGATGATTGTTACGTCGGCCTGTTTACCTTTTGACATTGTTCCCTTATCCACGCCGATGATTTTCGCGGGCTTTTCGGCCATCAGGCGAATCAATCCGGGCCAGTCGAGGATTCCCGGCTCAACCAGCGACTTGATATACAGAGGCAAAGCGCACTCCAGCCCGATGAGTCCGAACGGCGCCGCCAGAAACTCAAGCTCCTTTTCGCTTTGCAGGTGCGGGGCGTGGTCGGTAACTAAGGCGTCAACCAGCCCGTCGGCAATCGCTTCTTTGAGGGCCTCGATGTCCTTTTCGGTCCGCAGGGGCGGGTTCACCTTATAGTTGGTGTCGTATTCGGCGCAGCATTTTTCAGTCAGTAGCAGGTGATGAGGCGTTACCTCGCAGGTTACAGGCAGGCCCAGTTTTTTTGCTGCTCGAATCAGCTCGACGGAGCCGGCGGTCGAGATATGCTGGGCGTGATAGCGAACCGTTCCCGCCTTGATTTTTTTGACGAGCTGAATATCTCGCCAGAGCATTGCTTCTTCGGCAAGCGGGTCAAGCCCCGGCAGGCCGAGGATTGTCGAGTAGTAGCCGGAGTTCATCACGCCTTTGCCGGCGATTTTATCATCCTGGCAGTGCTGGGCGATGACGACGTTAAACATCTGGGCATACTTAAGTGCACGCAGCATTACCGAGGCATCCTGAACGCCTGAGCCGTCGTCTGTGAAACCGACTGCGCCGGCCTGAGACATAAATCCCATCTCGGCAAGCTCGACGCCTTCCCTGCCTTTGGTTATGGAACCCATTGTGTAAACGTGTGTTTTTCTGGCTTTTCTCGCCTTTCGATGGACGTATTCGACGTCGGTTTCATCTTCTATCGGAGGGGTTGTATTGGGCATACAAACAACCGATGTGAATCCCCCCGCGACCGCGGCGGCTGAGCCGCTGGCGATTGTTTCCTCTTCTTCATCGCCGGGTTCGCGGAAATGAACGTGTATATCAATCAGGCCCGGCACGACGAGTTTGCCTGTCGCATCGATAACATTGGCGACAGATTTTTTGACGCGCCCGACCTCGACGAATTTTTCGTCGGCGATCAGCACGTCGCATTTCCGGTTGATTTTGTTTGCCGGGTCGATTACGCGACCGTTTTTTATAAGCAGCTCATCGCCCATAAGTTTTTTTGCTTTATTAACCATTTTGCGCTTCTGCCTGTTTTTCAGCCGCGGCCTGGTTCACCAGGAACAGCACAGCCATTCTTACGGTGACACCGTTGGTTACCTGCTGGAGTATGACGCTGTTTTTACCGTCGGCGACTTCACTTTCTATTTCAAGTCCCCTGTTTATTGGGCCCGGGTGCATAACGAGTATGTCGGGCTTTGCCCTTTTCATCCGCTCCACGGTCAGGCCGAAGTAGTGAGAGTATTCGCGTACCGAAGGGAACGGGTTGCCGCCTAAGCGTTCGAACTGGATTCGGAGCATATTTATTACGTCAACTTTTTCGATAACGTCATCGAGCGAGTAGCTGATTTTGACGGGCAACTGCTCGACTTTGGGCGGCATCAGCGTCGGAGGCCCGACGAATGTTACTTCTGCCCCGAGTTTTGTCATTGCCCACATATCGCTGCGGGCCACCCGTGAATGCGATATATCGCCTACGATTGCGATTTTGAGTCCTTTGAGCGAACCTTTGCGTTTGCGGATAGTGAAGACGTCGAGCAGGCCCTGTGTCGGGTGTTCGCAGTAGCCGTCGCCGGCGTTGACAACGCAGGCGTTGATATATTTGCTGAGAAGCGTAGGCGCGCCGCCCGCGTTGTGGCGGATAACGACGATATCGATGCCCATTGCTTCGAGGTTGCGGGCGGTGTCGAGAAGCGTCTCGCCCTTGCTGACTGAGCTGTCTTTTTTGGTGAACTCGACGACGTCGGCGCTAAGCCGATTGGCGGCCAGCGCGAAGCTGTTTCGTGTGCGGGTGCTGTCCTCGAAGAAGAGATTGACCACGAGCTTGCCTCGCAGGGGCGGGGCTTTTTTTACCGCTCTTGCGCTTATTTCCTCGAAGCCCTGCGCGGTGTCGAGGATATAAGTAATTTCTTCAGCGGTTAATTCTCTAAGGCCGAGCAGATGTTTTCGCTGCCATTTAAATTCCTTTGTTTTGCCCTTTTCAGCCATACCTGGCGACCGCCTTAATTTAATTTTTAATCAGGTTATTCGACTATGACCTGTTCTTTGTTGTCCGATTCTTTCAAAAGCACCTGGACTAATTGTTCGGGTTTGGCTACCGCCTTATAGCCGGCGTAGTCGGCCTGGATGGGAAATTCCCGCCCGGCCCTGTCAACAAGTACCGCCAGACGAATTGCCTTTGGTCTGCCCAGGTCAATCAGCGCGTCCATAGCCGCTCTCGCCGAGCGACCCGTATGCAGAACGTCATCAACCAGGATTATGATTTTGTCGTCGATATTGAAGCGAATTTCCGTGGTGCGGACCCGTGGCTGCGAGCCGCTTTTGGGCGAATTGAGGTCGTCGCGGTAGAGGGTGATATCGAGCGTCCCGCAGGGTATATCGCTGCCGATTTTTTCGGAGAGGCGTTTCGCCAGCCGTTGTGCGACGATTTCGCCCCTGCTGCGGATTCCTATTACGGCTATTTCAACGCCTTCGGGAATATCGGCGACAATACGATTTGTCAGCTTGTTGAGGATGCTGTCGATTTGTTTGGCGTTCAGCAATACCTTCATTTGTCGCTATTGGCCCTCTTTTGGAACATGCTTAAGTTTGAAAAATTATATCAATTAGGGGTTTGAAAAGCAAGCCGCTTTTCATCAATTATTGCCTCAGGAATTAAGGGTTGATGACGAAAATACTGCTTTTTTCGTATCTGACTCGCAACCTTACTTTTCTTTCTTTTGCAGCCCTTGTACGCGATAGGCGTATATTTTACGGAAATGACCAGCTTTATCCGCTTGCGGCGGATTGATTAAAAAAAGCAGGCCATAGAATCGACTCTATGGCCCGCTGATTGCCTTCCAAGTATAGCTAAAATCTTGTTTTGACTTTTACACTATGGCTTTGCGTTTTTCGCTTTGTCCTTTTGCTTTTCCCTTCTGCCCTCTGTTGTCCGTCTCACCCTCTCCGCCGCCGAACCAACGCCAGCCCGCCCAGGGCCAGGAGCGAAAGCGTGGCGGGTTCGGGGATAGGCGACTCCTCGTATTCGGCCACGATGGCAGCGGTTGTCCCGTCGTATGTCGTGGTTAGGATGCCCGTGGCTGCGTCGACCTCAACATAGAGCGGCGGCAGGCTAGTGTGGTTCGCGGGATCGTACACCGTGACAGAGCCGCATAACGAATAGGATGCTTCCCACGAGATGCCGGTTACCAGCAGATAATGACCCACGTTGTTGCCCGTCGTGGGATCCTTGTATCGGATCTGAATCTGCACCGCTTGTTGGTCCCGGAGGTTGGTGTAAATGTCATACCAACCGGGGATAGACCCCCATTGCCCATCCTGATAGGTGAGAATAATGGACGTCATGGTGATTGGTGGTAACAAATAGCGCGTCGTGGCCTTGTTGATGTAGGTGGTGAGCCCGCTTGCAAAGTTCCCGGACATAGTGCCATCCGTCACGGTCGTATTCATGTAGTCTGGGCCGGCTAATGTGTCCGCGGTCAAGCTCCAGTCATCCCACTGGGACCCGGCCAGCTTTGTGCCGTAGGAAGCGGGGTAGGTGTTTTGGAGATAGATCAGCCCATACGTGGCGGCGACAGGTCCACACGCCTGATTGGCCAGCGCGGGCCCGAGGTCATAGGTGTCCGCCAAGGCATTCTGACCCCAGCCGAGAACCGAGAAGGTCTCGGACGCATTGTATGGCGGGGGATCGGCAAGGCTGGTGGAGGGCCAGCATGCAAGCCCAGCAGCGAGCACCGCTAGGGTAACCGCCACCGCCAATGTCTGCCGTCGCTCGACTCCAAGAAAAATCCTATTGATCGTAACCATTTGATCGTTCCTTACTGATAGGAAATCGTTTTTGGAGGCCACGGGGAACGGCCAGGCCAGGAAAAAGGGGACATCCAAGATTTCCAGGCCGCCAAAAACATTAAGTTTTTCATTTTCATTATCTCCTCCTTACTTCTGTAGTTTCCATTCGCGAAAAATTGTGTTGTTTGCCTAAAACTTTCTTGCGTCTTCAGGTTTCTTTGCACCCTTACCGCGCAGACACAACACGTTGGGTGCTTTTTAGGGTAGTTTAAGTATGCTCATCATCTCCTTCTCTCTGCGCACACAAAGCGCCTTTGTCCGCCTGCGGCGGATGAATATTCGATGATATGACCCTTCTCAACTTGTTCTTTACCCAGTATCACAGCATCAGTGAAAAGTCAAGCATTTTTCTCTGGTTTTTTTGATTTTTTGTCAAATTTATCCGCCACGCATATTGGCGGATTTATCCACCTGCGGCGGATTGATTAAAAAAGCAGGCCATAGAATTGACTCTATGGCCCGCTGATTGCCTTTCTGGCTCTAAACTCGCCGAGACGCATCGCACAATACGACTCGCCTGTCTGCTGCCTGCTAAACGCTATCCGCTATTTTGAACACCTACGCCGCCCTTCTTCGTCTGGCCAGCATACTGACAGCACCGACGCCGAGGAGGATCAGAGTGGAGGGCTCCGGGACCTCTCCGATGAATACCGGGCTTCCAGAAGCGACGTAGCTGCACGCCCCGCCATATGTGATGGCGAGTACTTCGTGGGCCGGATCGCCTGTGGCCAACCATCCCGTGTCTATTAGATTAGTTAATGTGACTACGGAAGGTGCACCGGTCCAAACCGGGCTATTCCAGGTTTCTATTAGTTGCCCTGCCCCCATGGTCCCGGTGAGCACGATGTCGACGAATGCGTCAGGGGACGAAAGCGTAATGGTGCCATCCAAACGCAGATAACAATATGCCGGGGAATAGGTCCAAGTCGGGTTGGTATCGCAGGTGGCCGTGAAGAAGTAGGGACCGTTTCCAGCGTCACATGTGATCGAGACCGGTGAGATGTGGTTTGAGAACCAATCCAAACCGGCGACACCCTTGCCTGCATCTTCTCCGTTGCTCGAGCCCATTGTCCACGTGTTGACGCTGCTGGTGCATCCTATGAAGGGATCGTAGGCCCCCTGATTATCATAGAAAAGGCCATCCGCTCGGGCTTGAGCCGCAAGTGCCAGTATGGCCAACAACACAAGAACTGTGACGTGGGATCCTCTCATTTGCCTTCCTCCACTATGGCCAGGAAAAGGTGACATGCAAGATTTCCAGGCCGCCAAAAACATTAAGTTTTTCATTTTCATTATCTCCTCCTTACTTCTGTAGTTTCCCTTCGCGAAAAATTTCGTCGTTTGTCTAAAACTTTCCTGCATTTTCAGGTTTCTTTGCACCCTTACCGCGCAGACGTAGCACAGTTGAGATGCGTTTTAAGGAAATTTGAGTGTGCTCATACCCTTCTCCTTTCCGCCACAGGCGGATAAATTTGCCGCAGAGAGAATTGGCCCCTTCTTTTATCTTTAATGCTGGCCCTTCTCACACGCCAATGACTACCAGATATTGGCGGTCTTGTCAAGCGTTTTTTTCTGGTTTTTTTGATTTTTTGTCAAAAATATATAGTCCGCAGCTATTTAGGATTGTAAGTGCTTTATTTTCAAAGGGTTAGCCCCACACCCTCTGCTTATATGCACGCAACAGAAAAGGCCAGAGACCGAGGCCTGGAAATCAGGTTAAAAGGATGTAAGCAATTGTTATTCTTTCGGCAGCGTCAGGACGATGAAAATACTGCTTTTTTCGTACCTGACTCGCAGCAGTACTTTTCCTTCTTTCGCAGCTGCTTCTACTGCCTTTTTGAATTCCTTGACGTTATCAACCGGCTTGCGGTTCACTTGCTTTAATACAACCTTAGTCGGCGCGCACAAAAAAAAGACCCCCGACGAATCGGGGGTCTTTGTGTGAACCCATTTTTTTGGCGGGCTAACGCTATTTCACTTCTGCGTCAATCCAGCCGGTCAGCTCCTTGATATCTTTCAGAGTTATATCGCCCATGTGAGCAATTCTGAAGGTTACCTCTTTGAGCTTGTTGTAGCCGTTGCCGAAGGCGGTCTGGTGTTTTTCCTGAACCGCTTTGATGATGTCTGCGACAACAACGCCCCTTGTGTTCTTGACGGTCGTCAGCGTGTTGGAGGCGTATTTTTCCTCGCAGAACAGCCCGAACTTCTGCTTTGCCCATGCCCTGGTGTAATCGCCCATTTCCTTGTGGCGTTTCCAGACGTTTTCCATACCTTCTTTGAGCAGCTTGGTGCATTGATAGTGAAGCCCGAAGATGTGCGGTATGCTCGGGGTTGTCGGCGTCTGGTTTTTCTCGTTGGATTTGACAAAGGGTGCGAAGTCGAAGTAGTAACCTCTCTGCGGGACCTTTTTGCATTTTTCCATAGCGCGATTGCTAACAGCCGCGACAGTGAAGCCGGGCGGAAGAGCAAACGCCTTCTGAACGGACGCAAATACGACGTCCCAGCCGAGCTGGTCGAAGTGCATCGGCAGGCCTACCAGGCCGCTGACGGCATCAACAAGGACCAACACATCAGGATATTTCTTCTTCATCATTTCGCTGACTTCATAAAGCGGGTTTGTAAGCCCGGTGCTTGTCTCGTTATAGACCAGCGTGACGGCGGCATATTTGCCGGAAGCCAGTTTCTTGTCAATCATATCAGCGGTAACGGCCTGACCCCATTCGACCTTTAGCTCGTCGCAGTTTCTTCCGCAGCTTTTCGCGACATCAGCCCATTTATCACTGAAGGCGCCGCAGCAGGTAGCCAGAACGTTTTCGTTGAAATCGACGCAGTTACGGATGGAGGCCTCCCACATTCCTGACGCTGATGAAGTAACAAGGAAGACATGCTGGTTGGTGAAAAGGACTTTCTTGAGCATGTCAATAACTTCACCATGCAGTTGTGCGTACTCTTTGCCGCGATGTCCCAGCGTCGGACGCGCCAGTTGCTGAAGGACATCTTCCTTGACCAGCACAGGTCCAGGAATGAACAATCTTGGGGGTTTTCTCCAGTCAGCCATAAACTTC
>Ga0187866_1000210_pt1 | contig 77223 bp, 81 predicted proteins | sample June2016WEW_11_1_3_FD_133013 | JGI IMG/M metagenome (GOLD analysis project Ga0187866, IMG submission 133013) | Peatland microbial communities from SPRUCE experiment site at the Marcell Experimental Forest, Minnesota, USA - June2016WEW_11_150 | ecosystem: Environmental > Terrestrial > Soil >... | reverse complement strand
TAGGGCTTTGGAGGCAGTTTTGAGGCGCACATCTGTCTTTGACCTTCTTGCACTGTCCGTCTCAACACAGCCAAGACCCACTATCAAGCAGTCCAAATCAAACGCAGATAGGCAAAAGAAGAATAAAACCCATTTTACACCAATTTAGGAACAAGCATGCGCGCGCTAATGTGGTCTATCGGCCTTCGGCGTGTGCATGTAGAATTGATGCTCGCACTTTTTGGTGCAGCTACAGTGAGCGGTTGTTCTTTTCCGGTAGCCAGTAGGCTTTTTTCTCTCCTTTTTGGGTTATGACGTGTTCTTTCTTGAAGATGGGTGCTTCACTCTTGTATCTTTCTACGGCTTCTTGAAGGATGGGGAAGATGTTTTGGCGGTGGGAGCCTGCGACCATGACATACACTATATCTTCGCTGGGGCTGAATTCTCCGAGCATGTGGTGTATTTGGACGTCTGTTACGCCTGACTTCTTTCGCAGGTCGTCGCATATTTCCGCGAGCGTTTGGTTTGCCTTTTCCTCGTAGGCTTCGAGTTGCAGTTTTTCAACTTTTTCGCCTCTTTTTGCTTCCTCGCGAACCACTCCGATGAATAGTGTGATTGCTCCGGCCTTTTTGAAGTTGGGTTCTTTCTTGGCGTTGTTTATCATGTCAAGAAGAGAGAATGTTCCTTTTTGATGAACTCCCGCTCGTTTCGCCATGTTGTCACCAAGGGCTGATTTGTGCTGGTTCTGTGGGTTTGCGCGTTGTTTCTGGTCAGACTGTCTTTATGTATTTGCGTATGTCCTCCGGCGTGGCGGAGGGAACGGGCATGTCTTTCATCGTGTACAAGCCGGCTGGCGCGTTGATTACTCTTGGAATTGCGTTGACGACGACTGCCACTGTTCCTATGTCGCCGTGGACGCAGGGTTGGATTTTCTGGTTGATGTTCGGAACGCCCTTGATTGTTATCGAGTCGTATTCTTCTTCGGCACCTATGTAAGCTTGGAAATCCAGGTTTATCACTTCTCTGTTTTCCATTATGCCCTTTGCTTTCTGTTTCAAGCCGGCCACTTTCCCCGCGTTGACTTTTATGTCCTTGCTTTCAACGGTTTTCTTGGCGATCACCGGTTCGACGGATTGCACGACTATCTTGTCAAGTTTCCATGCTAGGGCGCTGGCGATCATGCTGATGGACTGTTCGAGGCCTACGTGTCCGGTGATATTCTTCTCGCTGATTTTCTTTTGAAATTCTTCGACGGTTAACCCTGCTCCTATCTTTTTCTGGAACGGTACGCGCCTCGTACCTGCGTTCATAACCCTTGTTACTTCGATTCTCTCTATCTTTTCGCAGGCCGAAGTGAGTGTGATTGCCAGCGTGTCCATCAGAAACCCGGGGTTTATCCCTGTGCCTAGGACTGTTGCGTCATGCTTCTTGGCCAGGGCGTCTAGTTGTTCCGCGAGTTTTGGCTCGGAACCATAGGGGTATGACAGTTCTTCGCAGGTTGATATGACGTTGACGCCTTGTTTCAGGATTGAGGCTATCTGTGGATACGTGTCCTTGAGGAAGGATGAGGTTGTGTGGATTGCGATGTCCGCCTTTGTCTTCTGGAGCGCGGATTCGATGCTTTCTGAAATCTTGATTCCGACTTTTCGTTTCAGGTCCAAGACTTCGCCTAGGTCTTTTCCAACCTTGTCTTTGGCCACGTCAACCGCGCCGACTATTTCTACTCCTTCTTTTTCAAGCAAGAACTTGGCGATGAAACCGCCAACAGCACCCATCCCGTACGATATCACCTTTACCTTCTCCATGAGCACTTTGCCCTCCTCAGAGCGTATGTTTTATTCGGGTTTGACCATATAAAAGTGTGTCTGAGCAGCGCTTGACTTGGATGTTAATTTAAAACCTTTACGTTTGTAAACTTTTATATCTATGGCAACGCCCAATAAAGGGGAGGGCGCAAGGGTTGGAAAGTTCAGGAACTGGTGTCTCCAAACAAGTTCTTGAAAGGATTCTGGATACTGAGAAGCTCAAGTACTGCTTCGAATGCGGCATCTGCACAGCCAGCTGTTCCATGGCTGAGATGCTTGGAAACGACTACAACCCCCGGACTCTTCTGGAGGAGATTTACCTGAACCCGGAAACCGTGCTCGGTTCGGATGAGCTTTGGCTGTGCGCTTGGTGTTACCGCTGCCAAAAACGTTGCCCACAAGGCTTGAAACTCCCTGAGATATTCTTGTCTATCAGGTCAATCGCCAAGGAACATGGCAACGTCAAGTCCTTTGACAGGGCTCTTCAAAAAATCGTGAAAAACATTCCCCTTCCGCTCATCACAACATTGGTTTGCTTCCACCCTGAACGTGCTGGACTCGAAAATGAGAAAGTCCTTGAACAGATTGAGCAGATTCGCGGAGAATGGCTCAAGACGAAGAAGGCCGAGAAATCAGCGAAAGCGGCAGAAAAGGTTGCGGTCATAGGCTCTGGGCCGGCGGGTCTTACCGTCACGTATGAATTGAGCAAAAAGGGGTATCCGGTCACCATTTTTGAAGCTCTTCCAGAACTCGGCGGGATGCTTAGGAAGTGCATACCTGAGTATCGTTTGCCCAAGAAGGTTTTGACCAGGGAGATCCAGTTCATAAAAGACTTGGGCGTCGAAGTCAAAACGGGTACGGAAGTTGGTAAGGATGTTCGTTTTGAGGACTTTCAGAAGGAGAGTTACAGGGCAGTTTTCATTGGTGCAGGGGCTCATAAGAGTCAGGGGTTGAGGGTTGAAGGCGGAGACTTGAATGGGGTAACTCATGCTCTTGACTTTTTGTGGGGTTCAAATTCTGGCAAGAAACTGGAAATCGGCAAAAACGTTGTCGTAGTCGGAGGCGGAAACGTCGCTGTTGACGCTGCAAGAACCGCTTTATTCAAAGGGGCAAAAGAGGTTACGATACTGTATCGTAGGTCGAAGGAGGAGATGCCCGCAAACCTGTGGGAGGTCAAAGAGGCAGAGGATGAAGGTGTGAAAATAGAGTTTCTGGTCTCACCTAAGAAGATTTTGGGAGAAAAGGACAGGGTTTCTGCCATAGAGTGTGTTCGCATGCAACTAGGCGAGCCAGATGAGAGCGGCAGGAGGAAGGCATTTCCTGTGGAGGGTTCGGAGTTTAAACGGGAAACTGACATGGTGGTTCTTGCTATAGGCGAGGTTCCGGACGTGGGGTTTTTGCCAAAGCAGGTTGAGTTGAACGATGATGGCACGGTTTGGGTTAACCCTATAACGATGGAAACCAGCATGCCCGGCCTTTTTGCTGGCGGAGACGCTGTAACTGGGCCTGCGTCGGTGATAGAAGCGATTCGAGACGGAAAGCGGGCCGCAGAGTCAATCGAATCTTATTTGAAGTCTGAGGAGAGAGTGAGAAAATGAGTGAGAGCAAGGAATCAAAGCCCAAACAGGACGGTCAGATTCGCATCGGAGTTTACGTTTGCCACTGCGGCTTGAACATCGCGGGTTCAGTGGACTGCGGGGAGGTTGCCAAGTTTGCAGCGACCTTGCCGAACGTTGTCTTAGCTCAGGACAATCGGTACACTTGTTCAGATCAGGGCCAGGCTGGAATAAAGAAGGATATTCAAGAGCAAAAGCTGAACCGCGTTGTGGTGGCATCATGTTCTCCTCGTCTTCATGAACCGACGTTTAGAAAGACGTGCGAAGATGCTGGTTTGAATAAGTATCTTTTTGAAATGGCTAACATTCGTGAACATTGCAGTTGGGTTCACCTGTACGACAAAGAAGCGGCTACGGAGAAGGCCAAGGACCTTGTCAAAATGGCCGTGGCCAAGGTTGCTCTTCTTGAACCGGAAGATGAGGTTTCAGTCCCGATTACTCGAAAAGCTCTGGTTATCGGCGGCGGTGTGGCTGGCATCCAGGCGGCCCTGGATCTTGCTGACACTGGCTATAAGGTGTACTTGGTGGAGAAGGAGCCAAGCATAGGTGGGATGATGGCGAGGATTGACAAGACTTTTCCAACTATGGACTGTTCTATTTGCATTCTTGCGCCCAAAATGTCTGATGCGGGTCATCATCCGAACATTGAGCTCCTAACTAACAGTGAAGTTGCTGAAGTGAAGGGTTACATCGGTAACTTTCACGTCAAGGTGCTGAGGAAGCCGCGGTACGTTACCAAGGATTGCTCAGCTTGCGGGGAATGTGTGAAAGTTTGTCCTATTGTGGCTCCGAACGAGTTTGACGTGGGTTTGGCGGTAAGGCATGGTGTTTATACTCCGTTTGCTCAGGCCGTCCCGTCGACGTACATCATTGACATGAGCCTCTGTCTCAACAAGGAAGGCGTAATCGTTTGTGACAAGTGCACGAAGGCGTGCGAGAGGCAGGCGATTAGCTTTGAGATGAAACCTGTGACCGACGAGCTTGAGGTGGGCACGATAATTGTTGCGACTGGAGCAGACGTGTTTGACCCTTCGGTTCTGCCTAACTACGGGTACGGCAAGATTGCGAACGTGATCACGACTCTTGAATTTGAAAGATTGATAAACGCTGGCGGCCCTTCCGGCGGCCATCTGATAAGACCAAGTGACAAACAGATTCCAAAGCGTGTGGCCTTCGTTCAATGCGTCGGCTCAAGGTCTGACAGGAGTGGAAGGCTCTACTGCAGCAACGTTTGCTGCATGAACACGATTAAGGACAGCCTGCTGATAAAGGAACACTGGCCTGACACTGAAATCTACGTTTTTTACGTAGACATAAGGGCTTACGGTAAGGGTTTCGAGGACCTTTACAAGCGCGCCAGAAACGCAGGAGTCGTTTTCATACGCGGACTGCCGGCTGAAATCGTTGAGGACAAGAAGACTCATAACGTGTGGCTCATAGGCGAGAACACGCTGAGGAAGGAAGTGTACAGAATAAGCGCGGACATGGCAATTCTCTCGATAGGCTTGGAGGCCAGAAAAGACAGCGAGACGATTCAGCGTCTGCTGACGCTTTCGAGAAACCAAGATGGCTTCTTCCTCGAGGCACATCCGAAGCTCAGGCCAGTTGACGCTGCCACAGGCGGAGTTTTCTTCGCCGGTTGCGCTGAATCTCCAAAGGACATAAAAGACAGCGTGACTCAAGCAAGCGCGGCTGCAGCTCGCGCGGGCATTTTGATGGCAAAAGGACAAGTGACGGTCGAGGCTATCACTCCTATCACTTTTCCTGAAAAGTGCAAGGCTTGTGGGCTCTGCGTTAAGGTCTGCCCGTACAACGCGATTAGTTTGAACAAGGATTTGAAACGGGTTGAAATCATAGAGGCAGCGTGCGGCGGTTGCGGAACCTGCGCGGCGGAATGCAACTTCGGCGCCCTGACACAAAAACATTTCACGGACGAGCAGATAACGGCTCAGATAGACGCTATCACAGAGAATGAGCCGGAGAAGAAGATAGTTGCTTTCTGTTGCAACTGGTGCTCCTACGCCGGCGCGGACTTCGCAGGGGTCAGTAGAATGCAGTACCCACCGAACGCACGGATCATAAGGACAATGTGTTCTGGACGCGTTGCTCAGAAGTTTATTGAGAGGGCTTTTGCGAGGGGCGCTGCCAGCGTGCTGGTGTCTGGTTGTCACTTGGGTGACTGCCACTACATTAACGCCAATTATCAGACGCAGAAGCGCGTAGAGCGGTTATTGAAAAAGATGGAGCAGAACGGCTTGGACAAGCAGAGACTGCAACTTCTGTGGGCTTCAGCAGCAGAAGGCGAAAAATTCGCCTCAAAGATGCGAGAGATGAAAACGATAGTAGAGAACGTTAAGCCTGAGGAGATTGAGAAAGGCAAGAAGGTTTTTGCCAAGGCATTGGAGGGCGACTAAAGTATGCCCGAAAGGATTCGCCATGCTCCACTTGACTTGGAACAGATCAAGCCTGCAAAGGCGGAAATCCATTTGATTAAGGATGAGTGCAAGGGATGCGGCTACTGCATTGAATTCTGTCCGAAGAAAGTTCTAGAAGAGTCAGACGAAATAAACGCTAGAGGTGTTCATCCACCGAAAGTTGTGGATGAAGACAAATGCATAATCTGTAGCTTCTGCAGTGCAGTTTGTCCAGATTTTGCAATTTTCGTGGTTGAAAAAAAGAACAAGGAAGGAAAATGATATGCCCAGAATAAAAAGTGCGCTGACAGGGGCGCATTTCATGAACGGCGACGTGGCGTGCGCTGAAGGCGCAATAGCCGTTGGTTGCAGATTTTTCGCCGGTTACCCTATTACTCCCGCAACAGAAATTGCCGAACACTTGTCTCAGAGGATGCCCGAGTTTGGCGGAATCTACGTACAAATGGAAGATGAAATTGCTTCACTGGCGGCTGTGATCGGCGCTTCCTACTCTGGCTTGAAGGCTATGACCGCCACTTCTGGGCCTGGTTTCAGTCTCATGCAGGAAAACATCGGGCTTGCCGTGATGACTGAGGCTCCATGCGTAATCGTGGATGTTATGCGTGGAGGCCCGAGCACTGGGCAACCTACAATGCCCGGGCAGCAGGATGTGATGCAGGCCAAGTGGGGTTCGCATGGTGATTATGGGATCATAGATCTGACCCCCAGCTCGGTTCAGGAGATGTTCGATTTGACCGTTGAAGCTTTCAATCTTTCTGAGGCTTATCGTGTTCCAACTTTGCTGATGGGAGACGAAATCGTTGGGCACATGTGGGAGAAAGTTGTAATTCCTTCGCCGGACAAGATAAGAATTGTCAACCGTAAGAAGCCGAATGTGCCGCCTGAGAAGTACCTGCCTTTCAAGCCTGATGACGATTTGGTGCCCCCTATGGCCTGTTTCGGAGAAGGGTATCATTTCCACTCGACAGGTTTGACGCACGATGAGCATGGTTATCCGCGAACCTCAAGTTCCGAAGTCCAGTCTAAGCTGGTCAGGCGACTGTGTGACAAGATTCAGAAGAACGCGGACAAGATAGTCAAGGTTGAAGAGGTCATGCTGGAAGATGCGGAGGTTGTAGTCGTCGCTTATGGCATAGTTGCTCGCGCAGCGTTAAGCGCGATTAGAAAGGCGCGAGAGAAGGGCATCAAAGCGGGGCTCCTGAGATTGATAACGCTGTGGCCTTTCCCAGAAGAACGCGTCGCAAAAGCTGCCAAAAGAGCAAGAGCGATCGTTGTTCCGGAAATGAACTGCGGGCAAATGGTGCGAGAAGTTGAGAGAGTTGCAAAAGAGACTCCTGTCGTGTTTCTCTCGAAGCTGGGCGAGGAACCTCACACTCCTTTGGAGATTCTTGAGGCTATAAGGAGGAGCAAGTAAATGGTTCAGGAAACTGTTCCAGTTGTCGTGCATCCGTTTTCGAAGTATCTGAGAGCCGAAATGATGCCGCACATATGGTGCCAAGGCTGCGGTAACGGTGTTCTTTTGAACTGTTTTGTACACGCATTGGATGAGCTTCAGACAGATTTGGATAAGCTCGTCGTCGTCTCGGGCATTGGCTGTATTGGACGCACGGCTGGTTACATGAATGCGGATTCGTTCCATACGACACACGGTCGCGCCTTGGCTTTTGCGACTGGAGTGAAGCTGGCTAACCCAGAGTTAGAAATCGTGGTCATAAGCGGTGATGGTGACCTCTTCGCGATAGGAGGGAACCATTTCATACACGCGGCCCGAAGAAACATTGGGATTAAGGTTCTGTGCGCTAACAATCTGAACTATGGTATGACTGGAGGGCAGCAGGGTCCTACGACGCCGCTTGAATCGGTAACGACCACGAGTCCGTACGGGAACATTGAGCATCCGTTCAACCTTGTGCATTTAGCTGCGGCTTCGGGTTCCACGTACGTGGCCCGATGGACCTCTCTGCACGTGCGGAGGTTGACGCAGTCCATCAAGAAGATGTTGCAGAAGGAGGGTTTCTGTTTTGTCGAGATGCTTTCACCTTGCCCTGAGATTTATGGTCGTTACAACAAGATGCGGTCAGGGCTTGAGATGATGAGTTGGTTCAAGAAGGCTTCGGTTGTCGAGAACTTCTCAGATCCCTCAAAGGCGGATATTACACCGGAGCGAATAGTTGTAGGTGAGTTTGTTGACATTGAGAAACTGAGCTATGAGAAGATGTTGCATGAGAAGATTTCCAAGATTAACGAGAAGGCGATTGAAGGGGTGAGCTAGCGTGCGGGTTGAGGTTAGGTTCGCAGGCTTTGGTGGGCAGGGGATAATCAAGTCTGGGATAATCGTGGCGGCTGCTGCTTCCATACACTCGGACAAGAATGCTGTTCAGACACAGTCTTACGGTCCTGAATCGCGTGGAGGAGCGTGCAAGTCTGAAGTCGTGATTTCTGAGGAGGACATTGACTTTCCGAAGGTCGTTGAGCCTGACGTCTTGGTTGTGCTGTCGCAGGCCGCGTACAACGATTATGCAGAGGACGTGAAGCCTGGCGGTACAGTGATATTGGATCCTGACATGATTCCGCGAGAGAAGAGTTTGAAGAACTTCAAGGTTTACCGTGTCCCCGCGACGAAAATAGCGGAAGAACTGGGGAGAAGAATAGTTGCCAACATCGTTATGCTAGGAGCGTTCACCGCCATCACCGAACTGCTGGATGAGAACGCTCTGAAGGAGTCTGTTAAGGAGAATATCCCGAAGGGCACGGAAGAGTTGAATTTGGCAGCTTTCGACAAAGGATTTGAATACGGAAAAACTGTCAAAAAATAGGGGTTTAAGCGTTCTGCTGGACTTGCGGGTTGGACAAGGCGGATATGACTTTAGAGCCTCTGATGCCCACGTGACGCAGTGGAGCAATCTTCTTTGCCACGTTGTATATGTCTGAAGCTATTTTTCCGAGAACGATTTCCTGTGCCAGCTGATCCATCGTGAGGGCTGAAGCTTTTTCTTTGATTATCTTGTCCATTATGGCGCGCAAGATCTTTTCCTGTGATGTCTTGATTCTTGAAAGTGTAAAAGCGCTGACAGCTACTCTCAACGTGTATCCGTCTTTCGTCGTGACCTTGAACAGACCGTCAACCTTTGTTGTTCTCCTTCTTACCAGGCTTCGTAGGTAGTCCCGCGAGTATTCGTGTCCTTTGAACATTGTCTTAGCGGTTTTGCCGTCGATTTCGGTTATTTGGAAGCGCATTTTCAGGTATTGGTGAGCAAAATCGTTTGTTATGTCATAAAGCGTCGAGTCAATCACTCTTCCAACGAGTTTCTGCGGTTCATCTGCGGGGACTCCCCCGAGTTCGACGCTTCCGAAGTAGGGTGGAGCCGTTACCATGTACCATTGCTTGCTTCGCCACTTGTCACGCACTTTTTTTGTTTTTGAAGACACTTTTATCCTCCGGGTGCAGCTTGAATGTTCACATCAGAGTATTAAAAGTTTTACCGTTTGGAGGCTATTTTTGCGATTCCGCCCATGTACTTTCTCAGCGCTTCAGGGACAGTTATTGATCCATCTTCTTGCTGATAATTTTCGAGGATGGCGACGATTGTTCTGCCCGTGGCAAGGGCTGTTGAGTTCAGGGTGTGGACGAAGCCTTTGGGTGCTTCGCCTTCTTTTTCTCGGTACTTGATGTTCAGTCTTCTAGCTTGATAGTCGGTGCAGTTGCTGCATGAGACCATTTCTCTGTAGGCGTTCTGTGCGGGCATCCATGCTTCAATGTCGTATTTCTTTGCTGCTACGGTTCCAATATCGCCCGTGCACACGTTTACGACGCGGTAGGACAGCCCGAGTTTCTGGATGATTTCCTCGGCGTTGTGTATAAGTTCTTCATGGATTTTCCACGAATCTTCAGGCTTGCAGAATACGAACTGTTCAACCTTGTTGAACTGGTGCGTTCGAAAAATCCCCCGCGTGTCCTTACCATGCGCTCCAGCTTCTTTCCTGAAGTTCGTACTGAACCCGGCAAACTTTAGAGGTAGGTCTTCTGCTTTCAGCACTTCGTCCATGTACATTGATGCCAAAGGGTGTTCTGCAGTTGCGATTAGGTATAGGTCTTCGTTCTCAATCTTATAGAGTACATTTTCAAAGTCGCCTAAGGCCACTACGCCTTCGTAGGGTTTCCTTCTGATTAGGAAAGGCGGTTCGATGGGCTTGTAGCCCTTCTTGTTCATTTCTTTCAGGGCAAAGCTGATTATGGCATTGTCGAGGAAGACAGCTTCGTTCTTGAGGTAGAAGAATCGTGCCCCAGCGATTTTTCCCGCTCTTTCGATGTCTATGATGTCAAGGTTCAGGCCTAGATCTATGTGGCCTTTTGCTGGAAAACTGAATTTGGGGATTTTGCCCCATTTTCTGATTTCAACGTTGTCATTTTCGTCCTTGCCCGTGGGCACGGTTTCGTGGAGCAAGTTTGGCAGGCGCATCAGCAGGTCGTGTACCTTTTCTTCCCATTCGCTGACGCGTCCTTCGAGAGCATTGATTTCATTGTCCGTTTCTTTTGCCTTGGAGATTTTGTCTGCAGCGTCTTCCCCCTTTTTCTTCGTAGTGGCTATTTCGGCGGTTATCTGTTTTCTCTCGTGGCGCAGCTCGTTCAGTCTGGTTAAGCCTTGCCGCCACTGTTTGTCATAATCGATTAGGCTGTCGAGCATTTTCTGGTTTTCAGGGTCTCCTCTCTTTTCCAAGTTGTTTCTTACTGAATCTGGGTTTTCGCGAATGAGCTTGATATCAAGCATTTTCTGTCACTTGCAACGTTTAACGTTAGCCTTGAATTGTTTATTTAACGTTGCGATCGAAGTTTGGGGCGAAGCGAAAATATGGTTTCAAAGTGTTGCTGAACTCTCAAGATGCAGCCTTAGCGTGTTATGGGAGAAACCCGCTTCACTTAGAAGTTGAGTGAAGACTCTGGGTTTGCCGTCTTGAAGCACAGCCAAAATACGCTCAGCAAGCAAACCCCTGGAACTGCCTGTGCAGAACCAGACCTAAAACCATTTTTGATCAATTTAGAAACACGCATGCGCGCTACGAAGTCACTTGCTTTGAGCTTTTGGCAATACGGAATAAGGAAGTCATCTATCAGATAGAGATACAACTCCATGAAATCGCATATCAAACGCGGCTTCCCCATCGCAGTACTATGCAGAAAACCCAAGCAAGGTTCAAGTCGCGCGCGTGGTGTGCGTTAGCTATAAAAGGCGAAGGTTTGTTATTATGAATTGTTGAAGCTTGGGAAATCATATGAGTGAAGGATCTGAAAGTGTCAAGCCGGTTTCGCCTGAGAAGCTTTTGATTGATGATCCCTCCAACTTTCTGTTTCATGCTGCTTATCTCACCTATTGTGAGGCGTTTGACAAGACGGTTGATCCTGAGGGCAAGAAGCAGCTCAACGAGAGCATTGTGGCTCTTCAGCAGAATCAAATAGACTGTCAGACTTTCTACAGGAACATCAGTCGCTACCGTGAAGACAATGGGACAGCCCCGCGCACTTATGGGCGAATGATGATCAAGACGCAGAGAAAGCGAGAGTGGCGTAGGCGAACGCAGAAACACGAGAGGATCCAGCGGCACAAGAAATAGGCAACCTCTACAATTGGCGTTCGTGAAGTCGCATTCTGTCGAACTTTCGCAATGAGACAAAGGCGTGGTGAGGGATTTGCGCGGTTGGAAATCTGTCTTGAAAGCAGATCCAACGGAGTGGTTGTTGGGTGAGGATAATCCTTCCGTGCGTTGCTTCACGTTGATCGACGTTTTGGATAAGAGTGAGAACGATCTAGACGTGGAGAAATCTAGGAAAGCAATAATGCAGATTGGCGCGGTGCCCAAGATTTTGTCCAAACAGAAGAGCGGGGGCTACTGGGGGGTTGCTGAGAATTTCTATGTCAAAGGCAAGTACAGGGGGACAGTTTGGCAGCTCATGGTTCTGGCGGAGCTTGGGGCAGATCCAGAAGAAGAGCGGGTGAGACATGCTTGTGAATTCATTCTTGAGCATTCTCAGGATCGTGAGAGTGGCGGTTTCTCCTACATGTGTGTTTCTAATCGCGGAGGAGCACATGACAAGGTGTTACCGTGTCTCACGGGAAACATGGTTTGGAGTTTGATCAGACTTGGCTATTTGAAGGATGTTCGAGTTCGGAAGGGAATAGAATGGATCGTCAGGTATCAAAGGTTTGATGATGGAGTGGAAGAGGCGGCGAAGGGTTGGCCGTATTACAAGCGTGAAAAATGCTGGGGCAGGCACAGTTGCCATATGGGCGTGGTCAAGACCTTGAAAGCGTTGGCCGAAATCCCAGCAGAGGAAAGGTCCGAAAATGTGAAGTGCACGATTGAGAAAGGAGCTGAACACATCCTGAAACATCATGTTCACAAGAGAAGCCATGACTTGACGCGCGTCTCCAAGCCGGAGTGGCTGCAATTTGGTTTTCCATTGATGTGGAACACCGACGCCCTGGAGATATTGGTCATTTTGACGAAGCTGGGTTACCATGACGAGCGTATGCAGGAGGCAATAGACCTAGTAGTTTCAAAACAAGATGACTTGGGCAGATGGAAGCTGGAAAGAAGCTTCAACGGACGCTTTCAAGTGAACATCGAGCAGGAGGGCAAGCCGAACAAGTGGGTTACGTTGAACGCGCTCAGGGTTCTAAAGAGATTCTACATCAAGTGAACTCGCGCGCTGTTACAGACTAGCTGTTCTTTCTCATTAGGTATTCGTGTATTGCCTTTGCCGCTTTTTTGCCCGCGCCCATCGCACTTATGACTGTAGCTTCGCCTGTTACTATGTCGCCGCCCGCGTAAACGCCTTCAATGTTTGTTTTGCCATTCTCGTCTGCTACTATGGTGCCCCATTTTGTGACAGCTAATCCTTCTGTGGTGCTTTGTATTATCGGGTTAGGTGTTCTTCCAATAGCAACTATGATAGTGTCAACGTCCATAACAAACTCCGAACCCTTAACAGGGATGGGCCTTCTTCTTCCAGACTCATCTGGGGGGCCAAGCTCCATACAAATGCATTCCATTGCTTTAACCCAGCCTTTCTCATCGCCGATGAACTTTGTCGGGTTGGCTAAGAACTTGCAAGTTATCCCCTCTTCCTCTGCGTTCTCGATCTCTTCTTGCCTTGCTGGCATTTCCTCTCTTGAGCGTCTATAAACGATGCACACTTCTTCCGCGCCCAGCCGTAGTGCTGAACGGGCAGAATCCATGGTAACGTTGCCACCGCCTATGACGGCAACCTTCTTGCCAATTCTTATAGGTGTGTCACACTCGGGAAAAGTGTAAGCCTTCATCAAGTTAACCCGAATCAAGAACTCGTTCGCAGAGTAAATACCGCCGAAGTTTTCTCCAGGAATCCCCAGAAATTGTGGCAAACCTGCACCAGTTCCGATGAAAACCGCGTCGAACCCCTGCTTGAGAAGCTCAGGAATCGTGAAAGTCCTCCCGACAAGGCAGCTTGCACGAATCTCTACGCCGAGTTTCTTGACGTAATCAGCTTCTGCCTGAACGATGCTCTTGGGCAAACGAAACTCGGGTATTCCATACATGAGCACCCCACCCGGGCGATGCAACGCTTCGAAAATAACAACCTCATGTCCAAGCTTCACCAAATCAGCGGCTGCCGTGAGGCCAGCAGGACCCGCACCTATGATAGCAACGCGCTTGCCATTCGATGGGGCCTCCTCCGAGCAGGCGATTCCTGTCTGCCGTTCCCAATCCGCCAGAAACCTCTCCAACCGTCCGATGCTTACTGCGTCGCCCGCCTTGCCAAGCAGGCAGAGCTTTTGACACTGCTCCTCCTGCGGACACACACGCCCACAAATAGCAGGAAGGCAATTCTTCTCCTTGATCTTCCTTATAGCTGCGCCATAATCTTTTTCCTTCATTAACTTGATGAAAACGGGAATGTCAATCTCAACTGGACAACCTTGAATGCACTGAGGTTTCGGACATTGCAGACAACGGCCGGCTTCCGCAAGAGCTTGCTCCTCAGTGTAGCCAAGCGTAACCTCATTGAAGTTTCGTATGCGAACTTCGGGCGCCTGCTTAGGAATCTGAACAGCTTGCTTCTGAAGCTTGGGTTTTGCTTTGGGCTCACTCATAGTGTGTGCACTTCTTTTCTTGCAGACGTTGTAAGGCCGCTTTTTCCTCTGACATGTACACCATTTGCCTCTTCAACAATTCACCAAAATTCACCAAGTGAGCGTCAAACTCTGGACCGTCCACGCATGCAAATCTTGTCTTGTCACCGACGCTGACTCTGCATGCACCGCACATGCCCATGCCGTCGACCATTATGGGGTTTAAACTTACGATGGTTTTGATGCCGTATGGTCTTGTTGTTTCAGCGACAGCTCGCATCATCACGGTCGGCCCTATCGCGTACACGACGTCAAAACCATAACCTTTCTCAATCAGCGTCTTCAAAACGTCGCTGACGAAACCCTTGTGTGCCTTCGATCCGTCATCGGTGGAAATGAACAGTTCATCAGAAGCCTTCTTCATTTCATCTTCAAGAATTAGCAACCCCGCAGTCTTGGCCCCTACTATTGAGACCACTTTGTTGCCTGCCTCTTTGAAGGCTCTGGCAATCGGAAACGCAGAGGCGGTGCCCACTCCCCCGCCTATGACACACACGGAACCGTATTTCTTTATGTCGCTCGGATTGCCCAAGGGGCCAAGAACATCGAATATTACATCCTCGACCTTGAGTGCACCGAGTTTTTCAGTGGAAACTCCAATTTCAAGAAAGATTAGAGTTATCGTGCCTTTCTTCTTGTCCCAATCCACAATCGTTAAAGGAAACCGTTCGCCATTTTCATCGATTCTCAAGATGACAAATTGCCCTGCCTTGGCTTTTTCAGCTATCTCGGGTGCCTCAATTTCAAGCAGCTTGATTTTCGGGGCTAACTCCTTCTTTGAAACGATTTGATGCATGTCCGAGTGAACCTCTGACAGTTCGTGTATGGAGAAGAATTCTAAAGGCATATATGCAGATATAAGAGTTTAGGGGCAAGAGGCTAAAACATTCCTTTCTCATACAAACTATTGTGTTTGGCAAATTACCTCTTTTGATAGTAGGGTCTTCTAATGAAACCGTAGGCTTCCAGTGCGGCCGTGATGCCTTGCCCAACAGCCGTTCCCACTTGTTTGATGGGATGGTTTGTAACGTCGCCTGCAGCATAGACGCCTTCCAAATTCGTTCGTTGCTGGGCATCCGTGATGATGTAGTCGTCCTCATCTAAAGCGATACCTGCATCCTTGGCTATTCGACTGTTAGGATCCTCACCTACCTGAACGAAAACCCCGTTGACCGGCAATTCTCTGGATTCGCCAGTGTCTTTGTCGAGCAGTATAACTTTTTGGACGACCTTGTCGCCGCGTATCTCTTTTATTTCGGTGTTCCACAGAATCTCAACGTTCTTTGTGTTCTTCAAACTCTGAGTTAGCGCTTCTTCACAGCGAAAGGCTTCTCTCCTGTGAACAATCATGGTCTCGGCAGCGATGCCCGACAGGTAGAGAGTTGTCATCGCGGCTGAGTTTCCCCCGCCTACCACAAGTACGCGTTTTCCTCTGAAGAAAGGTCCGTCGCAGATTCCGCAGTAGCTAACCCCTCTGCCACGAAATTCCTTCTCACCAGGAACACCGAGTTGGCGATAATGGCTTCCAGTAGCAACTATAACTGCACTGGCTTCGTAGACAGTTTTCTGGGTTTGAACGCGCTTCTTTTCACTCTTGAGATCAAGGCTGACAACCGCTTCAAGCTCGTTTAGCGTAACCCCCGCGCTTTTGGCATGAGCCACCATCTTCTGCGCAAGCTCAGTTCCTGAAACGCTTGGAAAACCCGGGTAGTTCTCAACTATGGGCGCGTCTGCCGCCGTACCCCCCGCCAACTTTTCTTCCAGAACAATGGTCTCAAGGCCACTTCTCACGCTGTAAATTCCTGCAGTCAATCCTGCGGCACCCCCACCAATGATGACAAGCTCCAAATCTTCCATCCTGAACGCCCTCGGCACTAATTCTTACTGAGAATGACACATATCAATTATTCCTAGCAAATAGGGTGTTTCCCTTCAGAAAGAGCCTTTCTTCAGCGCCCACTCAAATGTTTTTCATTGCGTGTTCTGGTTGCGATGAAACTTTACAACCCAAACCCAAGCGCAACTATTTCTTATCTTTCGAATGTTTTGCAGGAAGCGAAACCTGTTTTTTCTCTTTTCTTTTCAGTTCTTTCTCTCGCTGTAATTTTTTATGCTGCTCTAAACCTGCAGCTTTCTTTTCTCTTCTTGACAAAACCTCATCAACCTTAACTGGGAATAGAAGCGTTACGCATTCTAAAGCGTTGTCCTTTTGTCTGCACCTGAAGGACGTATACTCGATTCGTATACTACCCCCTATATCCTGTTCTAACTGTATTCCTGCCTCTGTTCTCTACTGCCAAGTTTACTATTCCCTGAAACGAGTATACGTCCTGTCCTAGACCGTTTCCACTAGGGTTTGGTTTGGATAAAACTTTACCCTAAATTAGGCTAAGTCTGACTTAAATGGTGAGTCCAGATGATTTTGCGAGCAAATGCTTTTACTTTTAAACTTGAATGCTGTCTATTGTTAAGGTGGCGTTTGAATTGGTTAAGTGGGAGTATAAGGTGATTCCGATAAAGACGCAGGTTCATTCAGATCATTTCGAAGTCGACAAAAGGCCAGTGATAGACGATGTTCAAAATGACCTGAACGCCCTAGGCAATGAAGGATGGGAACTGGTCGGCATCCAAGACATCAGCCTGCCAGACGGCAGAATGTTCACTGTCGCCTACCTCAAGAGACAAAGCTAACGCGTATAAAGGCGCATATAGCTTATGGGCGCGCGTGCTAAGAAACTTGACAAAGCGTTTCAACAATGAATTACGTGAGGCATGGACAGTAAGTGATTTGGGTCAAGGGTCTATGTGTGGTGATAAGTTTGGAGGAGGAAAATTGGCAAGAAGAAAACTGGGACGACTCAGAGGACGAAGACAATTTTGAGGACTAACTCACGCGCCTCATCGACCTGACAAAGAGAGAGAGAAAGCGTAAAGTTTTATCCAAACCAACCAAGAATTTGTCAGCAAATACTCATGCTTTTAGCGCGCGCTGGCCTGTCCCGAAATTGGTCTAAAATGGTTCTAATTCTTCTTTTGCCTTTTTATGCTCAATTTGAGCTTGTTTGACAGGTAGATCTTGGCCGTTTTGAGGGGTGGTGAATAATGGGAGCTTCGCAGATCCTGCGGGAAGTGGGGTTTTCCCATAACACGTGGAGGCTGCACTTGGCCCGCTTGGAACGTCAAGGCATGATCGTGAAAGCTAACAGCGCATGCGCCTCAAAACTGCCCCCAAACCCCAAAAAAGGAATAAACACCGTTTTTAACCATTTTAGGGACAAGCCAGCGCGCTACTTGGTTCTCGCTCTAACAAGACTGAATCAAGGCCATCCTGAGCGTCCGTTTGAAGAGTTGGATTCTATAGTGCTAGATTGAGCAGTTCGGCAACGTCCATGATTTGGATTTTGCCCTCTGCCCCTGTGGTCTTGACAGCATCTTCGAATGTTAATAGACAGTACGGGCAGGCTGTAGCGAGGATGTCTGCTCCAGCTTCAACAGCGTCTTTCACGCGGGTTTCCGCTAAGCGTGGACCCGGAATGTCAACCCACATCCTTCCTCCGCCTCCTTCGCAGCAGACGCTTCGGGCTCGGGAACGGTCGAACTCCAACAGTTTGACGCCTGGCACGCTTTCGATGACTTTTCTCGGTTCTTCGTAGATGCCATTTTGTTTGCCCAAGAAGCACGGGTCGTGATAGATGACTTTCTTGTTCACTTCCTTCGATAAGGTGAGCTTTTTCTCGTTAATCAGTTTGGCAAGCAGTTGCGTGTGGTGTTGGATCTCGAAGCTTGTCTGGTTGTACCTGTTCTTGAACGCGTGATAACCGTGTGGACAGCTTGTCACTCCTTGCTTTACGTTGTATTTGTTGAAGGTTTTCATGTTCTCTTCAACTAGGAAGTCGAACAGGCCTTTTTCTCCCATGCCGTAGACTTCGCTTCCGCAGCAGTTTTCTTCGTCGCCTAGGACACCGAAGTTCAATCCGGCGTTTGCAAGGACACACGCTAAGCTCCTAGCGACACTTTGGACTCGCGGATCATAAGCCGGGGTACAACCGACAAAGTATAGAATGTCTGCACCCTGAGACATGTGTTTAAGGTTCAGGCCTTGAGCCCATTCTGACCTTTTGTTGCGGATTCTTCCCCATGGGTTGCCGTTCTTGAATATGCTTTCTAACGCGTCTCGGATTGTCGGTGCGATTTGTCCTTCCTCAACCGCCATGCCGCGAACGTCAATCAAAAACTCGTATGGGTTCAAATCCTTTGGACAACGGACGCCGCATGCACTGCAGGTTGTGCAGCTCCACAGCTCATTCTGCGAATGCTGTGTCAGCTTGCCCATTGTGGCAACTTCTCGCATGTACTTCCTAACGTTTAAGTTGGCTTTACGCGCAACTGGGCAGCTTCCCGTGCATGTTCCGCACTGGATGCATTCGAGGAGCTTATGTTTCTGAGTGAGCTCTTGAGCGTTCATATTGTCCATCACTTTTAGTTGAATGGGGAGCATAAGATTATTAAAGCGTTTTCCCGTGAATTGTTTGAAACATATCCTGGAAAAGGAGATTTCACCGATGGAGAAGAAATCGCCCAAGATAGGCGTTTTCGTCTGTGAATGCGGCGGCAACATAGGGGAAGTTGTGGATGTCAAGGCAGTTGTTGACACTGTCAAGACATGGGACGGTGTTGCCGTAGCCAAATATCACAAGTATTTATGCTCAAAACCGGCTCAAGAAATGATTCTTGACGCCGTGAAAAAGGAAAATCTAGACCGGGTTGTGGTTGCAAGCTGCACGCCTCGTATGCATCTTGCCACTTTTCAGAGTGTTTTGGAACGAGCTGGTCTAAACCAGTTTATGCTTGAATTCGTGAACATAAGGGAGCAAGACTCATGGATATTGGGACCGCATCCTTCGCCGGAAGCGACGAAGAAAGCTATCAGTCTAATAAGAGGTGGTTACGAGAGAAGTCGCGAGCTTGAGCCGCTGCAGCTCATAAGCGAGAAGGGCTCCAGAGAGATACTCATTATCGGCGGAGGCATCTCAGGTATAACTTCTGCCCTTGAGCTTGGATATTTGGGTTACAAGGTTGACCTTGTTGAAAGAAAGTCCAGTATCGGCGGCAACATGGCCAAACTGACCAAGGTTTTTCCCACTTTGGATTGTGCACAGTGCATTTTAACGCCAAGGATGGCGGAAGTGGGCAGAAACACAAACGTTAACCTATACACCTACGCTGAAGTGCAAGAGGTCAGCGGAAGACCGGGCAACTACGATGTAAAAATACGCATGAAGCCGAGAGGCGTTGACGTTCAGAAGTGCAGAAGCTGCGGTGTCTGCGCGAAAGTTTGTCCGGTAACGGTTTCAGACGAGTTTAACGAGGGTTGGTCGCAACGGAAAGCAGCCTACATCGAGTTTCCACAAGCCGTGCCCTCAGCCTACACCATTGACTTCAGCGCGTGCACAAAGTGCGGAAAATGTGAGCAGCTTTGTCCAGCCAAGGCCATAAGCTTGGCAGATCCGGGAAGCACAGTCGACCTGCACGTTGGTGGCATAATAGTGGCCACTGGCTATCAGCTCTATGACGCTAAGAAACTTGAAACCTACGGCTATGGCACATACAAAGACGTAATCACAATGATGGACCTGGAGCGGTTCGTCTCTGCAACTGGGCCAACAGGTGGCTACATCAAGAAAGCTGACGGCACCGATGTTAAACGCATGGCAATAGTGCTCTGTGCAGGCTCACGGGACAAGAACTACATCTCGTACTGCAGTAGGATCTGCTGTATGTATTCTTTGAAGCAGGCTTTTGTGCTGAAGAAGATGCTCGGCATAGACGTGAGCATTTACTACACTGACATCAGGGCAACGGGCAGGGGATACGAGGATCTCTATTGGCGTGACCAGGAAGCTGGTGTCACCTTTATCCGTGGCAAGGTGGCGGAGGTGTACAAGAACGCCAAGGATGGCAAGCTCGTTGCTGTTGCGGAAGATACGATAACAGGCGAGGTGACCGAAGAAGAGTTCGACATGATTGCTTTGGCCACGCCTATGGTTCCGCCCACAGGGTTGAAGGAACTTGCTGAGAAAATGAAAGTCAGCATCAGTGAAGACGGGTTCGTCACGGAGAAGCATCCTAAACTCGACCCTGTTGATTCGCTAGTCACTGGTATCTTCGCATGCGGCTGCGCGTTGGGTCCCAAAGACGTCAGAGACACGGTTTCGGATGGCTTGGCCGCCTCAGCTAAAGCGGCATTGTTCCTGAAGAGCGACTACGTTACGACAAGCCCCGAGAAAGCTTTCGTCATCAGCGACTTGTGCAACGGCTGCAATGCCTGTGTGCCAACCTGTCCGACAAACGCCATAAGCATGCAAGACGGGAAAGCCAAGATTGACCCGTTCCTGTGCACAGGTTGTGGCGCATGCATACCCGTCTGTCCTCAAGAAGCCATTGACTTCAAGAATGCGACGACTAAGCAGATAACTGCAAGTCTGAGAGGAGTACTGGCAGAAAAGCAACCGGGCGAAGTCAGAGTCGTCGCCTTCGTAGACAAAAACGTTGGTTACACAGGCATGGACTTCTTAGGCCTGGACCGCACAAACTATCCTGAAAACATCCGCATCGTACCCGTTCCCACCACCGCCATCCTAGGCTTGAAACATCTGCTTTACGCATTCGCATACGGAGCTGACGGTGTTCTGGTCATCGAAGGAACACAGGAAATTGATGAAAAGTTTACGAAGAAGAAAATGATCGACATGGGAAGGGAATTGGCCAGATACAATGTTGAAAGCATGAGAGTGCGCTACAGCTACGTGCCCCTCCCAGTTTACAAGAAGGCTGCGGAGCTATTCACAATGTTCACGGATAGGATAAAGAAATTCGGACCGTTTCCAGAAGAAAAACGCTGCGAGATAAAACAGAAGCTTGGCCTGTGAACAGAGCCCTCACTTCTTCGGATTCAGAACCATAAAGCCTCCTTTTTGTCAATACCATGTTTGGATCAGTAGACCAACGGTAGGGTACGTCGGTGCACACACAACGAAAACCTGAGAGCCTTCAATAGCGCGCTAAATCATTTGTAACAACTGCTCGCGCTTTTGGAATGACCAGTGATGAGAGTTGAGCGTGCGAGGTGTGAAATCGGTCGAGCTGAAAAGAGCGTTTAAGTGCTAGTGACTATTTCTGCTCCTGCGGCTACAGGTCCTGACGTCGTGATTTTGATTCTTAAATGGTCTCCGGGCTTTGCGTTACCAACGAAAACTGGGAAACCCTTGATTCTGCCTATGCCTTCCCCTTGAGGGCTTGTTTCGGTTATATCCACTTCGTATTCTTTTCCAGTCTCAACTGGGCAGTTCTGAACGCCTCTGCCACGTTTGCTCTTGGCATTTCTCGGGCTTCTTTTTCGCGGGCTCATTGGCATCTTCCTTTTTCTGCTTTTATGATGATATGATTATCGCCCCTCAGTGGCTTAAATGTTCCGCATTTTACTGCTCGCGCTAACCCAATTGAAAGTGCAATAATCTATCTAAAGTCCATATTCAGGAACGGCCCCCCATCTTCTTTCGTTTGCAATTGAGACGAAAATTCAAAACCCACTCACCTCCCCATCAAAGGGTCAGGAAGACAATCATAATCCTTTTTCCAGATAGGCTTTCGATTCACATAGGCAGAATAGGCATCGCCCACTTTGCAGGCTTCTCGCAGGGAAAACCCCTATCTTCAATGTGTACGAGACGGAACTTGAGGAAAAATGGTCGGCGCATCCGTTAGATTTGTTGCTTCTGGTTCATACTGATGGGAAGAAAATTCATCGGAGATCGGTTGCTTTGTTCCGCAAGGATATACTTCAATGTCAGGAACTCTGAACGTTATGAAGATAGAAAAAGAGAAACAGGGCTTCCAGAAAGAGGGTTCCCGAAACAAGGCGTTCAGACTGACATCTTTGGAGAAAAAGGAAGAAGACCAATAGCGCGCGCGTAGGTTCAAGCCACGCTAAAAGAGAGTTGCAACCCTTCTCAAGGACAGCTGAGTACTGCCGCGCGTGGCGCTAAACGTGAGCACATATCAAGTAAACCTTAAACATAACCACAAAGTCCTATTCAAGTCGGTGAAAGGCTGTGACTAGAGCGTTGTATCTGGAGGACAGTTATCTCAAAGAATGTGACGCTGTCGTTGCTTCGGTGAAGGACGAAAAATACGTCGTTTTGGATCAGACCATCTTCTACCCAAAGGGAGGCGGTCAACCCTGCGATACTGGAAAAATCATCAGCGGAAATGAGGTTTACAACGTTGTTTATGTCGGCAAATTCTCCGGCGAAATCAGTCACGAGGTCGATCGTTTGGGTTTGAAAGCAAGTGACAAAGTTCACTGCGTGCTGGACTGGGACCGAAGGTACAGGCTCATGCGAAGCCACACAGCAGCCCACCTTTTCGCTTCACTGTTGTGCAACGGCACGGGCGCGCTTGTCACAGGCAACCAGCTTGAAACAGACAAGATACGCTTCGACTTCAGCTTGGAACAGTTCAACCCTGAAATCCTAGAAAAATACGTGGCCAAAACGAACGAACTACTCAAAAAAGACACGCCAGTAAAATCCTATGAACTTCCAAAAGAAGAAGCCCTCAAAATCCCCGGCGTAGTAAAAATGGCAGAAGCCTTCCCACCAGACATCCCCCGCCTCCGCATCGTAGAACTCGTCGACCTCGACAAACAAGCCGACGGAGGAACACACGTCAAAAACCTGGAAGAGGTCGGCCAAATAAAACTGCTCAAGACCGAAAACAAAGGCAAAAACAACAGAAGAATCTACTTCACCCTGACACCTTGACCTTCAGGAAACCCCACTGGAAATTGAGGGCTTATTGAAATCTAGGCGTAGAGGGCTCCTTTCAATACGTGGCCCAGAGTCAATCAAGCATCGATGCACTTTCGAGCGTCAGGACCTTCGCAGATCTTGGCAAAATGTCTTCTCGGAGGAGGCAAAAGTTTTCAAACGTCAAATACCTATTCACACCATGCTTGGGGAAAGTGAGAGCCTGTGTCTAAGAGCGAGCTGAGAATTCAGTATTCGGGCCTCATCATATTCGCAGCTCAGCTAATCAGCGTGGTCACAGGCATGGCATTCATTCTATTACTTACAAGAAACATGACAACAGACCAATATGGTGTATGGGGAAACATCTTCGACGTAACAGGTTACTTCCTGTTGTTTTCAGGGTTCATCCCGTTCTGGGCAATACGGTTTGTCGCTCGGGGAGAAGAAGGCGCAACTAAGACAGCTTTTGTGGCAAACCTCACCGTGGCCATAGCTTCAGCCGCGGCATACATTCCAATAGCCCCCCTTATCGCAGCGAGTCTTCACATCACTGAAACCAGTGTTTACGTCTTGGCCTCAGCTCAAATGGTCACCGTGTACGCTGTTAGCACGCTTGAATCTTGTCTGCGTGCGAAAAGACCCCAGGCAATAGGATATGGCCTCCTGTTGGAAGAAGTGGTCAAACTTAGCCTGGCTTACCTGTTTATCGTGAGACTTCAGCAGTTGTTCATAGGCGCCATGCTCAGCCTCATCCTATCCGGTTCATTCCAAACGCTCTTCTATTTGAAGCTCTTGTCAAAGGATATCCGACAAAAAGTCCAGTGGAGCTACGTTAGAGAATGGCTCAAGGGCTCAGCAGCACTCGTTTACAACGCTGTTGGAGGGCAATTGGCCAATTTCGTTCTTATTCTGCTTATTATTTACGGAACCCAATCAGGCAGAGGTGACTACCTGGCAGCAACGACATTTGCAACCATCATCGGATACTCCTCATCCTTGGCGTTTGCACTCTACCCGAAATTGCTAGCTGAAAATAGCTTGAGAGAAATAACCGCATCTCTTAAAACGGTGCTAATGTTCGCGCTCCCACTGGTAGCAATCATCATCTCGATGTCACCATCCCTCCTAACGGTCCTGAAAATATCCTACCGCGAGGCCTGGCCCGTACTCATCGTCCTCTCAATCGATGCCCTCATATCTCTGGTATCGACATTCTACACCAACGTGCTTTACGGTGTTGAAAAACTAGACGAAGAAGCAAGAATACCGCTCAGAAAACTCGTTAAGAGCAAGATGTTCAAGCTGCTGACATTACCTTACATACAAGCTGCTCTCACCCTGCCAACAACACTGTACATTTTGACCCAATTCACGAACGGGCAGGCTGTGCGAGCAGCCACTTACGTGGCAATCATCATCATGGCTGCCCATGCTATCATGCTTCTTCTCACCTACCTTATCATGGGAACATCAGTGAGAATAGTTGTTCCTTGGGGAAGCATAGGAAAATACGTTTTCGCTTCATCCGTCACCGCAGTTATCCTGTACGTGCTTCCTCACCCGGCGACGCTGGCTTTGACCTTCGTTGCTGTTATCGTAGGAGCAGCGATATATGCCGCATTGCTGTTGGCAATCGACATAGATGCGAGAATGCTGGTTCGTTCAATACTGCAGGAAATCGGGTTGGTACCCAAGCAATAGGCTCATCGCATAAAACTGGCCAGGCATCTGAAAAATGACCTTTGCCAACGGTGTGAAACCGCTTGAACGCAAGCTTTTCGATGTTAGGAAGCAAGGATTTACAAGCAAAAGCTATATGAAAACAGCCTGCTAAATCATGTCTCATTACTAGGAGAGGAAAGCATTTGGACATAATTGTTTGTGTCAAGCATGTTCCAGAAACGGCTGAGGCAGAGTTGAAAATTGACTCTACGGGCAAAGCTATAGACAAAACAGGCTTGGTCTTTGACATCAACGAATGGGACGATTATGCGTTGGAAGAAGCAGTGCGCATGAAGGAAAAGCAGGGAGGAACCGTCACGGCCATAACCATAGGCGCTGAAGACTCTGACACGACCCTGAGAAAATGTCTCGCCCGAGGAGCTGACAAAGCCATAAGGCTTACAGACCCGAAATTCAACGATTCGGATGGGTACGCCATAGCAAAAATTTTGCACAGCGTAATCAAAACTTTGCATTTCGACTTGATCCTGACAGGAATGCAAGCAGGCGACGACGGCCAGGCCATTGTGGGCCCGATTCTTGCAGAAATGCTCAAGGTCCCTCACGCGACGATGGTAAAGAAAATCGAGCTTGCCACAGGCACAGCTAAAGTCAACAGAGAGCTTGAAGGCGGATTGGAAGAGCAGGTTGAAGTGAAAACGCCCGCGTTGCTTTCGGTTCAGACAGGGATAAACGAGCCAAGATACGTTTCAATAATGGGCATCAGAAAAGCCATGCAGAAAGAAATAAAACTCATGACCCTGGCAGACACTGGCCTAACTGAGAACGATGTTGGTGCAGCAGGATCGTGGGTCAGAATAGAGAAGATGTACGTTCCGCCGGTCGAGAAACAAGCAGAATTCATCAAGGGAAGCCCTGATGAAATCGCGGCAAGAATAACTGAAATCCTCAAGTCAAGGGGGTTGATCTAGAATGGCCAAAATCTTCGTTTTAGCCGAGCACCGGCAAGGGCAAATCAGAGACATAACCTATGAGATGCTCACGAAAGCGCGAGAACTGTCCGAAAAGACCGGCTCAGAACTGACAGCCCTTCTTCTTGGCAAAGACGTGAAAGAACATGCAAAGATGCTGGCAGAATACGCGAAGACCGTTGTACTGGTTGACGATGCCAAACTTGAAAACTTCAACTCTGAAGCTTACAAGCAAATCTTGTCAACCCTAATCACCCAACACAAGCCCCTACTGGTCATGATGGGCCACACCTCCTACGGCGTGGACCTTGCCCCAAGATTGGCAACAGCGCTGAACCTGCCGCTCGCAACAGACTGCATAGATCTAGCATTTGAAAACGGCGCGCTCACCGTAACGCGGCAAATGTTCGGCGGCAAGGTAAACGTCAAAGCCGCTGCCAGAAAGGCTGAAACTTATATCACAACAGTTCGTCAGGCGACGTTCGCGCCGCAAAAACCCTCACCGCCCGCAAACGGACAAATCGTTGAGACCGCCTCACCTTTAACGGAGGAAATAGCCGAAAAGCGGTTCATACAGTACGTTTCGGCTCCCCCAGGCGGAGTTGACATAACAGCCGCTGAGAAACTCGTGGGCATCGGTCGCGGAATAAAAGACGTCGCCAACATGCCAGTAGCAGATGAACTCGCAAAAACATTGGGCGGAGTACTTGCCTGTTCACGTCCAATCGTGGACAAAGGCTGGCTTCCCACAGATCGTCAAGTGGGCACTTCCGGAAAGACCGTGAAACCAAAACTGTATCTCGCCCTCGGAATCAGCGGTGCGTTCCAGCACGTGCTCGGAATGAAAAGCTCAGACCTGATAATAGCCGTGAACAAAGACCCCAAAGCACCAATTTTCAGCTACGCCGACTACGCCGTGGTCGAAGACCTATTCAAAATAGTTCCTTCTCTAAGGAACAAAATAAATGAATCAAAAACGCAGAGGACCTGCAAGTAACTAGGAGAGAAGAACAGATGGACTTCAAACTGAACGATGAACAACAGGAGATAAAACGTGCAGTTCGCGAATTCTGCACTAAAGAATTGACTCCAGAACTTGCGCTGGAGCTTGACCAAAAAGAAGAGTTCCCAATGGCCCTCTACAAAAAGGCTGCACAGCTCGGATTCACAAGCATGCGAATACCGCAGGAATACGATGGACAAGGGTACGGCGTGTTGGAAGACTGCTTGGCGGTCGAAGAAATGTGCCGAGCAGACCCAGGCCTGGGAGTCGCAATCTCGCTTGGAAACCTCATGGTTCCAGACGTCCTTCTGAAACACGGAAATGAAGAGCAAAAAAAGAAATACATCCCGCCTCTGGCAAGAGGCGACAAAATAGCTGCAGCAGCATTCACCGAACCCGAGCACGGTAGCGACATAACACGCATGGACTCAACCGCAGTGAGAAACGGAAACGAATGGACTATCAACGGAGCAAAAGAATTCATAACGAACGCCACCAGCGCCGACACGTTCATCCTTCTCTGCCAATCAGACCCAAACGCTCAGCCTTCACACCGAGGACAAAGCATCTTCCTCGCAGAGAAAGGCACGTGCGGGCTCGAAGCAACCAAACTACACGGGAAAATGGGCATCAAACCATGCGTAACAGGCTCACTTTCAATGGCCGACCTCAAGGTACCAGAAACCAACCTGGTAGGCGAACAGGGAAAAGGCTTCTACTACACGCTCGAACTCTTCGACGGAACCAGAATAACCGTCGCAGCCCAAGCAGTCGGCATGGCACAAGGAGCTTTTGAACGAGCACTAGCCTACGCGAAGACTCGGAAACAATTCGGGCAACCAATAATCAACTTCGAGGGCATTAGCTTCAAACTCGCAGAGATGATGATAAAAGTCGAGTCCGCTAGGCTAATGACGTACAAGGCAGCATGGCTCTACGACAAAGAAAAGCCGAACGCCGTTGCCACCTCAATGGCCAAGGCCTACGCAGGCCGCGTCGCAATGGAAGTGACAGACGATGCCATCCAGATCTTCGGAGGCTACGGTTACCTAGCCGACTACCACGTCGAACGATTCCACAGATGCGCAAAAATAACAGAAATCTACGAAGGCACGAGCGAAATGCAAAAATACACAATAGCCAACTACCTAGCCAAACAGTAGCGGTCCCCTTCTTCCTTTTTCGCTCTGCAATCTAAAAGCACAAATTCACAAGTCTTATTACCATTCTTCGTCCACTCTAGAATGTCCAACGGAGGAAACATTTTGACAGCTGAAAAGATAAAGAAGGCAACGGTCATCGGCTCTGGTTCAATGGGCCATGGAATAACTCAACTCTTGGCAATGAACGGGTGCGAAGTCACCATGGTGGACATAAACGATGAAATACTGCAGAAAGCCAAGGAAAAAATAAAGTGGAGCCTCGGCAAGCTCGCTGAGAAGAAACGCATAAGACAAGAAGACGCTGACGCAGCGCTGGCGCGGATAGCCACCACTACCAGCTATGAGCAAGCAGGCAAGGACATTGACTTTGCAATAGAAGCCTCTCCCGAAAACATAGAGCTGAAGAGAACCGTTTTCGCCAAACTTGACCAAGTAACCCCTCCGCATGCCATACTGGCGTCTAACACGTCAACACTGAGCATAACAGAAATGGGAAAAGCAACCAAACGCCCAGATAGAGTGGCTGGGATGCACTTCTTCAATCCACCTCAAATGATGGCGTTAGTCGAAGTTATCAAAGGAGACAGCACAAGCCCAGAAACCATCACAACCTTGGCGGAGCTGGCTAGGAAACTCGGAAAAACACCGATAATCGTGAGAAAGGACGTGCGAGGCTTTATCGTCAACCGTGTACTCGGAGCTGTTTTCAACGAGGCCTTCTGGGCTTACCAACGGAAAGAAGCAACCATGGAAGGAATCGACGCCTCAGTAAAGTACACGGGCGGTTTCCCAATGGGATGGTTCGAACTCGCTGACTTTGTCGGGCTCGACATAGCCTACGAGGTTGGGAGAATACTCTACGAGGCTTACGGCGAAAGGTTCAAACCGTGCTCAGAAGTAATCGACCCCTTGATAAAAGACCATAAGTTCGGACAGAAAACGGGCGTGGGCTTCTACGACTGGACAAAGGGTCGGCCGAGGATACCGTTCAACATGCTGGACGAGTATGACGTCGACAGGTCATGGGCAGTCGCCGCGAACGAGGCTGCTTGGCTGATTTATGACGAAGCTGCAAACCCTGAAGACATCGACACGGGAATGAAACTGGGAACATACTGGCCCTCGGGTCCATGCGAACACGCAGACCGGGCAGGGCTAGACGCAATTGTCGGCAAGCTTAAAGAGCTGTACGCGAAGTACACTATGGAAATGTACAAACCTTGCCCCATCCTCGAAGAGTATGTGAGCAAGGGGTGGACTGGAAAGAAAGCTGGAAGGGGGTTTTACAAATGAAATTCGAGTTGACAGAAGAACAACTTCACATCAAGAATGCCGTCCGAGAGTTTTGCCAAAAAGAGTTCAAACTCGAACTGGCGCTGGAGCTTGACAAGAAAGAGGAATATCCACTGGACTTGTACAAGGCCGCTGCGAAGCTGGGTTTTACGAGCATGTCTTTTCCAGAAGAATACGGCGGTCAAGGATGCGGACTGTTCGAGACTTGCATCGCAGTAGAAGAGATGTGCCGGGGCGACTCCTCATTAGGTGTGGCAATTTCGAGCGGCAACTTCGGAAGCGAATTCATCCTCGAACACGGAACCAAAGAACAGAAAGAAAAATACCTGCCCCCCATATGCAAGGGCGACTATCTTTCTGCGGCAGCGTTCACTGAGCCAAACATCAGCGGAAGCGAAATAACCAAAATGGAAACCACGGCAACAAAATACGGAAACGAATGGTGGATAAGCGGCCAGAAGACCTTCATAACAAACGCCACTATGGCGGATTTCGTCGTTGTTCTTGCACAAACGGACACGAAAATCAGACCCACTCACCGAGGAGAAACATTGTTCGTGGTTGAAAAGGGAACCGCGGGCTTTGAAGCCACAAAGCTCCATAACAAAATGGGAATAAGGGCCTCCACGACGGGTGAACTCAACTTCGACAACGTCAAAGTCACGGACTGGAACATAGTCGGCGAACTGAACAAAGGCTTCTACTATTCCATGGCATTCTTCGATAAGACAAGAGTAGGCGTTGCAGCACAAGCCACCGGAATGGCGCAAGGAGCTTGGGAAATAGCGTTCAAGTACGCAAAACAGAGGGAGGCTTCTGGGGCTCCGATATTGCAGCACGAAGCAATCGGCGTGACACTGGCTGAAATGGCCACGAAAATCGAAGCCGCAAGGCTGTTAACGTACAAGGCGGCTTCATTGGTTGACGAAGGAAAAATGGATCCCATGGCAACAGCAATGGCGAAGTACTACGCTTCTCACGTTGCGATGGAAGTCACGAACGGGGCAATCCAAACTCTGGGAGGCTACGGATACTTCGGCGAGTACAGAGTTGAAAAATACCATCGTGACGCAAAAATAACTGAAATCTACGAGGGAACTTCTGAAATTCAAAAACTTCAAGTGCTCAAGTACCTCCTCAGCAAATACTAGCAAATCATGCGCAAAAAAAGTCATATATGTTTACAGAAGTAACTCTGTAGTAGGTGATATTTGTTGAGCAAGTCGTATGAAACCATCAAAGTAGAAAGAGAACAGAACACGCTGTGGATAATACTGAACAGACAACATCGATTGAACGCCTTCAATGACGTTTTGCTTGAGGAGCTCGGCGACATGCTGGAAACCGCTGAGAAAGACCCAACTGTCAAGTGCGTTGTAATTACTGGCGACGGAGACAGAGCCTTCAGCGCAGGTGCAGACGTAACCATGTTTCCGAAGGCAACTCCGGTTAAGGCTGAGGAATTCTCAAGAGCAGGTCAGAAGACTTTCGGCAAGATAGAAGAAATGAGTAAGCCAGTTATAGCTGCGATCAACGGCTTCGCGCTCGGCGGAGGCTTGGAGCTAGCGTTGGCGTGCGACTTCAGAGTGGCTGCTGAACACGCAGAGCTTGGAAGCCCCGAAATTGCCCTAGGACTGATACCGGGATGGGGTGGAACCCAAAGACTTGTCAGAATCATAGGATTGCCCAGAGCCAAGGATCTTGTGATGCTTGGAAACAGAGTGAAAGCGGATGAGGCTCTGAGAATCGGGTTGGTGCACAAGGTCGTGCATTACGAGAAGCTGCGAGAAGAGGTCGGGGAGATGGCGAAGAAGCTTTCAGAAGGTCCACCGATAGCTATGAAATACGCCAAGAGCGCGCTAAACTACGGAACACAAGTGCCTCTAGAAGTCGGATTGAGATTGGAAGCAGGGTTGATGGGCTTGGCATTTTCCACTGAGGATCTCAAGGAAGGCGTCGAGGCTATGATGTCCAAGAGGAAGCCCGAGTTCAAAGGAAAATGATCTCTTACCTGTTTTTCTTTGTTATTTCCAAGTAAATCAAGAATAACGGATGTGGTTAGGTTGAGAAAGGTAGCGATCATAGGTGTTGGCAGCTCGAAGTTCGGTGTAAGAAACGACGTGACTATTTCGGAACTTGCGTTTGAAGCGGTTAAACCTTCTCTTGAAGACGCGGATCTAGCCGCGGAAGACATAGAGTTTGTCGCCCTTGGCTCAGTGGGAGCCGGAGCTTGGTACGAAGAGCTGCTTCCAGCGGTCGTGATCTCAGAGTATTGCGGCATGACCAAAGCGGGGTTGGTTCGCTGCGAAGCTGCGTGTGCAAGCGGCAGTGCGGCTTTCTTCACTGCCTATTCAGCCATTGCCAGCGGTCAGGCTGACATTGCCATGGCATTGGGCGCTGAGAAGATGAGGGAAATCGATTCAGCTACAGCCATGGAGTGGATTGGAAGGGCTGGATACTACCTCTGGGAATTCCACAACTTCGGCGTCACGTTCCCAGCATACTATGCCCTGTACGCCAGCGCGCACATGGCCAAGTACGGGACCACTGAAGAAGACTTGGCCTTGGTTGCCGTTAAGAACCACAAGTACGGTTCGATGAATCCGATTGCACATCTGCGAAACCGAGTGACGGTTGAAGACGTATTGTCCTCGATGGTCATTGCCTACCCTCTCAAACTGTATGACTGCTGTCCCTTGACGGATGGTGCCTCTTCCCTCATTCTTGCTTCCGAAGAGAAAGTCAAAGAATTGAAGATTGACACTCCCGTGTGGGTGGCTGGAATTGGCTATTCTTCCGGGACGGCAAATCTGAGCAAGAGATCAGATTTCGTTGGGTTGGAGGCCAGTGTCTTGGCCTCTGAGAGAGCGTACAAGGCCGCTGGAGTCACGCCGGATCAGATTGAGGTTGCCGAAGTTCACGACTGCTTCACTATTGCAGAGATAATGGCCTACGAAGACATTGGACTGTGCAAAAAAGGTGAAGGCGTCAAACTCTTGCGCGAAGGACAAACAGAGATAGGCGGGAAGATACCCGTCAACATGGACGGAGGACTGAAGGCTAAGGGGCATCCGATAGGTACAACAGGTTGTGCAATGATTTACGAGCTAACCAAGCAACTCAGAGAAGAAGCAGTTGAAAAAACAAGACAAGTACCATTGAAAAACTACATCGCCCTCGCACACAACGTCGGCGGAACCGGCCACTACTGCTACGTCACAATTCTGAAGAGGTGAGTCATGTGTCGATGCCGTCAATCAAATCCAGAAAAATAGACATCGTTCAGGACATCCCTATAAGCAAGAGCCTGAAGTTCTGGGAAGGCCTGAAAGAAGGAAAAGTCTACGCTACCAAGTGCAAAGCTTGTGGAAAAATATTCTTCCCTCCGAACGCCGACTGCCCCGAGTGTTTGACGAACGATTTGGAGTGGGTTGAGCTTAGCAATGAAGCAGAGGTCGAAACCTTCACGCACGTGGTGATAAGACCTACCACTTTCCAACAGAACAAACCATACACCGTTGCAATCGGAAAGCTGAAAGAAGGCGTAAAAGTTCTTGCTTGGCTATTAGGATTCAAACTTTCAGAAATCAAGGTTGGCATGAAAGTGAAACTGATTGCCAAAACTTCAATGGAAGGAAATCCAACGTACGAATTTGTGCCCCTTCAACAATAATTGGCGTTGATTCAGCGGATTCTACTTCCACCTTTCTATCCATTCCATCGTCTTCGATATCAACTCGTCTTCCTTCCCCTCGTAAGTGGGACCTGCGGATTTTATTACCATGAGTGTTTTCGGATCGTGTGCCGAAGAGAAGACCTTACGCGCCTCATCTTCACTATGAATGACGTCTGAGTCCCCTATCACGATCAGTACCGGAGTATCCTTCAGTTTTGAAATCTCTTCACACTCATTCAGCTTCATGAGTTTTTCCCGCACATACCTCAGACGCAAGCTTATCCCGAAGACTTCAAGTCTGAACAGTCTCGAAACGTTCAAGAATCGATCTATTCTAGAAAGTAACAGGAAAGTGTAAAGGCCTGATTTCCCCCTTGTGCGGGTTATGAACTTCTTAACGTTATAGTCGTGGTCCTTGGGAGGGGACCAAAGGACTAGTCCCTTGATTCGATTCCCGTTCTGAACCGCGCAGAGTGAAACAGCAGCGCCTAAGCTGTGCCCAACAATGAAGATGTTATCCGGCTTGACTTCAGGTCTGGAAGCCAAGTAGTCCATGGCGCACTTCACGTCTTGTTGTTCGCCGAGGCCGTAGTCAAATTCACCACTGCTTTTCCCGACTCCGCGAAAATCGAACAAAAAAGAAACAAATCCACTTTGGCAAGCTCTTTCAGCCAACATGGAATAGATTTTCAATCCATGATAGCCTCGAACATCCATAAAGTGACAGATCAGGATTCCAGGTGCGGGGCAGTGATCTGGAACACACATTTCGCCGTAAAGCTTGACGTTTCCGCACCGTATCCATGCTTCTTCGACTTTCACTGACGATCCATCCGTGGAAAATATTATTACTTCTAGTAATCCTATATATTTAAGAATAGGGCTGTTTATGTCTGTTAAGAAAAAGAGCAGAAAAGAACCAAGTCCAATCGAAAAACCTTGGTTCAAGTTTTGGCCTGAAGATGTTCCAAGACACATTGAATACCCTAGTGTTCCACTTTCTGAAATTCTGAGAAAAACCGCCGAAAACAATCCCAACCAAACCGCAATAATCTATTTTGACAGAGGAATAACCTACAGAGAGCTGGATCAAGCCTCTGATCGTTTTGCGGCTGCGCTTGCGGCTCTTGAAGTAAAGAAGGGTGATAAAGTCGCAATTTTCCTACCGAACATCCCTCAGTTTGTAATATCGTATTACGGCACTCTGAGGCTTGGAGCTATCGAGACGGCTATAAGCCCGTTGTACAAGGAGCGCGAGGTTGAGCACCAGCTCAATGATTCCGAAGCTGAAACCATCGTCATCCTGGATGCGCTTTACCCGATATTGGAGAACGTCGTTGCCAGAACCAAGGTCAAGAGAATCATTTTCACAGGCTTGAAGGATTTCATGCCGACTGGCACCGCACTGTTGGGTTCACTGCTCAGGAAGATTCCATCGTATAGGGTTGAACCAAAACCGGGAACATACTCTTTCAAAGAACTTCTAAAAGAGTATGACGCGAAGCCTCCGAAAGTTGACATCGACCCCCAAGAGGATCTAGCCGCCCTGCAGTATACTGGCGGAACGACTGGAATTTCAAAAGGAGCAATGCTCACGCACATGAACCTGGTATCAAACGCAGTCATGTGTGCCGAATGGCTTAAGGGAAAACAGGCTGAAGAAAAGTTTCTAACGGTTCTGCCCCTGTTCCACATATACGGAATGACGACAGGAATGAATGCTCCAATATACCTTGCCGGAAAAATGGTCTTGCTTCCACGCTTCGACGCGGCTGTCACCCTCGAGGCCATCGAAAAAAACAAGGTCACGGTGTTCTGTGGCGCTCCAACAATGTACGCGATGCTTCTTGCTCATCCAAAGGTCAACAACTTCGATCTGTCATCGGTTCACTTCTGCATTTCCGGTTCGGCCCCGCTGCCCCCTGAAATTCAGAAAAAATGGATGGAAGTAACAAAGGGAGTTCTCGTCGAAGGTTACGGGCTGACAGAGTCTTCTCCGGTCACTCATTGTAACCCTCTTGACCCCACTATGAAAACAGTGAAAGTAGGCTCCATCGGCCTGCCTTGGCCAGACACGGATGCGAAAATCATGGATGCGGAAACAGGGGAAACAGAGCTGGGCGTCAATCAGGACGGAGAGCTTGCCGTTAAGGGACCTCAAGTTATGAAGGGCTACTGGAAGATACCTGAAGAATCTGGAGCTGTTCTGCGAAACGGATGGCTCTACACGGGAGACATCGGCAAGATGGACGAAGACGGCTACTTCTACATTACAGACAGGAAGAAGGATCTCATCAAATACAAGGGCTACAGCGTTTACCCGAGGGAAATTGAAGACGTCATTTATGAACACCCAGCTGTCAAACTCTGTGCAGTCATCGGTAAACCGGATGCGGTCGCAGGTGAGATTCCGAAAGCCTTCGTCGTGCTTAAAGAAGGGAAAACGGCAACCGCAGATGAGATTAAAGAATTCGCGAACGGCAAAATGGCACCCTACAAAGCAGTAAGAGAAGTCGAATTCAGAACTGAGCTACCCATGACTCTGGTGGGCAAGGTTCTGAGAAGAGTGCTTCAAGAAGAGGAGAAGCAGAAGACAGCCAAAGCCTGAAACATCGTTAATTCTTCCGTCGCAAGTAAACGCACGCCTTGCTCCTTTCCAAAGAGGGGCTACACAGGCTCGTTTATTTTCTTTCCAGTCCTCTTTGTCCACTCTATTATGGGCACCGAGAACTGTTTTTCGACGTTAGGTCGATGTATGCTGTTGTAGGTGCAGAAGCATCTCACCTTGCCATCGGGTGTGGCATAGTGAATTGCACATCTTTGAACACGATCGATGTCTATGTTCCAGACATCCTGGAAGTGCATTATCCCAATCATGACCATTCTGTGCATAAGGTCTCCTAGAGCCTCATAGCTTCCCTTGCGTACGATGTTCCCAATCAAGCCTCTAACAAAATCAGATTTTGCCATCGGCAGAAGCTTGAGCATCTTCATCTTTGCCATCGTCTTTTTGCCTTTCACTCCTGAGTAATAGACGTCCCAGAAAACTTCGGCAAATTTGTCAACATCTACGTATCGCATAATGGGCTTGTAAGAACCATCCTTGTCAATAACCAAGAATGTTGCTGCGCCGCACATGGGACTCATCGTGAACTCTGGATAGGCTCTGTTCTTGATGACGCCCATTCCCTTAGCAATCGGGACTGGCCAGTCAACTGGTCTCCAGTCAAACCGGCCGACAGCACCTTTCGTTTGTTCCTCTATTTCTTTCATCGTGTCGGGAATGGTTATCCGCATTTTTCGCATTTCCTCTTTTCTGGCTTTTCCAGCCATTGAAACTGGCTGGATGTTGATGCAGCGGACAACGTCATGGTTCTTGACCGCGAAGTCGATTATCTCTCCCAAGTCCTTGTCGTTGACACCTTTCGCCAGGGTGACAACCAGAACAATTGAGTGTAGTCCTAACTTTCTTGCGTTTTCTAGTACCTTCAACTTTATGGGAATCATGTCAGCCCTTGCTCTGGTCTTTTTGTAGATTTCTTCTCTCAAACCGTCAAACTGAAGGTAAAGGGTGCTTAGCCCAGAGTCCAGCAGCTTCTTGAAATATGCAGTGTCTTCAGCGATGCGAATACCGTTAGTGTTAACCTCCACATGAGTAATCCCAGCTTTTTGAGCCTCCTTAATCAGGTCTGGCAGATCGTTTCTCAACGTCGGCTCTCCTCCGCTGAACTGCAACGCGTTGCAAGCCCATGGACTGTTGGACCTGAGCACTTTCATCATATCTACAATCTGATCATAAGAAGGCTCATACACGTAGTTGGTAGCTCCCACGTAAGCAAAACAGATTGGGCAAGCCATGTTGCACCTGTTCGTAACGTCTATGATCCCTAGAATCGTGGGCGTCTTGTGTTGCGGGCAGATTCCACAGTCGAACGGACAACCATCAACAGTACTAGTGTGCGGCTTCTCTAGGCCGCTACCCGCATAGCGGGCATTGTGCCAGTTATTATTGAACCACTTGAAAAGCTCAGCATCACCCCAATAAACATCCTCAAACTTGCCATGCTCAGGGCATGTCTTCTCAAGATAAATCACGCCGTCGTCCTCATATATCCTCATAGGAATTTTTTTCATGCATTCTGGACATAGACTAGTCGAATAGGTCTCAAACTTTGATTCTTGTGGCTTCGCCATTCGAACACTTTCCTAGGATACGAATACTACGTAGAAACGGAAGCTGTTAATAAATGGTAAAGTGAGCGGCTACACACCAAGTGCATAAACGAGAACTCAAGAGATCGGACAACAGCTTCTTTTCTAGAGCTCGCGAAAGTCTGCTCCAACCAACTTACGAAGGCAGATCCACATTCCGTAATTACAACTTTGCTCTAGCTCTTCAACAAGGCTTGGTCAAAACGTATATGAAGTGTGGTTCGTCACTAAAGTTTAGAGATGGCTCCGTTGCGTCTGAAAATTCAAGTCACAGGCATAGTTCAGGGAGTGGGTTTTCGACCGTTTGTTTATCGAATAGCCGTGCGAAACGGGCTTTCTGGTTATGTTAAGAACCGAGCAGATGCCGGAGTGGAAATTTTGCTGGAAGGTCAAGAGCAGGCCATCCAAGAATTTTTGAAGAATTTGAAAGAGAACAAACCGCTCTTGGCCCAGTTTCACCACATTATCACCTCGAAGCTTCCGGGAAAGAATGAATGCACAGAATTCGTGATAAAGAAAAGTTCCAATGAAGCTGAGCTGTCAGGTTCAGTCATCCCGCCTGACATTGCCATTTGTGATGACTGCCTCAGAGAGCTTCGAGATCCCAAAGATCCGCGGTTTGAGTACTTCTTCATCACGTGTACAAACTGCGGACCAAGATTCACTATAATCGAGAAATTGCCTTATGATCGCGATAACACAACTATGCGCGCGTTCCCAATGTGCGGCTTCTGCCTGAACGAGTACAAGGATCCTCTGAACAGGCGTTTCCATGCACAGACGGTTGCCTGCCCAAGGTGCGGTCCCCACGTCTATCTCACAGATGCAAAGGGTGAAGTGTTAAGAGAAAAGGATCCGGTTCGAGGAGCAGGCAAGCTCTTGTCAGAGGGCAACATTCTTGCAGTCAAAGGCTACGGCGGTTTCCACGTTGCTGTGTCAACCACCAAATCTGAGCCCTTAATGAGGCTGAGAGAAGTCAAGCATCGAAGCCAGAAGCCCTTTGCTGTCATGGCTCGAAGCTTAGAAGCGACAAAAACGTTTGCAGAGGTGAGCAAAAGCCAAGCGGAACTTCTGACTTCATACGCCCGCCCGATAGTGCTTTTGAACAAAAGCAGAGAATATTATTTATCTGATTCAGTCGCTCCGGGGCTGCACAACATCGGCGTGATGCTCCCCTACACAGGTCTGCACTATATGCTGTTTGACAAAGTGGAAGATTCGGCTTTCGTCATGACGAGCGCTAACCCGCCTAACCAACCTATAACAAAAGACAATGATGAAGCATTAAGAACCCTCAAAGGCACTGTTGACTTCTTTCTTTTTCATGACCGGCAAATAGCCTATCGTTGCGATGATTCCGTAGTCCGTACTCACGGCGTCAACAGGGTTTTCATAAGACGGTCAAGGAGTTACGCGCCCGCCCCGATAACGCTCAGGAGAAAGGCAAGACGTTGCGTTTTAGGCTTGGGAGGGGAGCTGAACAACACCTCCTGCATACTGAACGGTGACAAGGTCTTCTTTTCTCAACACATAGGCGATGTAGACAACGTCGAAACGAGGGCTTTTCTAGACAATGCCACAAAACACCTGATCCGTCTTACAAACAGCAGGATAGATGCAGTCGCGTGTGACCTGCATCCAAAATTCGTTACCACGCAACTTGCCCACCAGTGGGCAGAAGAGAACAGTTGGCAAACAGTACGCGTGCAACACCATTACGCACACATTGCTGCACTCATGGTTGAGCACAACGTGGGTGAGATTTTGGGCGTCTGCTGCGACGGCTACGGCTATGGAATAGACGGTGAAGCTTGGGGAGGGGAGATCCTGTTATGCACTGATGAGGCTTTCGGTTTCAAACGCGTAGCTCATCTTGAAACACAGCCTATGATGGGCGGAGACCTAGCTACCTATTACCCGCTGAGAATGGCCGCCGGAATTCTGCATGGTCACGTCGACTTGGAAGATTGGCTACTGAGAAACAAGCAGCACTTTCCACACGGCGAGAAAGAAGTTAAGATAATTCTTCAACAGCTGAAAAAAAAGGAAAACGCGATTAGAACTACTAGCTGCGGAAGGGTATTGGACGCCGTTTCAGCCGTTCTGGGCATATGCCATGAACGTACGTACGAGGGCGAACCATCCGTGAAACTCGAGTCAATCGCAGTGAAAGGCAAGGACGTACTGAAACTCAAACCGATAATACGAGGCGACACCCTTGACACTACGCAAGTGCTTCTGGACATTTTTGAAAACAAAGACAAGCATTCTAAGGCAGACTTGGCGTACTCTGCACACGCGTATCTGGCTAAGGGCTTGGCGGCGTTGGCAATCGAAAAAGCATGCGAGAACAACATCAAGATCGTCGGCTTCTCAGGAGGAGTTGCAGCAAACGAAATCCTAACATTGACCATGGGAGAGATTGTGAAGGCATCAGGCCTGCGATTTCTTGTCCACAGAGATGTTCCGCCCGGCGATGGTGGTTTATCGTTTGGTCAGGCTGTTGCATCTAGGTTTTTCCATTTCTAAACCATAATGAATTTATCGCGCCAAACGTTTTCGGGTATCTTGATGGAAATGTGCCTCGCGATTCCAGCAAAAGTTGTAACCATCAAGCAGGACAAGGCCAAGGTGGACTTTGGCGGAGGAGTAGTGAGGGAGGTCAACGTGACCCTCGTGACCGTTGGAGTCGGCGACTACGTTCTAGTTCATGCGGGCTATGCCATTCAGGTCTTGGATAAGGAAGAGGCCTTGGAAACCTTACGATTGTGGAACGAGATTCTTGAATTCGAACCCAAGCCATAGTAACGGGACCAGATGAAATGAAATGATTGCGAACGCTAGGTTCAGAGATGAGAATCTTTCAAAACGCGTGGCACAGAAGATTCACGAAGTTGCAGCAAGTGAGGGATCGGTCAAGATCTGTCACGTTTGTGGCACGCATGAGTGGACGATCACGCATTTTGGCATACGAAGCCTTCTACCCTCAAACATAGAGGTAATAGCGGGTCCAGGTTGCCCCGTTTGCATAGTTCCAGCATCGGAAATCGATGAAGCCGTGCAACTAGCCATGAAGAAAGTAACGGTAACATGTTTTGGCGACGTTTTGCGCGTTCCCGGTTCAAAGAGGTCTCTTCTGGATGCTAGAGCTGCAGGGGCCGACATCCGCATTGTTTACAGTGTCGAGGATGCGGTCAGGATGGCTAGGAACGAGGTTGGCAAGGATTTTGTCTTTTTTGCTGTAGGCTTTGAAACAACCGCGCCGTCCACCGCTGTCGAACTAGTTGGCAAATCGCCGCCTGAAAACCTGAGCTTTTTGATTTCTCACCGGCTTATCCCTCCTGCTATGGAGCTCCTTGTTAGGATGAGAGATTTGAATCTTGATGGCTTCATTGCACCAGGCCACGTCAGCACGATTATCGGACTCAGGCCCTACGAGATTTTTCCAAAGACCTACAAGATGCCCACGGTTGTGGCGGGTTTCGAACCTCTGGACGTCCTATTTGCCATTTACATGATTGTGAACCAGATAAAGGAAGGCAAGCCTCAGCTGGAGAACGAGTACGTGCGTGCCGTGCATCGGGAGGGAAACGTGAAGGCTCAGGAAGTGATGCGCAAAGTCTTTGACATCTCAGATGGCAATTGGCGCGGGCTAGGCGAAATACCCTCTTCTAGGCTCATGCTAAGTCACGATTATGAGGCGTTCGATGCCCTTTTGAAGTATAAAATACAGGTTGAACGTGGCGTTGACGCACAACACGGTTGTCAGTGTCATCTGGTCATAATCGGCAAAACGAAACCCACAGACTGTCCGCTATTCATGAAGGCTTGCACGCCGCAAAAGCCTGTCGGCGCCTGTATGGTTGGCAGCGAGGGAACTTGCCGTATTTGGGCAAGGACAGTGAAAATGCCAGAGTGAAGTGCTTTCCTGAACTAATGACTTTTGCAGCTCATCACTTCAAATGGGCTGGAAAAGATAGTCCCCAACCTAGCATATTCTTGGTACGGGATCGCCAATTGGTCTCGCGATTATTCTCTTTCCGCCTATTGTCGTCTGCATTGCGACGTCCGTGAAATCTTTCGTTGTTTCGCCGATGATTTCCGCCTCTTTTCCGGGTTGTGTTGTCCTCAGAAGCTCCAAGATTTCTTCAGCTTTTTCCTTTACGGCTCCTATTACCACTTTTCCTTCATTTCCGATTTCAAGCGGGTCTAAGCCCAGCATTTCGCACGCTGCCAGAACATCGTTTCTGACGGGTATCTTGTCCTCCAATGTCAGTATGCCGACCTGCGATTTCTCGCTGAACTCGTTTAGCGCGTCGGCCAAACCGCCTCTCGTCGGGTCCTTCATGGCTACGATGCCTCCGACTTCACCCAGCAAACGTTGGATCAAACGGTTCAACGGTTTAACATCGGATTTTATAGCACTTCCAAAACGCAATCCCTCCTGTGCGGACAAGACGGCTAAGCCATGGTCGCCTACAGTTCCGGACAGGATTATCTTATCCCCAACACAGAGGTTCGAGTCTAGCGTCCAGCGAGGCTTAAAGTCGCTCCTGAATTGCCTTACAACCTTGAAGTTCTTGTCCAAGGCTACGGTTCGCCTTCCAATCCCTGACGTGTTTATTATGCATCCGCCCAGACTTCCTTTCTCCACAACCTTGGTGTCTCCAGTAACGATGTTCACGTTTGCTTCAACACATGTTTCCTGCATGCTCGTCAGGATTCTTTCAAAATCATCCAAGGCCAAACCCTCTTCCAAAACGAAGCCGCATGCCAACGCATATGGTTCTCCCCCAACCATTGAAATATCGTTGACTGTACCAGAAACTGCTAAGCGTCCAATGTCACCTCCCGGGAAGAATATTGGTTTCACAACGTGCGAATCGCTCTTGAAAACCACGTCACCAACGACGGCGGCGTCATCCATGGCTTCAAGCGGAACTTCCGCGTTACTGGCTCCTCCGAAATGCTTGACGATGTAGTTTTTAACTAGATCGTGCATGACTGTTCCGCCTGCGCCGTGCAACATCGTAATATGCCCATTTTCTTCGGTCAATCTGCCACACTCGCTTTCAACTTGGTACTAACTTCAAGAGTCAAAAATAAACACATCGTACCACATCGTCGGGTTACTCAAGTCTTTGTGCCAAAAAACGCGTTCGGAGAGCGCAAACAGCTCGGCAAACTGTTTGCTTTAGAGGAAAACCATATAAATCACCATACTGCTGTTCATTTGCGCACCTGAGGAGAATATGAAGTGCCAAAATGGGGGTACTCAATAGCAGAAGAAGAACTGGATCCGGAGAAAACCGTGAAAGCCAGTGCAAGACAGATTAGTGTATCCCATAAATCGGCACGAGAAATATGTAGAACAATTAATGGTATGATGCTCACCCAGGCGAAGCAGTATCTTAAAGATGTCACGGTCAAAAAGAAACCTGTCCCGTTCAAGAGATTCAGAAAGAAATCAGGACATCGCCACGGTCTGGAAAAGGCGTTTGCGGGTAGATATCCGATCAAAGCTGCTGGGAAGATTCTGAAGCTGCTTGAGGGAGCTGAGGCAAACGCTGAAAATAAAGGTCTCGACACAGACAGACTGCGTATCATTCACGCGGCCACCAGTCAGGCGATGAAGATTAAGCGTTTTATGCCAAGGGCTCAAGGAAGAACCACACCGAGTTTCAACACTCTGTGCCACGTTGAGATAGCCTTAGAAGAGCAGCCAGAGAAAGGAGAAGGAGCCTAGTGTCAGTCGTCAAACATTTCATAACAGAATCCATAAAGAAGACGGAAATCGACGAGTTTCTGCAGAAAAAACTTGAAAGGGCGGGGTACGGCGGCGTGACCATATCGAAGACACCTTTGGGGACTCACATAGTCGTCTATGCTATGCGGCCAGGTTTGGTTATAGGTCGCGGTGGAGAAACCATAAGAGAGCTTGCAAGCATTCTGGAGGAAAAATTCAAGGTTTCAAACCCGCAGATATCTGTTTCTGAAATCGAAATTCCAGAGTTGAACGCTTACGTAGTTGCAACACGCGTTGCCGGTGCACTGCAGAGAGGTGTACATTTCAGAAGAGCCGGTTTCTGGTCTCTCAACCAGGTCATGGAGGCAGGCGCTCTAGGTGCAGAAATAGTCATAAGCGGAAAATTGAGGACTGAAAGGGCAAGATATGAAAAGTTCAAAGCCGGATACTTGGTAAAATGCGGGGACCCATCAATAAAATACATACAGAGAGCTGCAGTTCATGTTCAACTGAAGCCGGGCATATTCGGCGTAAGAGTCAAGATAATGCCTCCAGACGCAATATTCCCCGACAAGATTAAGATAGTTGAAAAGCTCCCGCCCGAATTAAAACCGAAAGAGGCAGACGCAACAGAGGCAAAAACCGAGCAAGAACCACCGGCCGAAGAGGAGAAAGCCGAGGAAACAGGCACTGACGTGAAAAGAGAGGAAGAGGAAGGAACCGCTTAGATGCCCGTACTGCGAATGAAAGAGATACGCGACCTGTCTTCTGCCGAAAGAACGGAGAAGCTGAACGAGTTCAGAACGGAGCTTCTTAGAATGAAGACCATGATCGGCGCGGGTGGAACTGTAGAGAATCCGGCGAGGGTTAAGGCTCTGCGCAAAGCAATAGCAAAGATTCTGACAGTCGAACACGAAGAAAAGCTCGGAATAAGGAAGACAGAACCAATAAAGAGGAAAAAGAAATGAACATAACGCCAAACATAATCCGCTGCGAATTCATCGGTATTGACGTCAAGGTTGCTCGGAGCAGCCACAGAGGCAACGTTGGAATCTGCGGCAAAGTAGTGGGCGAAACACGAAATACCTTCGCTATCTTGCACGAAGGGAAGAAGAAAACTGTCGCAAAGGACTCGTCTGTTTTTCACTTCAAGTTTGCAGATAGAACAATCGTCGAAGTCAACGGCAGGCTTCTTATGGGAAGACCTGAAGATCGCCTAAAGAAGAATGTTAGGAGACTATGGTGATGTCGCTCACTTTCAAGAAGCCCAAGAAAGCCTGTGAAGACATGAACTGTCCCTTTCACGGAGAACTTCCAATAAGAGGTCGCGTGTTTAAAGGAGTTGTCGTCACCGCGAAGATGGAAAAGACCGTGGTTGTAGAACGCGATTACCTCTCATACATTTCAAAGTTCATGAGGTATGAAAGAAGGCGCAGTCGAATACCCTCCCACAACCCACCCTGCATAGACGCAAGAGAAGGAGACCATGTCATAATAGCTGAGACCCGCCCCATAAGCAAGACAGTGTCATTTGTCGTTGTTGAAAAGTTGGAAGGGAAGTAGAATGGCGGCCAAAGCAAAACAGCGAGGGTTAGTCGCAAAGGGAATGCTTGGACATGGACCGAAGCTATCAAGAGGATTGCAACCGCCTGCAATTCTAAGATGCGCTGACAATACTGGGGCGAGACACCTGAGGCTAATTCAAGTTTATGGTTATAAGGGGAGATTGCGACGTTATCCATCTGCTGCGGTGGGTGACAAGATAACTGTCTCTGTCAGGCAGGGAACACCCGACATGCGAAAGAAAATTTTCCAAGCGGTAATCGTGAGACAAAGAAAACCGTTCAGACGGATTGACGGTGTCTGGGTTGCATTCGAAGACAACGCGGCAGTAGTGATAACCCCCGAAGGAGAAATGAAGGGCTCGGAGATACGGGGTCCAGTGGCAAAAGAGGCGGCAGAAAGATGGCCGAGGATAGCAAGCGCCGCCAGCATAATAATATAGGTTGAGGAAAGCATGCAGACAGCCAGACCCGTGACGAAGCCGACCAAACAAAGAAAAATGCTCTACCAGGCACCCGACCACGTGCGCCACAGGCTTCTTGCCGCACACCTCTCTCCGGAGCTCAGAGCCACACACATAGCGAAAAGCTTTCCAGTCAGAAGCGGAGATACCATACGCGTGATGAGAGGGGACCACAAAGGCTTAGAAGGGAAGATCACACGCATAGACCTCAAGAAATACAGAATTTACGTTGAAGGATTAACACGAGAGAAGGTCGACGGAACCACAATATTCGTTCCAGTGCATCCATCCAAGTTAATGATCACACGGCTGAACCTTGACGACAAATGGCGAAAGAAGATTTTGGAAAGAAAGCAAAAGGCACAAAAGAAACCACAGAAACCCGCGAAGAAGCCGAAGTTAGAACCTGTTCAGAAACCTCCAGAAACCGCCGAACTGAAACAACCTCCAGAAGAGAAGATTACAGAAGAGAAGGTTACCGCCGCCATCGAGAGACCACCGAAAAAGAGAGCCTCAAAACCAAGAAAGAAAACGAAGAAGGCGGCCGCAGAGAAAAAGGAGGCTCAGGCTGCAGAAACCAAGACGGAAAAGGAGCCTAAGGTGCAGAGAAAAAGAACCAAGCGTAAGAGCGCCAAGAAAACTGAAGAAGGAGAAGGATAGGTTTGGGCAAGAAGGGACAATCATCCGGGTTGAAACGGAAACCAGCGCCAAGATTCTGGCCAATTCATAGGAAGGAATTCACTTGGGTCGTAAAACCCACTTCCGGGCCGCACTCGCTTGAAAAGTGCATGCCTCTAGCTCTACTCCTGCGCGACGTTCTCGGGCTAGCCGAGACCAGGAAGGAGGCTAAAACGATAGTTTCACAGGGAAGAGTCCACGTGGATGGAAACATTAGAACGAAGGACGATTTCCCCATTGGCCTGATGGACGTAATCTCGATACCGGACGTAGGTAAAAACTTTTGTGTGTTGCCTTCATACAAGGGTCTGATACTCAAAGAGATAAGCAGTGAAGATGCGAAATTCAAGCTCTGCAGAATAGAGGACAAGACGGTTGTCAGCAAGGGGCAAGTGCAGCTTCATCTTCACGATGGATCGAACATCCTGGTCAAAATTGCTGACCTCAAGAATCCACACGAAGACGTTTACGACACGTTGGACACTTTGAAAATAAGCCTTCCAGAAAAACAGATTCTCGAACACATCAAAATGAAAGAAAAAGACTTTGCAATAATCACTGGCGGGAAGAACATCGGCAATTGGGGCAAGGCAGTTGAAATTGAGAAGGCAGAGGGCAAGAAACGCAGAAACGCACTCGTGACGGTTGAAAATGAAAAAGGAAACCGCTATCAAACAATACTGAACTTTGTTTTTGCAATAGGCGAAGCGCATCCCCTGATACCCTTAGCGGAGGCACTCTAGGGTGTCCGAAGACGAAATCCCCAAGCGGTGGGAGCAGCAGCCCATGCTCAAGCCAAGAATTGAAAAAGTCACCGTCAACATCAGTGTTGGAAAGTCCGGTGAACCACTGGAAAAAGCAACGAAAGTCTTGAAAGAAATCACAGGTCAAACTCCGTGCAAGAGAAAAGCCAAGAGCAGCATAAGAGATTTCGGAATCAGAAAAGGCGAATCCATAGCCTGCATTGTCACACTCCGAGAGGAGAAAGCGATTGAGTTCTTGAAGAAAGCTCTGGCAGTCGTTGACAACAAGATTTCCGCCCGAAGCTTTGACGGTCAGGGCAACTTTTCCTTCGGCATAAAAGAGCACATTGAACTGCCCGGTGTAAGATACGATCCTGAGGTGGGCATATTCGGAATGGATGTCTGTGTCTCGGTCACTCGTCCCGGCTACCGTGTTAAAAACCGAAGGTACGGAAGAGCGAAGCTTGGTCCAAAGCACGTTTTGACACCGCAGGAAGCCATGGTTTTTGTCAAAGACACTCTGGGAGTAGAAGTTATGTGAGATTGGTGGACTGTATGGGTAAACAGAAATCAAAGAAGGATAGAAAATACGGGAAGGGCGCAAGGCCGTGTAGTAGGTGCGGGTCCTACGGACCGGTTATCCGGCGTTACAATTTATATCTCTGTCGGCATTGTTTTAGGGAGGTAGCGATAAAACTCGGATTCAAGAAATATGAGTGAAAAAGGGGAAAAAGACGATGGACACCTTGGCGAACGGTTTGACCGCCATAATAAACAGTGAGATGCGAAACAAGCACGAGTGCATAATCAGCCCAGCCTCTAGGCTTTTGGGCAGGGTTTTGAGGATTATGCAGCTGAATGGTTACATCGGTGAGTTCGAGTTTATAGATGATGGTCGTTCTGGCAAGTTCAAGGTTCAACTCTTGGGGAGAATCAACAAGTGCGGCGCCATCAAGCCACGCTTTTCAGTCAAGATGGACAGGTTTGAAGAATGGGAGAAGAAGTATCTTCCATCAAGAGAGGTGGGATTGCTGGTCATTTCAAGTCCAAACGGCGTCCTGTCACACAAAGAGGCAAGAGAAAAACGCATCGGAGGCAGACTGTTAGCATTCATTTATTGAAGGTGCCCCCAAGTGCGAGCCATAGAAATATCTGAGAATGTTCAAGTTCCCGACGACGTAGAGGTCAGTCTGGAAGGCAAAAGATTCACAGTGAAAGGACCCAAAGGAACGTTGGTTCGTGACTTTTCTTTTGCTCCTATTTCGATGAAACTCAACGGCAGAACCATTTGCATTCGCGCTGAATGGCCCCGCAAGAAAGAAGCTTCCCTCGTGGGTACGCTCCGTTCACACGTTCAAAACATGATTACGGGCGTAAGAAAGGGCTTCACGTACAAAGTCAAGATAGTTTTCTCACACTTCCCGATTTCAGTAAAACTTAAAGGCAAGACCGTTCTCATCGAAAACTTCACTGGCGAGAGAAGCCCGAGGAAGGCAAAGATAATAGGCGACGTTCAAGTCAAAATCCAAAGCGAAGACGTTTTCGTTCAGGGCATAGATTTGGAAGCCGTCAGCCAGACCGCAGCAAACATTGAACAAGCAACCAGGGTGAAAAGGAAGGATCCACGCATTTTCTTGGACGGCTTATACGTCTACGAGCGAAGTGAGGGGGTAGACTGATGGCCCTGCCAAGAGCAACCGCCTCTGAAAAGGCCTTGAAGCTGAGAAAGCGCGTTAAAGCAAAGAAGCCAAACTTCGTCAGACAAGAAAGTTGGAGGTACGTGCGCTTGAAAGAAAACTGGCGCAGACCCCATGGTCTGGACAACAAAGTGAGAAAGAGGTTCAAGGGGTGGCCGGCCCGCGTAAGTGCGGGATACAGAGGACCGAAGAGTGCCAGGGCGCTTCACCCGTCGGGTTTTGAAGAGGTCTTGGTGTACAACGTAGATGGTCTCAAGAAAATTGATCCGGGGACCCAAGCTGCACGAATTGCCCACACTGTGGGCAAAAGGAAGAGAGTCCAAATCCTAACCGAAGCAAGGAAGAAGAAAATAGTCGTCCTCAATCAGAGACAGGCAAAAGAGACTACTAAGAAAGAGGAAAAACCCGCTGAAGAGGCTGAGACAGAAGAAGTTGAGACAGAAGAAGCAGCGAAGACAGAGGAGCCAAAGAAGGAAGAGAAAGCCAACAAGCGCAAGAAAAGGACTGAGAAGAAATGACGGACCTCAAGAGTCAACGACGTCTCGCTGCGCAAGTGCTCAAGATCGGACAAAACCGTGTTTGGATAGATCCTGAAAAGGCAGATGACGTTGAGGCCGCGATAACTCGAGACGAGGTCAGAAGGCTGATACACCAAGGAACTATCAAAGCATCACCGGAAAAGGGCATAAGCCGTGGAAGAGCGCGCATTATGCACGAAAAGAAAAAGAAGGGGCGACGAAGCGGACCTGGCAGCAGAACGGGGACACCCCATGCAAGAGTGACAAAGAAACAGGCTTGGATGAGTAAGATTCGGGCTTTAAGGAGAAAACTTCGCACGTTGAAGACAAAGAAGATGATTGCTGAAAACTCTTATCAGAAGCTCTACAGGATGGCAGGCAGCGGCAGGTTTGAATCAGTGGCTGACCTTGAACGGTACATGAAGGCACACGAACTCTGGAGGAAACGCTAGTGGCAAGGAATTCACGTTACTGCATGCCGTTCCGTCGAAGAAGAGAAGGAAAAACAGATTACAAGGCTAGGAAGGCATTCTTGCTTTCTGGAAAGCCTCGACTCGTGGCGCGTTGCAGCATTAATAACGTCAGTGCTCAAATAATCGTGGCTAAACCAAACGGGGACGAAGTTGTAGTTTCAGCCCAGAGCAAAGAAGTGGCGAGAAAGTACGGGTGGAAAGCTCCTAGAGGGAGCGTTCCAGCAGCCTATCTGACTGGTTTCCTATGCGGGTTAAAGGCTAAGGCTCATGGAATAGAGGGAGCAATTCTCGACATTGGATTATATCCGCCTTCGAAGGGAGCGAGGATTTTCGCCGTGTTGAAGGGAGTCTTGGATGCTGAAGTGAATGTGCCTCACAGCGAGGAAAAACTGCCTGATGAAAAAAGAATAGCAGGTGAGCATATCGCGAAATATGCACAGAGTTTAGCATCTGACGCCGAAAAATATCAATCAAGATTTTCGAACTATTTGAAAGAGAAAACCCCCCCAGAAACTCTTCCTAAACATGTTGCACAGGTCAAAACGGATATGATGAAAGCATTTAAGAGCGGAGGTAGCAAGATTGGTGCGCAGAGGCCAAAGAGACAAACGAAGAAGAAGTGAACCTTCAGAAAACTTGGAGCAGTGGGTTCCAAGAACGCGTCTTGGAAAGATGATCCAGGAAGGGAGAATCACATCTATCGAAGAAGTTTTCATGGCAGGCTTGAAAATACGGGAACCCCAAATCGTTAACTCGTTGATTCCAGATCTTCAGGAGGAAGTCATAAACATAAACTTGGTTCAGAAGCAAACAGACGCCGGGGAAAAGTCAAGGTTCAAAGCAATAGTCGCTGTCGGAAACAGAGATGGTTACATAGGATTGGGGTCTGGAAAGGCAAGCCAAGTGCGAAATGCGATAGAAAAAGCTGCTGTGGATGCCCGTCTCAAGATAATTCCAGTGAGGCGAGGGTGCGGAAGCTGGGAATGTGACTGTGGAAAACTTCACTCGATACCTTTCCAGGTGGAAGGCAAAACTGGGGCTGTTCGAGTGGTCTTCGTTCCCGGCCCCAGAGGTCTGGGTTTAGTAGCGAGCGAGGTGTCGAAGGTGATTCTCGGTCTTGCCGGCGTGAAAGACTGCTGGACCAGAAGCTACGGTTCAACAAGGACGATTCCATCCTTTGCGTACGCGGTTTTCGAAGCGTTAAAGGGAACGTACAGCCTCATTATTCCAACGGACTGGGTGAGATAATTGGCCGAACCGATGAACGAGCGCAAATGCATGCTGGCCATAAGGATTCGAGGAACAATCAGTGCGTCGAGGGAAGCTCGGGAGACTCTCCGAATGCTTAATCTGACGAGGAACAATCACGCGGTTCTGATTGACGATCGTCCATCATTTCTTGGAATGATCGATACAGCGCGAGACTACATCACATACGGTGAAATTTCAAAAGAAAGTGTTGCTTCCTTGCTAAAGGAAAAAGGAAGACTTGCCGGAAACAAGAAATTGACGGATGAATATGCTCAGAAAGTTGGACATAAATCGGTGGAAGAGCTTGCAGCCGCAGTCGCAGCCTGTCGAGTTGAATACTGGAAACTGCCCGCCATACAGCCAGTCTTCAGACTGCACCCGCCGACCAAGGGTTTCAAGGGAAAAATCAAAAGAGGCTATGGCGCGGGCGGAGAATTAGGATATCGCGGGGAGAGCATAAACCAGCTTTTGAACCGAATGCTCTAGATTCCCTTTCAGAGTCCTTTTTTCAATTTCCACATTTTTGTTTGCGATACGTTTTATAGTCACTTATGAAATGCCATCTATCCTAGGGGGAAGCAATCTTGAGCGCGAAGTGGCGGAGAAACAGGGCAAACTCGAAGAAGCTTGACATTCTGAAAGTTTTCAGCAAGGTCAAGAACAAGAATGTTGTCCAAAGGTTTCGGATAAAGAATTCAGGTGCCAAGCAACAGACGAATTCATACAGATATAAGCTCCACAGGGTTTCTGCAGAAAAGAAGTGTCGGGAACCGAAACATTTGGTTGATGTCCTTGAAGGAACTGATGAGATAATAGTTGTCGCAGATTTTGCAGGTTTCAACAGAGAAGACTTGAGGGTGCACGTGAAAGGTGAAAGGTTGACTTTAGCCGCTGAAGCATCGGATCGTAAATATCGCAAAAGTTTAAATCTCCCAAAAAGAGTGATTCCCAGCACCATACGCACAACATATAAGAATGGCGTGCTTGAAATAAGGTTGAAAAAAGCTGAAGAAAAATCAATAGGTAAGATAGCAGGTTAGCAAGATGCCGCATAGACTTAGAAAAATCAGAAAGAACCGTGGTTCAAGAACTCAAGGCTGGGGCAGAGTGGGTCAACACAGGAGGACGGGATCCAAAGGAAGGCGGAACGCTGGACGACACAAAGCATTATGGTCGTACGTCATAAAATATGAGCCAGACTATTATAGCAAGGTCGGATTCACTTCACCCAAGAGCCTTAGACATGAAGTGAAGATAATAAACGTTGGAACGCTGAATGGGATAGCCGCTAAACTGTCGACAGAAAAACAAGAAGACAAAACCGTCGTGGATTTGGCAGCTCTGGGTTATACAAAGCTTCTCGGCACCGGAAGAGTCACGAAGCCATTAGTCATAAGAGTTGCATCTTGCTCGAAGTCTGCGGCTGAAAAGGTGAAGAATGCCGGTGGGCAAGTCTTAATGGAAACCCGAGAAACTGGAGAGTAGCGGCTGACTCATGGCAGGAAGGTTCCTAAGCCTATTCAAGCCCGTTGCGAGGGCTCTTCCAGAGATAAAGGCACCAGAGCGTAGGGTTCGATTCAACGAGAAACTCTTTTGGACAGCGCTGGTTTTGGTAATCTTCTTGGTGATGTCCGAGGTTCCGTTGTACGGCGCTAGCAGCACCGCGTTAGGACAGCTTACGGCTCTCAGAGTGATTTTTGCTTCAACCCGAGGCACCCTTATGGAGCTTGGAATCGGCCCAATAGTCACCGGCGGGCTGATACTGCAACTTCTGATAGGATCCGACATGATAGAAGCCGATATGAACAATCCTGAAGACAGGGGCTTGTTTACCACAGCTAACAAAGTATTCGCCATAGCCCTTACTGGTATCCAGGCTTCAGCCTACATAATTGGGGGAATGTATGGCACACTAGCTGGCACGGCGGCCATACTCATCTTCATGCAACTAATGGCATCTGGAGTTATGGTCCTGCTCATGGATGAACTTGTCCAGAAGGGATGGGGATTCGGGAGTGGAATAAGCTTGTTCATAATGGCGGGGGTTGCTCAGAAGGTTTTCTTGGACTGTTTCTACGCCAGCCCATCAGTGGACAATTTTGGAAGTTCAGGAGTCTTCATTGCGCTTGCTCAAACATTAGCAAATCCCAAGATTTCCGTGTTGGGAATTATAGCAAGATTACCAGCAACGGCCCAAGGAACGCAATATCCTTCGATAGTCGGATTCCTAGCCACCGTCGGTGCCTTTCTCGTCGTAATCTACATGGAAGGAGTGAGGGTGGAATTGCCGCTATCTTATGCTGGTTACAAAGGATACAGGAGCAGGTACCCGATAAAGCTGCTTTACGTGTCAAACCTTCCAGTGATTTTTGCATCAGCCCTCTTTGCCAACGTCTATTTCTTCTCCCAGATCTTGTGGAACTCGTACAATAGCAACAATTCCAACTTCTGGCTTAATCTCCTCGGTCAATTTACTCGTTACACTCCCTCAGGTTCAACAACACAGCAGATTATTCCGTCCGGTGGGCTCGTATACTACGTGACCGCTCCTCGCAACTTCCTACAGATCATGGGCAATCCGGGTCAAGCCTTCGGTTACCTTGGAATTCTCGTCGTCTTCTGTGTTGTATTCTCGCTCACGTGGCTTGAAGTCGGCGGTTTAGGGCCTTCAACAGTTGCCCAGCAGCTCGTAGATTCGGGCATGCAGATTCCAGGATACAGGCGGTCTGGAAAAGCTATTGAATCAATCCTTAAACGGTACATCCCAGTGGTCACTGTCATCGGAGGAATAATCGTAGGACTCGTTGCAGGTATAACGGACTTTTTCGGTGTTTTCGGTTCAGGCATGGGTATCCTACTCTCTGTGGGCATAATCTATCAGTATTATGAAACGTTGATGCAGGAAAGAGCAACTGAAATGTATCCCGCGTTCAGGCGGATATTTGGAGAATAATCCATGAACAGAACCATAACAGTGACTGGTATCGCGGGAACTGGAAAGACCGCGCGCGCTAAGGCCTTGGAGGTTGCATAGGTATGTTTCAAGCCTTTCTTAGCATTCCACTCAACAATATTCCTTTCTCGACGGTTTTCATACTCAGTCTGTCCGCAGCGATTTCTTTGCTTACAACGTTGGTTAACAGGCGTTTTACGAATCCTGAGAAATCAAGAGCTTGGAGGAAGGAGATTTCGGATTGGAACAAAGATCTTCGCACTGCACGGGGGAGTAAAGACAAGAAAACTCTGGAGAAGGTCATGAAGAAGCAACAGTATATTATGCAGCTTCAGTCCAAGATGATGTGGCAATCGATGAAAATCTCGCTTCTGTTTCTGGTACCGCTTTTCCTAATGTGGCAGATTCTGGGGGGTTTCTACGGGCCAGCGGCAATTGCGTATCTGCCGGGCATAGGAAATCAGCTGGTACTGCCGATTCTTAATATCGCCTTTTCTTCCCTCTTCTGGTGGTATTTGCTGTGTAGCCTTCTTTTCGGAACGGCGTTTCAGCATGTATTCAGGCTGATTGAGGTGAGTGAATAAAATGCCAAGACCAAGTTTACGTACAAGGAGCAAGAGACGAATCCACAAGACTCTGCCGGGCGGAAACAGAACTACAGATTACAGAGGAAGGACTGCTACCCCGTCATGTTGCAGCCTTTGTGGCCGACAGTTGACGGGTGTCTCGAACACTTCACCGTGTAAAACGCGCAAACTTAATCGGGGAAAGAGGAGAATCTGGCGTTTGAACGGCGGCCAACTGTGCCACGACTGTCTCAAAACAGCCCTTAAACAAGCCGCCAGAACGCTCTAAAAGAGAATCCTTCCGAAGGCAACCCGATGCTCTCACCTGAAAAAGGGAGGAGGAAGATTAGACAACCAATGGTTATCTGCATTGGAGGGATGGCCGGCAGTGGAAAAAGCACCGTGGCAAGAAAACTTGCTGAGAAATACAAACTTGAGTATCTTTCAGGCGGAGACGCGTTAAAGGCCTTAGCAGTGGAAGAAGGTTACAAATCCCTCGGGCCAGGGTGGTGGGAAAGCAGAGAAGGGATGCGATTTTTGGAAGAAAGAGAGAAGGATCACAGGTTCGATGAAGCAGTTGACAGAAAGCTTTTGCAGATGGCGCGCAAAGGCAACGTAGTCTTGGACAGCTGGACCATGCCATGGCTGTTTGAAGGTGCTTTCAAGATGTGGTTGGAGGCCTCTATGGAAAAGAGGGCGGAGAGAATAGCTGGAAGAGACAGAATAGGCTTTGAGGAAGCTTTGAACGCTTTGAAGCGCAAGGAAAAACAGACAAAAGCGATATACAAAGAACTCTACGGTTTCAATCTGGGAGAAGACTTCGCGCCTTTCAATTTTATCTTGGACACGAACAATCTGAAAAGCGAGGAAGTTTTCCGGATCGTATGCATGGTAATGGACAACGTCGTCTTCAAGTCGTAAAACTGTCGAAAACTTCGGATAGAGAGATTATTTCCGACACAAAACGATACTTGCTGGAAAAAGAAGGGAAAAACGTGACTGCGTAGGAGTTTTGGCTCATGAACCAATTGCGATGGACGACAAAAAAACTCGATTCTGGTCCGCCCACATCTTTTTAGGATAATCAGTCCCCGCAGTTTTCTCTTGGCGACTTTCTTTCGCACGGCAGTTTACAGCTTCATCGGAAATTTCTGACAGTTCATTGATGTCGAGCTTAAGTCTAGCTGGACGACAGGACTAGGGTAAATCGGCTGCTCTCATTGCTTGCCTTACCCTCTTGCACAACATTCCAATATGTACCAAAACTCTCGTGGGTGTGCTCATTTCAAACAGCCTCCGGAAGAAATAGTGCACTCTGGACGCAACAATTCTTTCTGGTGATGGAAAAAGTCATATTACGACTTTCTTCACTCTTAAAGTACTTCTTCATGTTGAAGTCTGGTTATGTCGCTCTATGTCTTCAAGTTCAATCGCGTCGCGCAATTTCTGAAGAATTTCGGGGTCGGGCTTCTCTTCTACAGAATGTTCAAGGTCACGAAGCTCTAAAAACGTCCTCCGCATCTCGGAAGTTGTCTCTGTTTTGAATCTCTATATATAGCTTGCGCAGCGTAATCTCCCTGCGAAAGCCTTTTTTTGGTATTTCGCACTTGATATTCAGTTTTCGAAGAGGTCGGTCAATTCTTTTGACTTTGTAGGAGTTTCACGACCATGCCACAAGACTTCACACTGTGACGCTGGTTAGAAAAAGCAAGTGGGTTGAGTTTTTCCTTCTTCCCTAAGTCGGAAATATCGACTCCTGAGCGAGCAAGTACTCAGTTTCTCAATTTCTTAATTCAGTGAGATGAGAAAGTGGGACCGCTCGCTCACTCAAGAAACTGGCTTTGAGAAACTGACATATTGAGAAAGTTACGATGTTTCATACACTCCATAAACCTTGGACTTGTTCAGTCCCTCCAGCTTCAAGGTTCCAGGGTACTCTGTCGATTGTGGTTTTTGACGACGATTGTTTCTGCAAAGCTTCTTGTATCTCTTTCAGTTTCTTCGGTTGACTCTTGGTGAGTTCGCGTGCGAGACCATTGTGCCCACCAAATATCATGTGGAATTGGCTTCTTTGGAGAAAAGTGAGGAGACTGGGGCGGATTTGGCTGTCGTTAAGAAGGTCGCGAACATCATTTCCGTCCTGCTAAATCTAGAACCCTGCCTGGTTTCTTTTTCAAGAATAGTGCTGCGCTTCTCCATCTGTCGGCCGCTACTTGCAGGTTGCCCGCAACCGTTCCGTGGAGAGAATAAAAAATGTAACAGAGATATGTGCATTGCGTACAGTTGCCGTAGCGATGTCTTAGATCGTCGAATTTGTCGCTGTTCCAGAGATAGGGGAGGTCATCAATTGATGCTACTGGATCGTGAAGATGGCAACCGGCAACCCTGCCAAGATTGTCTATCATGAGGAAGTTTTGAAGCGCGTGACATCTCCATGTCCTTTTGTTCTCCGAGTAGAGGGTTTTTACGACCTTGAGTATTCTGTTTGTGATGAGGATCTGACCGTTTTTCCTTTTGAGCGCGGCGAGAGAGTCGCACAGGTTAGCCATGGCTTTTCTGTCTGTTATCACAAATTCGTCGTTTTGTTTTCCAATCTTGAATAGTTGATCTCGTTTTTCCGAAGGATCGAAAGAGTAGAGGCTGTACCACACTGGGATTTTCCTTGCCAGAAAGTAGTTGGTGATGTCAGTTATTTCGTACAGATTGAGCTGCGAAATGGTTGGTGCTACGCCCACACGAATTCCTTCTTCGCTCAGTTTTTCAACTGCTTGCATTGCTTTCTTTAATGCGCCTGGAACGCCCCTGATGTAGTCATTTTTTCTAGGGTCCAAGCTGTCTATAGAAATTGCGACGAAGTCAGCGTGGCGCAGTGCATCAGTTTTCTGGGCGGCCATGCTTCCGTTGTCGTACACTGTTGTAATGAACAATCGTGAAGAATACTCTATTATCTCGCCGATGTCTTCTCTCAGAAGGGGGTTTCCACCAGAAAGCACAATTTCTACGACGCCAAGTTCTTTGAGGATGTCTAATCCTTTCTTGATTTCTCTGGTTGGCAGTTCTGTTGCGTCCTGTTCCTGCCAAACGTTGCATCCTCTGCAGCGGTAGTTGCATCTCCTTGTGAGCATCCATTGAGCGTGATGAGGTCTGTTGGGGGTTAATGAACGGACGATAATGCCTCTGGCTTTCTCCATCGTCGTCATCAGCGAACGCACGTACCTATTGAATCATGGTTTCAACTTGTTTTATATAAGTTTCTGATAACTCATTAAACAAACAGGGAGCAGAATGCGAAAGCAGTAGTAGGCCGCGCTAGGCAAGCTGTGCTGGTTGAGGAGTGAATCGGATCCTATCTTGAGATAGACATTTATTCTATGAGCGATTCAGAATGGTTTGTTTCAACTTAGGTCTAAGAATACCCTCAATGAACGAGAGAGTGACCATGATGAAGCCTGTGGACGTTGTGATACTCACGAAGAATAGTGAGAGACTGTTGAGGGAGTGTATCGATTCTGTTTACAGAAACGTGCCCGTCAACAACCTGATTGTTGTTGATGGTTACTCCAATGACGGTACCATGCAGATAGTGAAGGAGTTCCAGGAGAAGCATGGGAATGTCATTCTTGTTCAGGACAAGGGAACCCGCGGTAGCGCTAGACAGAAAGCAATGAACGAGGTGAAGAGTGATTGGTTCATGTTTGTCGACAGCGATGTCATTCTGTCTGAGAACTGGTTTGCTAAAGCGGAAAAACTGATAAAAGATGACATAGGCGCGATTTGGGGAATCGAAATCTGGTCTGTACTGAGAAAAATGAAGATTCTGAAGCTTTTTGAAAGGGTTACGTTGAAAATATTTGAAAAGAGAGGTGGCACACACGATTTGTTGGTTCGACGCAAAGCCGTTGAAGGCATCCAAGTGCCCTTTCACTTGCACACTTACGAAGATGCGTACATCAAATCATGGATTTGTGAAAAAGGCTATAAAGTAATCGGGGTCTATGAGCCGTACTGCTTTCATTTTCGACCAAATGCTGTGTGGACTGTCAGACAGAACATCAGCTTCATAGTAAGTGATATCAAGTTCGCTGCTCGCCACCCTTCACTTCTGCTTTCATACGGATTCTACACAAGTATCGTCATGTATCAAATCGTGTCACATAAGTGCAAGCTGGTAAATTGACAGCATGTCAGGCTAGGGAGTCGGAGAGCGTCTTAAGGCCTGCCAAAGCTGGTCAGCCACAGGTCTCACCAGAACTCCTGTCTTCCCATTTTCACGTATTATCAGTCGCTTTTCTGGTGAAGGAAGAAACTCTCCTATAGTCTCTGCGTGAATCATGTTTTTCCTCAGAGTCTCTATGATCTCTTCAGCGAATGCCGGTTCGGCAGCAATTAGCAGGCTGCCTGAGGCTATTAGTTGAAGGGGGTCTATTCGATAGAAATCGCATATCCTCGCAGTTTCGGGTTCCACTCTTATCTTTTCGCGGAAGACTCTCACGCCTAGGTTTGATGCGTCTGCCATCTCATGTACTGCTCCTGTTATGCCTCCCTCTGTTGGGTCATGCATGGCGTGTACACCTCCCGTTTCAAAGGCTGTTATTGCGTCTTTCACGACGCTGATTTGCCTGTAAAATTGTTTTGCACTTTTTATCGTTGTAGCACTCAGTGTTTTTTTCAGTTGCTTTTCTCGGTCCGACGCAAGAATAGCAGTGCCTTCGATTGCTGCACTCTTGGTTAGAATCAGTTTGTCGTTGGGTTTAGCTCCTCCGGCAGTTACGTATTTTCCCTTTTCTGTTATGCCTATCATACAGCCTACTACTATCGGGTTTTCTAGTCCTGGAGTTGTCTCACAGTGTCCTCCGACAATGGCGATTCGTAGTTCTCTTGCAGCTCGGCTCATTTGAACGCTAATGGTTTCAACGATTTTCTCATGAGCATTTTCAGGAAGCAGAATGCATGAGAGGAAGAATGCAGGCTCGACGCCGAAAGTGGCAACATCATTCGCGTTGATGTTCACGGCAAGCCAGCCGATACGCTCTGTTGCTCCAGTTATGGGGTCCATGGAAGCAATCAAGAATTTGCTACCAATGTTGATAACTGTGCCATCTATCCCTGCTGAGGGACCTAAAACCACTTCGTCACGCATGAAACCTAGGTTCTTGAACACTACTTCTTTCAACAGATCCACGGGGATTTTCCCAGGTGGCAGTTCCATTTTGAGCCCTTCTCAACCAGTTGCTGTTGTTCGAGTCCTAAGCTGTGGGAGACTGTTCAGGACGATTCTCACGATGGGTAATGCGACAATTAGACCTATCATCATTTGACCTAGGTTTACTGGAATTTCGACTGCGGCAGTTGCGTCGCCGAGTACGAGTCGTTCGTACAGGAAGTATCCAGCAACCATCTCTAATCCCCCTATCATTATTGAAAGAATCGCTTGACCTGTTTCCTGTTGAGCTTTGAACCCCATGTACATGATGAGTAGGGCAGCAATGGCTCCGGCGAGATACCACAATGCGAAGGGAACGGAGACAACGAAGTTGGGCGATGATGGTGGAGGCTGGCCAAGGTATAGTTGGATTTGCCCATAATAGAGGGAGCCCGTCACTGCAAGCAACATACCCACAATTACTCCCAGAAACACTGTGAACATTCTCCAATGAGATTTTGAGGTCTTCCTGAAGGTTCTGTTCAAGAGTCCCACGATAGCTCCCTCGCAACCCTTTACAATCAACGTTCCAGGTGCGAATTGAGCAGCTACAATCATGTCTGATATTGATGCGCCGACGCCACCTGCAAAGGCACCCACGCGCGGGCCGAAAAGCAGTGCAGCGATGTAGATTACTATCTCACCCACATTGAAATATCCGCCTGTTGCGGGAACGCCAAGCGTGAGAACCAGCGTCGTTACACATGTGAGAGCGGCGAAAACAGCAGCGATTGCGAGTTGGACGAATCTTGAGGAATCTTGTGATTTCATGCCGAACCCTGCTAGAGTAGTATAATGATCGTCATGCTGTCTTTAGGTTTTCGCAGAATTGTTGCTGAAACATGTGAGCTTGAAGATTCTACAGGCAATCTGAAATGGGAAAGCCTAAATGCAAGTCTCGCGATGTTAGGTAGCGAAGTTTGGAGTTGACCCTCATGAGTGAGGACAAGATCAGAGAAGATCCCGTTAGGTTGCATAAGCAAGCAAATACACTTTTTGAAGGTGGCAAGTACAAGGAGGCCATGGAGATCTTTGAAAGGACTGCTGAATTGTACTACAAGGTGCAGAACTTTTTTGATTCCACATCGATGTGTTATAAGGCTGGTGAATGTGCGTTTGCGCTCAAGAATTATGAGAAGGCTGCTGAGCTTTTCACGAAGTCAGCTGATTTGTCTTTCCAGAAGGGATTTGACAGGTTCGGGGTCAGCGCGCTAGAATATGCAAGAGACAGTTACAAGGCTATGGACAAGAAGGCTAAGGTTAAAGAACTGGAGAAGAAGATAAAAGAGGTTAAAGAGAAGCTGGAAGCTTCCTTCTAGGTCACAAACGTCAGTAGTCCATCGCTCTTTTTTCGCGTGATCGATTAACGCTTATCTCTTCAGCGGCGCAATCTAGAAATTGAGTTTAACATTAAGGCTGAAGTTATGTCGACCAGTTTTAAGGCTTTGGCAGAGTTGGGTGAAAAACTGGAAGCTACGAGAAAGCGTCTTTTCATGATAGATGTTGTCTCAGAATTCCTAGAGCATCTGGATTCCAAAGAGATTGCGCCTGCTGTTTCGATGCTATTGGGAAGGCCTTTTCCAAAATGGAGTCAACAGACTCTTGAAGTCAGTTGGACCACGCTGAGCAAGATAATAAAACGAACCACGGGAATCGAATGGGGTATTTTTGAAGAGGCCTTCCGTGAAACCGGAGACGTCGGTTCCGCGACAAAAAAGGTTTTTGAGAACAGCAGAGTCAAACGGCAGGCTGTGCTCTTTGAGGAAGCGTTGACGTTATTGGAGGTCAGGCGCAGTCTGGAAGCGATAGCTGAAACAGTGGGTTACGGTTCTAGGGAAAGAAAGGAGAGGTTGATAACTGCGTTGCTGAGCAGATGCTCGCCTGTTGAAGCCAAGTACTTGGTGAAGGTTCTCATAGGTGAGATGCGAACGGGTTTTCATGAAGGGCTGATGGAACAAGCAGTTTCGAAGGCCTTTGAGACTCCCTTGAATGCGGTGCAGGAAGCAACCATGATCATAGGGGATGTTGGTGAAGTTGCTGCGATTGTTAAGACCGAAGGAACTGTGGGGTTGGCGAGAAAAGGTTTCACTGTTTTCAGACCTGTCAACCTCATGCTTGCACAAATGGCCAACGATGTTGCGGAAGCTCTTACCCTGCATGATGGTAGAACAGCCTTTGAATACAAGTATGACGGGGCTAGGGTTCAGGTTCACAAGTCAGGCGACAAGGTGAGGGTTTTCAGTCGAAGATTGACCGATGTCACTGACAGTCTGCCCGAAGTCGTGGAGATGGTTAAGGGAAACATCAAAACGTCGGAAGCAATTCTCGAGGGTGAGGTGATAGCCGTAGACCATATGGGTTCTCCGATTCCTTTTCAACATATGATGCGTAGGTTCAGAAGAGTTCATTCAATAGAGGACATGGTGGAAAGAATACCTGTCAGGCTCTTTCTGTTTGACATGCTCTATTTTGATGGGAAAAGCCTTATTTCGATGCCGTACCTGCAACGGAGACAGACACTCGTTGAAAACGCTGGACAAATACCTCTGACGAAGCAGACAGTCACAGGTAACGTTCAGGAAGCTCAAAGGTTTCTCGAAAAGGCGATGAGCGAAGGACATGAGGGACTTATGGCAAAAAGGATTGATAGTGGGTACACGCCTGGAATTCGTGGGAAACGCTGGCTTAAGATTAAGCCTGTCCTCGAACCTTTAGACTTGGCCATCGTTGCCGCTGAATACGGTTACGGTCGCAGACATGGATGGTTGTCGGATTATTATCTTGCGGCGCGCGATGCGGAGAGCGGTGAGTTTCTGCCAGTGGGCAAGACGTTCAAGGGGTTGACCGATGCCGAAATCATCGACATGACGAACCGTCTCAAAGAACTGACAATAAAAAGAGAACGAGGGAGGGTTGTTGTCCTTCCACGGGTGGTTGTTGAAGTCGCCTACAATGAGATCCAGAGAAGCCCTAAGTACGAGTGTGGTATGGCGTTGCGGTTTGCGAGAATAACTCGCATAAGAGAAGACAAGGCTCCGGAGGACGTCGATACGATACAAAAGGTCAGGGACATTTATGAGAGACAGTTTCTGAAAAAAGGTAGATATAAGACTGGTTGACAGCAGAGTAAACGGGAGGGCTGCTTCATGGTTAAAGAACAATACGTCGTTAAACGTGGGGAATACTATGCTCGTCAGACCATTTTGAAGGAGTTTGGCAGGAGAGGACAGGAAAAGCTTGCCCAGTCGAAAGTTGCAATCGTCGGACTTGGAGGGTTAGGCACAGTTTCGGCGCTCTATTTGACGTTGGCAGGAGTCGGGCATCTGCGTCTAATCGATCAAGATACGGTGGAGGTGAGCAACCTTCACAGGCAAGTCTTGTACACGCCAGATGATTTGAACTACCCAAAGGTCGAAGTGTGCGCCAAGAGATTGCAGAAAACTAATCCCCTCGTAAAGGTCGAGCCAATATCAGAAAATCTGAATTCAGGTGACGTCGAAGAGCTGCTGTTAGGAATGGATTGCGTCGTCGACGGCTTGGACAACATGCGTACCAGGTATCTTGTCAACCGTGCATGTATGAGGTTTGGGGTTCCGTATGTTTTCGGAGCGGCCGTAGGACTTGAAGGAAACCTCTCGGTTTTCGCTTCTCCTGAAACTCCGTGCCTGGAATGCGTCCTGCCGGGTGTTGAGGATGATTTCTTGTCAACGTGCGATGTGCGAGGTGTACTAGGAGCTACTGCCGGAATCATTGGAACTATGCAGGCCATGGAAACCATAAAGGTTCTCACCGGGATGGGTTCCGCCTTAAAGGGGAAACTGATGGTATGTGACTTCAGCGACATGTACTTCACAACCATAGACATTTTCAAAAGAGAGGGTTGTCCCGCGTGTCAAGACGAGAAGGCATTTCCTGAAACGAAAGAAAAGTTCGTGTGGCTTTGTGGACAGAACACGGCCAATATAAACCCGGAAAAACCGTTGGAAAGAGACTTCAACGAAGTCTATGAAGCGGTGAAGCATAGCTTCAAAGTGCGAATAAGATCTCAGCTTGCTATAGTGTTTGACTACAAAGGCTTTGAAATCAGCCTCTTCAACGGCGGAAGGATGCTGATAAAGAACGTTGAAGACGAAAAGTCAGCCTTGAGGGTTTACAGGGAGGTCAGAAAGAAGCTTGAAAGCGGTTGAGAATCTATTTATTCAGGTCTCAAAAGATATGTAAGTTGCCGGGGTGGCCGAACCGTTCAGGCGGCGGCCTGCAGAGCCGCTATATATGGGTTCAACTCCCATCCCCGGCTTTTCAGCATAAACCCATATACTAGCGCGCGTGGACGCTTCGAAGAGAAATCCTCTTATTAGTTGATTGCATTAGCTTCGTCCCGTGGTCGTAGTCTATGCCGAAGATCCTTGTTATTTACTACAGCCGAACTGGAAACACCGAAAAAATGGCCAAAGCCGTGGCTGAGGGGGCAAGATCAGTTCAAGGGGTTGAAGTCGAGGTGAACTATTACATCTCTCCTGAAGAACTGGCTGGTTTTGACGCTATACTGGTAGGCGCCGCAACTTATCATCATGACATGCCCGTCAGTTTCAAGACTTTCTTCGAGGAGGTAGCTGTGAAAAATATTAATCTGAAAGGGAAGGTTGGAGCAGCATTTGGGTCTTACGGCTGGAGCGGTGAAGCAGCCAAACTGATTATCGAAATCATGAAAAACAAGTTCGAAATGAACGTCACGGAACCGCCGCTTCCAATCAAGTACGAGCCAGATCAAGCGAGCATCGAGAAATGCAAAGAACTTGGGAAAAGAATCGCCGAAAGACTTATTCACACAGCCTAGCATGTTTTTAGGGAAAGGAGGCAAAGATTCTGAGCTCAAAAGATGAACTCGTCCGGTTTCTAAAAGATCAAATCAAAGTCGAAAACAAGATTGTGGAATCGTTGAACAAGTCTTTACCGGAGATTGGAAATCCGACTGTCAAGGGCGTGTTAAGGGGGGTATCATTGGACTCGGTGAAACACGCGCAAATGTACTCTTCAGCCGTGATGCTGTTGACAACGGTATCGAAAGCTCTGACACAAGAGAACTTGGACAAACAGAAGGATTTGGTCGAAAAACACATACAGATGGAAGCTGAACTCATCCAAAAAATAGGCAAGACACTGCCAAGCGTCGAAGACAAGAAGGTGAGACTTCTCTTAGAAGCAATACTATCAGATGAGAAAAGACACCACGAACTTCTGAAAAACGTGCTGGAAATCCTCGTTAAAGGAGAAACCATAACTGAGGCAGACTGGTGGGACATGCTCTGGAAGGACGTTCCATTCCACGGCGCACCAGGAGGATAAAAGACCGCCTAAAGAAAGAAAACCATCACATCACTCACTTTTCTGCCAAGGCCAGTGCGCGAGAGCGAGCGCACGTTTATCTGAGTGTCAAGCCATCCTCCTGGGATCAAGCAGTTCGTCTAAATTTCCCTCAATCTTCAATCCCATCTCCAGTATTATCTCTTTTATCGTCTTTCCATTTCTGCTTGCTTTTCGTGCAATTTCGGAGGCCTTATCATAGCCTATAAGAGGAACAAGGTTTGTTACGACCATAAGATTCTTTTCCAGCTGAGAATTGATGCGGTCCACGTTTGCCTTCAAACCGTCCAAACAGTATCTGACGAAAGAGTTGATTCCATTTGCCAGGATCTCAATTGAATCAAGAAGGTTGGCGATCATCAAGGGCTTAGCCACGTTTAAGTCGAGCACGCTTCCGAATCCTTCTGCAAGAGAAACTGTAACATCATTTCCAATAACCTGCAAGCAGACTTGTATCACTGCTTCAGCTTGCGTGGGGTTGACTTTTCCAGGCATTATGGAGGAACCAAGTTCATTTGAAGGGAGCGATAGTTCACCTAACCCTGCGTTGGGGCCGCTTCCCATCCAACGGATGTCGTTCGCCATCTTCAGAACCGAAAGGGCTAGGAGACGCAAAGCTCCGCTCGTCTCCACTATGGGACTGTGCGATGCTATGCCTTCAGCCTTGACAGGGTTCAGCTTGAAGGGAAACCCTGTGATTTCCCTTAAGCAGGAAACTGCCACTTTGCCGAAATTCTTGTCAGCCTCGATGCCTGTTCCAACAGCTGTTCCGCCGATGGGAACGTAACACAACTCTGCACGAGCATTATTCAGTCGCCTTCGGTTCGCTGCGACCTGTCTTTCGTAGACCTCAAACTCCGTCGACAGGCGGATCGGAACCGCGTCTTGAAGATGGGTTCTGCCTACCTTGACTATGCCTTCAAACTCGCGGATCTTTCTCCTGAGGCTCTTCCGTAAACTTTCCAAGGCTGGAAACAGGTCCGAATCAAGAAGCTCAAGGGTAGAGAGGTGCATAGCAGTGGGAATCACGTCGTTGGAAGACTGGCTCTTGTTCACGTGGTCATTAGGGTGGACTGGAGACTTTTTTCCCAACGGGTACCCTAGGATTTCGTTCGCCCTGTTTGATAGTACTTCGTTCATGTTGATGTTGAATTGCGTTCCGGAACCGGTTTGAAAAACATCAAGTGGAAACTGCTCTGTATGCTTTCCTCTTAGCACCTCTTCTATGGCTGTAAGAATCGCGCGGCTCTTCTTCTCGTCAATATTGCCTAGTTGCAAGTTTGCTTTGACGCAAGCCTTTTTGACTTCTGCAAGGGCGCGAATGAAGGACACGGGAAATCTTCTTCCGCTTATCTGAAAATACTGGACTGCTCTCTGAGTGGATATTCCCCAATACGCGTTCTTTGGGACTTCAACCTCTCCCCAAACGTCCCTTTCTTTTCTCGTCTTGTTCTTCATGACCACCGAGTCCTCAGATTTCGGGTAAACTAGCTCCTAAGCGTGCACGCGCGTGAGAACAGTGAGAAGATTACAAACCGATTGCTGACTTATGGTTCCTAACGCTTTTACACTTTTATCCTCACTTGTTTTAAACATTAGTTTCCTTTGGCACACTGAAGCTATGGTCGAAACGATTATAAGAGATAGGTGTTCACTCAGCTTCTAAAGCAAGAGCAGAAGCCCAGCCCTTTGAAAGCTAGTGGTTTTGGACGGTGAGAATATATGGTGGCCGCTAATGCAGAAGAGAATAAGAATCTGCAGAAACCAGTTGGCTGGGCACAAACGGCAAGCCCTGAAGATATTCTATGCGTGCCCATCGACGACGTTCTTACAAGACTGAAGACCTCTCGTTCAGGTCTAACATCAAGTCAAGCAACGGAATCCCTGAAAATCTATGGCTACAATGAGGTTGCTAAGAAGAAAAGAACCACTGCTGTTGTAAAGTTTCTCTTAAGTTTCAAAAACCCGCTCATGCTGATTCTGTTGTTTGCGGGTGTACTGACAGGCTTATTGGGAGACCGGGTAGAAGCGGCGATAATTCTCATGATAGTGCTAGTAGGCGTCGTTCTAATGTTCTTTCAGGAATCGAAGGCTGAAAAGGCAGCAGATGAACTGAAGGAAAAGGTCGCCACCACTGCCACAGTCGTTAGAGATAACGTTAGCAGGGAAATTAAGCTTTCAGATGTAGTTCCAGGGGATGTGGTGACCCTTTCCGCAGGCGACATTGTGCCTGCAGATGGAAGACTGATAGGTGCAAAGGACTTTTTCGTGGATCAATCAGCCTTGACTGGTGAATCGTTTCCACTAGAGAAGACTCCTTCGGCTTTGACCGCGCAGGAGGCGTGCAGCATCAACGAATGGAACAATTATCTTTTCATGGGGACCTCCGTGGTGAGCGGATCGGCAACAGCTGTTGTCGTGAAGACCGGTAGCTCTACGGACTACGGCAAGATTGTTAAGAAACTTGTCGAGAGAAGACCTGAAACCGAGTTTGAAAAGGGGCTAAGAAGATTCGGATATTTGATCATGCAGGTAACTTTTCTACTCGTGGTTTTTGTTTTCTTCGTAAAGGCTTATAGTGCGCCTAATACCCGCGGCATTTTGGATGCGTTGCTTTTTTCAGTTTCACTGGCCGTGGGTTTGACGCCTGAACTTCTGCCGGTTATTCTTTCGGTCAACCTGTCGAAAGGCGCCTTGGCAATGTCGAAAAGAGGGGTAATAGTGAAAGAGTTGGCGTCAATCCAAAACTTCGGCAACATGGATGTCCTATGTACGGACAAGACGGGAACGTTGACCGAAAACAAAGTCCGACTCCTGTTGCATGTTGACCTGGAAGGAAACGACAACGCGAAAGTCTTGCTGTACACTTTTTTGAACAGCCATTATGAGACCGGACTTAAGAACCCCTTAGACGAGGCAATTCTTGAACATAGAGAGGTCCATGTGGAAGACTACGAAAAGATAGACGAAGTTCCTTTTGACTTTGTGAGAAGGCGGGTTTCAGTCGTCGCTGAACGCGAGAGGGAGCGATTCTTCATAACCAAGGGAGCACCGGAGGAAATATTCAAAGCCTGTTCATACTACGAGCTTTCCGAAAAAATATATGACTTGACTGCTGAAACGGAGAGAAGGATTGAACAGAAATACTATGATTTGAGCGCTGACGGCTTCAGGGTTCTAGGAGTTGCGTACAAGAAGGTCAAGGAAGAGAAGACAGTGTATTCTATTAATGATGAAAGTGAAATGGTTTTTCTAGGTTTTGTGGCGTTCTTGGATCCTCCTAAGGAAACCGCTAAAGACTCCCTCGAACTGTTCAGAAAGAGCAGCATAGAGCTCAAAGTTCTTACTGGCGACAACGAGTTAGTCACAAGAAAAGTCTGCGAACAGTTGGGTTTCGAGGTTAAAGGAGTCGTTCTTGGAGTTGATGTAGCGAAGATGAATGATGATGCACTTGCGAGAGTTGTTGAGACTGCCAACATTTTTGCAAGAGTGACGCCGTCTCAAAAAGACAGAATAATCACTGCACTGAAAAGCAATGGGCATGTCGTAGGTTTTCTTGGTGACGGAATAAACGATGCCCCCTCAATGAGAGTTTCAGATGTGAGCATATCGGTTGAAAATGCGGTAGATGTGGCTAAGGAAACAGCTGACATAATATTGTTGCACAAGGATCTGACGGTGCTTGAAGAGGGTGTTTTGGAAGGAAGGAAAACTTTTGGAAACACAATAAAATATGTCCTGATGGGAATCAGCTCCAACTTCGGAAACATGTTCAGCGCTGCAGGTGCATCTTTGTTCATAGGGAGTGTAACGAATTTTCAGTATCCAATGCTGCCTATACAAATACTTCTGAACAACCTTCTGTACGATCTGTCAGAGTTGGCCATCCCAACAGATAACGTGGATGCAGAATACATTGAGAAACCAAAGAGGTTGGACATCTCTTACATCAGAAATTTCATGCTTTATTTTGGACCGATAAGCTCAATTTTCGACTTTTTAACCTTTTTCATAATGCTCTACGTTTTCAACGCGTGGAATAATGGACCGCTGTTTCAAACGGCATGGTTCATTGAGTCTTTGTGCACACAAACGTTAGTAATATTTGCCATAAGAACGAGGAAGTCGCCCTTCTTCAAGAGTATGCCCAGTAAACCTCTGCTGGTGAGTAGTCTAGGAGTGGTTGCCGTTGCCATTTTGCTGCCCTTCACGCCATTAGGCAAATTGTTCGAGTTCATAGCTCTGCCAATCGGGTTCTTTCTATTCTTGGCCGTCTTCGTCACAGTCTACTTTACAATGGTTGAATCTCTGAAGAGACTGTTCTACAGACGATATGCCGAGCGTTTGGAGCAAATCCTAGTCCCTGCTAAAGGTCCGCCATTACTAACTCCGACAGTAAGGCTGACTCAAAACATGGTGGCAGTAATATGTTTGCGACCCGAAGGCGAGGTTTCAACAGATTCATTGCTTGACGACCTCAAATCAATCATGGCCTACCCAATCGATTCTGACCATGTTATCCGCAACCTCCATCACATGCGACGCACGGGACTCGTGGATGTAGACTGGCGCAAAGGCATGATCATGCGCAAACTTTCCATGAAAGGCTACGTGGAAAAGCTTATCAAAAGTGACCTTTGGCCGAGAGTGGCGGACGATTGGCAGAGAATTGGCTCTTTGGTTCAGTCAAAGTATAAGCAAGTCAACCCAGAATATCAGAAGCTGCTTCAGCCTTGGGGCGCGGGACAGGATCGTAAGGTTACCTAATTCCTCAACGTATGCAGGAGATAATTTGCACGCGCCAGCTTGTCAGTTCTCGTTCATGTGCCCAGGACTGCTTGGTCATATTTCAAGCTGAACGAGGATACTGTAAACTTATTGTCATGGTTGGTTTCGATTTTGGTTTCGCAGTAATTCCTTTACCGTGATTGCTTTAATCTCTATGTTATCATGCAGTCTCGCTCTTGCAGTCTCACCAAATGCTTCATTTCCGAAACTGAAGGCTACGATTATTCCCTTTTTCGCATTTTTCCGTCTAGCGCGCGCTGGCCACTGGTGGTCTATGCAGTTGTCATTTCGCGCGAGAACCATATGAATCTTCAAGGAAGAAATCGTTCGGCCTGAAGGGTTGTATTGTTGTCAAAGGAACGATTTGTTCATCTTTCCTTTTCTTTCCAGCTGGCTCAACGTTGCGCGTTGCCTGTTCGATTGCTTGTTCGTCTTCCACAAGATGCGCTGTTGCCGTCAAGGCCTCGACAGCCAATTTGTGCATGGCTTCCAGCATTGTGCCCACTTTTAGGCCCTTGGCAGTTGTTGAGTAGGAGGCTGATCTCTTTCTGGTGAAGACCAATTTCTTTCCTTTCAGTCTGCGCAGGTACTTGTACGTTCTTCTGAGTGAGATTCCAGCTTCTCTTGCGAGCGAGCGGGCGGAAATTCCCTCTTTGGGAATTCTTTCGTAAACCCTTTTTTCCGTTGGGGAGAAGTCTGACTTGTCTGGGCTCCTTTTTGTTGTGAAGAAGAAGATGTAGTCTTTCTGGGTGTTTGTTTCGGCTAATGCTGCTTTCTGCAGACGGCTGAGAACGCGGGGTAGGCTTTTCTCAGGAATTATTGCCTTTAACCCTTCATGGGTCCGTGGCCTCTTCATGAGCGCGTCTAAAGCTATCTCCTCGTAGCATTCAGAGTGTGGTGACAAGAAGCCTTCGAGATCAGGGAAATCCTTCGTCAAATCGCTGATTCTGCGGCCGAATAGGGTCGAATGGTATAGGTTTTGATATTCATCTGCAAGTCCGACTGTTATCAATGGGTTCAGGTATTCTTGACCTATTGTTTGCTGGCTGTGGTTGAAGCCCAATTTTCGCAGTTCCTGCTGAAGCTGTGTCATTGAGTGAGGCTCCTCTGAGATTATTTCCAGAAGCTGCAGTCGTCTCTTGTTTTTCAGGGTGTTCAGTAAGTTCATCATGAAGTTGGGGCTCCTTGTTTTTTCGTGCAGCTTTCTGAACTCGTTCTTGAGCTTCCAGTTCTTGCATCCGGACACACACGTGACGGGAGACAATGGTTTACAATTCTTGCAAGTTTTCTCCATAGCTCTTAGCAAATCTGCTAGGCTTGTCTGTTTATCTGCCCCGTGCAACAAGGTAATAGTGTTTCTGTATTCCATCCTTCAGGACCTTCAAGCGTACGTCACGACAGGTTTGGAGAAAGGGTCAAAATCGCTCTAAAAAGAGAGTTTGAGCCAGTTTGAACCTGTCATGACATACGTCATAATTGATATGACATACGTCATGTTTAAATACTTTTCCAACCTGAATAGGTCAAACGGTGAATTCCACTTGATACTTCCATGCGAGGTTGCAGTAAGATCTGTTATACCAGCTGTCAGAGCATTAATCGCAAAGGAACTCATGGAAGAGCAGGGCTTGAAGCAAGATCAAGTGGCGGAAATTCTTGGCATATCGCAGTCTGCGGTGAGCAAGTACTCCCGAAAGGTCAGGGGGCATGCAATAAGGGTTGACGACATAGAAGAAATACGGCCGTTCATTGATGGCATGGTGATTCTGCTGTTGGATAGAAAACGTCAAAGTGCCGAACTGCTTCAACTCTTCTGTCAAGCATGCATAGCCGTAAGAAAGACGAATCTTATGTGCACGTTCTGCCAAAAATCAGACCCAACGATCAAGCTAGAAGAGTGCAGGTTCTGCACAGCAGTATCTGAAGAAGCTGAGAGGTAGATTGGAGTGTCTTCGTTTGACGAAAAGGCCGTCCTTGACATTCTCGATAATGCAAGCAAGAGCGTCGTGAACATAAGCACAATTAAATTCGTTCGACACATGTTCTATCAAGCAGCCCCAGTTGAGGGCATGGGTTCTGGAACGATAATTGACCCAAAAGGCCACATTTTAACCAACAACCACGTCGTGGGCGGAGCACACAAAATAGCCGTGACATTGTGGAACGGTGAGATCCTGGAAGGAGCAACAGTCAGTGCCTGCGCCGTACACGATACAGCCGTTGTGAAAGTAAGGAAACAGGGTCTCATAGCTGCTGAGTTGGGAGACTCAGACAAGCTGAGGGTTGGCCAAAGAGTTTACGCAATTGGAAACCCGTTCGGGTTGGCTGGTGGTCCAAGCGTGACTTCTGGAGTGATAAGCGCGACGAACAGGACTATAGAGTCTCAAAGGGGGTTGGTGGAAAACCTCGTTCAGACTGATGCAGCGATAAATCCTGGAAACAGCGGAGGCCCGTTGATTGATCTTGAAGGAAAAGTCGTTGCCATAAACACGGCGATAATCCCTTATGCTCAAGGAATCGGGTTTGCCATACCCATAAATTCTGCAAAGAAATGCACGAGCGAAATGATACAAGAGGGAATCTCAATCAGACCTTGGCTAGGAATAATAGGTCTAGGCCTAACCGAAGAGGTTTCTCGCTACTACGATTTGCCACTGGAGCGCGGGGTTCTCATAACAAAGGTCACAGACGGAAGCCCAGCACAAAGAGCAGGAATAATAATGGGCGACATAATCCTGCAAATAGACGGCGCCGATATCGGAAGCATTGAAGACCTACTGATGCAGATTCATCAAAAAAAAGTTGGAGAAAAAGTAAGGATCACCGTCTTTCGCAGGGGCTTTAAACAGTTCTTCGAAGCGACCCTGAGCAGCATGCCCCAAGACAGACCTGTCTAATCGGTCTGCGCCTATTGAAATGTGCAAAATAAAGATATATGTGTTCGATCAAATCTGGAGTAGATGTTGGACAAAGTCAAGATGTGATCATGAATGGTCAAAGAGATGACTGAAACCAATCTTCGAAGCGCGTTTGCTGGCGAAAGCCAAGCCCACATTAGGTACAAGATATTTGCAGAAAGAGCCGAGAAATCAGGTTGGCCCAACGTGGCCAGGCTGTTCAATGCAATATCCCTTGCAGAGAGAATTCACGCAGGAAGCCATTTCAGAAACATACTAACCAAGGGAGGGGCACAAACAGTTTCAGCTGCAGTCTTTGGTGCCAGAAACACTTCAGAAGATCTTCAAGCAGGCATCGACGGCGAAACCTTCGAGATAAACGAGATGTACTCAGTCTACAAGGCCGTTGCCCAATTTCAGGAAGAAAAAGCTGCAGAGACGAGCTTCACGTGGGCATTGGAGGCTGAAAAAATCCACGTCAGTCTGTATAAAAAGGCCAAGCAAGCGGTGGATCAAGGCAAAGACGTCACTTTGGGGCCCGTCCAAATATGCAGTGTCTGCGGCTACACGGTTGAAGGAGACGCACCGGACAAATGCCCAATATGTGGCGCTTCAAGAGACAAGTTCCAGACTTTTTAGGCTGGCTTTGCCTCAACATTCAATTCAGGTACTAGGCAGTCCATCCTGTCTGAACGATCGCGGATATGCTCCAAGTAGATAATGGGGTGTGCGTTGAAAATAACCTCTAAAGAGAGGCCAGCGGGGCGAATAAGTCTCAGTTTGCTAGCTTTGATTTCCTTCGTTGCCTCTTTCGTGATTGCAAGGGTATTCACAACAATCAGCGGCGTAGTTTTAAGAGGCGTTGGTTTTCACATTCATCACTTCTGGTATGGTATAATACTGCTAGCGGTTGGCGGTTGGCTTGGGATCAGCTATGATGAAGAGCGGATCGTTAGACTGGCAGCTGTCCTTTACGGTGCTGGTGGCGGACTTATCGGGGACGAAGTTGGTCTCCTGCTCACGTTTGGAAACTACACGACAGGAATTACCTACACGATAGTCGTCATTTTCATCGCCTTTGTTTCTGCTGTCATCTTGTTCATGCGATACTCACGAGCAATTTCAACGGAAATTAAAGGATTTACAAGGAGCAGAGCGAGCTTCTACTTCGGCATCATTCTCGCCGCGGTTTCAATCGCGTTCTTGACGACGAGAAACTCCCTAATAGCCCGCATTTCAACTGTTACAACCATAGCTGCCTGCATCATAATAATCGCATACATCGCTCAGCGAATTCGTACAAGGCACTGAGAAGGGCGAGTTGCGTCTGGCAAGCAAAATTCTGTCAAACCGCGTGCGCTGGAGACCTTTCAAACTTAAATGCGAAAATTGGACAGAAGAGGTTTTCAAGTGCACGGTTTTGACAGTCGTCTATTCTTGGCACAACCCATGTCCTTGGTGTTCACGCCTTACTCCAATTTTTGCTGAGATTGCAGAGGAGTTTAGGGGAAAAATCAGGTTTTTCAAGCTGAACGTACTTGAAAACCCCGCTAACTAGGAATTAGCAAGCAATTTTGGAATCACCTGGGCTTGAGATTGTATGCTCAGGCAACGAACTGTTTAGGGGTTCTACACTTTGTTAGTAACGCTTATTAAGTCTCAAGATGCAGGTTACGGAATAACTTGATGGTGAATTAAGAATGAGAAAAGCTGCTATTCCTAAGAGAGGTGTGAAAGACGGAAAAAGGCTGAATCCAGAAGTCGACGCAGAAACTGTGCGAGCCTTGAGAACGGTAAAAGACCAGGAAGCCTTCTACTTCTACGAGGCTGTTGGAAAACCAACGGGCGAAGTTGCCAGAAACCTTTCCGACTTTCTTAATAAGGTTAAGATTGTCAAATCGGAAAGTCTGGTTTTCCATCTTCAAAGAAAAGACTTCCAAAATTGGGTCGCAAACACTCTTGGCGATTCAAAACTTGCCGAAAAACTCGGAAGAATTTCTTCTTCAAACGATAATAACCTTCGAACAAACGTTTGCAAAACTGTCGAGAATCGTATTGAAGAACTCAGAGAGTCATCCTTAGCGATTTCGATTGAAGATGAACGAACCGTCGTCCCCGTTAGAGTCTAGTTCCGACATATGCGAAACACATTGTTTAATTGGTTAATCATATCTCCAAATCAGAAGACAAAGCGTCCATCAATACTTACTGCCTTAGCTCCGCTGTCACATTATTCATTTTCACCCGCCCACGCCCCTGCTTTTTTTGCATCTCGCATCCATGCGTTAGGATACTAATCATGTCTAAAATGACGGTGTGACTAGATGAAAGGCTCAAAAGGCGTGTATTCTTTGGGAGTTGTTTTGACTTCTGGCAGGAATTAGCTATATTCCTTGCTTCTGGAGTGATAGTGATTGGTGTGGCTACCGTAGGATGGATAAGATGGGCACTTAACTGGGCTGGTTTTTGTCTCGGCTAGGATTTGCAGAACTTAACACTGTGTAACTACTTTGAGGCGGGCGACTTGCTTGGATTGCGTTCATCATGAGGCCCCAGGAGCTTTTCTCTTAATTCAGAGGCGCATCCTAGTCCCTGCATTCGTTTTTCGTGTTCTAGGCGTTCACTTTCAAGCCATTCGAGAATATCAAAACTCATTTCTGTCGGGGTTGTGTCTGCAGATCGGATGATATCAGCTTTTTTAGGTTGGCTGCAGACTTTGGTTGGCATATGATTTAGTTTTTAGAAAGTCAGTATTTAATACTTCTGTTATGGCATTAAAACAAGTATTAGGTAGCGTCTGTCATGATTACCATTGAAGGAACCAACGTCAAAGCCAGGATGATCCCGAGAAACACGATTATGTCTGTATGGAATTTGCTGACCAAGGAGCCCTTCCCCAAAGTAGCAGCGTTTCAACTGAAAGATGGAGATTTTGACCATGTCATGGAGCTGATGAAGTGTGCAGATGATGAAAGAAGAGAGATAGAAGAATGGGGAAGAGTGCTCTCAACCCGAGGTGTTGATGCGTGCGTCTATAACGCAGATGAATCTTCTGACGTTGATTACATTATACTGATTAGAAAAAACCTTTATCATAGGATTGGAGAGGTTTTGAAACATGAATTGTCCCACATCGCCAGAGGAGATTTGTGAACTTAACTGCACGTGCAACGACGTGCACCGTACCAAGGTGGCTGAGAGAGTCGGGCTACGAGCTCAGAGTGCGTGCCTTGAAGGGACTGCAGAGATAGGAAAATAGGATCAGAGTAGTGTCTTCAGAGCGCCGCGTTCTAAGCTTCACGAAACTTGTTGAAGCTTGCTATTTCTTCGATGGGCTTCTTTTTCTTGGGTTGCGGTTTTTCAGCTGGATGTCCAAATGAAAGGAGAGCGACAACATTCCAGCTTGCGGGAATGCTGAGGAGTTTCTTGACTTTTTCTTCACTGAAGTCTCCTATCCAACAAGAACCTATCCCTTAAGCCCAAGCAGCAATAACCATGTTCTCCAATGCTATAGTTGTACCGACAACTGACCATTTTCCAGCAACTATATCCTTATGGGCACATCCTACAATGCAAACAGGAGCGTCCTTGATGAATCTGTTGAACATCCCTTTAGAAAATTCCTTCTTGATTTCGAATCAGTCACCACTATGAAGTGCCACGGTTGCTTATTAGCCGCTGATGGAGCTTGCCTGCCAGCCTCAAGAATCTTGTCAAGAACATCTCTTGAAATCTCTTTTTGCTCATAACGTCTTATGCTTCTTCTGCTGAGAAGAACATCAACAAGAGACAAGAACACCCTCCAGGCAGAGGGTGCTTCCAGTTTCATATAACCTTTATCACATTTTGTGAGAGATCTGAAGAAAGTGAGAGCTTGAAGAGAGGTTGGCTTAGTGCGCCGCCACCGATTGAGACTACTTGTTTAAGCGTTTCTCTTTGTGCTTTCTTCTTTTCTCTTCTCTTTCCTTCTTGGTCATTGGTTTTTTCTTATTACTTCCCATGCTCAACATAATCGCCACATCAAGATACTCAGGATATGGAATTAAATTTTTGCTCGCATGCGTGTTGCTAAGATGGTGAGAAATGGTGCTTATTCCTTTTTTAGGGGGTTTGGGTGTGGAAACTGCATTCTGCAGTGTCCGCCGGGCTCCCCTGATTTGCAATCCCTCAATACGGCAAGGATTTGCTCATCAAACAATCCCATATTAGGCCGAAATGGGCAAAAGAAGAATGAAAACCATCTTGCACCAGTTCAGGAACAGACATGCGTGCCACCGCACACCCAAACCTGAAAAATCATATTTGGCTCCAAATAGAAGGGCTACACCCGTTGTGCGCACACACAAACAACACAACACAGGGACGCTGCTCAGCCTTACTACACTCGAAGACCGAACTCGGGAACACAGATGCGCGCTAGGCAGGAGAGAACAGAGGTTACTATGAATCACACGAAGTGCATGTTGATTGAGGCGCGAGCTAGATGATTGGGGTCACAAATATATTCAACGTACGATATGTAAGCAAGAGATTTGGTCGAGGTTGAAAGATGAAGACAGAAGTTGGAGCAAAGAATTGCTTGTATCCAATGCCCACTACACTTGCTGGAGCCTTGGTGAATGGAAAACCTAACTACATCACGATAGCACACGTAGGGATCATGGACCCCGGCACGGTCTCCCTGAGCATGAGCAAAGCGCACTATACCACCGCTGGCATCAAGGAAAATGGAACATTCAGTGTAAACATTCCCTCGGTAAAGATAGTGAAAGAGACTGATTATTGTGGCCTAATGTCTGGAAAGAACGTAGATAAAGCATCGCTTTTCAAAACGTTCTATGGGAAATTGAAGACAGCACCGATGATTGAGGAATGCCCCATTAACATGGAGTGTCGTCTCATCAAAGCCGTTGATTTTCCAAATCACGATGTTTTCATGGGACAGATCATCGCAACATATTGTGATGAGGCAATTCTTACAGATGGAATTGTCGATTTCAGCAAGGCTCAGCCCATTCCATTCGTGATGAATGACAGAAGCTACTGGATGCTTGGCCACAAATTTGCTAAAGCCTGGAACATTGGCCAAGAGTTAAAAACCAAGGAATAACCTAGCAACACTACCGCTCGGCGCCAGACTCATAACGCAGAACTTGCCACCCACATGCCCCCTGGTGCAAATGCAAATGAGACAAAAACAAAAAGTCGTGCCATACCTTGACACAGAACCGGTCGACAGGACGCATGAGTCGAGCTTCAATCTCTCAAGAACCTTCGAAAACCATTTGAAACATTTGTTTTACAAGTTTTCGGCAGTATCCTCGGTGGAAAGCTTCGAAATCAATGACAAAGGGTCAAAATGGTGGGCTGCCCGTCCCCATACCCACACGGGTTCAAGTCCATTTCACAGAGGAAGCACGCTAAGCAATTCCCTCGAATGCTGGACGACATTGTAAAGTCGGGCCGCTAATTCGATTCCCATTTTGGCTGTACGTAGACTCCTCGC
>Ga0187866_1000204_pt1 | contig 79095 bp, 73 predicted proteins | sample June2016WEW_11_1_3_FD_133013 | JGI IMG/M metagenome (GOLD analysis project Ga0187866, IMG submission 133013) | Peatland microbial communities from SPRUCE experiment site at the Marcell Experimental Forest, Minnesota, USA - June2016WEW_11_150 | ecosystem: Environmental > Terrestrial > Soil >... | reverse complement strand
CAGGTTTACGAGATGCATCCGGCCCGGGTTTGTACCGAACAATTGGCAATCGAGCATAAGCGAAAGCCAGGTCAAAGGGTGCCAGTTGGCCGTGTGGTTGGTGGTAAAAGCCCAGATGACACCTTCCCCAGTCAGACCGTTCAAAACTTGCGGATTTTCGTATACGTAGTCTTTGTCATCATAATTAATAAAATCAAAATTGCGTACCTGCTGGAAAACCAGCAAGGTGCTCAATATCAGGACAAAATACGTGAAAATAACGAAAGATTTTTTCGCAGATTCAGGCATAACTAAAATAATAACCCGCCGCGGATATACCAACAACCAATTTTACACTGTTTTTTTATTCATTTCTCTGTGTGCTCTGTGCCCTCTCGCCGGAAGGCGTCCCTTACGGGAGTGGCTAATAAATCCGTGCAATCTGTGTAATCCGTGGTTAAACTTCTTGTTGTTACAAACCATACCATTGTTTTACAGCGGCTAAGAATTCTTCGGCTGTTTTTGTTGCAAAAAGGGCCTTTTGGACTTTTCTGCGCAGGGGATGAAGTTTGCAATAGGCAATCGCGAATTTCCGAAAATGCGTGACGGCCTTTTTGTCCCCATAGAGCTTACGAACCAAATTGAAATGTTTTGAAATTACCCCGCCCTGCTGCTCAAGAGTCGGGGGAACGAAATCGTCTCCCTCGCGAAGCTGCTCGAAAATCCACGGATTGCCAATCGTGCCGCGAGCAATTACCGCGCCATCTACCCCGCTGTTTTTTATATTATTTTTAATTGTATCAACCGAAAATAAATCTCCGCTGCCTATAATTATCGTGCCGGGAAATCGTTTTTTAACCTCTGATAAAAACTCCCAGTTTGCCGAGCCGGTAAATCTCTGACAAACCGTGCGCGGATGCACAATTAACGCATCGACCTTTCCGGCCGCGGCCCTGGAGCTGATGTCCCAGAAATTATCGTATGACTGATTATCGAAACTCGTCCGTAATTTCATAGTCACCGGGCAATCGACGGTTCCTCTTACGGCATTATAGATTTCTATTACCTTATCCGGCTCATTGAGAAGAAAGCCCCCCCGCTTTCGGCGAATAACTTTGGGCGCAGGACAGGCAAAATTCAGGTCTATCAAATCGTAACCCGCCTGAGATACCACCTTGGCGGCCCTTGCCATCATTTCGGCGTCCTCGCCTAAAAGCTGTGCCCCTATCGGATGTTCATCATCGCCGGGTTTAAATGACGGATCATTAAAGACCCGCGGATGGATGACGCTTTTGGCAAGGAATACCCCGGCAAATGTCATAGGAGCTCCGCATTCACGCGCAATTGCCCGCATAGCGTAATCGCTGTATCCGCTGAGCGACGCCTGAAAAAAGGGAACATCAAGAATTATATTGCCGATTTTTAGCATTATCTGTAAGGCGTATTTTATATCATTTGACTAACAAAACAAGAGTGTCATTCCCGCGCAAGCGGGAATCCATACCATAAACCACTGGATACCTGCTTCCGCAGGTATGACAAGTCATTGAGGTTGAACTATCGCGACTCGTCAATAATGGCTTTGACGATATCGTTAATGGCCTGCCGGCTTTTGCCGTTTGTATTGTTAGTGATTATCGAAAATACCCGGTCGCCCCCTTCCGTGGTGCATACGCCGGATAATGATTTGACGCCGCCGATGTAGCCGGTCTTGGCGAAGATTTTGCCCCTGTATTTCGGCTCGTTGAAGTATTTACCTACTGTTCCATCTTCCCCCCCTACCGCGAGCGTCTCCTTAAACTTCTGCCACTCGGGCTTTTTGTAAATGTCCAAGAGAATGGCCGTAAGAAGATTGGCGCTTAGACGATTATTTTCGCTCAGCCCGCAGCCGTCGTCGAGAACGAACTGGTCAGTGGATATCCCCAGCGAAACTAAGTAATCCGATACGAATTGCCTGCCCTGTGCCCACGTGCCGCCCTTGCCGCTTGGTTGCCGATATGCGGCAATTGTCTTCAGCAGTGATTCCGCGGCGACTTCCAAACTGTCTTTGTTGCAGCGGTCAAAAACATCCCATATAGGTGTGCGATAAACAGCGAGGAGCTTGAATTGGTCCTGCGGCAGGATTTCTCTTTCAACGAGCTGTCCCCTTATGCCAACACCGGCCCGTTTAATCTCTTCGGCAAGCAGATAGCCGAAAAATGCCTGTGGCCTGTCGATTGTAACGCGGACCGGCTCACATTTTTTGTAGCAGACGCCTGAGACAGTTATGACGTTTGAGCCGGCGGGCCTCGCCCCCCCGATAGTGGTATCCGTTTGTGTGGCCGATACCTTGCAATTATTGATTATCTTTACGTAGCTGGTCGGCGGGTCGAGTGTCAGCTCGACTTTTGAGCCGACCGCCTCGGCAATAATCTCGATGCAATTACCATTGTAGTTAATGCCCGCGACCTCGGCGGCATACCAGTGAATCAGCTCCTTTTTCGCCCAGCCCGGCTGAACATATTCGTCGTCGAATACAGTATCGTCAACAATAACATCTGAAATTGTCGTTACGTTGCTTTTGCGGAGAATCTCAGCCGCGTCTTTTAGCACCCAGCGCGGGTCGAGATTGTGTTTTTGCATAGTGGGCTTGTCGCCCAAAAGCGGGTCGCCGCTGCCGATTACCGCGACTGAATCGCCGACTAAGCCGACACCCGTCAGGTAAACAAAGTCCGGGCCGAGGTAATGTAACGCGGCTGCCGTCGTAACAAGCTTCATATTCGACGCCGGTATCATTGGCTGGGACGCGTTATGGCTGTAAATGACGGCCCCGGTGGCGGGGTTTACGATTTTGACCGCGATGTGAACCTTGCCCTGTGCCTGTGACGCGACAATCGTCTCGACCTTCCCCGCCAAATCGGCCCTGCTTATGCCGGCTGACGCGAAGACAAGAACAAAACAAACCAATAATTTTTTCAAACTCGTTTTCATATAAGCGGTTGTTAATATCAGAACGCCGGTGCAATATCAAGGGCGATTTTGCTGAATAATGGATTGCAGCAGAATCTTTTTCAGCGGTGAAATACAAGTGGAATTTTATGAATGCGCAATGTAAAATTCGGGTTTTTGTAATTGGTGTGAGATTAGGATAAAATTAAATGTTTATGCCAAGGAGAGCCGTTATGAGAAACAGAGGAATTGTTGTCAGCGCCGTTATTGTGTTTTTCCTGGGGAATCTCTGCCTGGCAGACGTCGGGACGGACACGACGAATGAAAATGCCGAATTAAAAGCAAGGATAGAAAAATTGGAAAAGGAGCTTGCAGAGTTAAAGCAGATGGTCAAACAGCAGGATGAGGCGAGAATAAAAGAAGCAAATATCCTCGAACGCAGAACGGCTAACATCGAACAGAAAACGATGAATGCCAAACCCGCTTCGGGAAAAAAACCGGTACTGTCGGACCTTGACTTGCAGATTTATGGAAGAATTAAAGTGGACGCATCATACGATTCATCGAGAATGGACCTCGGCGATTACGCGAAATGGGTCAGGCCCGACAGGGGCAGAAATGACCACAGCCAGTTCGATTTGACAGCCAACGAAACACGGCTCGGATTGTTGATATACGGGCCTAATGACCAGGAGTTCAAAACCAGCGGCCGCGTCGAGATGGATTTTTACGGCGGCGGAACCGAAAACAAGCCCGTCCCGATGATGCGGCATGCTTACCTGAATTTTGAATGGCCCCAGGACAAATTCAGCATATTGGCGGGCCAAACCTCGGACGTGATTTCGCCCTTGTGGCCCGATACCCTGAACTACACCGTCGGATGGTGGACTGGCAATATCGGTTATCGCAGACCTCAAATTAGACTTACAAAAATCTACTCAATAGCTAAGGATACGGATTTGAAACTCGAAGGAGCCATCGCCAGGACAATGGGTCGGACGAATTCGAACATACTGGCAGCAGACCAGTCGGACTCCGGTGAAGATGCCGGCCTCCCGAGCATACAGGGACGCGTTAGCTTAACGCTGCCCTCGTGGGGTTCTAAGCCCGCAACCGTCGGTTTCTCAAGTCACTACGCCAAAGAATCCTATGACGTCAACGCCGCCGGCAGCAAAATAGCAGCCGACCGCAAAGAGTTCGACAGTTGGTCTTTGAATTTGGATGTCCAACAGCCGGTCAACGAATGGCTCAGCTTCAAAGGTGAATTCTTTACGGGCCAGGACCTCGACGCCTATCTCGGCGGTATCGGACAGGGAGTAAACACCGTAAGGAATAAGGAAATCCGAAGCAAAGGCGGCTGGGCACAGGCAAGTTTCGGGCCCTGGGGCAAATGGTCTTTCAATCTTGGTGTAGGCGCAGACAAGGTGAACGCGGATGACCTTGTGGGAATGACCGGGGACAGACGCAAATACAACCAGTCAATCTTTGGCAACGTCCTTTACAACTTTGACAAAAATGCGCAGATTGGCTTCGAGCTTTCCCAATGGCATACGGAGTATGTTGACCTTGGCGACGCCGACAGTGTCCGCGCCCAGACCTCCTTCATATACAAGTTTTAAAAAACATATTTAGTTTTTTCCGAATCCGTACTTAGCCCTGCCATCTTCGCCGTAGGCGAGTGGCAGGGTTTTCCGCATCCCCCCGCCTGTCCCCGAGAAGTCGCTACTTTGGTCTCGCAACAGGGGATCCAGATACGCTGCACGCTTCTTCCGGAAAGTTCAACCTCGCAAACTCTCCATAGTATTTCTTCGCCGCCGCGTCGTATGCCTTCGCCGCTTCTATTTCGTCGTCGAATCTGCCTAAGAACACTTTTTTCCCCTGATAACGTATCCCGACGTGCCATTTCTTCTTTCGTGCCTTGTTAAGGTAAACCCCTGTAAACCGCGACGATGCTTTTGATTTATCTCTTATCGCGTTGGCGAGATTTTGCGATTGCGTCGCCAGCCGAAGGTTCGCCCTTCGGTTATCCAATGAATCGCCATTTTCGTGGTCAACAAGAAGCTTTTTTGGAGCATTCATTATTTCCCTGTGTAAATACATTGTTTTTATTCGCCCGAATTCTGTTTTTCTGAGGATGCGAGCGGCATACAAACTATCATCGTCACTGCCACAGGCACTCCATTTGAAACGGCCGAGGCGGTAATAGACATCGACGTCAACGATGGTGAAGCAGTTTTCGCAGAGGTTGATTTTGCGGAAGGCGTAGCCGTGACGGAGCAGGCGAAAGGCGAGCAGTGGAGTGGTGAAAAGAAAGTCGAGCCAGTTTGGAACTTTGATTTGGATGGATGTCATTTTATCTCCCCCTTTTTCACAGATGACAGAGGACAGACGACGGAAGACGGATGAAGCTGTCCTCCGACCTCGGTCATCCGTCCTCAGGACCACAACGTCCCTCTATATATAAGGTGAATTTTTGGGCATATTAAGTAGTTACGAAACAACGTTGATTACCACAAAAATGGGAATTATGCACTTGACAAAGCAGGAGGGGATATGCTAAAATGTAGGGTATGGAAGAATACATTAAATTCCAGAATACAAAATTGGCGAAATGGGGAGAGATAATGGCAACCACAGCATTAGTTGGCAATGCGGTTACGTGGCTATCTACATTCCCGCGCATTTATATAGTCGCTAATTTCGTTTTATTCGTTTCTGGTATTATTCTAATAATGATTGCGGCTATAAATACCTACACAAAAAACAAAAATATAACAATCCGAAACATTGATTATTTATTAAGTAATCCTCGCATTGTATTAAATCTAACATCAAGGGCTGGCAGGTATCTGATTACCAAAGCCATTGACGATGCAAAAATTCCACACAATCTTCTTGATGAAAATGTACGTTTTTGGATTTGCGAACCTCATATAATCGGTTATGCTAAAAGCTGTTATATAGTGATTTATAATGGACAACAATCCAATAAGGAAATATATGAAGAACTTCTAAAATCTGCAAATGCCATACTGGCCTCTTTTTCTTGCATTCCAAAAAATATAAAAATAACTCCTGAAACAATTAAATATAAAAAGAGTCAAATTAGGAAATCCCTAAATATAGTTAAAGATAATCTTATACAGGCGGAACTCTTAAAGGAATAAAGCATGAAATTCATACCACCAAAATTCAGTAAATTAAGCGAAATGGCCTCGATAGACGTAGGGCGGCTTACAGAGGACGAGGCAAGGGCTATCCTTGAGGGCTTACGTTGGCCTAAAGGCCCTGCCTGTCCCCATTGTGGCAGTGTAAACGTAACGAGGATACAGGCCAAATCGGATAAGGTCAGGGACGGCGTTATACAGTGCAACGATTGCCGAGGCCAGTTTACGGTTACAGTCGGAACGGTTATGCACCGCTCGCACATTACTTTGAGGCAATGGGTACAGGCGTTCTATTCTATGTGTTCTCACAAAAAGAGCGTATCGGCTTTGCAGCTTCAAAGGAATTTGGGGCTTCATTCTTACAAGTCAGCTTGGCATTTAGCTCACAGGATAAGAGCGGCGATGAGTGAAGGGCCGTTTGCTGGTAAGTTAAACGGTATCGTGGAATGTGACGAAACTTACGTTGGCGGCAGGCCAAGAGGAAGATTTAAAAATGAACGCATCGACCGCCGCAAAAAAGGTATTCGTAAATGCTACACGACAAAAACGCCGGTAATGGTTTTGGTTCAAAGGGACGGCGAAGCAGTATCCAAACCCATAGAGCGCGTTGACGGCAATACTTTAAAATCTGCTATCAGGGAATCCGTCGGTCAGCAATCCACGATAATGACAGACGAATCAAAAATTTACAAAGGTATAGGGAAAGAATTCGCAGGAGGTCATCACGTTGTAAAACACAGTATGGGCGAATACGCCAGAGGCAACGTAACAACCAACACGGCTGAGTCGTATTTCTCGCTAATGAAGCGCGGCGTTCACGGGACATATCATCATATTTCCAAACAACATATCGGGCGTTATTGCGATGAGTTTGCTTTCCGCTGGAATCACCGCAAAGTAAACGATGGAACGCGGGCCGAACACGCCATAATGGGAGCGGAAGGCAAGCGTTTAACCTACAAAAAGGCGGTTTGCTAAATGAGCTTTGTCAAGTGTATAATTCCGACAAAAATCGGTAAGTCCTTATGCCACAAGGAATAAAAAAATATTTCGGAAATTGCCAGATTTATTTGGCAATTTGGGTAATTTGTTCTTTGGTTAGCGATTCATAGCAATGATGATGCGTGACGCCACCCGTCTTCCCCCTTCGCCAAGGGCTACGGCGGGACAGGTTGTCTTCGACTTTGCCGAGGTCTTCGCCCGCCAAACAAACGGCGGGTAAACTTCGCTACGAGATTTTTTTGGGTATATAGGTAATCTCGAAAAACCGTTGGATTGATTTGCCTAGATTAACAGCCTGCCCTGTTTGCCCACCGCAGGTGAATTTAGGATTTCTCTACTGCTCAACTGCAATGCTCCGATTTTAGTAATCGCAAGTGCTTTTCCTGGACGGTTTATTATTCACCACCGTCTGTAATAATAGTAGAATCAATTATAATATGACTTAACACTTTGCCGTCATATAGTCCCACAAATAGCTTTTCTGTTCCTTTTATAATAATTACAATAAACTTCTCATTCAATCTGTTTCCGAAATATTGTTTATCGATCATACGCAAATCGCAAATAGATGGCCACGGCTCAATTTCAGGGTGTGTATGCCATTCTCCCAAATAAATAGTTTTATTAGTGCTATTAGCAAATTCATGATTTACAATTACTTGTGCGACATCTTTATCTCTCATATAATTAAATTTTCTTGATTTGTCATATTTATTTGGGATCGAAGCCTTTAGCACAAATATTTGTTTTCCTCTAACTTGCCCTAGTAAAATACCGCCTGCTTCCTTTTGTGTTTTTTGACTTTGTTTATATAGCTCAAGAATAGCGAATACATTATTTGAAATGAATATCTGATGTTGGCCTAACTGAAACACGTTTTAGTTCCTTATAATGTTACCAGTACTCTCTTTCTGTCCAAAGTTAGATATTTTAATATTGTTGTCGCTCAATATTGTTTTGTCACCGATCCATGTCAAACAAAAAGGATTCACTGCGTCTATTACAAATAACATCGTTGATATAGGGAAATATATTAGATAAAAACAATATTAAATTTGCAGAAGAATATGGAGTATACGATGTTTGACAACCAGCTTCTTTTAACTTTAATTTTTCATTTCCATTCAAATACTCGCTTTTTTCAATTACATTAAACTTACATAAACCATCTTCATCAAAATACTCAGCATACTTTTTTGATCCATTCGGATGCAAATATAGACAATGGCCTGAGGCAAGATAAGGCTCGACCCATAAAAAAAACATTGGCTTTTGAATCAGTTTTTCATCTAATGAAGTTCCCAGCCAAGATTCAACATTATCGTTTCCTACGGCAATAAATATATAATCAACCTCATTTACAAATCTACCATCATTACGCACTATCGCTACTATTGATTCATTTCTTATTTCTACATTTTGTCCTGGACGCTGCCTTAATAAATATTCCTTCATCGCTTCCGTTTTATCGGGGCAATTAACATAATAGTAACCAAGCAAATGCCTTCCAATATTTTCCAAACTTAATACATCTATATCGACGAGTCGATAATTTGGGCCACCGAATGAATTTAGGAAATAGATTAAATTGGAACCAACACTCCCCAGACCCGCAACTAAAAATGTTAGTTGGCTACTTTCTGTGTATACGCCAGCAGATCTCTCAATCAACCTTTTTTGTGAATATATTTCTGGGGCAAATCTAACAACCATATTAACATTATCTTTTTTAATATCTTTTAAATGATGCTCTTCCCAATGAAAGAACCCCTTTTTATCTAAAGCAAGATCGCAATAAGAAAAACATAGGAGCAATGTTTTATCTCCGACTCTTTTCTTAAAGAGAACAATTTTTGGTGAATATTTACTTTTTAAAAACCTTTTAAGTTTACCCTGTTTTTTATCATCGCCTGCAATTAGAAGAGATGCAAGTTTATCATACGACAAATTAAACGGTGGTACATCGGGAATTTCCAACTCTCCACCCCAATAAACAGGATGGGTAGTTACGTTATTGTAATGGCTATACAGAGAAGATATGAATCTTTTGGAATCCACTGTATCACAATGGATAATATAATTGTATCGCACCCCTGGAGATGGTATTGCAGTTACTTTTATATCAGATTCATTTATCTGTTCGTAAGGGTCTATTAAAGACAAACACCTATAGAAGATATGATCTTGTTTCGAATATGAATTCTTCCAATATGCGATGAACTCATCCTCAAAATCAGAAAAATTAGTTTTATTAATTCCATCAACAATGACTTTCTTTGCCCGTTTTAAGGCATCGTAAACTATAGCCTGCGGCCTGTTTATATCTGTCCTTATTGCATCGGAATCAAACGTACAAATTAAACGATCCGTGTCAATGTGCGGAATATACTTAATTATCTCATAATCTGCTTCTGATATATATATTTTAGGAATAGATATTGGGAAGTCGGCTTTAAAACACAAGAAAAAAGTAAAATCTCTCACGTCCCTATGAAATATTTCTACTTCAGATATTACTTTCCAAACTTCAATGTATTTCTCAAAACCTAACTTGTCCTTTTCGGATATCTTATCGATCGTATAAATCTTACTAAGTTCTTCAAATGCAATCTGCCGAGCTTTATCAAAATCAACCATTTCAGGCACTCTTGGCATCGCTAGTAATTATAGCCGGAGCTGAATATACCTTTGCACCTTCAACTTCATCTTTTGCCAAATGACATGGAAATCTATCTCCAAAATGCTTCTGCCATTTCAAGCAAGCATCTTTCTGATTAGGTTCTTCAATAGCTTGCTTTGCGGATATAATTAAATTATCAAGCTGCTCTACAAAATAATCTTTCTCTGTTTGACTATAATCGTGAAATAGATCTTCTCCTATGGGCGTAGTTGGACGTTCACATCTTACACCTACGCTCTTAAAATACGCAGATATTGCCTCAAGGGTATCTCTCATTGCAATATCGTCCCTGGTATTATATTTTGCATTGTTAGATGTAAGGATAGTCACTATTAAGCCGCTCGGCATCTTTGTACTAGATGTCTTGTTATCACACCAAGCTTTCATATATCGAACCAATCTTTTAAGCTGTGGGTTTATTTTTGCTATCTCATTAAACCAATTAACAAATCCAACTGGATCGCTCTGAATCCACCCATCTTTTTTATGTGCTAGTTCTGGTATAGTCCCTTGTTTATAATAAATGGGCAAGTCGATATGATGTCCATCAGAATAAACCACTCTTAAACAAGTATTCTTACGTACGACTTGACCTGTTTGATCCTTAACGGCCTCATAAATCAAATCATGATAAGTCTCTATACTTTTTCTTTCAGTGGCGTTTTGATTTCCAACAAAATAAACCCCATAATCTAAATCATATTTTAGTTTTGTCTCTCCTCTCTCTTCAACTGGTATAGGATTAACTATAACATCCGTAACAAAGGAACCCTGCTCAACGCAAGTCAATTCAACATCATCAAGTTTATTCTCTTTGTAATAGGTTTTTATCCTTTCATTCAAACTATCCCTTGATGCTAACAGTTTTTTTCTTCGATCCTTCGTTAATTGTATTTGAGAAGAATCAAACTCAACAAACAGATCGTGACAATTTGCCATAATAGCTTCCTTTATCCTATAAATATGTTAACTTATTTCTGATATATTGGAAAATATATCCTTTATAACGCTTGAACCATAATGTTCGTTACTCATAACTCGGCTGTGAATATGGTCTGCATCACTTATTGCAAAACCTAGGAGGGTTTGAATGGCGGAATCATCTGCCCTGTCGAGGCCAATGGAACTGTACTGTTCCGGGGTTTTTTCGCTGCTTTCAAGACGAATAGATATTGCGTTCTGACCTCGCTTGTTAATGCTTTGCGCCAAAAATTTGGCCATATTAGAATATCCAAAAGCTTGAGCAGACAATGACATTTCTGTTATTTTTATTCCTGCCTTCCAGCTTATTAAACCCCAGCGATTATTAGCAATCGCATATGGATCACCTGTTGGTTTATCATGGGTGCCAATAGAAATGAGTTCGATTGGTTGCTTATTCTCATCCGTTATAGCAATAGCTTCGATTAACCCTACCAATATAGGGTTATTAGCCCATAATCCACCATCTACAAAATATTGTTTTTGAGAGCTGTTATCCGGATTATTTTGTTCATTTATAGGTAAATATATAGGAGCAGCAGAGCTCGCCATACAAACATCAACCAATTTGTAATTATCGTCACGGTTTTTACCTGGATTATGCCCAGTTTTAAAAACCCAAGCCCTATGTGTGCTTGCATTAACCGTAGGAATACATAATCTGATCCCTCGCGTATCGTATAATTGTTTTAATGTTATTTCTTTAAAACAATCCGAAATCGCCTCTTTCAATTTGTTTTCTTTTGCGGAGGGCTTCTTAAGATATTTCAATAACCATATTTTAGGAAATTCTTTAGATGGCACTGGGTCTGGAAATATTTCTTGGCCTTTTTTTATATATAGGTTACATATTTCATCGATTGAAATACCTGCTGTAAGAGCACATGCTAAAATGGCTCCTGTACTTGTCCCACAAATTAAGTCAAAAGATTTGCCAATATCTGGTTTTACATTTTTAAACTTTGGATTGAATCGTTGCGCCAAAGTAAGCAATAATGACGCGGTATACAACCCCCGCATCCCACCGCCATCAAGGGTCAACACACGAAAAGGTTTTTTAGAATCAGCGTCCATGCTTTTTAAAAGGTGCAAATAATGTGCCAAAGGCATAAATTCGCAAGAAAAGCCCTAACCTCTTATTAAATCAAGGCATATGTAAAACATACTGACCAATTTAATATTTCTATACCTGCCATTCTAAATAAAATAAGATAATCCGTCTGCCAACCTGACAGAGTAAATCAGTATCCCTATTAATTCTATCGCCCTAAGTTTCTTCAAAGAATCTAAGCCAAAACGGGCTGGCAAGGTACGTTGCCAGTCAAAGGTGCGAACCTCTTTAATCTTCACCACAAAGGCACTAAGAATACACTTTGTGTCTTCGGGGCTTAGTGGTTAGTAGTATATTGTTAAACTGGAAAGAAAACAAGTTTTTTGCGGACAGAGTAAACTAACGACTAATTTCTATCTGTGCTTTCTTACTGCAACCTGTGGTGAGCATTGCCTGCACTGAGCAGTGTCGAAGTGTCGAACCATCGCCGCCCTGTGAAATTTCGAAGAAATTTCCAGGACTAAAGTCTTGGAAATCTTTTCAGATTTCTCAAGGCACCAAGGCCGAGGAGCATCAGGGTACATGGTTCGGGAATTTGCCAGAGAACGGCACGCGTACCGGGATTCGGACCATCCCTGCTCACAAGGCCGATGATGTTTCCATAACTATCTATTCCAATAGCTTTAGATGTGTAATAGCTCGACTGCAGCTCCGCCGGCAGGAATTGATGCAGGTCGATAAAGCTATCGGCGCTGCCGTTCCACAGCAAGGCATGAGTATTGCCGCCAGTGGCCGAACCAGTACCATAACCGACCTGCTGTGTGCCATTGGTACCGTAGACATAAGAAGAGGTGAATCCGCCGGGATTCAAATCGACGAAACTTTCGACTATCCCTTCCCAGAGCAAGGCGTGGTCATTTCCCCCTGTTGCCGAACCGGAACCATAGCCGACCTGCTGTGTGCCGCTAATTCCGTAGGCATAAGAAGTGGTGAATCCGTCGGGATTCAAATCGACGCTGCTTGCAGCTGTCCCTTCCCAGAGAAGGGCGTGAGTATTGCCGTTCGCGGCCGTACCATAACCGGCCTGCTGTGAGCCGCTTATTCCACGGGCATAAGACTGAGAGAATCCGCCGGGGTTCAAATCGACGCAGCTTGCGGCGCTGCCGTTCCAGAGCAGGGCGTGGTAGATGTTGTAGCCCGTTGCCGGACCGGTACCGTAGCCGACCTGGTATGTGCCATTGGTTCCGTAGGCATAAGAAGAGGTGAATCCGGTGGGATTCAAATCGACGTAGCCTGCTGCTGTCCCGCTCCAAAGCAAGGCGTGTTCATTTCCCCCTGTTGGTGTAGAACCATGACCATCGCCGACCTGCTGTGTGCCGCTGATTCCGCGGGCATAAGACTGAGAGAATCCGCTGGGGTTCAAATCAACGTAGCTTGCGGCGCTGCCGTTCCAGAGCATGGCGTGATTATTATTATTAGTACCTATCAAACCGCCGCCATAACCGACCTGCTGTGTGCCGCTGATTCCGTAACCATAAGAAAAGTTGAACAATCCGCCTCCGGGGGTCAAATCGATTGCGTTGTAGGTTATGCCCAAGGCCGGGCTTGTTGAAAGAAGTGCAAGAACAGCGACAGAGAAAAATGCCTTTTTCATTGTCTAACCCTTTCCTCTTTATTGGTTTTCTCTCTTGTCTTGAAACGGCCTGTATTATACTATTTTTCGGGGAATAGTCAAGGGGAAAACAAGGCAAAATCCGCCAAACCACCGGCGGATAAACCACGCCTCGCCACAGGCGAGCAAGCTCCGGCGGACAAGTCAGAAATCAGCGTACAGCAGACAGGCAGTTGAGCAGGCGAGGGGATTAATTCCGCCCTACCGTCTTTTAGGTCTTGAAACCCGGGCGGATTCTGAATTCTTGCTATTCTCTTAACAGCAGGATAAAATCATTGAAAACCTGTGCCATATAATAAGTAGAGTATATGTGGAACAAACATAGGATTATTTAGGATGCGGGAAAATGCGGGTAAACTATAAGATAATTCAAGCCAAGGATTTCATAAAGGCCAAGCCCACCGGCGAGATAGACCTTGATGAGAGCAAAAAACTGCTCGGTCAACTTGCGAAGATGGAGCATCTAATCGGAGACCATGAGATACTGATGGACTTGCGGGAGGCCTACGGCAACATGGATCATGCCGACTTGCATGAGCTGGTTCTTGAACTTGGGCGACACAAGGAGGCATTCCGAAGTAAAATCGCTGTCATTGCAAGAGATGATGAGCAATTCAACAAAGCTGTTTTTTTGGAGATGTGCGCGAATATCGACAGATTTACCGTTATGGCGTTCACCGATTTTGAAAAGGCCACAAACTGGCTCCAGGCCGATGAGGGCATACAAGACCTGTGGTCTTAGGTCTTGTTGTAGCGCAGTTTACCCGCCGTTTGTGTGGCGGGCGCAATCCGCAATTTATTTCTCCCTTCTAACTTCTCACTTCTCCCGAACAGGGAGGCCGAGCCATAACTTTTTGCCTCTTCCCCTTTGCTTTTTGCGCCTTCTCGTGGCAATCGCCGCACCAAGGCCGAGAAGCAACAGCGTCGCGGTCTTTTACGATAACTCGCTTTAATTACTGGTGCTACAATCGGCGTTATCGACGTTTTATTTGCGATGACGAAGGAACAAAGCACCAAGACCAAGCAGACCAATCGTTATCGGCTCCGGTGTAATAGTAACCTCCATGGTGGGCAGAACAGCGTTTGTAAGCACATTCCAATCGAGGTCATAGAACGCGTTTCCAATAAGCGATATGGTCGCTACCCCAGTAGTACCCGGGGCTGTCAATTGGAACGAAAACAGCAGATAACCCAAATCAGTTTGAAGCACGTCATTACAAATACTCACTTCATAGTTGCCGGTTATCGAGTTTTCGGCTGTCCAGTCAAGGGCCGTGTCTCTGTTAGTCGTGAGAATCACACCACCACCGATTGTCCCTAAATCGGTGACGATATCAACATCGGACAAAAGAATCGTGGCGCCGGCGTAACTCACGGTGTATGTCCCTGTAGCACCGGTCACAAGGGAATCCGGCCCTGAAATCGCCAACGTCAACGGTAATCCACCCATTGCATTGGCCGCCGAGGCCATCGACAGAACTATTAAAACTACTATTAGCTTTTTCATTTTCTTCCCCTTTCTAAAAATGGTATGTAATTTCGGCCATCCAGCCAAACCGGATGCCTTGCCTCTAATAACAGCATAAAATTGTTCTGTCGTTATCGTTTGCGATGACGAAGGAACAAAGCACCAAGACCAAGCAGACCAATCGTTACCGGCTCCGGGGTAATAGTAACCTCCTTGCTGGGCATAAAAGTGTCTGTAACCATATTCCAATTGAGGTCAAAGAAATAATTCTCAATCAGCGATATGGTCGCTACCCCAGTAGTACCCGGGGCTGTCAATTGGAACGAAAACAGCGGAGAACCCAAATCAGTAACGAGCATGTCATTCGCAATAATCACCTCATAGTTACCGGTTTCCGGGTTTGCGGCTGTCCAGTCATATTCCGTGTCTCTGTTGGTCGTGAGAATCACACCACCACCGATTGTCCCCAAATCACAGATAATATCAACATCGGAAAAACAAATCGTAGCGTCGCTATAACTTACGGTGTATGTCCCTGTTGCGCCAGTCGCAAGGGAACTCGGCCCTGAAATCGACAGCTCTAAAATCTGTGCATTGGCCGCCGAGGCCATCGACAGAACTATTAAAACTACTATTAGCTTTTTCATTTTCTTTCCCTTTCTAAAAATGGTATGTAATTTCGGCCATCCAGCCAAACCGGAGGTTTTGCCTCTAATAACAGCATAAAATTGTTCTGTCGTTATCGTTTGCGATGACGAAGGAACAAAGTGCCAAGACCGAGAAGACCCATTGTCATCGGCTCTGGAATTGTAACTGTCTTGCCGTTCAAAAATAAATCCGGACCGGTAATTTGGTTCCAGTTGAGGTCAAAGAATGCGTTCTCAATCAGCGATATGTGCGCATAACCGCTGGGCGGGATAGCACTCGGGGCTGTAAATTGGAACGAAAACAGCGGAGAACCTAAATCAGTCATAGAAATATCATTCACAATCGACACTTCGTAGTTGCCGCTTACACAGTTTATGCCTAACCAATCGAGGGCTCTGTCGTTATTGGTTGTGAGAATCACGCCACCACCTATTGTTCCGTAATCGACGACAATATCGACATCTGCCGCAAGTATTTGAGCACCGCTATAACCTACGGTGTATGTGCCTGTCGCGCCGGTCACAAGGGAATCCGGCCCTGAAATCGTCAACACCAATACACCCATTGCATTGGCCGCTGAGGCCATCGACAGAACTATTAAAACTACTATTAGCTTTTTCATTTTTTTCTCCTCTTCAAAAAAACATAATTGTTTTTAGCGCACCTCGTGCGCACAGATGTTTATGTAAGCGGATTGCTCCCGATAGAGTTGCCTTTTCTCTCATACCCTTCTCCAAGTTGCCTTTTGCCCCCCAGCCAAAGGCGATTTTGACTATACCCTTTTGCTGGTAGTTGTCAAGTAGGAAATGGCGAAAATAATGGCAGAACGGCAATCGCAAATCCACCTCGCCCCAGGCGAACAAGCTTCGGCGGTAAGAACACCATCCCTCCGGGATACCGCAGTTTTGCCTTCTGCCCTTTGCTTTTTGCGATGACTTCCCCCTTGCACCCTCACCCCTGATGTGCTAATATCTTCCAACCCAATGCCATTAACGCAGCCGATATTCTGTTTGACTATCGGCTGACAAATCGCTAATATGCTGCATCCTTCTATTTACTATAAGCAGTAAGGAATTTTTTTGACTCCTTTTCAGGTAAACGGGCGATTATGGATAATCGATTGATGCTCCTTTGTATAGTTCTTGTGCCGTGTATCGGGGCGTTTGTCCTGCCTCTCGTGGGCCGAATATCAGCCGGCCTGCGAAATCTCCTTGCGCTGGCGCTGGCTCTAATCCCCCTTCTATTAGTAATCGCTCTCCTGCCGACGGTTATGCTCGCAGGCCCGCTCAATTTCACGGCCAATATCAATAACATATTCAATTTCACCCTGTACGCCGACGGCTTGGCGGTCTTTATGGCGATTGTTTCCGCTTTCTTGAGCGCAATCATCATTTTTTACTCTTTTGGCTACATCAGCCATTATGAAAACCAGAACGAATACTACCTGATGGTCCTGCTGTTCCTGGGCGGTATGTTGGGCCTGATTTTCTCAGGCAACCTCGTATTCCTATATCTTTTCTGGGAAATCACAGCCATAACAAGCTGGCGGCTCATCGGCTTTTTCAGGGAAAAGCAGCACGTCTTAAAGGCCGACAAGGCATTCCTTGTTACGATGTTCGGCTCACTCCTTATGCTCATCGGCTTCGTCATTATTTACCAGCAAACCGGCTCTTTCGACCTCCAGACCATAAAAGAATCCCTCGGCGCAACCCATTTATCGAATCTGGCTGTCCTTCTAATGCTCGCCGGCATCTTTTCCAAATCCGCGACGCTCCCCTTCCATACCTGGCTCCCCGACGCGGGTGTGGCTCCGAGTCCGGTTACGGCGCTGCTGCACGCGGCGCTGCTTGTTAAGATAGGCGTTTATGTTTTCGCGAGGTTGTTCATCGCGACGTTTACTGTTGATGATTCATGGCATACAGTGGTGCCGATAGTCGCGGGCGCAAGCGCATTAGTTTCCGCGGCGGCGGCGATGGTCGATACCGATTTGAAACGCATAATTGCCTATTCTACCGTAAGCCAGATTGGGTTTATTTTCTTAGGCCTGTCCATCGGCAACGAAATCGGCATCACCGGCGGGTTGCTTTATATTATGATGCATGGTTTAGCCAAGGGCGGGTTGTTCCTGTGTGCGGGAATCATTGAGCAGAACACCAAGACCAAGGATATCACCAAGCTGGGCGGGTTGATTAAGACGATGCCCATTACGGCGATTGCTTTCCTGTTCTGTTCGTTTTCGGTTATGGGGATACCGCCATTCGGCGGATTTTTCAGTAAATTTATGGTTATGACCAGCACTATCAAGGCGAATGATTATTGGATTATGCTGACTTTCTTAATCGGCGCAATTATGACTATTATTTACCTGCTGCGGGTATTCAGTATGGTGTTTTTGGGCGAGGCGAAGACCAAGCCCGTCAGGGAGGGTTCAGCCACGATGGTTATTAGCGTGGCGTCGCTTGCGGTATTATCGATTGTCGCGGGATTCGCGATTGCGTGGCCGACGCAGTTCGTTATGGCCGCGATTCAACATCTGCCGGGGGTAATCAGATGACAGATAGTTTTATTTTACTGCCAATAGCCATACCTTTTGTCGCCGGACTTCTGGTGCTGCTGATAGGCCAGCAAATCCGAGGCGTCAAGGAGGCAATTGCCCTGCTTGCCACTGCTGCAACATTGGGTTTGACCATAACGCTTTTCGGAGAAAATATAAATTTATCAATTCCATGGACGGGTTTCGGAATTGATTTAGCTTTGCGGCTGTATCACTTCAGCGCGTTCATCCTCGTCGCGGCGGCGGCATTTTCGTTCCTGTTTGTGCTTTACAGCTGCTCATTTATGTGGGACAAGCTCCGCCTTAATCAATTTTACAGCTACCTGCTCATAACGCTCGCGATGACCAACGGCGCGGTGCTGGCGGATAACCTTGTCCTAATGCTGTTTTTCTGGGAGGGATTGCTGCTGACGCTGTTCGGGATGATTGCGATTGGCAGGCCGGGGGCATACAAGACGGCGATTAAGGCGTTCATTATCGTTGGTATTTCCGATTTGTGCCTGATGATGGGTATCGGTCTTGCGGGGTATCTGGCGGGCACGATGACAATCTCCAAAATCAACCTGTCCGTCGTTGATTCGCTGGGGGCTTTGGCATTTATCCTTATGATGATTGGGGCGATTTCGAAGGCAGGGTCGGTGCCCTTCCATACGTGGATTCCCGACGCCGCAGTTGACGCGCCGCTGCCCTTTATGGCATTTTTGCCCGCATCCCTTGAGAAGCTTCTGGGTATTTATCTTCTGGCGAGAATATCGCTCGATATGTTCAAACTTCACGGCGGCTCGTGGATTAGCATGCTGCTTATGACAATCGGCGCGATTACGATACTTCTGGCGGTAATGATGGCCCTTGTGCAGAAGGATTATAAACGGCTGCTTTCGTATCACGCCGTAAGCCAGGTCGGGTACATGATTCTCGGTATAGGCACCTGCCTGCCCATAGGCATTGTGGGCGGTTTGTTTCATATGATAAACCACGCCCTGTACAAGAGCTGTTTGTTCCTTACGGGCGGCGCGGTGGAAAAGCAGACGGGTACAACTGATTTGGCAAAATTGGGCGGGCTGTGGTTAAAGATGCCTGTTACTTTTGTGTGTTTTGTGATAGCGGCGGCGTCAATTTCGGGTGTGCCGCCATTTAACGGGTTTTACTCGAAAGAGCTTGTTTATGATGCGGCATTAGTAAGAGGAAATGTGTTTTACTTAGTGGCGATTTTAGGCACATTCCTTACGGCGGCGTCATTTTTGAAATTAGGTCACGCGGCGTTTTTGGGCAAGATTAGCGAACAAAACAAGAACGTCAGGGAAACGTCATTGCCGATGCTTGTGCCGATGATAGTTATCGCATCGGTATGCGTGATTTTAGGCGTGTGGAATTATCTGCCTCTGAATAATCTTATAAAGCCGATTTTGGGCGAGGAACGACTGGCGGGACACGAGTTTGGCCCCAATACGATGCTGATTACGGTTACGGTTATAGTTCTGGTTGGCGCGCTGCTGCACCATTTGTTCGCGGCGAAAGTCAACGGCAGCGGGTACAAGGCGAGCGACCATATCCGGCACGCACCGTTCCTTGAGGGGATTTATACAAAGGCGGAGAACCGCTGGTTTGACCCTTATGATATCGGAATGAAAGTGGTTCATGGGCTATCAAGATTCGGCTGGTGGATAGACAGGGCAATCGACTGGCTGTATGAGGATTTCGCGGTGAAGATTGCCGCGGGTTTATCAAGCGTGATAAAGCTGGCGCATACGGGAAGTTATCCGCTGTATGTCGTCTGGTCGTTAATAGGCGTTTTGTTTATCGTAATAATGTTAATGAAGGCGTTTTAGTTAAGGGGCAATATGCTGTCACCGTTTTTACTGCTACCTTTGCTGGCGATAGTGCTGCTGAATCTGCCGATGCGAAGCATAACGCAGAAACTGTCGTTTTTGTTCGGGGTGATAATGTCGCTGTGGCAGATACTCGCGGTTACGATGATTGCGACGGGTCGCGGCGGCACGGACACATGGGCGAGATATTTTTCGCTGGGGCTGACCTGCGACAACCTGACGCTTGTTCTGCTGCTGTCAATCGGCATTGTAACTCTGACGACGATCCTGGTCGGCATGCAGACAATTGGCAGCGAAAAGCAGCGATTCAGCTTTGTGAACCTCGTTCTGGTCGCAATGATTGGAATGAACGGGACGGTGATGCTTACGGACCTGTTTTCGCTGTATATATTCATCGAGGTAACAGCGGTCGCGTCATTTATCCTTATCGCTTTTCAGCGTGATACCAACGCTCTCGAAGGGGCATTCAAATATATAATTTTGTCGGCGACGGCGACGATAATGATGCTGCTTTCGATTGCGATAATACTGCTGGTGGTCGGGGACACATCGTTCGCGGCGGCGGGCAGCGCGGTGAAACAATCGCAGGGCAATCCTTTAGTGATAGTAGCAATCGGCCTGTTTATATGCGGCTTGTTAATCAAGGGCGGCGTGGTCCCGTTTCACGGGTGGCTGCCCGGAGCATATTCGGCTGCGCCGGCGGCGGCATCGGTGCTGCTTGCAGGCATAGCAACCAAGACATCAGGTATATACGCGCTGATTCGGCTGACGACCTCGGTATTCGCAAATAACGAATCTGTAAATCACATACTTTTACTGGCAGGCGCGATTTCAATCCTCGTCGGCGCATTCGCGGCGATGGGGCAAAGCGATTTCAAGAGGATGCTTGCGTATTCGAGCATCAGCCAGGTGGGATATATAATCCTCGCCCTGGGCTGCGGGACAAACCTAGCGATAATAGGAGCGGTTTTCCACCTGTTCAATCACTCAATTTTCAAGTCGCTGTTGTTTGTGAATTCCGCGGCGGTTGAGAAACAGTCGGGCACGACGAACATGAACAAATTGGGCGGACTGGGGACAAGGATGCCCGTTACCAACGCGACTTCGCTGATAGCGTTTTTGTCAACGGCAGGCGTGCCCCCCCTTGCGGGATTCTGGAGCAAGCTGATTATCGTGATAGCGTTGTGGCAGAACGGCCTGCACGGATACGCGACGATAGCGGTATTAGCGAGCGTTTTGACGCTTGCGTATCTGCTGATGATGCAGCGAAAGGTGTTCTTCGGCAAACTGGCTGAGGGGCTGACTAACGTAAAGGAAGCCGGCTTAGGTATAACAGTGGCCGCCTTGATACTGGCTGTGATAACGGTTGGCGTCGGCGTGGCTTTCCCGTGGATGTTTAACAGTGTTTTGATGCCTACAAGCAGTTTTCTAAAATAGATAAATTTGGCGGGGTAAACCCCGCCCTACCGTTTTTTTTAAGAGTTGACATGACAATAAACATCATACTTGGAGTAACGTTAGTGTTAGCGGCCGCGTGGACGGTGATGACTGTGCGCCTATTACGCTCAGTGATAGGGCTGGCACTGACCAGCATGATTCTGACGATAATTATGTTCAAGCTGAATTCGCCTCTGGCGGCGGTTTTCGAGTTGTCGGTTTGCGCGGGATTGATATCCGCCATATTCATAAGCTGCATCAGCTTAACACAGCGGCTGACCGATGAGCAGGCAGCGGCAAGGCAAAAAGAGCGATTTTCCAAATTCTGGCTTCTGCCTGTAATACTTGTGCTGGCGGGAGTGGCTTTGTACCAGGTTCATATCCCCCCTGATTTCCATTTACAGGTCGCACCAGGTGAAAGCGACGTTCGTAATATTATATGGAACATGCGACACCTTGACCTGGTTGGGCAAATTGTTATTTTGCTGGCCGGGGCATTTGGGGTGGTCGCGTTGTTTAAGGATTGAGCGAATGATAGATGAAATACCGCAGGTATTCTGGCTGTTCAGCATAGGGGCTGTCCTTCTGCTGATAACGGGCTTTTATTGTTTGATAATGACGTATAACCTGGTAAGGGCGCTGATTGGCTTAGAGATTCTGACGAAGAGCGTAACGCTGTTTATCATTTTGGCGGGGTATGTTAGCGGCCGAATGGCGTTGGCGCAGGCGCTTGCCATAACACTAATCGTTATCGAGGTAGTGGTAATCGCGGTGGCGGTTGGAATAGTTTTGTGCGTGTATAAGAACATTAAATCGATAGACGGAAGATTACTAAGAAATATCAAGGGATAAACCCCGTGAGATAAACAATTTCGCGGGAATAACCATTAAAAACTTAATATCTCACGGGATAAAGAAAAGATGTCAAATGAATTATTGCTGTCGCCCCCGGTGGCATTCATCCTGATAATGCTGGCGGCGCTTTTATGCGCGTATGTTTTGTCGAAGCTGGCGATGAAGCCGAAGAAAATCCCAGCGGGACTGACACAGGAGTACTCCTGTGGCGAGGACATCAAGACACACATGATACAGCCCGACTACACACAGTTTTTCCCGTTCGCGTTTTATTTTACGATACTGCACGTAGTTGCGCTGATGATTGCGACTGTGCCGGTAGCGACAATGCAGTCGTTTTTGATAGCGGTAGTTTACATACTGGGCGCGATTATCGGCTTATTCGTTTTGTATAAGAGGTAACCTCGATATGGGTTTAGTTCAGAAAATAGTAACGTGGGCGAGAATCAAGTCACCGTGGATAATTCACTTCAACACGGGGGCGTGCAACGCCTGCGACATTGAAATTATCGCGGCCCTAACGCCAATATACGACGTGGAGCGCTTCGGGGTGATATTAAGAGGCACACCGAGACACGCGGACGTTTTGGTTTGTTCAGGGCCTGTTACAAGACAGATAAAGGACCGGCTGATACGAATATACGAGCAGATGCCGGAGCCGAAATTCGTCGTGGCGGTCGGGACCTGCGCCTGTTCGGGCGGGGTATTCAACGGCTGTTACAACGTTGAGGGCGGCATAGACCAGGTGATACCTGTTTCGGCGTATATACCCGGGTGTCCTGCAAGCCCAAAGGCGATTATAGACGGGGTGGTTAAACTTTTGGCGAGCGTGGACAACGCATCAAAGCCCGCCAAGGAAGCAGTAGTTAGCGGAACATAATTGGGAGTGACCCGTGTTAGTTGAAGAAGAAAAAATAAAACAGCAGTTGGCCGAGAGATTCGGATTGCCGGCGGAAAAGATTACGGTTCAGCGGGAAAGACGCATCTGGGCGGACGTGCCGGCGGCTGAATTCGGCGAGATTTTCGACTATGCAGTTGACAAACTGGGATTTGTAATTCTTGCGACGATAACCGGCCTCGATGAGGGGCCGACGCTCGGCGTAATCTATCACATAGCGAGGGAAAGCGGGATAATACTGAATTTACACATCAGTGTCCCGAAAGATAAACCGGTAATAAAAACAGTTAGTGCGAGATTTCCGGCTGCGGACGCTTACGAAAGGGAGATGGTTGATTTACTGGGTATGCAGGTAGAGGGCCTGCCGCCCGGCAACAGATACCCCCTTCCGGACGGATGGCCAGAGGGTCAGTACCCGCTCCGCAAGGACTGGAAATCGGACACAATCGGGAAAACGCCCGTCTCGCCCGAATCAGGGGCGAGCCGAGGCAAGGAGGTAGAAGAAGATGCCTGAACGAGAAGTGAAATTAACGATAGGACCTCAGCACCCGATGTTGAAAGAGCCGGAGAGCTTTTTGCTGACGCTGAGGGGCGAAAAAATAACAGATATGACAGTTCGGCTGGGTTATAACCACCGAGGCATCGAAAAGGCCTGCGAACAGCGGACATATATCCAGGATATGTATCTTGTCGAGCGCGTTTGCGGGATATGCTCACACTCACATTCGACGTGCTTTATTCAGGCGGTCGAGGAGATAACCGGATTACAGGTTCCCAAGCGAGGGCTTTATATCCGGACGCTGATTTCGGAGCTTGAGAGGATTCACAGTCATTTGCTTTGGCTGGGAGTAGCGGGACACGAAATAGGGTTCGATACGCTTTTGATGTACACGTGGCGAGACCGGGAGCTGGTGATGGACATACTGGCAATTATTTCAGGCAACCGCGTCAACTATGGAATGAACACCATAGGCGGAGTGAGAAGAGATATAACGGCGGAGCAGATACCGCAGATACTAAGCGCGATAGACACACTTGAAGAACGGACAAAATACTACATACAGGTAGGGACACAGGAAATCACGCTGCGAGAACGGCTGTCGGGAGTCGGGGCGCTTTCGAAAGAGGACGCCACACACTTAGGCGCGGTAGGCCCGACTGCCCGCGCATCAAACGTTGACAGGGACGTAAGACGCGATGACCCATACGCGGTCTATGGAGAATTGAGCTTCAAGGTAATCACGGATAATCATAACGACGTTTACGGCAGGACGCTGGTTCGCTTAGGCGAGCTGATGGAATCGTATAAGTTAGTCAGGCAGATAATTAAGCAGATGCCTGAGGGACCGATAGTTGTGAAGGCGCCGCGAAAGATTCCCGCGGGCCAGGCGATAAGCCGATATGAGGCGCCGCGGGGTGAGGACGTTCACTACGTCAAGGCAAACGGCAGCGATAAGCCGGAACGGGTGAAGGTGCGAGCGCCGACACTTGCCAACGTGCAGGTGGTGGCTCATATGTTAAAGGACGGGTATCTGGCGGATACGCCGATTGTGATTGCGGCGATTGACCCGTGCTTTTCCTGCACGGACAGGGCCATCGCGACGACGAACATTGACAATGGCCGGACGGACAGAATGGACTGGCCAACGCTGCGGACATACGGGATTGACTGGTACAGCAAACAGGGAATTGATTTCGCGGAATTGAACCGAAAACTTAGAACTATGAGAGAGTCGAACTAATGGCAGAGGCGTTGTTTAATATCTTTGTGTTTCCGGGGTTTTTATTCGTCGCGGCGTTCGGGCTGGCGGCGGAATACATCGACCGCAAACTTTACGCGTTGATGCAGAACCGTGTCGGGCCCCCGTGGTTTCAGCCCTTAGCCGATTTCATAAAGCTGTCGGCGAAAGAAGACGTTGTGCCACAGCACGCCGATACGCTTGTTTTCAAACTGATGCCGATTATCGCGATGACCTCGATTCTCACGGCGTTTCTTTATATGCCGATGTGGGGTTCGAAGGCGTTATTCGCGTTCAAGGGCGACCTTGTCGTTGTGATATACCTGCTGACTGTCCCCACGCTGACGTATTTTCTCGGCGGGTGGTATTCGCGAAGCGTTTATTCGATGATTGGCGCGGCACGTTCACTGACGCAGTTGTTCGCATACGAGATTCCGCTGTTTTTGAGCATACTGGCTCCGGCAATGCTGGCGGACACATGGTCACTGAGCGAGATGTCAGTATATTTCAGCACTCATCCGTGGGCCATCCTGTTTAACCTTTTGGGTTTTGTAATCGCGATAATCGCCCTTCTGGGGAAACTTGAAAAGGTTCCCTTCGATATACCCGAGGCGGAAACGGAAATCGTCGCGGGTGCGTTTACCGAATACGGCGGGCGGCTTCTGGCGATATTCAGATTGGCGATTGATATGGAGCTGGTCGTCGGTGCGTCATTACTGGCGGCGGTGTTTCTGCCCTTCGGTCTGAACTATGGGCCGGCAGCGGGATTCGCCTTGTATATCGTAAAGGTGCTGTTCGTAATAGGACTCATATCGCTGGCTCGCACAATTGTCGCCCGGCTGAGAATCGACCAGATGATAAGCTTTTGCTGGAAGGTTATCGCACCGCTGGCGTTTTTGCAGTTTATCGCAGACCTGATTCTTAAGCTTAAGGGGGTTGGCTACTAATGTTTAGACCGGGAAAAATGACAAGCCAGGTGCTGCGATCGCTTTTCAAGAAGCCGGTGACATCGATGTATCCGTTTGTGAAAAAGCCGATGCCGAAGGATTTCCGCGGCAAGCTGCGGTTCTACCAGGAAAGATGTATCGGCTGTAAAATGTGTATGAGGGATTGCCCGTCGGGGGCGATTACTATAAAGCCCGTGGGCGAAAAGAAATTTGTCGCCGAGATAGACCTCGCCAAATGCCTGTATTGCGCCCAGTGCGTCGATACCTGCCCCAAAGAAGCTCTCGAAGCCACACCTGACTTCGAACTGGCCCAGCTCGAACACGGCAAACTCTTGGTGGTTTTAGGCACAGATGCCGGCAAAGATACTAAAACAGAAACTAAATAATGCCCAGCGGGTCGCAGTATTAGGCGTCGGGTCGGAATTACGCGGCGATGACGTGGCGGGGCTTCTGGTTGCACAGCAAATCGAGAAAACAATCACAGAGCAAACTATGCCGGAGATTCGTGTTTTTATAGGCGAGACGGCTCCGGAAAATCTCACGGGCGAGATAAAAAAGTTTCAGCCGACGCATCTGATAATCATCGATGCCGCCGAACTTAATAAAAAGCCGGGACATATCGAGATAATGGAACCCCAAACAATCGGCGGAACGTCCTTTTGCACGCACTCGCTGCCCCTCAAGGTGATAATTGGTTATCTGCTCGAATCGTTCAAGTTTCAGGCGATAATCATCGGCATCCAGCCAAAGACGCTTGTATTCGGCGCACAGCCGACGAAAGAGGTTGTCGCCGCCGCCAAACACATTGCCAAGACAATCACTGCGTTATTCAAAACAGCAAAGTAAACTACTATGGGTTTCACCCGTAGTATTGCGATGGAATAATAAAAAAGGGGATTTACGAAATCGCAAATCCCCTTGTGTATTACATCAAAATCCGTTTCGGCTTGTTAATCCTCGTCTCTAATTCTCATGCCGTAGAATGAACGTGCGACGAAGAAGGCCGAGATGAGAAAGAAGACAACCGCCAAAGTGACGTTGACCTTCCTGCTCAATACAAGTGCAAGCTCGATAGCGAGGACGCCAAACAAGGTGCTGAACTTGATGATGGGGTTCATCGATACCGAAGAGGTATCTTTGAACGGGTCGCCGACTGTGTCGCCGACAACGGTTGCGGCGTGTAGCGGGGTGCCCTTTTCCCTGAGGTCAACTTCGACGTACTTCTTGGCGTTGTCCCATGCGCCGCCGGCGTTTGCCATAAAGATTGCCTGGTAGAGGCCGAACAAGGCGATTGAAATCAGGTAGCCGATGAAGAAATAGGGGTCAAGACAGGCGAAGGCGAGCGTGCTGAAGAACACGACCAGGAACAGGTTAATCATACCCTTCTGGGCGAACTTGGTGCAAATCTCGACGACCTTGTTGCTGTCCTCGCTGGATGCCTTGGTCGCACCTTCGAGTTTGATATTGTCTTTAATAAACTTCACGGCGTGATATGCGCCGGTCGATACGGCTTGGGTGGAAGCAGCCGTGAACCAGTAGATGACCGCGCCGCCAGCCATCAAGCCAAGCAGGAACGGTGGATGCAGAATCGACAGGTTTGCCAGAAGCTCCGGCTTGAGGCCCTGAGTGAGAATTATGATGATTGAGAAAATCATCGTGGTCGCACCGACGACTGCTGTGCCGATAAGAACGGGCTTTGCGGTCGCCTTGAAGGTGTTGCCGGCTCCGTCTGCCTCTTCGAGAAATCTCTTGGCCTTGTCGAAGTTTGGCTCAAATCCAAATTCCTTTTTGATGTCCGCTTTGATATTTGGAATACTCTCAATCAGCGAAAGTTCATAGACGGACTGTGCGTTATCCGCGACTGGTCCGAATGAGTCAACGGCGATTGTTACAGGCCCCATACTCAGGAAGCCAAACGCCACGAGACCGAACGCGAAGACCGAAGGAGCAATCATCATTACGTCTAAGCCGACCGTGCTTACGCCATAGGCGATTGCCATCAGGCCCATAATAGCCAGGCCCATCCAGTATGCGCTGAAATTGCCTGTGCAGAAGCCAGCGAGAATTGTCAGGGGGGCACCGCCCTTGCGTGAGGCGTTGACTATGTTCTGGACATAAGCGGATTTTACGGCTGTGAACATATTGACCATTTCAGGAATCAATGCACCCGCGATTGTGCCGCAGGTGATAATCGAGGCGAATTTCCACCACATTGAACCGTCGCCGAGATTCGGTATTATCAACCATGAAACGAAATAAGTCAGGCCGATTGAGACAAACGAGGTCAGCCATACAAGTGACAGCAACGGCTTCTCGAAATCCATTTTGTCAACGTCTTCGAATCGTGCTTTTGCTATGGCGGCATTGACCCAGTAGGAAACGCTGCTTGTGAAAATCATTACAAGCCGCATAACGAAAATCCAGACGAGCAACTGGACCTGGATAATCGGGTCTTTGACGGCGAGCAGTATGAACGAAATCAGAGCAACGCCTGTTACGCCGTAGGTTTCGAAACCGTCGGCGGTCGGACCGACTGAGTCGCCTGCGTTATCGCCCGTGCAGTCAGCGATGACGCCCGGGTTGCGTGCGTCGTCTTCCTTGATATTGAAGACGATTTTCATAAGGTCGGAGCCGATATCGGCGATTTTGGTGAAGACGCCGCCCGCGATTCTAAGCACGGATGCACCGAGCGATTCACCAATTGCAAAACCGATAAAGCAGGAACCGGCGTATTTCTTATCAATAAACAAAAGGATGCACAGCATAACGAACAGCTCGATACTAATGAGCAACATACCGATGCTCATACCTGATTTGAGCGGTATTTCATAAACCGGGAATGGTTTGCCTTTCAAGCTTGCGAAGGCCGAGCGTGAATTGGCAAAGGTATTGATTCTCATTCCGAACCACGCAACGGTATAGCTGCCCGCGATACCGACCAAGCTGCATGCGAGGATTATCGCAACCGTGGGGTTCGGCATTCCACGCAGCAGGTGGAAATAGACCCATATAATTACCGCAACGAGAGCCCACAGGACAATAATGAATTTACCCTGTGTTAACAGGTATGTCTTGCAGGTGCCGTAGATAAGCTCGGAGATTTCGAGCATCGACTTATGCACCTTCATTTTCTTAATATGGGAGTACTGCACCATTCCGAAGACCATACCGAAGGCGCATATCACCAGCCCCCCGATTAACAACGACCAGCCGTCAATCCTGTCGCCGAAGAATTTGACTGACCTGAGGTCGGGCAATATCAGATCGGCTTCGCTGGCCATAGCTGCCGGCACGCCGCACAACAAGGCGACCGCCGCTGCCAAAAACGCCCTCATTGGCGTTAAAACAGCACTTTTCAACCGTGTTTCCACTGTGTTCTCCTTAAAAATCAGGTAATAAGACGTTACATCAGCTAATCAGAAACATAAAGTTAAGTAGTTTAACCGGGAAATCAGCAAATGCAAGTATTTTGCTGACTTATAATAAAATCGGCTAACAGCACTGAAAAGCTTGATTTTTTGGTATAATGCGGTTTGGCGTCAGCCGAAATACCCCAGTTTGAAGGGTTTTTGCCGGGGTGACGGCGACAAGATTATAAAATGGCAAGGATTTGAATTAATAATGCACTCGTTATATCGAACGCTGCGGACAGCGATACGCTCTTTAAGACGGCATATTATGAGGTCGGCGCTGACCTGCTTAGGAATCGTTATCGGCATCGCCTCTGTCATCGCCATAATAGAAATAGGTCAGGGGACAAACTATTCGATACAGCAAACAATCGCGGCGATTGGCGCAAACGTTATACAAATCGACCCCGCCCATATAATTGTGGCAGGCGTCAGCTCCGGAGCGGGAGGCAAGCCGTCGCTAAGCCCCGATGACTGCGACGCGATACTGCGGGAGTGCAGCGCGGTTCGCTGCGGCTCTCCGAGCGTCGATTGCCATATGCAGATTGTTTACAGCAATCGCAACTGGTCGCCGATGAGGATACTGGGGACATCGCCTGATTACTTTGTGGTGCGCAACTGGACGAACCTGACAGAAGGAGAGGTGTTCACGGAGCACGACGTGGTAAGCGGGGCGAGGGTATGTTTAGTCGGGCAGACGATTGTCAGGGAGCTTTTCAAAGGCGAGAGTCCTGTCGGCAAAGAGATTCGCGTCAGAAATGTGGCGTTGAAGGTGATCGGGGTCCTCAGCGCAAAAGGCGCGAATATGATGGGCAGTGACCAGGACGATTTTGTCGCCGCGCCGTGGACGACAGTCAAGTTCCAGTTGTCCGGCGCAAGACAATCGCAGGCAAGTACAACGGCTTCTGCGACCACAACAACTCAAGTCAAAGTATCCGGCCAGCTTTATCCGAACCAGCAGGTCCAGCTTTACCCGCAGAAATCCGCTGCCCAGACAATAAATACGCCGCAGATGACGCGGTTTAATGACCTTGACGATATATGGGTTTCGGCGATGTCACAGGAGGAAATTCCGCAGGCCATTCAGCAGATTACGGACTTACTGCGTGAACGTCACCATATTCAGCCGGGCGAACTTGACGATTTTAGAATCAGGGACCTGACGGAAATTTCACAGACACTTGCCTCGACGCAGAAGACAATGATACATTTATTGACTTGCGTGGCGTTGATATCTCTTATAGTCGGCGGTGTCGGTATTATGAATATAATGCTGGCTTCGGTAACGGAGCGAACGAGAGAAATTGGCGTCCGGATGGCGATAGGCGCACGAGCCAGAGACATTCTTCGCCAGTTCCTGACCGAAGCGGTAATTCTTTGTCTCCTCGGCGGTGCGGCGGGCATCTTGCTTGGCAGGGGAGCGTCAATCGCGGTTACGATGTTTCTGAAATGGAAGACAATTGTCTCTGTGCCTGCGATAGCGGCTGCTTTCGTGGTCGCCGCCAGCGTAGGAATCGTCTTCGGTTTTTATCCAGCGTGGAAGGCATCTCGTTTGGACCCGATTGAGGCCCTGCGTTACGAGTAGTAATGATTTCGGATTGCGGATTGTAGATTTAGGACTACAAACCATATAAAAATAGGCATCCCCCCACCTCTCTAAACTTCAATTCCTTGCTTTCCTCATAGAACCTGCCCTTTTTTCTCTTGACAGACACCGGCAAAAGGGTATCATCAAAATCGCCTTTGCTGGGGGCAAAAGGCAACTTGGAGAAAGGTATGAGAGAAGAAACACGTCTATTGGGAGTAATCCGCTTACATAAAAATCCGTGCGCACAAGGTGCGCTAAAACTTTTATAAATATTTTGAAGGAGAGAAAATGAAAAACTTAATGTTTTTGGCAGCCCGGAAATCTTGGATGTCCCCTTTTCTTGGCCCCATGAGGAAAATGTTGCCGAATCTCGTTTCGTTGCTCGTGCTGGGAACGCTCTTTACGGCGCCGTCCGCCGTCCACGCGGACCTTGCGATCCTCACTCCAGAGACTCTCATGCAGGCTCAGACCGCCGACGTTTTGGTGCTGGAGGCCTATGCCGGCCCGGATTTCTCGACCAGCCTGCAGTCCACCTACACGCTCGACACCGACACCGGCAGCTTCTCGTACAGTCAGGTCCCCGGGCAAACCTACTTAGGCCAGGCGTTCTCGCTGAGCGGGTTCGGCACCTACGATCCGGCAACTACCACCTTTAACTGGACGGATTCGGGTGAATTCGGCTCCGCTGCCTGGTCAGGTTCGGGCCAAATGCAGTGGACCGGCGATGATCCATACGCCTTCAGCAATATTAGCGTCACGATCGCCGGTGTTCCCTGCCTTATTGGCGGAACCCTCAACTGTACCCCTACTGGTCCGTCTACCGGTACAAGTACCGGCCAAATGAGCGTCTGTATTAGCCCCGGGGCCACAAGAACCTATGATGTAACTGATAAGTACACCCCAGGTAAATGGTCCGTAATCGCGTCATCGGGGGCAACTATCACGTGGAAAGCTGGCAGCACCACTGCAACTTTCACGCCAGAGCCGGCTACTCTTTTACTTTTTGGCTTAGGTGGACTGACGGTTTTGCGAAAGAAGAAAGCGCAGTTAAGACATCCTATATAATCTTGTAGAACCACTGCCAGATAGGGTTTGGGGCTTTAGAATCGACGAACTCGGCTCAAGGTGAATCATAGGGCATCTTTTTCTGAAACAGCCCCGGAATCTCGCCAAATCCCCCTTTTTATCGTGTCCGAAAACTCAACCCATGCCAGTTATTGTTCCTTTTTATGGACTCGGAAAGTTTGTTTTTGCTTCAAAAACAGGGATTCCCCTCTGCCTTTATTTCCCGTGTTCGCCCGATATTGCATACATAATGGAAAAACAGTAAATATCGACTATTTTCGACATTTTTTACTTGACAGACTGGCTGTAAAGAGTATAAGGAAATAAGCCTTTATGTCTGGGGGCAAAAGGCAATGAAGGAGAAGAGTATGAGAAAACAAATACCTCTATCAGGAGTAATCAGCTTATATAAACATTCGTGCGTACATAGTGCGCTAAAACTTTTATAAATTTTTTGAAGAGGAGAAAAAGATGAAGCACGTCGGACTTTTATTTCCCTTTGGGTTGTGTTTTGCCGCATTATTCAGCTTTACGGTAAATTGTTATGCCAGCGAGATCGTTTTGCAGCAGAATTGGGGCGGTAACCCGTATTATGGTTGTACAGATGCATGGTTAGATGCCGGTAACAAGCACCATAACAATGGTGGCGACGATAACCTGCACGTTGAGTGGTACAACGGTTTAAGCGATGATACTGTAATAAAGTTCGATTTGACTGGGCAAATTCCCGCTAATCAGCATATTACAAGTGCAACGCTATCGTTGTACTACAACACCGCAGTGGACTTTTCGACTAACGAGGCCGTCTCCATAACGGCATACCGATTGGCTCCTGGCAATAGCTGGTATGAGAACACAGGGGTGAATCTTAATGGTCAGGGTGTCAACTGGGACTATCATGACCAGTATCAAACTTCGCCATGGACCAACGAGAATGGCGGCTGGAATGATAAGGTCGATGATGGTGACGGGACAGTCAAAATCAAGAAGACCGGCGGCACGCCGCAGGATGCGATTGAACCTATGAATTGGGCCAACTGGAATGTTACCAATACGGTTTCCTTGTGGTATGGCGATACCGAGAACGATGGTTTTCTACTGGTAGCGACGAATCATGAAGGCGACACTGACCTGGCGTACGGCGAGTTCGATTCCAAAGAAAGCGAACGATATAACTGGTACTATCGGCCAATATTGACTATTGACTACGTTCCCGAACCAGCCACGCTTCTGCTTCTCGGCCTCGGTGCGACATTGCTGAGAAAACGCAGTTAAGGCGGTATATAGAATCTTGTAGAACCGCTGCCAGACAGGTTTTTGGGCTGTCGAAAAACTTTATATTCAGTGTTTAAGATTGCTTCGCTCGCAATGACACAAAAACGCACTCTTTGTCATTGCGAGGAGCGGAGCAACGAAGCAATCTCGACTTTTACAACGGCCTCACAGTTACGCCTTATTCACTAATGGCTTTTAATCTGCGCATCGTCTCTAAGCAGGTTCGCGTATTGTGATAGGGACATTTCCATTCGGAGACCTTGGGGTCGGTCAAATCAGGCGAGCCGTCGCGCGAGACCTTCATAAACCATTCGCCCCCCTCGCGGTCAACAATTTTGCGTTCGATGAAGTCCCAACTGTTCAAAGCGGCCTGAAGGAAATGCTCTTTGCCTGAAAGCTGATAGGCATTCAGAAACCCCACAACCGCCTCGGACTGGGGCCACCACTCCTTGTCTGAATTGATTATCTGTCCCCCCCTGCCCTCGTAAAGCAGTCCGCCATCCTTATCAAGGCCTTCCTTGAAAACGACCTGGGCCATTTCAAGGGCAACTTCCGCAACCTTTTTAGTTAGCACGGGCTTTTCGAGAATTTTCGCCGCCTCATAAAGCAGCCAGCTTCCTTCGATATCGTGGCCGAAGGTGTATGAATCGGATTTTGGCCGCCAAAGCTCGTCAAAGAAATGGTTGAAGTGAAATGTTTTGCGGTCGATGATTCGACGTGTAAAGTTATTTATAAGGCCGAGGATTTTCTCCGCGACTTTCGGCTTGTGCTCACAGCGATACAAATTCGTATAGCTCTCAATTATGTGGAGATGGTTATTCATCGATTTCTTTTCGTTCATATCCTTATCACTGAGGCGTGCGCCTTCGGCAATCGTCCAGTCGCGGTTACAGACCTCGAAATAGCCGGTATTAACTTTGTCGAAGCTGTGCCGTTCGATAAGCTCGAACATTTCATTTGCCCGCGCAAGTGCGTCGGCATCTTTTGTCGCGAGATAGTATTCGGCAAGGGCGTAAATATAAAACGCCTGGCCATAAATCTTTTTCGAGTCATCCGCGCATTGCCCGCGATAGTCAACCTGCCAGAACATCCCGCCGAACTGAGTATCCCAGAAGTACCTGTTCAAATAATCATACGCCCTTTTTGCCAACTCAAGATGTTTGGGGTCGGCATCGAAGCGATACATCGCCGCGAAGGTCCAGAGTATTCTGGCGTTGAGTATCAATCCTTTGTTTGCGTGTTTATCAATTTTCAAATCACGGCCGACCTGGCCCGCGAAGCCGCCGAACTCATTATCAACGGTGTGCTTTTGCCAGAACGGGATAATATCCTCGTATAATTCGTTTCTGACCCGCTTTTGAAAGGCCTCTATATCCTTTTTAATCATAGCTGTCCGCACCCTCATTCTTCTAAGTTTCGTTCCGAAGTTAGATATTATCTGCTGATACCGGATGAATCAATCGTATTAACGTCTAAACGCCCCGTGTTGTGCAGAAAACCTTGATTCGGAAGGGGCAATTTTGGTATTATAATTATGCGGATATCAGCCCTCTGCAGCCGTCCTATTTGAACAAGCCCCACCAAATAGCGTAAAGTTTCAGGTTAACTGTTAATTTAGGCAAGAACGAGGCAATATAAGTTAAGGGGCAAGCGTCTTATAACGATAGTATATTGAAAGAGTTAGGTGATTTTTTAGGAATATAACGTGAAGAAGATAATTTTGCTAATAGTTGTGATAGGAATAGTAGCCGGAATCGCCGGCGGATGGTGGTATTTCAACAAGAACAAAGCGAAAAATGTCACATTCCGCACTACCGAGGTAACACGCGGCGACATCCTGTCAACCATAAGCGCAACGGGAACAGTCGAGCCGGAAGAGCTTGTGGACGTCGGAGCCCAGGTTGCCGGACAGGTTCTCGCTTTCGGTAAAGACGAAGAAGGCAATGAGGTTGATTACGGCTCACCAGTTGCGGAAGGCACGTTGCTGGCGAAAATTGACGATACGACTTACGCCTCGGATGTTGCGCTTGCGAGTGCGCAACTGGACCAGGCCAAAGCAGGAGTGGAAAACGCCCAGGCCAATCTTTTACAATTGAAAGCAAAGCTTGACCAGGCCCAGCTGGATTGGGACCGTGCCCAGAAGTTGGGACCTTCTGAAGCGCTCGCCAAAAGCAGTTACGATTCTTATAAGGCGGCTTTCGAGGTTGCACAGGCCAATGTGGCGATCGGCAATGCGTCGATTTTACAGGCCAAGGCGTCTGTCAATCAGTCAGAGGCGACGCTTCAAAAAGCCAAACGAAATCTCGGATACTGCACGATAATATCGCCTGTGAAAGGCGTCATTATAGACCGCAGGGTCAACATCGGGCAAACGGTGGTGTCGAGCTTGAATACGCCGAGTTTGTTTTTAATTGCCAAGGACCTCAAAAGGATGCAGGTATGGGTCGCGGTCAATGAGGCCGATATCGGGAAAATTTATCAGGGGCAGCCGGTGACATTTACAGTTTCAACATACGAAGGGCAGACGTTTAAGGGTGTGGTAGGCACTATTCGACTCAACGCGACTATGACACAAAACGTTGTGACTTACACCGTCGAAGTTGTCACCGACAACTCAAGCGGCAAATTACTTCCTTACCTGACCGCTAATGTTAATTTCGAGGTCAGCCGGAGAGACAACGTGCTGGAGGTCGCAAACGCGGCACTTAGATGGAAACCAAGGGCTGAGCAGATTGCGCCGGAGTATCAATCGACACTAAATGACCCCGCCGAGCAGAGTAAAGGTTCAGGGAAAAAACAACGCGACCCGAATGCGCCAAAGATACAGGCCTCGAATTACAAGAAAGCCACGTTGTGGGTAAGCGAGAACGGCTTAGTTAAGCCAATCAAGGTGCTCGCGGGCACAAGCGATGATACAATGACCGAAGTGCAGGGCGTGGGTTCGACAAGCTCACCACAGGATGAGCTTAAAGAAGGTCTCCAGGTAATCACCGGAGAACAACAGATATCTGCGGGCAGTTCTGGAACGGTTAATCCTTTCACGCCGCAAATCGGACGCCCCAGACCGGCAGGACGTTAATAAATTTTGCAGATTCGCTGCGAATACTATGGAACTGATTGAACTGAAAAATATTTATAAGACCTATTATATGGGCGACATCGATGTCCCCGTTCTCAAGGGTATTACGCTTTCAATCAGCAAAGGAGAATTTGTCGCGCTGATGGGGGCATCGGGGTCGGGTAAAAGCACGCTGATGAACATCCTCGGATGCCTTGACCATCCGACGTCCGGTGAATACTGGCTTGAGGAGCGGGAGATATCGAGGGTATCCGCCGACGAACGGGCAAATCTGCGAAATCATAAAATAGGTTTTGTGTTTCAGAATTTCAATCTTCTAGCCCGCACAAGCGCGCTTGAAAACGTGATGATGCCTTTGTCATATACACATGAGCATGTGTCTGATAAAGAGGTAAAACACCGCGCCGAAGAGCTTCTGAAACGGGTTGGGCTTGGCGACCGGCTGCATTATGAGCCGTCGAAACTGTCGGGCGGTCAGCAGCAGCGAGTCGCAGTCGCCCGCGCACTGATTAACAGGCCCTCGGTGCTTTTCGCCGATGAGCCGACGGGCAACCTCGACTCGAAAACAAGTGAAGAGGTGCTTGCGATGTTTAAGCAGCTCAACGTGGAGGAAGGCATCACGGTCATTATTGTAACGCACGACCCGAATGTCGCCCGGCATACTCAGCGGCAGATTCATATTCACGACGGTTTAATCGCGAACGGCCAAACATCGCAGGGAGGTTCGCAATGAGGTTATTCCGCTTAATGCGAATATTGCGAACCGCGCTTCGGGCGATACGCAGAAATCCTATGCGGACGGCGCTGACGATGTTAGGCATAATCATCGGAGTCGGCGCGGTAATCGCGATGATGGAAATCGGCACCGGCTCATCGAACGCCATCGCTAAAACCATCGCGAGGATGGGCGCGAATACCCTGCTGGTTTTACCCGGCGCGGCCACAAGCGGAGGCATCGGCTTTGGGGCAGGCAGCAGCATGACGCTTACACCGCAGGATTGTGACGCGATTATCCGGGACTGCCCTGCCGTGAAAAGCGCCGCTCCCCTTGTTCGTGCCAGAGGCCAGATAGTTTATCAGGACCGCAACTGGGTACCGATGAGCATTTACGGAACAACAGAGAATTACCTCAATGTGCGGGACTGGACCGATATGGCACAGGGCGACGTCTTCACCGACAAAGACGTTCGTAATTCGACAAAGGTATGTATCATCGGCCAGACGATTGCGCGGGAGCTTTTCCAGGGCAGCTCGCCGATAGGAAAAGAAATGCGGGTCCTGAACATATCGTTCAAGGTCGTCGGAGTCCTCAGCAGCAAAGGCGCAAATATGATGGGTATGGACCAGGACGACATTGTCATCGCCCCCTGGACAACTATAAAATTCAGGGTCGGCGCTTCGTCTTCAACGTCGAGCGGCACATCGTCAAGCACAACCTCGACGGCAAGCTCTCCAAGCCAGTTATATCCTAATTCGCAAACGTCTTTATACCCTGTGCCTTCGGACACACAGACGGCGGACAACCCTAAGCCGGTGCGGTTTACCAACGTTGACCAGATTGTGGCCGCCGCGAATTCCGCCGCTGAGATTCCTCAGGCGATAGACCAGATGACAGCCCTTTTGCGCGAGCGTCACCGTATTCGTAATCCCAAAGACGATGACTTCAATATCCGCAATATGACGGAGATGACAAACGCGTTATCTTCGACGACAACGCTTATGACCAAGCTTTTGCTCGCTGTCGCCCTGATTTCATTGATTGTCGGCGGCGTTGGAATAATGAACATAATGCTGGTATCAGTCACCGAGCGGACGCGGGAAATCGGTTTACGAATGGCGGTAGGCGCCCGGGCGAAGGACATCCTGCGTCAGTTCCTGATAGAAGCCGTGGTCCTGTGTCTTGCAGGCGGAATTTTAGGTATTATCCTGGGCTGCGGCGGGTCGTATCTTATAACCCGTTTTCTGCGCTGGCCCACGGAAACATCCGTGCCGGCCATTGTGGCGTCGGTCATCGTCTCGGCAAGCGTTGGAATCGTTTTCGGCTATTATCCGGCATGGAAGGCATCTCGTCTGGACCCGATTGAGGCATTGAGATACGAATGAAAAACATACATTACAAAAGCATTGTTGTCCTTATATTTTGTCTTTACCTGCTGACACAGGCCGGATGCATGGTAGGCCCCGATTATAAACCGCAGGACCCGAACGCCCCCGCCGGCTGGGTCGGAACCAAAAACACCGCCTCACCCGACGCGATGCTGCTGAAGTGGTGGACGGAATTTAACGACCCCAATCTCACGTCCTTGGTCGAACGCGCGATGAAATCAAATCTCGACATCAGATTAGCCGAGGAGAAAATACGCCAGGTCCGGGCTATCAGCGGCGCAACAAGTGCCGGATTCTGGCCCACCGCCAATGTTACCAGCAGCGCAACTCGCAACAGAAACTCCGCCGGGATAAAAAGCAATCTGTTCCAGGTCGGCTTCGATGCCGTGTGGAATCTTGATATATTCGGAGGGATAAGACGGAGCATCGAGGCGGCCATGGCCGACGTGAATGCGTCAATCGAAGACCGGCGCGACGTTATGATAACTCTCATATCCGAAGTCGCGAACAACTATGTGCAGCTTCGCGGCTTCCAGCAGGAAATAATCATCGCCAGGAACAACCTCAAAGTACAGCAGCAAAGCGCCGGGGTGGTTCGCAAACGCTATGAGGGCGGTTTTGTCAGCGCGCTTGACGTTGCCAACGCCGACGCCCAGGTCGCCACGACAATGGCTCAAATTCCTTTGCTGGAGACCTCCGCGCAACAAACGATTTACAATATCAGTGTGCTGCTCGGTCAGGAGCCTGCTTCTCTTCTCGAAGAGCTTTCCCCCCCCTCCTCGATACCGCTGACGCAGCCCGAAATCCCCGTGGGTCTGCCCTCTGATTTACTTCGCAGGCGTCCGGACATAAGACGAGCCGAGGCACAGATACATTCCGCAACGGCGCAAATAGGCGTCGCGACGGCGGATTTATTCCCGAAATTTAGTCTCACCGGCTCAATGACTTTCAACGCCACCAATCAGCAGTCACTTAAGTGGGACACTCGTACATGGTCATTTGGGCCATCGGCAAGCTGGCAGATATTCAACGCCGGCCAAATCGGCTACAACATCGAAGCCCAAAAATCTCTACGCGAACAGGCCGTCATTACTTACAGAAAAACCGTCCTTACCGCGATCCAGGATGTTGAAAATGCGCTCATAGCGTACACCAGAGAACAGGAACATCACAAGGCGCTTATCGATTCCGTTACCGCAAACCGAAAAGCAGTCGAAATCTCTACTCAACTCTATGTCGAGGGGCAAACCGAGTTCATCAGCGTGCTGGATGCCCAAAGGTCTTTGTACAGCTCCGAGGATTCTCTGGTTCAGAGCAGCCGCACGCTGTCAACGGATTTAATCGCCCTTTACAAGGCCCTGGGCGGAGGATGGGATATCGCCGAGTGGGAGGATATCGCCTCGCCGGACAGCAATTAGTCCCATAAAACGAGCGGCAGTGTTTCATTTTGGCAACTACAAAGAATACGTAATCCCTCTTCGCGAAACTGACGAAATAGTTATAGGGTATTTGCAAAACAACCGTTATTTGAGCATAATTTATATGGAGCAGTTCACACTTTTCGATAGATTGAAAGAGGAGCGATAAAATGGATATTAGAGATTTGTCGGAAAACATACTTCTTGTTGAGGCCTCCCCGGAACCGGCCTTGAACGAAGAGCTCGGCAAAACTATCGACGCTGTGCGCGAAAGAAACGACGGCTGCGACCTTGTAGTTGACTTTTCGCACGTTGATATCGTTACATCATCGAGCTTGTCGAAACTGCTCAAGCTGCGCAAGCTCCTGATGGATGATAACCACTCGCTGTTCCTTTGCAACGTGGCAAGAGCCACAAAAGGAATCTTTTCGGTAACGGCGCTGGACAGCGTATTTACAATAGTGCCCGACCAGACCGCTGCCGTTAACGAAATTAACAAACAACAGCCAACTATGAAATAATCGGCTGATTAAAGCACCAAAGCCCCGTCCAGGGAAACCTGACCGGGGCTTTTTTATTTTCCCAAAGAACAATTCACATTACTATCGACTAACGACTAAATACAAATTGTCCGCAACGCGGCCAACAACCATTTTTACGCTAAAAATGAAGATGTTCAAATGTGTTCAAAGATGCTCAAGGTTTTTGTGAGATGACCAAGTTTACCTGTTAGAAGTGTCGTTCTTTCTAACAGGGTTGAAACCCCCGGCGGAGAAATTATTTTGGCGTTCTAAGATTTCTGTAATGCCGCAATATTACGGTTATGTGCTGAAATTGACATGATTATAAAGAAACGTATATACATCTTCATCAAAAAGAGTGGGGGTAGGAGTTATCATACGATTGATTAAAGTCTCAGTGCTTAAACGATAATTACTAAAATGATATGCATTTGCTTTACCCGTCGCATCAAGGTGATACGCAGTACCCATTACTTTTTTCTTGTCTGGCACGCGTGGGTTTCGGTCCATGCTCCACTCACTACCAAGCCGCTCAACATTCTTTTTATAAAAGCCAAAGCCCAGAAAGTAAATGCGTTCAGCGTTTTTTAATATCTCTTTAGCTCTTTCAAATGCTGGGGTAACTCCGTTGCTATCAGACATAATCTTAATGCTATCAGCGGATTTGATCAAAATATCAGAAGTCAATGATTCGGCTCCAATACCAAATGGAATAACATTCGACGACAATCCAACCTCTTCCTTTTGCCATGGAAGGCGACCTAAACTGCCATACAAATGAATTATTGGTATTGTCTGGACCATTGAAGCTATTTCTGATTCATTCTTATCTGGATTGCAACTTTTAACCGCCAGAAAAAGAAATTGTTCAAAAGATCGATCATAGTTAAATGTGATAACTTTTAACTGATTTTTGCCAAAAGGCGTTCCCGGATCATGTAATTTACCAAATAGATAATCATACCAAGTATCGGTTGCTCCTTTATGTGTTCCAAGTCTTATTCCGCGTGGGAGATGCACGAAATTTGTAACCGATTCAAGAGGAAGAAGAGAAATAGCAATTGATGTGCGCCCTATTTTTAAATATTCTGGTCTGGTTTCGAGGAATATGTCAATAGAACCTAGCGGAGAATCCCTCAAGTCAGTAGAAAATTTATTAATTAAGTCAGACTCAAAACTACATTCTATTAATTTTTGACGTAGTCTACCATTAGGAAATGATACTTCATTAGTAATCATGTCTATGAGTTTCTGGCCTAACGGAAAATTATAAGGTTTACTTGCGCCTGCGCCCAAAACCAAAACTGTTTTCTTTTCAATCATACCCCGAATTATATCATTAGAAACATGAGATGCACTTGCTTTTTGCAGACAAATTGCGTATTTGAGGTCTTGAAATCCGTGCGGAATTTTATTATCCTTGTCCTTGCGATTAAGAAAGGATTTTCCTATGGATCCAATATCTATTTTGAAAGGGCTCAAAGACAAAGTTCTTGATGCCCAAAACTTTGATATCCTTAAGCATGTGTATGACCTCCAGAATGAGAACCTCGAACAATTGAAACATAACAATGATGCTTTAAAGGAAAGCAATGGTCTCCTTCGAGAACAAGTTAATAGTTTGCGCAAGGAAAACGAGTCTCTTAAACAGCAAGTAGGTGAACTTAGTCAAAAAGTAGCCCAAAATGATGATAATGCGTCTACCTCTTTTTCAGAGGCGGCGGATGCTATATTAGGATTTTATCACCTAGAAGATTCAACAGATGTATTGAAAGATTCCATAATTTCTGCTCTGAGTGATCATTTCGGAACAATTCAAATTGAATCCGCAATTGACGAATTAACTGATGCTAATATGATTAGTTTAATATCAATGAATCAAGAAGGCAATATGAGATATTCACTCACGGCTCAAGGCAAAAAATTTCTTGCGGACTATCCTTGATAAATGATTATCCTTAGAATAACTGGAGAAAACTAGGGACAGCCGGATATTTTGTTATCCACTGCCGTTAAATCGCAATTCCGCGCTGACAATAAACCGCCCCCAATTCAATCGTTTTTGATTAATATTCGGCGAAGCCGAATCCGCTACGAGTATCCAGTATCGAGTATCTTCTGCTATGAACAACAAACCACCTGTACTTGATTAAAATGTTCGTAGTCCTTTTGATTAGTCAAAAGGACTATGGCCTTATCTGACGGCGAAATATAAACTGAACACCCGCTGAGAACTAATGTCCGATGTCCGCCTCAGGCGGATAAATTTTGAATGCATATTTTAGCGATTTTTTGCAGATGAGTTAAACCGGGGCGAAGAATCGGCGAACGAGCAAACTGAATCTTGAACTGCTCTTCGGTAAGATTTAGCAAATCATTCAAATTCAATTGGGCCCGGTCGGGATGATGGACAAATTCCTTGTTGGCGCAGGTCGGCGCTTTTTGCTGGGAAGGACAGGCCAGCAGACATTCGGCACAGCCAAAGAGGTGATTGCCAATCTTCGGCGCCAGCTCCGCGGGCACATCGGTATTGGCCTCGATAGTCAGATAGCTGATACATTTAGTGGCGTCGAATGAGCCATCCTGTTTCAACGCCCCCGTCGGGCAGGCAGCGACACATTTGCCGCAGCCCGGGCACGAATCCTTCAACGGCTTATCCGGGTCAAGCTCGATATTGGTAACGATTTCACCAAGGAAAATCTGCGGGCCGATGCGAGGATTGACCAGCATACGATTTTTGCCGATTACGCCCAATCCCGCTCTTACGGCCAGCGCACGTTCGAGCAAAGGCGTGGAATCAACACAAATCTTGAACTGCATAGACGGGCAGGTCGTTGAGACGATAAAATCAGCGAGCTGGCGCAGCAATTTTTTTATAAACGGGTGATAGTCATCGTATTGGGCAAACTGGGCAACCCGCCCCATCGGGGCTGTCTTTGCTTCCGTTTTCTCCGCCCCTGGCGAGACCTCGCCCGTCCCTAATGGACGAGGCGGGTGTTGTGCCGGCTTATAGTTCAGGGCGACGACGATAACGGATTTGGCGCCGGGCAGGAGTTTGGCGGGGTCGGTGCGTTTTTCGAGATTTGAGTGCAGCCAGGTCATCCGGCCTGCATAGCCGGCATCGAGCCAGCCAAGAAGACGACTGACCTGCTCCCTGTCAACGGGAGAGGCATCAGTAACGCCCACGAGGTCAAAACCAAACGCAAGGGCCTTTTCCTTAATATGTTCCGTTATCGTCATTTTTTACGCATAAAAAAACGGGTGTAATCCATAATTATACCAGTACATTGAACAACAGAAAAGCCAATTAGAGAAAATACGCTCTAATAGACGATATAAGCAGATATATTGGTAATTTAGGGTAACTGGAGGCAAAAATGGAGCAAGGATTGACTGGCTTGATAGGCGGGTCGGGGCTGGGTGATGTGCTGGCCAGCAAAATTGAAGACGCGAAGTTTCACGACGTGAAGACGCCCTTCGGAAAACCCAGCGACAGGATTATGATTGGCAAGATAGGCAAGAAACAGGTGGCGTTTATCAACCGCCACGGCCCAGGCCATAAATTATCCCCCAGTGAGGTGCCCTACGCCGCGAATATCTTCGCATTAAAAAAACTTGGCGCCCATGCAATCATAGCGACGTGCGCGGTGGGTTCGCTTCGTGAAAAAATCCGGCCCGGCGAGCTTGTCATTGTTGACCAGTTCATCGACCGCACATTCCGCCGCCAAAATACTTTCTTCGACGATTACGGGGCAGTACATACTGAGATGGCACAGCCCACGTGTAATCGACTGGGAAACATTATCGCGGAAGCGGCGAAAAAGCTGGACGTCAAAACGCATCGCAAAGGAACATACGTCGGGATAGAGGGGCCGATGTTTTCGACGCGGGCGGAATCGCTTATGCACAGAATTTGGGGGGGAGACCTGATTGGGATGACGGCGATGCCGGAAGCGAAATTAGCGAGGGAGGCGCAAATGTGTTATTCGCTGGTCGCTCTGGTGAGCGATTACGACTGCTGGAAGCCGCAGAAGAAAAAAAGAGACAAGCAGGAGCTTTTGCGTGAGATAACAGGCAACCTGCAAAGGGCAAGCGGCAACTGCTTCGAATTGATTAAGGCAATTCTGGCAGACAGACACGAGATGGTCTGCGAAGATTGCGACTGCAGACGAAGTTTAGATATGGCGGTCTGGACAAACCCAAAAGCGATAACGGCGTCGCAAAAGAAAAAGGTCGCGATATTGTTCAAATAATTATGAGGTAACGGGTCCTGAGGTTCAGATTCGATATAATTTGCCCAGGGCCAAAGCGACCGGTTACGAACTCAGCCATTTCTGGATTCGGTCGATACCTTCGGTGATATTCTGCATCGAGGTTGCGAAGCTCAGGCGGATATTTTTATCGCAGCCGAAGGGTAAGCCCGGGACGACGGCAACATTGGCCTGTTCGAGAAGGGCTTTGGCAAAATCCATACTGCCCTTCAGTTCGATACCACCTTTCGTTTTACCGAAATAAGCGGAGACATCGGGGAAGCAGTAGAATGCGCCCGTGGGCTGGATGCATTTGACGCCTTTGATTGCGTTGAGACGGTCAACCATATACTGGGCGCGTTTTTCAAATTCGACGCGCATTTTTTCGACCTCGTTATTGGGGTCTTTGAGGGCGGTGATAGCGGCGTCCTGGGCAAAGGTTACGGGGTTCGATGTGGAGTGGTCCTGGAGTCGTCCCATTGCTTTGATGACGTCAAGGGGACCAGCGGTGTAGCCGAGACGCCAGCCGGTCATTGAATAGGTTTTGCTGAAGCCGTTGACGGTGAGGGTGCGGTCGTAGGCGTCTTTGCTGAGGGCAGCGAAACTGATGAATTTGGTGCCGGCGTAAACGAGGCGTTCGTAGATTTCATCGGAGAGGACTGCGACATCGGTGCCTTCGAGGACTTTGGCGAGCGTGGCAAGTTCGTCGGGGGTATAGGTGAAGCCGCCCGGGTTATTGGGGGAGTTGAGGACGAACATTTTGGTTTTGGGGCCGATGGCTTTTTTAAGTTGTTCGGGTGTAATCTTGTAGCTATTGTGCCGGCTGGTTTTGACGACTTTGACTTTTGCGCCGGCCAGCTTGACAGCTTCGGGATACGTGAGCCAGAACGGGGTAGGGAGAATGACGGCGTCGCCGGGATCGAGGACGGCCTGCATCGCGCCATATACCGAGTGCTTTGCGCCGATGTTGATAACAACCTGTTCCGGTTTATATTCGAGTTTATTTTCCCTGAGCAATTTTTCAGCGATTGCCTTTTTCAGCTCGATGGTCCCAGAGGCAGGGGTATATTTTGTTTTGCCCGCGTTTAGGGCAGCGATGGCGGCATCCTTGATGTATTGCGGGGTGTCGAAATCTGGTTCGCCTGCACCGAAGCCGATTACGTTAATACCCTGAGCTTTGAGTTCTTTCGCCCTTGCGGTAACAGCCAACGTGGCTGACGGGGGCACGGCCTGTGCTCTTTTGCTAACTTTCATAATCATATCAGTCATCCTTATAATAAGTTCGTAAAGAGTGATATTTAAACTGACCGTGGGTGTATAGTCAAGAAGATTGGCGTGCGAAACTATAGTGCGGAGCACACCCTACTGTAATTGAGATTTGACGGCGTCGAGAATGAGTTTTTTGGCGTTGTCGAGGGGGCCGGGGAGATAGGTTCCCGCGGCGGAGGTGTGGCCGCCGCCATCGAATTTGCGGGCGATTTTGCAGACATCCACAGCTCCCCTGCTGCGTAGCGAGCAGCGTATTCTGCCATCTTTTAGTTCGACGAATAGCGCGGCGACCTCGACCGAGGCGATGCGCCTGCACTGGTCGATGAGATTTTCAGTGTCTTCGTATTTTGCGCCGGTGGTTTTGAAATCCTGCTGTGTGAGGAACTGCGAGGCGTATTGGCCATCGAAATGCAATTCGAGGGTGTTTTGCATCACGGTCATAAGTTTGAAACGCTGGGGCAAAAAGGTCTGGTATATGAGGCGATAAATATCGTCGGGGTTTGCGCCGGCATCGATTAATTCCGCACAATCGCGGAGGCATCGGCTTGTGGTGTTGCCGAAGTGGAACCAGCCGGTGTCGGTGGCGATGCCGGCGAAGAGTGCCTGGGCGATTTTGGGGGAGATGGGCCAGCGGGCGAATCGAAACAGGTCGAGGACAACGGAGCAGGCGGCTGAAGCGGCGGAGTCAACGAGTTCGACATCGCCGAGACCGTCTGAGGTCGCGTGGTGGTCGATAACGAGGATAGGAGCATTTGTCTGCGTGAGGTATTCCTCAAAAACGGGCAACTGGCTGTTGCTGTTGGTATCGACGATAACGATGAGGTCGAATTTGTTTTGTTGAAGCTGGTCTTTTGAAATGTCTTTGCCGAGGACAGGGACGGGTTTTTCGAGCAGGAAGCCATACCAGTCGGGCAACGGGGAGAGGAAGAGAATCTGCGGATTTTTGCCCATAACGGAAAACACTTCGGATATCGCGACACAGCAGCCAACGGCGTCGCCATCAACCTTGGTGTGGGTAGTAATCAGCACATTAGTTGATTTATTTATGAGTTCAACAGCTTTTTGAAAGTTCTGATTATTCATACGAGTTACCATTATATCCCTATTCACCAAGTATTTGAAATAGTATATCGAGGTGTTTTGCGGCAAGAGAAACGGGCATTAGTGGTTTGGTTTTGCCCGTGAGACAATCAAGGAAGTGATTTATAAGGGCGGGATTGTCGCCGGGATGCTTTGACATATCGACCTTATAGACGGAGCGTTTTTCGACGCGATTTTTGTTCACCCAGAACCGTTCAATCTGCGGCGAATTCCAGGTTGGCATGGAAAAACGCAGGGAACCTTTTGTGCCGAAGATACGGGTTTCGTTGGGGACTTCGCAGTGGACACCTGCGCCGCGTTCGTAGTAGTAGGTGAGGCCGGTGTCGAATTCCATAAAGGCGGCACCATGCTCCTCGACGTCGGATTTAATTTTGGTGTTTGGAAAGATTTTGACGTTGTTTCTGGTAAAACTATTGATTCTGGCAAGTTCGGGGCGGTCGCCGAGGAGGCCGAGGTGGAAAGAGAGGTCATATGCGCCCCAGTCAAGGAAGGGGCCGCCTCCGGCGAGGGATTTTTTCAGGGACCAGACGCCGCGCGGGTTGTACTCGATAAAAGTCCCCCGCATCAGGTGATTGTGGTGGATGTGATAGACCTCGCCTATGTCGCCGTTGTCCAGCATTTTTTTAACGAAATGGAATTTGGGCTGGAGGCGGGTGTGCCTGGCGGAACATTCGAGGATGACGAGGTTTTTGTGTTTTTCGGTTTCTTTCACGAGGCGATTCATTTGTGAACGATTTATCACAAGGGGCTTTTCGATAAGGACGTTTTTGCCCGCCCGCATCGCTGAAACGGCGGCGTCAAAATGCACAAACGGCGGAGCGGCGACAATAACGGCATCGATACTGTTGTCTCGCAGGATGTCGCGATAATCGGTTGTGCCGTATGGGACATTATATTTTTTCAGTTTTTCAGCGAGAATTTTTTTATCAACGTCCGCGAGCCAGAGGACGTTTGCCATTTTTGCATTGAGTATTGCGTCGAGGTGGAGGCCGGCAATCATACCGGCCCCGATAATGCCGATATTCGGTTTGTATTTCATTTTATAATCCTTATGAATTAGAGGAGATTAGTGAGACGATTGCCTCCTGGAGTTTTTTGCGGCGGAATTTTCTGGGGATAACGCGCAAACCGTCGGATTCGATGGTTTCGCCTCCCTTGAGAGAGGAGCCGAAGGTTTGATTGCACCATTCGGCAAGGGTGGGAACACGGCCCGTAAATTTTTCGGACCAGTCGAGGCCTACGGTTGAAGAGGCGGTTGTCATAAGGACGCCGCCGCCCATAATCCAGCCGGAGGGACAAGGGTGAATGTGCGTGGGGAGGCGGTCGAATTCGTCTTCTATTTCGCCGACAAGCTCCTCGATGATGTCTTCGAGCGTAATCATACCCATCACGGCGTTGTCGGCGGAGACGACGATAACGATGTGGGTCTTTTCCTGTATCATCATTTCGAGCAACTTCGGCAGAGGCATATCCTCTTTGACCCTGGTCATGGGACGGGAGATGCCTTTGATGGTGGGGTCAGAGGGATTTATGCGGAGCGCGGAGACGATATCCTTGAAGTTGAGGTATCGCTCGATTGTCTGTGGGTCATTTTCGACCATACAAATAGGGAAACGCGTGTGCATATCGAGGTGGGCCTGAACGAGGGCATGGGAGAGGGTGCTGCCAACATAAATAGCGGAGATATCCTTAACAGGAATCATAATGTCACGGGCGGAGTGGCTGGAGAGGTGCGCGGCGGCAAGAACGATTTTTTCCTCGCGTTCACCCATAAGCTTGGACGTGCGGGCAAGCGAGACGGCTGCGCGAAGCTCGTGGAGCCATGGGATTTGGGCGTCACGTGTTCCGGGCTGCATTTTCGAAATGGCGACAACCATTTTTTTGACGACAAATTCGATAACGGAGACAAGAGGGTCGATGATTTTCGCCAGGATTTTCATATAAGGCGAGAGCCGCAGAACAATCCACTCCTTGTTGTTAAGAGCGAACATCTTGGGAACAAGCTCAACAAAGACAATGGTAACAAGCGTCAGCGGGATAATGACAAAAGTAACGGCGACAACCTTTGCCAGCGTCATCGAGATATGCCAGTGCTGGGCAAGATAAGGAGCAAAGGCGTCCTGCGCACCAACACCACCGGCAGCGGCGGCAATAGTAGTAAACAGTGTAACGCCGAGCTGAATGACGGCCAAACTGGCCTCCATACGGTCTTTCATAAAAGCAGCGGCATCGGCGCCTTTTTTGCGTTCGTTGACGAAAATGGCAATCCTTGCGCGCGAGATGGTGGCGAGGCCCATTTCATACGCAGTAAATACCGCGTTGAAAATCAACATTAAAATTATTACGCCAAGCTCGTAACTGAACATATCAATTCACCCAAAGCCACAGGAAGCTATCTATATTGACAGACCAAGAGTACTGCGAGCAATCTTCCGAAAAAAACGACATCGACGAACGGCATCAATGGCAGATTCCTTATCAGCCGACTCACCAGGATAACGAAAAGTTACGGCAAAATCAGAAAGGTACGCCAAATCCTCGCGGAAGATTTCCCAATCTGGCTGAACAGCAAATACCTGACCAAGAAGCGCAACAAGATCGTGAACTTTCCCAAACTCCATACCGGCCTGGGCCAATCGGACCTTGAGATATTTTTCCGCACACTGCTGGGCATGAAAGCAAATCGCGTCGTAGTTTGGATTCTTCCTTGCGCGAGATTCTCTCTGCATTGTGGCAAAATCGCCTTCCGCTTTTTCAATCCATTCAGCGGCTGTCGGCTTCATAGAGGACTTTGCCTCCCTTGAGGATATCTTTAATGAACTGGTCGTCCAATTCCAATCGCCGGCGTATTTTTTCAGGTGTTCGCACAAGCAGGTCAACAGGAAATGAAGGCCGAAGTTTGAGGCGGATTTGCACCGATTTATCGACGCTTTTGCCCTCGAATGATGCAACTACAAGTAAGTCAACGTCAGAGTCCTTTTGGGCAGTACCATTGGCATAGGAACCAAACAAAATCACTTTTTCGGCTCCAAACTCCTCGCCGATTCGTCTGCCAAACCTTTCTATCTCGTTCATTGCTACCATATTTTTTATTATAGCCACAGAGAGCACAGAGAACACAGAGAAATCTAATTTTTTTAAGACACAGATATTTAGTGAGCAGCTAAAAAGTTATCTTTTTTTCTCTGCGGACAGAATCTGTTTTGCTGAATCGCAATCCCTGGCGATTTGTGCGGCGAGAACTTCGGGAGATTCAAACCGCCTCTGGGGCCTGATGCGGTCAACGAAATCCATAGCGAGCCATTTGCCTGACGTATCGCCGAGATTAGTATCGAGGACGTGCGCTTCGATAAGCTGGGAATGCTGGTCGCCAAAGGTAATGGCCTGGCCGATGCTAAAGACGGAAGGCAAACGATTATCAGAACGGCATACATCCTCTTCGGAGTCACCGATTAAGCTGAAACCGGCGTAAACGCCTTCCTGGGGGATAATCTGTGAAGGTATTTGCATATTGAGGGTTGGGAAGCCAAGCTGTCTGCCTTTGCCCCTGCCGGGGGTTATTTTGCCTATGAGACGATAGTGCCTGCCGAAAAGAAAGGCGGCGTCGGCGACGTGTCCCGACTGGAGCATATAACGAATGGTAGTGCTTGAGACGCGAAGAGATTGCCCTGTGTGAAGTTTTACGAGTTTTGAGGGGACGACGACGACGCTAAAACCGTCGGGTTCGGCCATTTGCTTGAGGGTATCGATATTGCCGGCACGGTTTGCGCCGAAATTGAAGTCGTCGCCCTCAACGAGGACTTTCGGGCGGACATCTTTTAATAGAAATTTGTCCACGAAATCGGTCGGCAAGAGACGAAGCAAGCTGGTGGTATCTCTGAGAATGATGAGGTAATCGACGCCGCAATTTTCCAAGAGGTGAATTTTGAGTGGAAGCGGCGTGAGGACGCCCGGGGCTTTTTCGGGGTGCAGGATTGCGACGGGGTGTGGCTCAAAAGTCATCACTGCCAGCGAAGTGTGTTCGAGAGTGGCGATATCACGGGCGACTTTTATATTCTGCTGGTGCCCGGTATGGACACCGTCGAAGTTACCGATGGTCAGGACACAACCATCGGGCAACTGACCAAGCTCAGATACGGTTTTCAGGACTTTCATAATTACGGGCTATCATATCTTGTTCGGGAAAAAAGTGAACAGTAAAATTGCTATTGGCTAAAAATGTGGTTTGTGAAGACAGGTAATTTGCGAGAATTTATTTAGCATCGGGCAGCCGGAGCATATTTTCATTTTTTTGACGGCCGGAGTAAGTCCTTGCGAGGTCTTTGGCTATATCATTCATCCTGTCGATTCTGCCCGTTTTTTCGTAGCAGAGCGACAACATCTCGAGTGAGGCGTGATAATAGGAGAATGGGTCGCAGGCAAGGGCTTTGGGCGATTCGGGGCCGAGGATTCTAATAAGCTCAAAATGCGGAATGGCCCCGTTATAATTCTTGTCGATGGTATAAATCATCGCGACCATGAAGTGCGCGACTTTGTTGGCAGGGTTAATGTTAATGGCATTAAGGTAAGTGTTGACAGCATTGGCTGTGTCTCCCCTGCTTTTATAAGCGTTACCAAGGAGATTCCAGGCACGGATATTGTCGCCGTCGAGAAGAATGGCCTTGTGGCATTCTCTTTCGGCGTTATTAAACATACTATACGAGGAATAGGCCTCGGCGCGTGAAATGAGGCGGTCAACGATAACCGGCTTAAGGGCAAAGAGGGCCAGCACAACGAACACGATACTCAAAGACCATCTGGTCCTGGGCTTTGCGAGCCAGGGGTCAGCGAGCATACTTTCAAGTTTTTCGTCTTCGGACATCATAGGCAAATCAACTCAGGCGATAACCAGATAATAGATACCAAACATAATAAGCATATTACCCGCAATTAAATTAATGTGGTCCTCGACCCGCTGGATTTTGAAAGCGAGGAACATAATGATATCGGTTTTGACTAAATTAGCGGACAGCGCGACAGCAAGGACGGGCAAACTCTGGCCAAGGGCGAAACTGACAAATATTGCTACGGAATACTGCGCGAGATTATGTGTAACAACCAAGCCGGCGAGCATAAGGAGCAGGCCGGCGCTTGTCGGACAGGTCGGCATCTCAATAAGAGCGAATAATGTCCCAAAGAAAAACGCGCGGAAAAATGTAACGTGCTTGAAGCTTTCGCGGAACCGGAGAACAGCCGGAAGATGTTTTATTTTGAGAAGACCCGCGATGAACAATCCAAAGACAAAAAGCAGGATGCCGAGCAGATAAAATATGTATTTGTTACACTGAACAATCGTGAAGGCGACACGGCCTACCGTTCCGAGGAACATTCCTAAAACGGTGTAGGCGGCGACGAGGCCAAAAACGAAAAGGAAGGTAACAAACAGGGCTTTTTTCTTCGATTCGGTCGCGCCGGCGATGAAACCGAGCGCCACGGGAACACGCACAATTGTGCTTGAGCTGAGCGAGGTGAGGACCCCGGTCATAAAGATTACAAAAACCATCAATAGCGGCATATCAGCAATCAATTTTTGAACATCAGAGACCATTCAAACCCTTTTTTTTACGCTAATAAAAACACAAGTGCGACAATTATTTTTCGGACTAATAAGGGCCTCACTTAAGCAAAGACGGCATAAACTGAGGGCTGCCAAAGTGTAGAAGTCATTGCCAATAACAACATATCATCGCAGCATTTATGGGACGTCACGACATCGAACGGAGCTTCCTCTTGCGCAAAAACTGCCGAGGACAAACCGCCGGAGGAGGTTACGGGGGCTGGACAATACCCCCCTTGCCGATTAACATAGGAGTATGCAGGTATATCCATTAAAATTCGGGCCTATATACAAAGAGCGAATATGGGGCGGAAACAAGCTGCGCGAGGTGTTCGGCAGAGAAATGCCCAAGGGCAAACGCATCGGCGAAAGCTGGGAGCTGGCGGACCTGCCCGCAGATAAGTCGAAAATCGTCAACGGCGAACTGGCGGGCGAAACGATTGAATCGGTGATTCGTAAATACACAAAGGAAATAACCGGGGCGGAGCAATTCAAGCTGCCCTTCCCGCTGCTGATAAAATTACTGGACTGCGGAGACGTGCTTAGCGTTCAGGTGCACCCGGATGACGCGACCTGTAAGCGAATGGGTAAGGGCGATTTCAAGACGGAGTGCTGGTATATTATTCAAGCACAGCCGGGGGCGGTGATTTACAAGGGGCTGAAAGAAGGCACAACAAAAGAGAAGTTTGCGAAAGCGATAAAAGACGGGACGGTTGAACGGCTGCTGGTCAAGGTACCTGTGAAAGTCGGCGAATGTCATTTTCTGCCCGCGGGGACGCCTCACGCGATTGGGGCGGGATTGCTGATAGCGGAAATTCAGACGCCATCGGATACGACATACCGGGTGTTTGACTGGAACAGGGTTGACGACAAGGGTAAGCCGAGGCCGCTTCATATTGAGGAGGCACTGGAGAGCATACATTTTGACCCCTCCGGAGATAACCTTTCGGTGGCATCGGTCGGGCGACTTGTTGACAGCGATTGTTTCAAGGTTGACAAGGGACACCAGGCGAGGAGCTGCGAGATGCTACTGACAGCCGGGAAAATGAAAACAATTATGATTATGAGCGGATTCGGGACGATTGCGGGTAAAGGGAACACGGTTGAATTCAGGGCCGGCGATACAATACTGATTCCGGCGGCATACGGCGGAGTGATGCGTTTTTCGGCGGAAACGGAATACCTGACAGCAACGATATAAAACAAGGATGAGGTGAAACAATGCAGGTTGTAATGCTTGATTTGAAGGCGCAGTTCGCGAAATACAAAAGCGAGCTGATGCAGGCGGTTGAGGAGGTATGCAGCAGCCAGATATTGTGCCTTGGGCCGGCGGTGGAGCGATTCGAGAAGGAAGCCGCGGCGTACTGCGGATGCAAATATGCGACGGGGGTTTCGAGCGGAACAGACGCACTGCTGCTGAGTTTGATGGCAGCGGGGATAGGGCCGGGCGACGAGGTAATCACGACGCCGTTTACTTTTTTCGCGACTGCCGGGACAGTATCACGAGTCGGGGCGAAACCCGTTTTTGCCGACATCGATGCCGGGACGTTCAATATTGACCCGGCGAAGATTGAGGCAAAAATAACCAAAAAGACACGGGCGATTATACCGGTGCATATTTTCGGCCAGATAGCGCAAATGGGGCCGATGATGGAAATCACACGCCGACACAAATTGCTCGTTATTGAGGACGCGGCACAGGCAATGGGAGCAACCCAGGACGGTCGTCAGGCGGGCAGCATCGGCGATATCGGGTGCTATTCGATTTACCCGACGAAGAACATCGGGGCGTTCGGCGACGCGGGTATGGTTGTAACAAACAATGATGCGCTTGCGGAAAAGATTCGGCTGATGCGGGTGCACGGCGAAAACCCGAGATATTACTATCGAATGATAGGCGGCAACTTCAGGATGGATAATCTCCAGGGCGCGGTACTTAGCGTGAAGCTGAAATATCTTGATGAATGGAACAAAAAGCGAAGAGGCAACGCGGCAATTTATAATAGTATGTTTGCCGGGACGATTGTTAAGCCGCAGAAGATTGAGCAAAATAACGTGAGTATTTATCATCAATACACAATAACCGTGCCGAAGAGAGATATGCTGCATGCGTATCTGTCAAAACAGGGTATTGGCAGCGGGATATTTTATCCGCAGCCATTGCATCTGCAGGATTGCTTCAAAGGGCTTGGGTATAAAAAAGGCGACTTCCCGGCTGCTGAAGAGATTACGGAAAGCGTTTTATCGCTGCCGATATACCAGGAGCTGACATCCGAGCAGATAGAGCACGTTGGCAAAACGGTGCTTGAGTTTTATAAATAGGATTATGGAGAATCGCGTTTGCTGAAGCCAAGCGACAATCCGGCGATGATTTGGCCCGAGGGGAAAACGCTTCGCGAATTCACGGGGCAGTGGTGGGTTGCACATACCAAGAGCCGGAATGAAAAGGCGCTTGCGAGTGATTTGGCGGGCAAAGGCATAAGTTATTTTCTGCCGATGAGCTGGAAGGTGAAAAAGATGCGGGGCAGGACAATAAGATCGCTGCTACCGATATTCGGCGGGTATTTGTTTTTTTGCGGAGACGAAAGGCAACGGGTTGAGACGTTAAAAACGAAAAGGGTAGCGAATCTGATAGACGTCAGAGACCAGCAGCGATTAGTCGAAGAGTTGTCGCAGATAGAGCGTGCAATAGCAGGCGGTGCGAATTTGTCGCCTCACGATTACATCAAGGTCGGGCAAAGATGCAAAGTGATTGGCGGCGCGCTGGCGGGGCTTGCAGGCATAGTCGTAAAGACCAGGAATGAAACGCGGCTTGTGCTTCAAATAAATATGCTGGGCCAGGCGGCCAGCGTAGAGATAGGCACGGATATGATAGAAGTAATTGACGAGAACGAGGGAAATTAAATAAAAGGAGCGTTAAGTCGTATGAAGGTTTGCGTGGTAGGAATCGGATACGTAGGGCTTGTTACGGCGGGCTGTCTGGCGGAAGCGGGCAATCACGTAATTTGCGTTGACAACGACGGGGAAAAAATCGACGGGCTTAAAAAAGGCGTAATACCGATTTATGAGCCGGGGCTTAGCGAGATAGTTCAGCGCAACGAGAAGGTCAAACGGCTCGAGTTTACGACGGATTTGAAACACGGGGTGGATAGCGCGCTGATAATATTTCTTGCGGTTGGGACGCCATCGCAGCCGGACGGCTCCGCGGATATATCGGCGGTATTGGCGGTGGCGGGCGATATCGCCCAAATTATGCCCGACTACAGAATTGTTGTTACAAAAAGCACGGTACCGGTGGGAACACATGAAAAAGTGGCGGAAGTAATGGGGGCCAAAACCAACAAGTCATTCGATTACGTGAGCAACCCGGAATTTTTGAAGGAAGGTTCGGCTGTCGAGGACTTTATGAGCCCGGACCGGATAATAATCGGAACAGGAAAAGAATCGGTCAGGGAGACGATGAAGCAGCTTTACGGCCCGTTTATGCGAAAAGGCAACCGAATTATATTTATGGACCCGATGTCGGCGGAAATGACAAAATACGCGGCCAACGTGATGCTCGCGACACGAATATCATTTATGAACGAGATAGCAGGACTTTGCGAGAAAATGGGCGCCAACGTGGAATCGGTTCGGCAGGGAATCGGAAGCGACTCGCGAATAGGCAGAGCGTTTTTATTCCCAGGGGTTGGCTATGGCGGGAGTTGTTTCCCGAAGGACATTCGGGCGCTGATATACATAGGTGAACAGCAAAAAATGGAAGTGAAGATGGCCAAGGCAGCCCAAAAGGCCAACGAGGCGTCGCAAGAGCGATTTGCCAGACGTATAAGCGACTATTTCAAAGGCAAGGGCAAAGGTATAACACTGGCGGTATGGGGACTGGCATTCAAGGCAAAAACCGATGACGTGCGGGAGTCACCCGCCATTAACTGCGTGAGTAAACTATTAGAGCAGGGCTTTAAAATCCGGGCATACGACCCTGAGGCGGGGACGACCGGCAAAATGGCACTGGGCAATAAAGTCGAGATATTCGAGAATGACTATGATGTGCTCGATGGCGCAGACGCTCTTGTAATCCTTACGGAATGGCAGGAATTCCGGAATCCGGATTTTGAGCTAATCGTCAAAAAGCTGAAAAAGCCGGTTATTTTCGACGGCAGAAACCTTTACGACCTCGACATCGTAAAAAAGGCAGGAATAGAATATCACAGCGTGGGCAGACCGGATGTTTTGTGAGATTTTAATATGAAGGCGATAGTAACCGGAGCGGCGGGATTTATCGGGTCGCATTTGTGCGAACGGCTGTTGAAAGACGGATGGACCGTCGTCGGGGTGGATAACTTTGATAATTTTTACGACCCACAGGTCAAACGTAACAACATCAAAAATTGTCTGCGGAACAAGCAATTCAAATTGGTCGAGGCAGACATACGCGATTCGGCAGCTATGAATAATGTCGCAAGCGAAGGCGCCGATGTAATAGTTCATCTGGCGGCAAGAGCCGGGGTGAGGCCGTCGATTGCGCAGCCGGCGCTTTACACAGATGTGAACATAAACGGGACGGTTACACTGCTCGAAGCGGCTAAAAAGAACAATATAAAAAAGTTTGTGTTCGCCTCAAGCTCAAGTGTTTACGGCAACAACAAAAAAGTGCCCTTCTCGGAAGACGACAATGTTGATTTTCCGATTTCGCCATACGCGGCGACCAAAAAAGCAGGCGAGCTGATTTGTCATACCTATCATCACCTCGCCGGCATATCGATGACCTGCCTGCGGTTTTTCACGGTTTACGGGCCGAGGCAAAGACCCGATTTGGCGATTCACAAATTCGCCCGGCTAATCGAGGACGGCAAACCAATACCCGTTTACGGCGACGGCAGCATGACGCGGGACTTCACCTATATCGACGACATAATCGACGGGACAGTGGCGGGCATTAAAAAGTGTGCTGGTTATAACATTTATAACCTCGGCGAATCAAGACCGATAACACTCAATAACCTTATCGGCGAGATTGAAAAGGCATTGGGCAAAAAAGCGGTTATAGAGCGATTACCTTTGCAGCCGGGGGACGTGGAGCGGACATACGCGGACGTTACAAAAGCCCGCAGGGATTTGGGGTATAACCCGAATACCGATATAAGCGCTGGTTTGAAGTGTTTCGTCGAGTGGTTCAGGCAGTAAAAAACGCAAAATATCAAATCCTTCCTGTTTTAAACACGTATAGAGGCGATTTCCCTTGATTTTATGGCCGTTTCTGGTTATAATATGAAATGTCGTTTTCTTGCTGATTACCTACGGAGGACGGTGTGAGCAGATACGCCCGAATAGCGGCGATGTGGGGTGTTATCGTTTCGGCACTGTGTTTTGTACTGACACAGAAGGCCTACGGTCTGGCAGAATCGACCGGCCCGGGTGGGTCTAATTCAGTAGCGGTGCATCAACTCGGTGAGACAGGCGAAGGCGTTAATATCGGATTCATATCAATTTACAACGTACTAACTACACATGAGGCCTTCAAAGACGCCAACGGCGTTATCCACGTTTTCAATTACAATTTCACAGACGACAACGACGGTAATTTGATTAACTGGCACGACACGCAATTGGCAGGAATAATCGCGAGCAGAGGCGGAGCCGCGTATCCGAACGATATCGGAGTCGCCCCTGGTGCGAATATTTACTGTGCACGGGTTGTGAGCGGCAACGGCATTTCAAGCGACTGGCTTGTTGACGCACTCGATACGCTCATCAACACTTATAACTGCCGGGTTATAGTTACCGGGTTTGAATTGACTACAGGAATAGGAACCGAACCTAACGGCAATAGCTCATGGACACTGCTTTACGATTATTACGCGTATCAGTATGGCGTGATTTTTATAAACGCGGCAGGCAATCAAAACACTTATGTCACCATATTTGGCGATGCTTATAACGGCATAACCACGGGCGGACTTCGTTTGAATGACCCGGATAACCAGTATGAATATCGAAGGGTGGGATCATCAAGCGGTTCGGGACCGACAACAGACGGCAGACGCAAGCCGGACATAACCGCGCCGTCACAAAGTCAGACGGTGCCAACATCGAGCAGTGATACTGCGTGGACAACGATTGGGTCAACAGGCGGGGAAACGAGCTGGGCGGAACCGCATGCCGCGGGGGCGGCTGCGCTGTTACTGGGGCTTGCAGATACAACACCGGGACCGAATGATAATAACAGCGTGGTAATAAAGGCAGTGCTGGTTAATTCCGCGATGCCGAATGTTAACAGTAAAACGGGCATCAGCACAAATCCGGCAGACCCGAACAATACCTGGCATAAGGACAGAGGTTATGGGCGGCTTGATTGTCTTCGAGCTTATCAACTGTTGGATATCAACGAAGTCGAGCCGGGAACGACAATCACACAGGACAGGGGCTGGGGATATGGCAAGATTACAAATGGACAGTCAAACACATACACGATTCATATAGCGCAAAGGTGCCGGCTTATAGCAACGACCACATGGCAGCGAAGAGTGGATAATAATCTCACGGCGTATTTGGCGAATCTTGATATGACGGTCTATTCGCCATATGAGCCGAATGCGATTTTCAGCAAAACCATGTTTGGCTACAATACCAACGACAATCTTATAAAATGCGACCTGCCCATACTCACACCGGGCGATTATACAATCACAATTGCGAACAACTCGACTAATGAGACGGCGAGTTATGGCTTCGCGTTTGAGTTGCACCCCATTATGACCGGCGACCTCCCGCCAATAAATTATGTCGTGGACTACAACGATTTATCGACCTTGACCGCGGACTGGCTGTCGGATGATTCGCCGCTTGATTCGCTGCTCGCCCCCAACGGCGTTATAGATTTTGCCGATTTCGCAAAATTAGCCGATGACTGGCAGCAAATCGACCCCTTCTACTATCAATACTAAAGCCGCTATAAAGCCATAACGAGTGAGCCAATCTGATAAACAGCAAAGGTGATGATATATGCCAGCACGGTGAGGGAAACGAACTGGAAGGCGGCCCAGAACCAGGAGCCGGCTTCCGAACGGGTAACAGCAATGGTGGCGGCACAGGGGGAGCTAATCAGACAAAACAGCATTATACAAAAGCCGACAAGCGAGGAATAATCGGCCTGTAAATGATGACGGAGCGTGGCAGAAGAAGAGCCGTCGTGTGAAGATACGGCGTATATAATGCCTAATTGTGAAACGAATAATTCTTTTGCCGCAGTTGCACCTATGAGGGCGGTTCCGATTTTCCAGTCAAAGCCGAGGGGCTTAATAACTGGTTCAATTGCCCGGCCAACCCTGCCAATAACAGAATTGGCAAGTTGCGTCTGCCGGATTTGGTCAGGGGACAGGCCGGCAACAGATTGGTCGTTGACCCTGGGATAGTTCATTGCGGCCCAGAGGATAATTGAAAAGGCAAGAATAACGGTGCCCGCTTTTTTGAGATATAACCAGCCCCGCAGCCAGGTGTGAGCAGAAAGCGATTTGAATGTGGGGACACGATAAGGGGGTAATTCCATAACGAAATCGGTGTTCTCACCGCGGAAAACCGTGAGGCGCAAGACCTTTGCGGCAATGACGGCCAGGACAATGCCGGCCAGATATATAAGCCACAGAACAGGCCCTCGCCAGTTCTGCGGGAAAAATGCAGGTATGAGAAGGCCGTAAATCGTCAGGCGTGCGCCGCAGCTCATCAGGGGTAAAATCATAATGGTTGTGAGACGATTGCGTTTGTTTTCGAGAATTCGGGTGGCCATAATCGCGGGGACAGAGCAGCCGAAGCCGATGAGCATAGGGATGAAGCTTTTGCCGTGGAGACCGATTTTGTGCATCAGCCGGTCCATGATAAAGGCGGCACGGGCCATATAGCCGGAGTCCTCAAGGACGGCGATTGCGAGAAAAAGAAGGAGAATGTTGGGCAAAAATACGAGGACACCTCCCACGCCGGGGATTATACCGTCAATTATAAGCGAGCGCAGCCAGTTACCATCATTCGTAAACCAGATTAAAGCAATCGCTGATGATAACCAGCCGAAAAATCGCTCCAGCCATGCCATCGGGTAAGCGGCGATTGAAAACGTTAAATAAAAAACCAGGTACATCATCAATAAAAATATGGGCAGACCGAATACGCGGTGGGTGAGGACCGCATCGGCAAGGTCGCTTGTGGTATGAGTAAGCTCAACAGTATTTTTTACGCTTTCCTGGCAGGCGCCGGAAATAAAGCCGTAACGCCTTTCGGCGATAATAACCTCTGGGTCGTCGCCGAAAATGGTTTTAAGCCTGGTAATGGTATCACCGACCGTATCGACGAGCCAGTCGCCGCTGATTTTTGAAAGTATGTCGCCGTCCTGTTCGAGCAGCTTGAGGGCAAGCCAGCGGGAGTCGTATTCAGCGGCAAGACCCGGATACTCCGAACGAACAAGCGGTTCGATTTGCTTTATCGCATTTTCGATTTCATCGCCGTAAGTTATATGATGAGTCCTGGGCTTTCGCGGAGCGTTCGCTTCGGCAACAATCGCGTTGAGTAAATCAATCCGGCCCTGTGATTTACTTGCAACGGTGCGAACAATCGGGGCTTCGAGCAGCTCGGAAAGCCGGTCAGTATCAAAGACGATACCCCGCTGAGTCGCTATATCGTTCATATTGAAAGCCAGGACAATCGGCGCGCCAAGCTCGATAAGCTGGGTAGTCAGGTATAAGTTCCGCTCCAGATTCGAGGCGTCGATAATGTTTACTACGACATCGGGTTTTTCTTCAACAAGAAACTTCCGGGCTACCAGCTCTTCTGCGGAAAACGCGGTCAGGCCATATGTGCCCGGCAGGTCAACAAATACAATGCGATAATCCTCGTGCGTACACGTCCCCTGGACCGTTTCGACGGTTGTGCCGGGGTAATTGGCAACGTGGCGGCTGGCACCGGTCAGCATATTGAATACGCTGGTCTTGCCGCTGTTCGGGTTGCCTGCCAGGGCAACGATTATCTTTTTCAGCTTGCTGTCAGTCATATTCCATCGGGCTAAAAGTTAGGAACACCTAACTTGTAAAGCAAAAAAAAACAATAATCAGGATACTATAATTTTATCAACTATCCCCCTGCCGAGGGCCATTTTTGAATTTTTGACGCTTATTACAAACGGGCCGGACCTTCCGTTATGCACCACCGTTACCTGCGTATTGGGCAAAAGCCCCAGCGCAGTCAGGCGCACTCTCAGCCCCCGTCCGCCACCGATTCTTATTATGTTGACGGTTTGTCCTTCCTCAATTTCCGACAATGGTCTTGTGATTGTGGTTTCCATATTTTATCTCTTTACCGCTTTACCTCTTGCAATACTCGTTTCAATCTTTCTACGTCGGGCTTTCTTTTTGGCTAAATTCGTGAAATCCCGCATACGTGATATTATGACCGGGCCTAAAAGATGCTCCGCTTTGCAGGCGGCTTTTTGGGCAACAGCAGCATCGACACCGAGAACATCCATAAAAAACGACTTTATTATTTCATGCCTTTGGGCGACGCGTCCCGCCTGCGAAAAACCCTTCTGTGTAAACGTCACACATCCGTATGGCTTGTAATTAACAAGACCTCTGTGAGCCAGCAGCTTTATCGCCCCTGTGACGGACGGTTTGGCTACACCAAGAGATACAGCAATATCGGTGCTGCGTGCCATACCGGAAGCGTCGGCCACATTCAGGATGGCTTCAAGATAATCCTCCTGAGAAGCGCTCAAAACGTTGTTTTTCCTGAAACCCATATAATTAAACAGTGTCCTTTGTTATTTATACGACAGAAATGTTAGTTATGGCTAACATTTTGTCGTAGTCAAGGGGCTTTGTCAAACATTTTTCATATATTATTTACAGGCGGAAAAACCTTGTTGAGCAGGTGAATCGATGTTAAAATGTCTGTATTCGGGGCGTGGCGCAGTTTGGCTAGCGCACTTGCATGGGGTGCAAGGGGTCGCAGGTTCGAGTCCTGTCGCCCCGATTAAGGTTTTAACCGCTGAGCACGCGAAGACCACAAGCGAAGCATATTAAGGGCAGTGAGAGCGGCCCTGGTGCGAATCAATTCTCTTGTATAAGAAAACAGGCATTTTTTTGTTTGGCAATCGTTCTGGTCGCAGACACTGATATAAACCAGGCCGACGGGCTTTTGCTCAGTGCCGCCCGCGGGGCCGGCGATACCGGTTATAGCAATAGCGAAATCTGACTTTGCTTTTTGTCTGGCGGCAATCGCCATAGCGGAAGCGACCTGTTCGCTGACCTCGCCGTGTTTTTCGATGAGCCGCTTTGGCACACCGAGCAGTTCGGTTTTGGCTCTGTTGCTGTAAGTTATCCAGCCATGGGTGAAGTATTCGCTTGCGCCGGGGATATCGGTAATAAGTTTTGTTAAAAGCCCGCCCGTGCAGGATTCAGCGACGGTGATTGTCTTTCGGTGCTGCATCAGCCAGTGCCCTACCACTTCCGGCAGCGTCTGGTCATCGACGCCGAAGATGAGGTTGCCGAGAAGCGAGTGAAGATGGTCAACATCTTTTTTAGCCATTTGCTCGGCTTGTTTTTTTGTTTTGGCGGAGGCCACGACGTGAAGCGTAATTACGCCCGAACCAACGGTTGAATTTATGAGCGGATTTCTGCGTCGGTCCATAAGGTCGCCGAGTTTTTCTGCAAGCGCCGATTCGCCAACGCCAAAACACCGGACTTTTTTGACAATAATAAAACCGGTGGTTCCCTTCTTTGGCAAGCGGGGCAAGGCAGATTTTTCAAGCATCTCTTTCATTTCTACAGGCACACCGGGCATTGCGAAAAAAAGTTTTTTCTTCATTTTGGCAAAAATACCGGGCGCTGTGCCGAACGGGTTTTCGAGTGCCGATGCGCCTTTGGGAACACAGGCCTGAATGGTATTTTTTTCCGGCATCGGCAGTCCCCTGTCGGTGAAGAATTTTCGGATGTCCTTCAACAGGGCCGGTTTGACCTGTAATTTGACTCCCAGTAATTCCGCGAAGGCCTGTCGAGTGATATCATCATCTGTAGGCCCCAGACCGCCCGTAACGATGACTATATCCGCATCTTCGGCTGCGCGTTTGAGCGAACGCACGATTTGTTTTATATCGTCGCCGACTGTATAAACGCTGACAACGGGTATGCCGATTGAAAGCAGCCGGCCGCATATATACGAGCAGTTCGTGTCGGTGGTGTGACCGTTGAGAAGCTCGTTACCGATACTGACTACGCATGCTTTAATCATAGCTCCCATCTTACAAAATAATCATCGCTTTGACGACCCCATCGCGGTAATTAGCGACAATGTCAAACGCCTCATTTGCCTGTTCGAGTTTGAAACGGTGGGTAACGAATGAGTCAATCGCCGCCCTGCCGGACGCCACAAGCTCAATCGCCCGCGAATCGCAGTGATTTTGTCTGCGGACGTTGATAATGGTAATCTCTTTTCTTCTGATGCGGTCAATGGGGAAACTTACGCGACTGGATTCGGGGATACCCACGAGCATAAGAATACCGCCTGGCCGGAGAACTTCGACGGCCTGGTCGATTGTCTCCTGCTTGCCCGCACATTCGCAGGTGATATCAACGCCTAACGGTTCAAGCTGAAGAATATCCTTCACGACGTCATTTTTATCGGGATTGCCGCCCCAGCTTGCACCGGCCTTTTTTGCGAACTCAACGCGATAATCAACCCTGTCCGTCATATAAACAAAGCCAGCGCCCTGTATTCTCGCGACAACCAGACAGCTTAAGCCAATAGGGCCTGAACCAAAAATGGCTATTTTGTCGCCTTTGGCCAATCGGGATTGCTGAACGGTATAAACACCAATCGCGAACGGTTCGCAGAGAGCGGCCTGTTCGTGAGTTAATCGCCCATTTGTCGGCAGGCAGCAATCTCCGGGCATAACGATATATTCGCAAAGACACCCGGCCAGCTCGCCCGGAACGCCGAGAAATTTCAAGTTGCAGCAGGTGTTCTCTCTGCCCATTTTGCACTGGGGACATTCGTGGCAGGAGACAGCGGGTTCGACAGCGACCGTATCGCCGGGTTTGACGTGCTTTACCTTTTTGCCGACCGCTTCTACGGTCGCGGAGCATTCGTGCCCGACGACATAGGGGTATTGGACGATTTTTGAGCCGATTCTGCCTGAGAGATAATAATGGACATCGCTGCCGCAGACCCCGACGACAGCGACTTTCAGGAGAACATCACTGTCATTTTTTATTGATGGCTTCGGCAAATCGACTACTTGTGCCCGTCTTATGCCCGTCAGCACGGCCGCCTTCATTACAAATTCTCCGGCAATACACTTATCGCCGCCCTGCTGTCCCGGACGGCCAAACATCGCCTGTGCTTATAGCATAAATTATGCCGGCTCGCCAGTATTACGCGAGTGATTTGAATTTTGGCGAATAAATTGGCGTTTCTAATAGAGGCGAATTTTAAAATCGCCAATCTCATTGCTGTCGCCGGGCAAATCGAGGTTTTTAAACGTAACTGTCTCGCCTGCGTTTTTAATTTTCAGCGATTTAATAAAGCCGGCGGACACACCGAATGGTACGTCGTTATTATCAGTCCTGGGGTAATTAAAAGTTGCGCTCAGGATATTCGCCGCGGCGACATTACTGTTGATGAAAGAATTCAGTTCACCTTTGATGCCCTTCACCGTGACACTCTTAATGGAGGCCGAAACATTGATATCGTCAGGCAGATTGGGCAACCCGTTAACGTCATCTTTAATGCCTGCGAAACAAACCGAATTTATCATCGTCCCGGCATTGACTGTGCCAATGTCTCCATCGGATATTATTTGACTGTCGGCAATGTGCAAAGCTGAAATGCTTTTAACCGTATTACATTTCAACTCGCCCGAAAGAGTTCCAGCGATTTTGACTGTCCCGGCAGAGGTATCCAGCGCAACGTTCACGTCCATATCCCCCGCAATGCTTCGTTTCTTGTCGCCCTTGGTCGTGATAGCACCGATGGATGGGGCGTTAATTTCGCCGGCAAGCCATTCGGTCGCCGAAATCGTCTTTATCGGCATTTGGCTGTTCAACATCAGCTCAGCCACCCGGTCAAAGCCGAGCGATACCGTTGCTTTTGCATTCGATGAATGACCAACAGTAATCGTATGGTCGGTCGAATTATCCACGTCATTGATAATCAAACTTGCGAGCGAACCAGATACCTTTATATTGCCTCGCAGGTTTGCCGTTTTGGCTGCGATCGATTTCAGTGAGCCGGTTGAATTGATATCGCCGACGTTGATTTCCGTTTTTGCCGCGATTGTCAGTTGTGATTTTTCGCCTGTGCCATACAGGTTCACCTGGTTGAAATTGGCATCGCCGACTATTTCGCCATATCCACCGCCCATCAAACTGAACGTAACAGAAACATCGCAGACGTCGGGGACCGTTAATTTTGTGTTATTTTTGTTGCCGGGTATATTCCCGAATAGCCACTGGACAACGGTCCCCTTAACCGTGAAGGAGAAGGGGTCATTATCGACGTCGTTGTTGTCAAAAGAGATGGTCTCCTGAAAAACGCCTATCTCGGCTGTATCCAGCGTAACGGTAAATGTTGTGTCCTCGCCCGGAGCCAGTACGTTTACTTCGGGCGGCGTAATAATGAAATGGTTCGGCTCGGCAAAAGGCACGGCCAATACGAGTGTTTCGCTGCCGTTATTGCGAATAGTGAAGGTTTTGCTCGGCCCCGCAATCCTGACAGGAGCGGTACCCAGAACAACAGGAACATTCTGGTCGCTGATAATTTCATTTGCTTCGCAGAAAACTCTTAGCTGAACCCCTTGCGGGATTATACTATTGAATTTCCACAAGTCATTCAAATTGCCGTCGTTGCCAGAACCATCGTATCCACTTCCGCCGAAGAGCCAGAGGCCGTTCGTATCGATACAGAAACCACTGTAACTGCGTGCCCCCGGCGTGTTATCCGAGTTTGCGGTTCCTTCGGTGCCGTATGTGCCGGATTGTGACACGGTGTTTGAGCCGCTGACCCATTCCCAAACAGAACCGTTAAACTTCCATAAGTCATTTAACAGCCCCTTGGTCCCCTTGATATCATATCCGTATCCGCCGAAGAGCCAAAGATAGCCATAATTGTCTCTCCAAGAGGCAAATGCCTCGCGGTCGCCGGGAACATTCTTCGCAGCAGATTGCCCCTGTGTTCCATATACTCCGGTTAAATGCTGATCAGCGAGATTTGAGCCGCTCACCCACGTCCATTCACTGCTGTTAACGTCAAACTTCCATGAATCGCTCAAATACCCGCTTTTGCTTTTGCTGTCATAACCTACCCCGCCATAAAGCCACAGGTTGCCTTTGGTATCCATCCACAGGACGCTTCCATATCTTGTACCCGGCACGTTAGTCGAGTCCGCAACGCCCTGGACGTCGTAAACTCCCTTGTGAGAAATGCTTTTTGAGCCGCTGACCCACGTCCATTTGGAGCCGCTATACTTCCATAAATCGTTCAGCGTTCCTGATGAGCCGCTGCTGCCATAGCCGTTGCCCCCGAAAAGCCAAAATGTTCCGTTGTTGTCCGCGCAGGTCGCACTCAACCCTCTCGCTCCGGGCGTATTACTTGAGTTAGCAACTCCCATTGTTCCGTACACACCATATTGATTAACGATGCTGGAGCCGCTCACCCAGGTCCAGCTACTGCTACTGGTGTTAAACTTCCACAAATCATTTAAGAATCCTATGGTCCCATTGACATCATATCCGTATCCGCCGAAAAGATAGAGATAGCCGCTGGTGCTGCCGGTTCCTGTCCACGAAACACCGTTGCTTCTTGCGCCTGGAATGTTAGCCGAATCAAACTCCCCTTTGGTTCCATATATTCCGAACTGGGAGGATATATTGATCACATTTTCAGTGCCTCTTACCAATCTCCAGGTTCCATCCGCCACATCATACTTCCATAAACCGTTCATCAGGCCCGGGCTCGTGCTGGCAATACCTATTCCATACCCGCCTAAAAACCACAGGTTTTCGTCGGCGTCTATCCAGGAGATACTTCCATCTCGTCCGCCGGGGATGTAGTTTGTGCCCAATGGGTTATCATTCTCTACGCCGCTGACCCAAGTCCACATCGCGTCATCGGCAGCAGCCGGAACCGAGACAGCAGCCAACAAAATGGCAATAAGCATCATTTTGGCACGTGTTTTTACCATATCTGTCATTATTTTTCCCCCTATAACAGAACAATCAGTTTTTCATTATACGTATTTATCGGCCAAATAGCCAAATAAAAATGGCGGAAAACTACACGAGGTAACACGGCTAATGATTGAAGTTTGCCGAATAACCTGCTATTATTGGCCAGGCGGGAATGATATTTGCGCCCGTAGCTCAACTGGACAGAGTGCCGGGCTTCGAACCCGGAGGTTGCAGGTTCGACTCCTGCCGGGCGCACTAAACCACTACTCTCGGGATTAAAGCGGCATCATTTCTCCGGCCGGCTCATCGGACGAAATCTGGTATGGACCTGTTTTGCCGCCGCCGACGCCTGCCCCTTGTTCTCGTATTTGCCCGTGCAATCCGGGTCCCAGTCGCTAAGACGTGCCTTCTTGCCCGGCGTAACCAACTCCTGTTCACCCTTGCACCCTATCATCAATACCGGCTATAATTACACCACAGGAAAAAACTGATGATAATCCTTAATCTTGGGTGAATGGCTATGATATCGAGAAATTCCTTTAATCCTGATGACTCGGAAGGTTCGGAGATGCCGGGGCAAAGAACACAGGAAGAAATCGACGAGCAAATCGGCGAGCTTATCGACAAAATCTGGTACAACAGGCACCAAGACCTCAAACAAGCAATCGAAGACGGCGAAGAGGAGTGCGACCCGCAAATCTGGAAGGACGCCGAGATAAACGCCCGCAAAATCGAGGCAAAATACGGCATCGAAAACCTCGGCCCTTATGATGACTTCGAATGGGGAATGCTCAACGGCAAACTATCCGCGCTGCGCTGGCTCGTCGGCTTCGAATGGGATATGCTCGACACTTAAAATAAAGACGATTCCGCCTTGCGCTGAGCAGCGTCGAAGTGTCTGCGTTCAGCCACAAAACGGAATCGTCTCTTTAATCAACTTAATTCTGTTTTCGTCTCGGTGCTGAACCCCTGTTTACAAAGTTATTTCGCTATAACCTTTGAGTCCGGCTATAAACGTTGTGATAATATCATCAACCGTTTTTGCCCCCGCATTGGCGGCCTTGGTTTGTTTGGTATCAAGCGTCATTGTGGCCGTGCCTGACCCGAAAAGGTCCTGATTATCATCCAATAGCTGCGCCCAATAGGAATCCAAAGTTCCTTTCAAACTGCTTGCAGCCGACTTCTTGATGCTGGCGCCTAAGCCGACATCTGTGGCCTTAACGTTGCCGGTCATCAGAAACTCATAGTCAAAGGGGCTGTTATAGTCCCATACAGCGAGACCAACAACACCGCCTGTCGTGTCCCAGCGAGCGCCGCCGTTGCCGTTGGGGTCGCTAAGCAAATCCTTATAGTACACAAGAGCGCCGTTCGCATTTTTGCCGTCAAGCACCATTTGTGCATCATTGACTTCTTCGCTATCGTTAATATCCATCGCCAGACAACCTTTGACCGAAACGCTGACTATTTTCTCGCTGTTCCAATCCACCGCCTTCATTGCACCGGTAACTTTGTAAACAAGAATGTATCCATACGATGGCGCACAAACACCCAATACCGCCAACACCACAGTTAACCCCAGTAATTTTCTCATTTTTTTTGGTCTCCTTATTTTGTCATTTAATAAAAATTTCAGCGAGAGCCACCTCGACCCTGCCTGCGATTCTGATTATATCCACAAAAGCAATAATTGTAAACATAAACTCTCCCCCGTTTTAGCCGGTTTGCCCTGCGTAGCACGCAGTGCGGCGTAGGTTTAGCAGGGTTTTTGCCTGTGTTTATGGGGCTAAGAATACGTCTGCTTCAGATGTGGGCACTTCTACGCCCTGATAGGTTTGCTTGCCTTGAATTGTGTAGATATCGTCCATTGATACGTCAACTGTGCGGCCCTTTACGAACACAACCGAGCCGTCGCAGAACAGGACGTTTTGACCTCTGCCCCCGTGGTTCGGGCTGTTTTTCTTCATTAGGGCATCACTGAGATTGACATTCAATTCTTTTTCAGCCGCTGATATATTCACGAATATGGGGCTCATATCAGCGATGATTACCTGCCTGCCCATTTTCTCCAGCTCCGCCTTCGGGCAGCCGATGCGGAAACTATACGTAACGAAATTTCGTTTGGGGAAATCGTTGTATTCTTTGGCGTTGCAGGTGAAACTACAGGAAGGTTTGGTAATGGGGCACATAAAAGCATCCGGCTTAACGTAGTCGTTCCTTGCCAATACCCACATCCTTCGCGTATTTGACACATTTTCTGATCCTTGGTCTCCAACCTTCCACCATGGTGAGCCCGATGCTGATGCCGAGGCAGGCATCTGACCGTTGTTGTCATTCCTATAGTTGCTCAAGCCATTAAATAAGCCGGCCATTTGGGAACCGCACTTGGTCTGCCAGGACATCTGGCGGGCGTAGCTTGTGGCCATCTTACCACCCGTGATAAGGGCAGAGCCCACAATAACAAAGACCGCCGCCGTAGCCAGCCGGCCAAAAATATCATACCAGAAACCCGTTTTCCGCTTCTGCTCCGCCTTAAGAAGCTCATTAAGCCCCACCTGGCTGGTCCGTAGCGTTTGTTTGATACGCCAAATTGTTCCCTCCGCCAGTTCTGCAGGACAATCCTGTGGGGTTATACTTTCAAGAGGTGATAATGATGACTTTATTGAAGTGACGAATTTCGCTGCCTGTTCGTTTGAGAATACTAATTCCTGTGCCTGTGCTGATTCTGCTTCTGATGTAATCCCTAAGCAATAATCGAAAAGAAGCTCTTTTTGCTGATTATTTAGTGATATCATTGCGTCTTTTTGCTCCTAACAGCTACTTTCCAATCCTTGGCAAACCGACCTACTGCCGTATGCAACCGACTTTTAACCGTGCCAATAGGAATACGCAGGACGTCGCTCATTTGTTTGTAGGAAAAATGGTTAAAATACGCCATAACCAAAATTTCTCGCAGATTATCCGGTATATTCGATATAACCCCTCTTACATTGGCCGCTATTTCGCCCTTTTCGAGGTCGTCGTAAGGTCTTTCTTCCTCAGAACTTAAGACATTGAGCATATCATCAAACGACATTTCGTCGGAATCGCTCATCGTGCCGATAGAAACAGTGGCATTTCTTTGCATTTTTCTAAGGGCATCCTTGGCCTTGTTCGCAGCTATGGTGTATAGCCAGGGGCGAAGAGGTCTGCTCCGGTCAAAACTTTCCCTGCTGGTGAACAATTGCAGGAAGGTCTCTTGGAAGACGTCTTCTATAGCGTCGGTCCGGTTCAGAAAGTTGTGTAAAAAGGCGTATAGGCCGTTTTTGTAACGCTCGACGATTTCACGAAACGCACCTTCTTCGCCGGCCGCGGAGCGGTCCAACAACTCGCCATCACTCAGTTTCGTGAAATCGGTTGCCATTAATATCTCTATCTGTTTATTTAGACAATCAATGATAAACCCGCCTGCGACGAATAAACCACGCCTGAGGCAGGCAAAGTTTGGTATTATAACATTTTGCGGCCAGATTGAAATCTTTTATCCGCCAAATTCAGCTTTTCCCGATACGAGGATATGGGATAAACGTCCGCTACTGTCCGGCCTTACCTTCGGCAAGAACCGATGCTAAACGCAAATAATTTCTGCGGGTTTTGTATGTTTTTGGCGGTGAGTTTTTGTTTTTGTGCCGGTACAAAAAAAATATATATTTTTTTTGTAACAGGTTAACAGCCGATAACGTATAATGTGCAAACTACCCGTTGATTATACCAGTTGAAAAAACCCTAGACTAGAAATGAAGAGTGAGATATTACGATTTTTGAAAAAATACCAACACTGTCGATAGGCAGCATCAAGGCCAGGATTCCGATTATCCAGGGCGGAATGGGGGTAGGCATTTCTTTGTCCGGGCTGGCTTCTGCGGTCGCGAAGGCAGGTGCAATCGGTGTAATCGCAACAGCGGGAATCGGGCAATTCGAGAGTGACGTGAACACCAATTACAGAGAAGCAAACAAAAGGGCGCTGCGCAAGGAAATAGAAAAGGCCAAGTCAAAAACAGACGGAATCATCGGCGTTAATATAATGGTGGCCCTTTCGGATTTCGACGATATGGTCCAGTGCGCGGTTGATTCGCAGGCCGATATTCTTTTTCTTGGAGCGGGTCTTCCGGTAAAGCTTCCACATACACTGCCGCTGGATGCACTGGGCAGTTTGCATACGAAATTTGTCCCTATAGTTTCATCGGGCAGAGCCGCGGACTTAATTTTCAAGACATGGGCGAAGCACTTTTCTCATGTGCCGGACGGCGTTGTGGTCGAAGGCCCGATGGCAGGCGGACACCTGGGCTTCAAAAAAGAGCAGATTAACGCCCCTGATTATGCCCTGGAAAAAATACTGCCAGACGTAATAAGTGCGATAAAACCCTACGAGCAGCAGTTCAGCAAACACATACCTGTAATTGCCGGCGGCGGGATATACACCGGCGAAGACATCTATAAATTTATGCAGATGGGCGCAAGCGGCGTGCAAATGGCGACAAGATTCGTCGCCACATACGAATGCGACGCCTCCGACGAATTTAAACAGGCCTACCTTAAATGCGAAAAAGGCGACATCCTTATTATTGACAGCCCCGTGGGACTGCCGGGAAGGGCCATTCGTTGTGATTTTCTTGACCGGGTCGCGACTGGGGCCAAGGAAAAGTTCCAATGCCCATGGAAGTGCCTGCGGACCTGCGATTTCAAAAATGTGCCTTATTGCATCGCCCTGGCACTGACCAACGCCAAGAAAGGTAACTTGGAGCACGGCTTTGCCTTTGCGGGCGCAAATGTCTATAGAGTCAACAAACTCGTCTCCGTAAAGGAGCTTATCGACGAGTTAATGGAAGGTTATTTGCTTGCCGTTCGCCAGACAGCCGCCGCAAACTTAACCTCGAGTTCACCTCGTCGTCACCTGGCATCGTAATATCCCTTACTTTCTTGTATCTTCGGCCTTATCCCCCTGCCAAACATCGTCATCGCGTAGAGTGAATCGGCTTGCAAAAAAACCGATTGGGCCGGATAATAGATAAAAAGCGGTCTTTGGAAGGTGCATCAATTATGAAAATTGCGTATTTCGATTGTTTCTCCGGAGCGGCGGGCGATATGATAGCCGGGGCAATGCTCGATGCCGGTCTGGACTTTGAATTCCTCAAATCACAAATAGCGACCCTCGGCCTGAAAAACCTTGATATTATAGTCAGCGAAACCAGACGCGCCGGATTGCGAGCGAAGCATTTCGTGCCGCTTATCAAAGAAGAGCATCATCACAGGCACCTCGGCGATATAAAGAAAATCATCAATGACAGTAAAATAGGCGAAAAGCCGAAGCAGACGGCCATCGCCATATTTAGCCGACTGGCACAGGCCGAAGCGATGGTCCACGGCAAAAACCCCGACGATATTCACTTTCACGAAGTCGGGGCGATGGATTCAATTGCGGACATCGTATCAGCAGCGATTGGATTTGACGCCCTAGGAATAGAAAAAGTTTATTGCTCGGTGCTGGCAGTCGGCGGCGGACAGGTCAAGGCGGCCCACGGGATAATGCCGGTGCCTGCGCCGGCGACGGCGGAGTTATTAAAAGGAATTCCCACTGTCGGCGGACCAATTGACAAGGAACTGCTCACACCAACCGGTGCGGCGATATTGACGACGGTCGCCGAAAGTTTTGGCCCAATACCACCTATGACAATTGAGGCGACTGGTTATGGAGCGGGAACTTTGGACAGCGAGCACGTTCCAAACGTCGTCCGCCTGATTTTAGGCAGGTCGGCGGAGGAATCGTCGGCAACAACCGACAGGGTTTGCCTGATCGAGACAAATATCGACGACTCAACCGGTGAGATAATCGCGAACGTGATGGACAAGCTGCTCTCAGCGGGAGCACTGGACGTCTTTACAACGCCGATTGTTATGAAGCAGACCCGCCCCGCCGTAAAACTGACAGTCATCTGCCAAACAGCCGACATCACCAAAATGGAAGAAATAATCTTCCAAAGCGGGATTACCTTCGGCGTCCGCAGGCAAATCGTCGAGCGAAGCAAGCTGGCGAGGGAGTTTGTAACGGTGACAACGCGGTTCGGGAATATAAAAATCAAGGTCGGGAGGTGGGCCGACAAGGTTGTAAATACCAAGCCGGAATTTGCGGATTGCGCCAAAGCCGCACAGGAGCATAACACGAGTGTCAAGGAGGTTATGCAGACGGCAATCGCGGAATTTAAAAAAGCCAGATAGTTGTTCCGATGCTGATTTACCTTTTGTGTGTAAAATGGATATGTCGCAGATATTCAATTCGCTTGAAATGTTTATATGGCTGGTTGTTGGCGTCGCATTTTTCGCGAATGGTTTTCGCCAAAGTAACCGCTATAAAAAGCTAACTTTTCTTCTTGTGGCTGCTTATATCGCTTTTGGTTTGTCTGACGGTGTTGAAGTCCATACCGGTGCTTGGTGGCAGCCGTGGTGGTTGCTTCTATGGAAAGTACTGTGCATAGTTATATTTGTAATATCCCTGACATACTACATTTGGAACGAGCGTCGATTGAAAAATCCTTGAATCCGCGTTAGCGATTCAATAACCTTCGTGTCTTTGCGGCAAAAAAAATTCGCCCCGAACGACTGATTGCCTCAAGATGGATTTCGTATGAGATGCGTAATACAATCAAGCTCGATGTCCCGTTAAAAGTTGATGTCGCCTATGGCCCAGGCTGGCTCGCAGAAAAGTCAAAATAAATTATTTGGCCCCTGTTTTACCGGAGATTATTCTCAAAAATCCTTCTCTATCCTCGCGTTCATCCACACTAAACACCTGCAGTCTCTCGTGTTTGGTTGCTGGTTTTCTTCGCCGGGGTCGATTACAACCAGGTCAATGGTTTTGGCCTGTTTAAGAGGAATACTGATATCTATTCCAGGTGAATGTGGACGCACGACCTCTGTGCGAAATACCTCGCGATTATCCAGAGCTACCATGAATTTCACGGTGATTGCCGTATCGTTGGGGACCTGGTCAGAAATGCCAACCGTAGCGCAGAATGTATTGTAGCCAGATGGTATTGAGAAACCGGCAACAGTTTTGGTGGGAATCGCTAAACCGCGCTGGGCTTTCTTTCCTTCAACGACAAGTATCGGATTATTGGGTTCGTTAATCGGTCGGAAGGGACAGTAGATATTCGAATTGTAATTTTGTATCGGCAGCTCATCGAAATAAAGAACATTCGGCTGGGTTATGTTCGAAAACCATAATGCCCAGGGGCACGTAAATACCAGACATACTACGCCGGCGATAATATAAGTCGCTGTCGGCATATCCAGCAGCCGTTTTCTGCGCAAGGCCATCTCCCAGGGCCATTCCACTATTGCCTCAGGCGCCAGCATAACCAAAATCATTCGGACCAGCACAATCGCCAGTATGACAACACCCAGCGGAGCCAGCAAATAGATGGCCCACTTTACATTCAGGGCGCTTATCATACTGACAATGCCGCACAATCCAAAGGCGCGATGGTCCAAAACGGCTGCGAGAAGCAATAACGGTATGGCGTCCAGCAGGTAACGCTCGTGAATTTTGGTCATAAGAAAGAAAAACGCTACGGCTATGGCCGAGGCGGCAAAGAAAAGATTTCCTTTTGACGGCCGCCTGGTTAAGCCAATATAAACCATTATGGATACGGCGCCGAAAAGCAGGATGCTTATGTGCCAATATGTAAGAAAATCGGCAATCGGCGCCAGCCAGGATACTCTCCTCCCAAGCTGAACTAACACAGGCGGAATAGTTGAAATGTGTTGTTCCGGCGGCATACACACCAGCCAGGGATTCCACGCGTTACGATTCAATGCCGGGTCCGTTTCAAAATGCGATAAATAGCCCGTGGATATCGCCTGCCCAGCAGTCCCCTTCAATAAGAACGGCGAAAAAAGTATTACTGTCGTAACCAAAAACAGAATCGCCCCCAGCGAAACCGCCTTGAAATGCTCCTTCCGGTCATGCTGCGGATTCAAAAAGATAGTTGCTATCGGCAGCAGTGGAAGTAATGGAACCACCTGCAATTTCGTATTGCACCCCAGCGCCGCCAGCACATATGCCACGGCCCAGTAACGCGGCGAACACAGGAAAATCAGCGCCGCAATAATGAGTCCGATGGCTATCGCGTTGGTTTGCCCCCATACTCCCGTAATCATTATTACCGCCGGGTTCAAAATGTAACAGCTCCCGCTAAGCAGCGTGCTGCGCACGGAACCCCCCAGCCGATAGCCGCCTATAATTAAGCAGATTGTGATTACGACGTCTCCCGCACACAAGAAAACCTTGAACGGTTTTTCAATCGTTTGTTCAGTCCAGTACCCGGCCGGCTCTCCGAAAAGCGATGCGCATTTGTCGAAAACGTAAAAAATATGCATAAAGCCGACAGGATAATTCGGCGACATCGAGCTTTTGTTGTAAACATTTGTCAAACCATACTGATGAATAGTGTTTGCCCAGTTGACGAAAAAACCCGTGTCCGAAATATGAGCGCCTCTTGTCAACAGCGGATACCGCACGGCCACACCTAAAATACAAATGATTATGCAGCCGATGACAACACCACGCCAGTCCTTTGGCTCTTCCGCTATTGCCGGCGGCGCTTGCATTTTGCGATTGGCCGTTGGTTTTGCCATTCCTTGCCTTTCTTGAACGGTTGGATTTCAGACATTATATGGTAGAATGGGCTTCAGTCAATCCCATTTATATTTATAGAGACGAAAGACAATTACCCAAGGCAAAAGCGAAGATTGTTAAGATTATTGTACCCCGAACGATTGATTGCGTACTTGCGTATTAAAGAGTAGAAGTTATATAAGGATATGAAAATGAAGCTCAAATACGCGGGAATAGTGGTTTTAGGTATCACGTTGGCTGCATTGGCTGTGCAGAAGGGAGATAAGCAAATGACTAACAATAAACTGACTCCCGAAGAAGAATATGTAATCGTTCACAAAGGCACCGAAGCCCCCTTCTCAGGAGAATACCTCAATAATAAAAAACAAGGCACATACGTCTGCAAGCGTTGCGGAGCAACACTTTATCGCAGCTCCGACAAATTCGACGGACACTGCGGCTGGCCCTCTTTCGATGACGAAATCCCTGGCGCAGTAAAACGCATACCTGACCCTGACGGCCATCGCACTGAAATTATCTGCGCAAATTGCGGCGCGCACCTTGGCCACGTCTTTACGGGCGAGGGTTTAACTGAGAAAAACATAAGGCATTGCGTCAATTCAATTTCACTCGTTTTTGTGCCCGCCGCGAAAGCAGACGCCAACGACCCAAATGACCCCAACAGCAAACCTTCCACAAAGGCATATTTCGCGGGCGGTTGTTTCTGGGGCGTCGATTATTGGCTAAAGTCCGCCCCGGGCGTCATCTCCGTAACAGCCGGCTATATGGGCGGAACCACCAAAAATCCCACATATAAACAGGTCTGCACGGGCACAACCGGACACGCCGAAACCGTTGAAGTCGTCTTCGACCCAAACAAGACCACTTACGAAGACCTCGCCAAACTCTTCTTTGAAATCCACGACCCCACTCAGCGTAACCGGCAAGGCCCTGACATTGGCTATCAATACCGCTCCGCCATTTTCTACGCGAACCAGCAGCAAAAGCAAATCGCTGAACGTTTGATTGAGCAGTTAAAGAAAAAAGGCCTTAAAGTCGTTACCTCGGTTGAGCCCGCAAAAGAATTCTGGCCCGCCGAGGATTACCACCAGGATTATTACAACAAAACAGGCGGTGCCCCCTATTGCCACTTCCGAACCAAACGTTTCTGATTTCCATCGGGCGGTTGCCTGTTCACCGCTGAAAAACAACCAATAATCATTTTTTTATTTTGGACACACATTGAGAATCACCGTATAACCCCATTAGAAGTGGGTTGGGGAGACTGTTAAAAAAAATAAAAAATTTCATAAAATATTCTTGACGCACTGTCGATAATCCAATATGCTTGATATGCTAATGCTGGCATTAGAGCTTTTATATGCCAGTACGGAGTTATCCGGTGTAACATTAGCAATAGTCGGATGTGGGTGGAAAGCGTAGGTGAATTTGAACAGAATTTTCAAAGCGTTGAAAGTTTTGCCTTAGCTGAAATAGCGGATGAATCGTTATAAACCGCTGGCAGTTAGGCAGCGGTTTTTTTGTTGCTCTTTTTTATGTGTATATGTAAACTATCCGGCCTCGACTAAATTGTCGATTTGTGGTTTGAAATCTGCTTTTTCAATCAGCAATCCACAATCATAAATCCGCAATTGAAAGGGCTCGTAGCTCAGTTGGTTAGAGCGCACGCCTGATAAGCGTGAGGTCGGAAGTTCGACTCTTCCCGGGCCCACTCGGAATTTGAGATTTGAGATTTCAAGTTTAAGATTCCTGAATCGCGGCTCCGGGGACGTAGCTCAACTGGGAGAGCGTTGGCTTTGCAAGCCAGAGGTTGCCGGTTCGATCCCGGTCGTCTCCATTAAATTCGCCAAAAGCGGATTTTGGGCTGGCCCAAAGGTTAAACCTTTGGGTTGCCATGTAAAGTTGTTTGACAAGTTAATATGCGGGTGTAGTAAATTTTTTTATTGTCTTTTCTAAACGTGGCGAGTCCATAATTTTAAAGTGGAGCGCAATGTCTGGATATTTATTTTTGGCGATTACTCATGGTTGACCAATCATCGAATGATATGGTCAAGTTACTAAGAGTGTATGGGGAATGTCTTGGTGCCGAGAGGCGATGAAGGACGTGGCTGACTGCGATAAGTCCGGGGCAGGTGTCGAGCAACCGTTAATCCCGGAATCTCCCAATGGGGAAACCCGACATGACTGGGCAACCAGTTCTTGTCATCGCCGGCTGAATGCATAGGCCGGCCGAAGCTAACGCAGGGAACTGAAACATCTAAGTACCTGCAGGAAAGGAAATCAACCGAGACTCCGTAAGTAGCGGCGAGCGAAAGCGGATATAGCCCAAACCAGGAAGCTTGCTTCTTGGGGTTGCGGGCGCTGATTTGGAGTTACAAAGGTAACGCAAGCAAAATCTTCTGGAAAGTTGAGCCATAGCAGGTGATAGCCCTGTATGCGACTGCGTGCACCCTCCGTTACATCAGCGTTCCAGAGTAGCACGGAGCTCGTGGAACTCCGTGCGAATCCGGGGGGCCCACCCTCCAAGGCTAAATACTACTCGGCAACCGATAGTGAATCAGTAGGGCGATTGAACGATGAAAAGAACCCCTATTAGGGTAGTTAAAAGAACCTGAAACCATACACTTACAAGCTGTGGAAGTCCTATGACCCGTCTTCGGGCGGGTAATGGATGACCGCGTGCCTTTTGCTTAATGAACCGGCGAGTT
>Ga0187866_1000203_pt1 | contig 79172 bp, 80 predicted proteins | sample June2016WEW_11_1_3_FD_133013 | JGI IMG/M metagenome (GOLD analysis project Ga0187866, IMG submission 133013) | Peatland microbial communities from SPRUCE experiment site at the Marcell Experimental Forest, Minnesota, USA - June2016WEW_11_150 | ecosystem: Environmental > Terrestrial > Soil >... | reverse complement strand
AGGGAGGGGGGGTCTCATCCACAGCATCACGATGGCTAGACCGAGCACACCAAAGAGAAGCCGAAAGCTTACCAGGGTAACAGGTCCGATCTCCTGGACGGCGATCCGTATCCAGAGGAAGGAACTGCCCCAAATCAGGCCGAGAACCCAGAAGGCTCCCCATTGCTTCATATGACTCCACTCCAAGAAGTAACCTGACCCATCGCAGAGGGTGGAAATTTAATGGAATAGGCCATGTTCAAGAGAAACACCAAACACCAACAAGCCGGACTAATCCGCGCCGCCAGCGAACTGCCCGAAAAGCAGCGCAAACGTCTGCAGAATTCATGGGCAGGCACGTTCTACCAGGAATTCTTCTGCCGCATCGGCGAACAAGCCTTTGCAGTCCTGTATTCAGAAAAAGGGTCACGCCCGAATGTACGCGTGAGTGTACTGGTCGCACTGGAAGCCCTGAAAGCGGGCTTGGGTTGGAGCAACGAAGAGTTGTACGAGAACTATTGCTTTGACCTGCAAGTGCGCCATGCCCTGGGATACGACCGCCTGGGCGATGGCGATTTTGAAATCCGCACACGCCACTATCTTCGAGAACGGCTGAGCCAATACAACGCAGAGCAAGGCATCAACCTGCTGGAAAAAGCCTTCGAGCAAATCACCGATGCGCAAATCGTGGATTTGAAAGTGCCAACCGGCATGCAACGGATGGATTCGACCCAAATCGCCAACAGCATCGTTTCGGCCAGCCGCCTGCTACTGCTAGTGGAGGCCGTTCAGCGGGTCCAACGCATCCTGCTTGCCCTGGCGGCTAGGCCAGGGAGCGAAGCAGACCGGGCCCGCCTGAGCGAAACCCTTACGCCCTACACGCGCGACAGCGCCAGGCATTACACCTACCGTGTCAAAGGCCAGGAAGCGGTGCAGGAACACCTGCAAAGAATTGGGCAAACCATCCACGCGCTATTGCAGGATTTGAAAAGCGGCTACGCCGCCGAAACCGCTTACCAGGTCATGGAGCGCATCTTCACTGAAAACTTTCACCTGGTGGAAAGCAGCCCGCGCCCCAAAGAAAATGCCGAGATCACTTCCGCCTGTGTGCAATCAGTGGATGACCTCGCCCAATAGTCCGCCGTCACGGATGGAAACGATTTCGTGTGTCTCGGTCAAGACGCCTCGGAGGGGAACTGTAGCTCGGCTAGTGCCAGCTCCAATTCATCGGGCGTCAGCACTCGGGCATGGTACTTATTGCCCCGCATGAATGAGACACCCCACCCCTTAGTCGTATTTGCGACTGCAAGCGATGGTTGTTCCGCGCTTTGTCGCGACCTTTCCAAGAACCCGAGGATGTCGCCATAGTTGTGACCGTCGATTTCTTCCACCCGCCAGCCAAAGGAACGCCATTTGTCAGCCAACGGCCGCAAGCCCATCACTTCGTCGACAGGGCCATCGACCTGAAACCTGTTATGGTCCACAAAGACCGCTAGGTTGCCGAGTTTGAAATGGGAGGCTGACAGAGCAGCCTCCCATATTTGTCCCTCGTCGCACTCACCATCACCCGTGACTGCATAGATCCTGCTTCGGCTTCCTCGCATCCTTGCGCCCAATGCCAGGCCAACAGCCTGTGATAGCCCGGTACCTAACGACCCGGTGGTCGCATCTACACCCGGCATCACCCCATAGGGGTGTCCCTGCAACGAGCTACCGATTCTTCGAAGAGACATCATCGTTTCGTAGGAGATGAAGCCTCTCTCGTACAATGCGGCGTAGAGAACTGGTGCGGCATGCCCCTTCGACAGCACAAAACGATCGCGATCTTCCCATTGCGGCCTGTCTGGGTCAATGTTCATTTCAGAAAAGAACAACACGGAAACAATGTCCGCAGCTGAGAATGCAGATCCCGGATGGCCGCTACCGGCCATCGAAGTCATGCGAACAATGTCTGCCCGCATCCGGCGGGCACGCCGGCCAAGTTCCTCTGCAATGTCTGGTTGTATCATCGTGAAGCCCAACCCAACTGTTCCCTTCTTTCCATCACGCGGCGAACCGCTCGCCCTATGTCATATGAGGTCAGGTGGTATTTCTCCCGCAGCTCATCGGCCTGGCCGCTTTCCGCAAAGATGTCACGAACAGCAACTTGCTCTATGGGCACAGGCACTGTGCGCACCACAACCTCAGCCACTGCTCCACCTAGCCCCGCATTGCAGTTGTGATCCTCCGCCACAACCAATGCTCCTGTGTCGCGTGCGGACCGGATTATGGCCGCCTCATCAATCGGCTTGATGGACACCATACTGATAACGCGCACATTCACACCCTCATGCGCCAGAAGATTGGCTGCCTCTACGCCAGCAACCGCCATACTGCCAATTGCAATCACTGCGGCATCGTTTCCTTCCACCAGGGTGTTTGATCCTCCAATATGAATTGGATCTGCCTCTCTGGTTATGAGAGGGATGGCCGAGCGTTCTAGCCGTATGAAGACAGGACCAGGTTCATCAATGGCGGCCCTCAACACGGAAAACACTTGGTTCCCATCGGTTGGCGCAAGGACAACAACGCCGGGGATAACCCGCATGATAGCAATATCCTCAATTGCCTGATGAGAAACTCCGTCCGGCCCCACATTGATGCCGCCGTGCGTTCCAACGATCTTCACATTCAGGTGGGGGTAAGCGACGGTTTGACGAAAAGGCTCCCAGCCCTTGCCCGCAATGAAAATGGATTGCGCGGCCACAAGCGGAATCCACCCTTGCATAGCAAGACCGGCTGCCACGCCGATTGTGTTCTGTTCTGAAATCCCAGTACAGATGAATCGTTCCGGGTATGCCGTCTTGAACTTGATTGCACCTGTCGAACGCGAGACATCTGGTGAAAGAACGACGAGATTCGGGTGTGTGGCGCCCAATCTAACCAACGCATCACCTAGGACAGCTCTCTGCTCTACTGCTTCTGGCTGTTTCGAAGGTGATTGTGCTTGCACATCATCCTCTCCGGTACGTGTGCAACATGGTTGAACCCGGCACCTCCCTACAAAGATGTCTTCTTCCCGCGATATTGACTGTCCATCGCATCTATCTTCTCGACCTTGGGGACGGATCGACCTCCTTGAAACTCCGATTGCAGCCAACGGTCCACCAAGAGCCGCGCGAGGGTCGGAGCAACGATTTGAGCGCCAAGGGTGATGATTTGGGCATTGTTGCTTTTCCTGGCTCGTTCAGCCGAGTATGGATCGTGGCAGCAAGCAGCCCGTACTCCTGGCACTTTGTTCGCTGCAATTGCCATCCCGATGCCAGTACCGCAAATAAGAATACCTCGGTCGCACCGACCCTGAGCAATGCTTTCAGCGACCTTCACTGCCACATCCGGATAGTCTACAGGGACTGCACTGCTTTCACAACCCATGTCAGTGATCAGGTGCCCAAGCCCTGTGAGGTAAGCTTTCAGATCTTCTTTCAGGGCAAAGCCTATGTCATCACTGCCGATGATTATCTCCATTCTCAGCCCTCGTCTCTGCCTGCGCCACTCTTCGCTCGCGAGATCTTCTTGCAGTGTATCTCTCTGTTCCTGGGGCCATCGAGTTCTATCAGCAAGATATTCTGGTAGGTTCCCAGATCCAATTCCCCCCTAGTCACCGGAATGACGAGACTCGTTCCCCCAAGAGCGCTGATTATATGAGCCTCAGCGTTCGGTTTGTCGTTACGAACATGCTCGAAAGGTCGGAGGGGGGCCAATAGTGAGCTCGCTACGCGCGCGAGGTCACGACGTAAGGCGTCATCGTCCTCGGATACTAGTAGAACAACTGTTGTGTGTGGCGCATAGAATAGGGCCAGGCCATCATCTATGTCTCTGACCAATCCAGCCAAGCGGCTAGTGACGTTGATCACGTCGATTGATCTAGCGCTCTGCACTTCGATTGCGCTGTTCACTCCTGCAGCCCCCAGAGATCAAAGGCTTTTTCGAGGAAGTCCTTGGTATGTATCAAGAACTCAGCCCCCTTGGCGCCATCCAGCACCCGGTGGTCAATCGAAAGCGTCAATGTGCACGTGGGCCGCACCACAGGCTGACCCTGCAGGGCCACAACCCGATCGGTCACCTTCCCCACAGCCAGTATCATTGGATCAGGGCTGTCTATGATCGCAATGAATGCATCAACCCCATACATCCCCAGATTCGAGACCACCATACTCTTCTCTGTCAGGTCGCTGTCTCGCAACCTGCCCCTGCGCGCACGGTCAGCCAATGCCTCCATTTCTTCGGAGACTTGAGCAAGGCTCAGCTCGTCCGCATGGGCCAGCACGGGCACGATCAGTCCCTCTTCAAGGGAGACGGCAATACCAATATCAATTGATTGTCGTACGGCGATTCCGTTTGGGGTGTATCTAATATTGACAGAGGGCATGGCGGAAAGGGACAACGCACATGAACACACAACCAAGTCGGTGTACGAGGGAGGTCTCTTCCATTTAGGCGTGCCAGCGCAGAAGTCACGAAGACGCTGGGCCTCGGTCATATCAACGTCGACGATGAGATAGAAGTGGGGGATCTGCTGCTTACTCGCTTGCATTCGCAACGCCACGGCTTGGCGCATTCTCGAGAAAGGTTGCAAGTGTGCCTTTGGCGCCGCTTGGGATCGGGTGAGTGCATTAACATCCGCCTCGGTAATCAATCCGTGCATCCCCGTCCCTTTCACGCCTTCCAGACCAACCCCTCGTTCCTTGGCAAGGCGTCGTGCCTTGGGGGACGCGACCATAGCCGCGCGAGTTGCCGGGCGCATCGGCGTAGGGTCACGTGTCGCTGGTTGTTCTGTGAGCCCTCTTGCATCATGGACTTCCTCATGACTTGGCTCTACTATCCCCTTGACCTCGTTCAGACTGACATGCGAAGCCACGGCAGTTTGTTTCGAGACAGAAGTGCCAAGAGGCGAACGCTTGACCAGATCCACGGGAACGTCCAAGCCGTCATAGGATTCGGCCTGACCCACCGGCTTGAGGTAGCCGACAACTTGCCGAGGCATCACTGCAGTCCCCGCCCGAATCAGTATTTGTTCCAGTGTCCCCTCTGCGAACGCCTCTACCTCCACGACTGCCTTGTCAGTGTCCACCTCAAAAAGCGGTTCTCCCTGTCGCACATGGTCGCCTTCTTGCTTCAGCCACTTGACAAGCTTAACCTCTGAGACTGCCTCACCGACCTGGGGAACGACGATTTCAACGGGCATGTTCGACTCCCAAGAGCTGGAACACGGCCTCTCGAATGCTCATCTCACTCGGGATGACAGCCTCCTCAAGCACAGGAGAAAATGGGATAGGCACATCTGGGGTGGCAAGTCGGCATATGGGTGCATCCAGGTACCCCAAAGCTTTGCTCGCCACCTCGGCAGCGACCTGTGCGCCCCAGCCCCCGCGCTCGTTGTTCTCCTCTACAACGAGAAGACGGCCGGTCTTCTGCACTGATCTAACGATTGTGTCCGTGTCGAGGGGAACCAGTGAACGAGGGTCAATAACCTCAATCTCGATCCCCTCTTTTGCCAACCGATGGGCGACATTCAAGACGCGATGCAGCATGAGAAGATTGGCGACAACCGTCAAGTCGACGCCTTCCCGCTTTACATCTGCAACACCCAAAGGTAAGGTGTATTCCTCCAGTGGCACGTGACCTACGCTAATGCTGCTTTGTGCAAGGGGTCGACCCTTGCTTCCGTAGAGGAGCTTGTGTACGCAAAACAAGACCGGATTGTCGTCCCGTATGGCTGACTTGAGCAGCCCCTTGGCATCGTATGGAGTCGATGGAGTGACAAGCTTCAACCCTGGAATGTGAAAGAAGAAACCCTCCACAGAATTGGCATGTTGTGCGCCACGTCCCGAAGCCCCCGTTGGCAGGTGAATAACCATGGGGATCTTGACCTGGCCCCCAGACATGTATCGGAGCTTGCTGGCCTGCTGAGCAAGTTGGTCCATGGCACAGAATATGAAATCGCCATATTGGAAGTCGACAATTGGTCTCATCCCCTGGATAGCTGCACCTACTGCCAAACCAACGAATCCTGCTTCTGAAATGGGAGTGTTGATCACACGGTCTGCGCCAAATTCGTCGAGGAGACCCAATGTCAACAAGAAGGACCCGCCGATGCCGACATCCTCGCCAATTACGAAGATCGATTGATCACGGTGCATCTCCTCGCGTAAAGCTTCGCGCATCGCTTGCACTATGGTCAAATCGCGAGGATCTCTCGCTCCCTCGGGAGCTCCAGGCGGCGCAGGGCTAGGCATACACATGCTCCAATGCCAGGTCGGTCGGCGGAAATGGGCTGTTCTGGGCAAACGTAACAGCCTCATCAAGCGAGGCCATAACCCCCTCTTCTGTCTGCGCCAGCTGGGATTCCGATACACCCCTCTCATTCAGGAGGCGTTGTCGGAAGATTGGCAAGGGATCTTGTTCTAGCCACGCCTCAACCTCTTCCTTCGGACGATAGGTCGCCGGGTCGTCGCGTTTGTGCCCTCCCCTTCGGTATGTAAGACATTCAATGAGTGAGGGTCCCCCTCCATCGCGTGCACGCGCCGCTGCTTTCTGCACCTCTTGATAGACACCGACTGGATCATTGCCGTAGACGGTGACGCCAGGCATACCATACGCGTCGGCGCGTTGAGAAACATGCTGCACGAGCATGACATCAGTAACGTGCGTGGAGACAGCGTAGAGGTTGTTTTCGCAAAGGAAGATAACAGGCAGGGCCCAAATCGCAGCCAGATTCAAAGCTTCATGCCAGTCCCCTTTGTTAGCTGTCCCGTCGCCAAAGAAGTTGCATACAATTTGATTGGTCCTTCTTTGTTTGAAAGCAAAAGCCATCCCAGCAGCAATGGGCGAGGAGGCGCCCACAATAGCGATCGCTGGCAACGCTCCAACACCGATGTCCCCAATGTGAAGCGACCCCCCTTTGCCTTGGCAGCAGCCGGTCGCCTTGCCGAAGAGTTCCGCCATCAATGACCTCGGCGAGACACCTTTTGCGAGAGCCTGTCCGTGGCCGCGGTGAGTCAGCGTGATGACGTCCTCTTGGCGCAGCGCGAGGCAAGTCCCGACGGTCGTGGCTTCTTGTCCGTGTGAAAGGTGTATGGTTCCTGGCATCAACCCTCTGAGAAAGAGGTCATTGACGCGCAACTCGAAGCTGCGAATCAGATACATGCGCTCATACATTTCGACCAGCAGGCTATCAGGGTACTCCGGTGGTATTCTCACGACATGGGGCTCTGGTTTGATTATTCGCATAGCTCACTGTATCACTGTGGATGCCGACGATGTCCATCGGTCCGCTAGGACTGCAAGCCTGTGACTGTGGGCTGTCAGATCATCTGTAACAGCGCGATAGGTCTCGAAGTATTGGTTGTACATAGCGTGGGTTTCAGGATCAGGCAGCAATTCCTCCTCAACGGACGCCCCAAGTCTTGCTGCTGATTGCCAATCCGGAAATATACCGACGGCGACTCCAGCCAGCAAGGCTGCACCGAGCGCCGCGTCCTCTGCGGCCGGCTTGAGCAGTGAGGTACCCAATACGTCACAGAGAATCTGTCGCCAAAGTCGGCTCTTTGCGCCGCCGCCTACCAGACGCCTATTGGTGATCGGCAGTTCTAGACTCTCGATGACATGGAAGCAGTCGCGTATTGAGAAGGCTACGCCCTCCATGACCGCCCTTGCGAAATGCTGCGTCTGGTGCCGTGCACTGATGCCCACAAAATCTCCCCGCAGCAAAGGGTCCCAGTACGGGCCTCGTTCACCCATCAGATAAGGATGAAACATCAAGCCCTCACAACCAGGCGGCGCTTCGGCCGCCAGCCTCTCGATCAAATCATATGGGTTGGTGCCATTCGCCCCAATGGCCTCGTGACGACAAAAGGTGTCGCGAAACCATCGCAGGGTCGAGGCACCAGAGTTGGTGGGGCAGATAGCGATCCACCTTCCGGGTACAGCGTGTGGGTATGTAATGGTCAGTTGTGAAGGATAAGGTCTCTCTCCGACAAGGTCAACGTTGGCGGCAGTCCCGATCTTTACCAGGCACTGTCCTGGATCGACTACCCCTACGCCAAACGCCTCTATTACTGAATCGCCGCTGCCCACTGCCACTGGTATCCCAGGCGGGAGCCCCGTTTCATGGGCTGCTCCGGCCGTTAGCTCTCCTCCAATGGCAGTCGCGGGGAGCACCTCCGGCAGCCAATTCTGATCGAATCCCAGGAGCTCTCCTAGCTCTGTTGACCAGCAACCAGCCTTCACATCGTAGAGCTGCGTTCCAACCGCATCATACACATCAGTTTGATAGAGGCCCGTCATTCGGTACCGTACGTAATCTTTGGTGACCATAATGCGCCTTAGTCGGGACCAAACAGATGGCTCGTTCTCCTTCAACCACATTAGCTGGGGAAGTGTCCACGAAGGATTGGGCTGTTGGAAGGTGATCTGAAAGATGCGATCGCCATGGCTTCTCTTCAGGGTTTCACACTGGGGGGCGCTTCGCAGGTCAGACCAATGAATGGTGGGGTAGATCACATTCCCCGATTCGTCCAACAGTGCGACATTATGCGCCGGGCCATCGACCGCAATGCCGGCGACTTCACGGGCATCGAGACCTGCGCTATCAATGCACTCACGAACGGCCTTACAAGTGGCCCTGTACCACTCACGCGGGTCCTGCTCAGCCCATCCCGGCTTTGGATAGCGGGTTGGGTAAGTGTCGGAGCTACTGGCGAGCACCACCCCTTTCTCATCGGTGGCGATTACCTTGCAGCCGCTTGTCCCCACATCAAGCCCTAATAGCAAAGACACACTGCCACCTGATCATCTGAGTGGGCTGCTCCGATATTGAATTGCAACGATCAAAGGGGTGGGCGACCTACACTCCCAACGTCCAGGTCGCCCACGCCATGTCCTAGCACGGATCCATGACCCCCTTTGAAATCCCCAGGCGCATACCTCTACTGCAGGCCGAAGTCGGCTAGGTTGTTCTTGGCGATAAAGTCCTTGTACCATGCTTTCATAGGCGCACCCATGTTCTCTCGTTCAATGAGAGCTTGGGCAGTCTGTGGCGTGATGAACTCGCCAGGGTACAAGTTGATTCCCGGTTTGATCACACTTCCGTTGCGGAAGTGCTTGGCAATAGCTTGGATCGGCAAATAGCCGTCGAGATAAGGGTTTTGGCCAACGCACACGCTTAGGTATCCGCTAAGCATCTGCTGCAGGCCAACGGCCCCAGGGTCAAACGACGCGGCTATGAACTTGCCGCCAGTCTGTTGCTTGAGTTTGCCAAGGCTGGCAGTCTCGACAGCCGTGAGGCCGACTAAAGCAGCGGCATCCGGGTTGGCCGTGTACAAGTTCGACCAGTTTGTGAAGTTCTGCGTGGCATCGCAGTTGGTTTCGTACGGCCCAAGGATCTTGACCGAAGTGCCTGCGAATGCGGATTGGAATCCAGCCATCCTCTGTGCATGGACGGAGGGACCGAGCACGCAGATGCCAACGACGACCTTGCCTTGGTCACCTATGAGCTTGTGAACCGCATCCCCAAGATTCTTTCCGAGGAGTGTAGGATCCGGGCCGAGAAAGGCCGTGCGGGTCGAGTTTGGCACATCTGTGTCAACCGTGAGAACCAAGATGCCCGCGTCGGTTGCGCGCTTCACAGGGGCCGCCCACACCGCCGGGTCATCCGCAATGACAACCATCGCGTCGGGCTTGGTTTGGATCAGTGCATCCCACATCCCGATTTGCGCAGGCTGGTCAATGGTAGGCGGCCCGGTGAAGGTCAGGAAAACGTTGTAGTCCAATGCCGCGTCTCTAGCACCCTGGGCAACCCTTTGGAGAAAGTCAATTGATGTGTCATGGGACACAAAAGCCACTCGTAAAGCTCTCTGTGTGGGGGCTGCTCCTGCTGCGGGCGCCGATGTTGGCGCGGGGGCCGATGTTGGTGCGAGCGCCGATGTTGGTGCGGGCGCCGATGTTGGTGCGGGTACCGATGTTGGTGCGGGTGCCGATGTTGGTGCGGGTGCCGGTGTTGGTGCCGCACAGCTCGTCGAGACCACAGCCAGTGCGACCATGGCTATCGTGGCCCACCTCATAGCATTTCTGATCACAGCTTCCTCCTTTTGTGCCCTGAGTAAAGAGTGGAATATCGATGAAGGTGGCTTCGCTATTGTTCTCCCTCCTCATCTATGGGACAGGTCCCAATAGGTCATCCTAAACTGCTCGATCCAACAGATCCCTCGCTGCCCTGGCTCTCCTGGCGCGAGTCAGGTAATCGAGTGTCACCGCGCCGATTATGACAAGGCCCGGGGAGGCAATCTGCCAGCTCAACGGAAGCCCGAGGAGTACTAGCCCGTCTTGGATTACCATTACCAGCGCCACTCCTATGAGAGTTCCCCAAATCGTCCCGGAGCCGCCCCCGAGTTGAGCTCCGCCTATTATCGCGGCAGCTATGGCCTGGAGCTCCATGCCTCCACCATTCTGAGGATCCGCCGCCCCCAGGAAGGACAATCCAAGAGCTCCGGCCAGACCGCACGTTAGCCCACACAGTGCCATGACAGACACCCGGAGGCGTCGAGTACGTAGCCCGAGCCGGTTCGCCGCTGCCGGGTTTCCCCCCATCGCCAGCAGGTGCGTCGCGAATCCAGTGGATTTCAGCACCCATGCCCCGGCGATCACGATCGGGATCATGATTAGTGTCATATTAGGGATTCCACCGATTGATCCGTTCCCAATAAGGAAGAAGGAACTATCGTGGCTCAGAATTATCGGTCGACCGTTATTGAGAATCATGGCAATTCCGCGATACGTGGTCATTGTGGCCAAGGTGACGATGACAGTCGACAACCCAAAAGTCACAGCCACAAATCCGTTCACCAACCCCAGAATGATGCCAGTAGCAAGGGCGACTCCAATCGCGGCCCACGGGCTCAATCCAAATCTCGTGATCGAAAAGGCCATGGCCGTCATAATGAGATTGAAGCCCCAGCCCACGGAAATATCAACTTCACCTGATGCTAGAACGAAGGTTTCTCCTGTGGCAATGATAGCAAGAATGGCCATCTGTCGTGTGATTAGGAGCAGATTAGGCGCGCTAAAGAAGTGTGGTGTCACTAAGGCAAAAAGAGCTATCACAACGAGGAGGGCACCAAGCACACCAATCTCGCGAAGAGCAGCGAGCCGCGTTATTGTGTGCATGCCCCATCGTGTATCTCTTGCTCCATCGGAGATGGGTCTCTCAGCCAATTTTCACTTCTCCTGACTCCCCGACAACAGCTTGTCGTTCTCGTAATCAAAGCAAGGAAAAGTCACTACGGAAAAGTCACTACCTCGAAGCGCTCACGGCTTCCAAGCGGCGTTTTCCATCAAGGAGATCGCCTGCGACGAGGGTCATGACCAGATCCTTATCTGCAACCTGGTGCGGCACATCCGCCATGAGCTGTCCTTCCCGCAGCACGAGGACGCGGTCGCTCAAAGCGATTACCTCATCTAATTCGGACGAGGTAAGCAATACAGCTACACCCCTACTTGCCACCTCGTCAACTAATGCATAGATGTCCTGTTTCGCCCCCACGTCGATGCCTCGCGTTGGGTCGTCGAGGAGGAGCAATAGGGGATCGGTGGCAAGCCACCGTGCGAGCAGGACCTTCTGCTGGTTTCCACCGCTCAAGAGGAGAATCTGTTTCTCAAGGCCTTCAGTGGCGATGCGAAGGTCATGGACGTAATTGTCAGACACTTGCCGAGTCGCCTTATGATTGATTAACCCTAGAGTCGATAACCTAGGCAAGACGGCGATTGTCATGTTTTCGAGCACATTCCAGTTGGACATGAGCCCATAACCACGTCTGTCAGATGGAACGAAACCAACCCTCTTCCTGATTGTCTCGCTTGGATCGAGTCCTTTCAGAGGAAAGCCGCTAAGAAGCACCGTTCCTGCCGCCTCTCTACGAAGTCCGAAGATTGTCTCGAATAGCTCTGTTATTCCACATCCTGCAAGAGCGGCAAGGCCGACGACCTCGCCGGCGCGCACTGTGAATGAAAGCCCCTCCAACATACCTCCACATGCCAGGTCTCGCACCTCTAGGACCACTTCCTCTCTTATCGCCGACTTGCGATCAAAGAGAGTCGAGACCTTGCGCCCGACCATCGCTGCGACGATATCCCCAGGGGAAACCTTGGCCGACTCCCAGGTACCGGCTTTGTGTCCATCCCGGAGCACGGTAACTCTATCGGCAATCCGGAGGACTTCCTCGATCCGATGTGACACATAGAGAATCGTGATTCCTTCGCGCCTGAGGTTGGAGATCAGTCCAAAGAGGGCCTCCGTCTCGCGCTGGTCGAGGCACGAATTGGGTTCGTCAAGTATCAGGACCCTTGCCCCGTCGTTGAGCGCCCGCGCTATTTCGACCCATTGTCGCTTTCCAACCGAAATTGCGGCCGGAGTGTCGTCAACGCTCAAGTCCACTCCCATTCGTTGCAGAGTCTCCTCCGTTTTAGAGCGCATCGCCTTGCGGTCCATCAACCCGTAATGGCCAAGCTCCCTGTCGATGAAAACGTTAGCATACACAGGGAGTGCGGGGAAGAGTGCCGTTTCCTGAAAGACAATGCTAATGCCCTGTTTGCGTGCAATGCCGGCACTAGAGGGACGGTAGGGGTGGCCGTCGAAGAGAATCTCCCCGGCGTCGCAGTGAATCGCGCCAGCAAGAATGTTCATGAGTGTTGACTTTCCTGCGCCATTCTCGCCAACGATGCCGTGTATCTCCCCGGTCTCGATCGTTAGACTCACGCCATCTACAGCCTTGACACCGCCGAAATACTTGCTTACATTGCTGAGCTGAAGAAGAGGTTTGGCAGTCATTTGATGATCGGCTCGCTCCTCCAACCTCAGACTTGGCCTCTTTGAGTTCTCATCAGGATAACTTGTTGTAGTGCGACAGCGAAGAGCAGAATCACACCTGTGATGGCTAATTGCCAGGGTGAAGGCAGGCCCATCAACATCAGGCCGTCTTGTATGATCAACACCAATGAGATTCCCAGCAGCGTTCCCCAGATCGTTCCACTGCCGCCTTTTAGCGGCGTTCCTCCGATCACGACCGCTGCTATCGCCAACATCTCGTACCCCGTGCCCGATTCTGGCGACGCAGATCCAATCATGCCAAGACCGAGGGCTCCGGCAAATCCGCAAAGGAGACCCGAAAGTGCCATAACGCCGATCTTTCGCAGTCCGATTCGGATACCGACCCGCTTGGCTGCCGCCGCGTTGCTGCCAATTCCCATCACCTGTCGCGAAAACACCGTGTTTCGCTGGTACCACGCCGCGAACGCAACTATGATCAGACCAGCAATTGCCACATAAGTAAACGGGCCCAGTCCTTTATACCCAATGTCGAAGAACGCGCTCGTCCCTAGATTCCCTACAATGCTGCCCTTGCTCACGGCAAAGGCGAGCGCCCGGTAAATGCTCATCGTGCCGAGGGTAACGATTAGTGTAGGCAACCCGAGTGATACGGAAAGGGCGCCATTGAGTAACCCCGAGAGGGCGCCAACGACCAAAGCGGCGACCACAGCCACCCACGGGTTGAACCCCTTCCAGGCAATGAGAACTGCCATCGCGGTATTTGCTAGGTTGTAGATAGCACCAACGGATATATCAATCTCCGCGCAGGATATGACGTAGGCCTCGCCGACCGAGATTACGGCCAGAATGGCAATCTGTCTTGTGATTCCGAACAAGTTCAGTGGGGTAAGGAAGAATTTTGTGGCGAGAGCGAAGAAGGTGAAGACAACGGCGAGACCTGCGAAGACCGGGGCCTCCCTGCTGCCAATGACTGACCTGAGGATACGGACTACTGATGATGCGTTAATGACTTCCCGTGGATTTGAGAGACCGGCCTCCTGCGCAGACAATGATGACATATCAGACTTTCGCATGGGCTCACCTGCGTTGGCGTCTTTCAGATTATTGAATAGCGTCCATCCGCTCCCTTGATCTTGCGAGGTCGTGCCGCTAGGTTGAAGTTCAAGTTGGTGGTCGGGTCAACATTCCTGGCGTTCCCGCCACTGTCTCACGTCGTGATCCCTTCAATGGATTCCCACGGCGCCCATATCGGACCTTCGGGCCACATCCTTTGGGAGGCCGTGAGCTCGGTCACGCTCCTAGACCACGGCCACCACGCGAAGGGGAGACCCGGAGCATCCTCTTAGCTTGAGCGGCAAGGCGATGACTTGGCATCGCACAGCTGGCACTTTGTCGAGGTTCGTCAAGTTCTCGATTATGAGGATCCCCTTGGGCAGCAGCTTGCGATGACTCGGGAAGTCTGCCGAATGAAGATCGTCGGGATTGACCCAGTCCGGATCGAAGCTTTCAACACCGAGTGCGCGTATTGGCTTCGAAGCCAAGTAGTCGGCGGCGCCATCTGTCAGATATGGCCAGCCGTGGATCCAGTACTCGGAGGATGTTTCGCCGATTTTCCAGTTCTGGGAATGTCCAGTGTGCAGGAGGACAATGTCGCCGGCCGAAATGGCCTCTCCGCTTGATCGCTCCCAGTTTTGCAGGTCTTTGGCTTCAATTGGAACACTGCCCTTCTTTCCGGTCATATCTACAACGATAGCCGGGCCAATCAGGCTTTCGGCTGGCAGCTCATCTACTGAGTGAAGGCTTGAGAAGAAATGGTAGGGAGCATCACAGTGTGTGCCCGTGTGGAGTCCGAATCTCAAGATCTCAACATTCGCTATGCCCCCCTCCTTCTGCGACATGAACATCTCGAACTGTGGCTCAGGAAAGCCCTTGGGAATTGGCATCCCCGGCTCGATGGCCTGGGAGAGATCGATGATCCTTGTGCCCCTGATGTTTATGTCGGTCATCGTTCTACCGCTCCCGTGTTGCCTGAGCTAAGGTGCGGGTGCCATTCGGAGGCTAGCGCACAGCGAATAGGTTGAGTGACTCTCCCTAGAATGGTTTTGGGCGGTGCAATGGTGCAGCAACGCTGCATCTCTCTGACCGAGGAAAGAAGACTGCGATCTGGTCACAAGACGCGCTTTCTCCAGGTTTGAAGGCTTGCGCCAAATCCGGCCTAGTGGACTGGCGTCTTCCCGTACTCTCCCTTCAGCGGCAGGCTTGTCAACTCCACAGAAATCTCCTGGTGTGACTTTCCTCCCTTGCCTGTCGCGCAGAAGTAAGAGCAAATCATTTTGATCGGTTCGTCGCCTTCAACTAACATCTGATGGAGGTAGCCGGCTGGGACATAGCAGCAGCTCCCGGGGCGTATAGGCATGGACTGGATAGCGTCGGACGTCGGTCCTACTCGAAACACGCCTCGGCCTTGCAACAGATACATTGTCTCTTCGTAGTCACGATGGAAATGCAAGGGAATTGGCTGGTCTTGGTGAGGGGGGGCCTCTGCTGCACAAACGATTGCCGCTTGAGTCCCGGTTTTTTCGGGGTCGCTGAGCCGGCCGAGGATGAGATAGCCGGAAGCGCCCTCGCGAGAAACCTTGAACTTCTCCGCTTCGTCCTCATTGACGCAATAGAGCCGCTCGTGCTTCATGTCTATCCTCCTTCTGCCTACGCCGTTTCGGTGGTGTGCCTCACATGTAGCTGATTGGACAATTGGGATGGCGAGCCCTGTTTACGTGGGAAGGTCCTCGATGGAATGTTGGTTTTGCCGCGTTGACCAACCAGATGCTCACGTGAACCCAGGAGCGCAGTCCCACTCTTGAACTCAGCAACTAATCCTGTGGATTCTTCTGGTTGCACCCTTGACGTCCAGCGAAAATGTGCTTATATTTAGAAGTATGAGGTCTTACGTCATATCGCAATGTATTATCGCACAGAAACGTTGAATGTCAAGTACTTTCAGGGACATCATGCTGCACATTGGGCTACTGTGTTATGCGAGATGACGCGAAAGGCCTTCGTCAGGGAGTGGCAAATCAGCGCCCGGGGCTGCGGGCTGGTGTCCGTAGTGGATGAAATTGCTAGATGAAGGCTCGGGGCGTCTGAGAAGAAGAAGCACTCCAGCGATTCTGCAGGGGAGGGCCGAGAGGTTACGGAGAGTGCTCTTTCTTGTTGGGGCGAGGCTCTAGCAAATGGCACGGTCGGAGATGTACCTTCCGGTAAAGACTGGGAAAGGGGCCTTATCTCACCAGGTAGCCGAACAGATCCTGAGATTGGTCGCGGAAAAACAATTGAAAGCGGGCAGCCAGCTTCCACCACTGGATGAGCTGTGCGTCGACCTGGGCGTGAGCCGGACCGTTCTGCGTGAAGCCATTAAGTTATTGGACGCCTGGGGTGTGTTAACGGTGAGGCCGGGCGTCGGTACATTTGTGGCAGGCATGACATCCGACGTTTTGATGGTCCCAATCAGGCTTTCGGCGGAACGCAGTGAAGAGAGAATCAGGAAGCTCCATCAACTGCGGGAATCGGTTGAGGATGACATCGCCGCGATAGCTGCAACCACCGCGAGGCCCGAGCACATCGCCGCGATGGAAAGCGCGCTCATGAAAATGGATCAGTCACTGGCCGATCCAAATGAGTTCGTTCAGGCCGACTTGGAGTTTCATTCGATTCTGGCGCAGGCCACAGGCAATGATCTGTTTGTAATCGTCATCCATCCGGTAATTGACCTGCTACAGGATGAGAGATGTGTTGCCATCGAATCTCCTGGTGCTGGCGAAAGAGCGCAGACCTACCATCGGATGATACTCAAGAGCATCAAGGCGGGGGACGCCGGTAGTGCCCGGGAAGCAATGAGAGCCCACCTTAATCAAGTCTGGGAGGAGATTGAATCCCAGTTGCGTGTCGCGTGACTAGGATCTTCTGAGGAAGAATAGAGCAACGCGTGACGGTCTTGATCAATCTGTTGTCTCCTAGGCCGCCTGCGCTCGTGGAAATGAGCTCCGGTAGGATGGCCTCGCACGAGAATACTTCGCCGGTCGTTTGGGTAAGTAGAATGGCCTGCGAGTCCCATGACCTTTGTTGCAGCCAAGAGTGAATCGGACGGAGGAAGAGCATGGTGCCAGAAAAGGAGATGTTGATTCGGATGTATCGCCAAATGGCGACCATTCGTAGCTTCGAGGAAGCCATTCGAGATGTCTATAGGCGAGGACTAATGCCAGGGCTGGCTCACTTGTATATAGGAGAGGAAGCAGTTGCAGTGGGGGTTTGTTCAGCCCTTAGGGACCACGATTACATCACCTCAACGCACCGCGGGCATGGCCACTGCATCGCCAAAGGATGCGATCTGAAAAAGATGATGGCAGAGGTGATGGGCCGCGTCGATGGTTATTGCAGAGGCAAAGGCGGGTCAATGCACATCGCAGATTTCAACGTAGGCATGTTGGGGGCTAGCGGAATTGTTGGAGGAATGATAGGGATCGCCGCTGGCGCCGCTCTGTCCATCAGCCTGCAGGGTCGCGATCAAGTGGTGGCATGCTTCTTCGGAGATGGTGCATCAAACCAGGGTGTCTTGTACGAGGTCATGAACATGTCCGCCCTTTGGCGACTGCCAATCATATACGTCTGCGAGAACAATCAGTTCGCGGAATACAGTCGCTGGAGGGACCAATCCGCGAGCGAGGGCATCGCCTCGCGCGGCCAGTGCTTTGGCATCCCGGGAGAGGTGATAGATGGCATGGACGTCGTCGCCGTCTATGAATCTGCAACTCGCGCTGTGGAGCGGGCCAGAAAGGGCGATGGCCCCTCGCTCCTCGAGGCAGTGACGTATCGGTTCGAGGGTCACCATGTGGGAGATGTTAAGCCCTCATATCGTACGCAAGAGGAAGTTGACTTGTGGAAGAAGAAGGACCCCATCAAATGTCTGGGCGCTCGGCTCTTGAATGATGGCTTCGCCTCGGAAGCCGCGCTTGCGGAAATTGAGCGGCTGGCACAGGGCGTTGTAGTGGAGGCGGTGCAATTCGGAATGAAGTCGCCGTTCCCTGAGGTTGAAGAGGTGGGTGACCATGTCTACTCGTGAACTCACCTTCAGAGAGGCTATTGGCGAGGCGTTGGTTGAGGAGATGCGTAATGATGGGCATGTAATAATCATGGGCGAAAACGTTGCCGCGGCTGGGGGGATATTCAAGGTAACTGAAGGTCTTCTCCGGGAATTCGGGCCTCGCCGGGTAATCGATACTCCCATCTCGGAGGAGGGCTTTGTTGGTATGGCCGTCGGGGCGGCGTTGGTTGGGATGCGACCGGTTGTAGAAATCATGTTCAATGATTTCATTACCTTTGCTATGGATCCGATCGTAAATCAGGCCGCACACATCAGATACATGACCGGAGGTCAGATTCGGGTGCCTCTAACCATCCGTACGACGATTGGAGCAGGACGATCGGCCGCTGCCCACCATTCCCAAAGCCTTCATGCTTGGTTTTGCCACATTCCGGGTCTGAAGGTAGTCATGCCATCCAGCCCATATGATGCCAAGGGGCTGCTCAAGTCTGCCATTCGAGACGACAACCCCGTGATCTTCTTTGAAGATAAGTTGAGTTACGAACGTAGAGGTTCTGTCCCCGAGGAGGACTATGTGCTACCCCTTGGAGAGGGAGACGTGAAGCGAGAGGGGAATGATGTCAGCATTATTGCCACATCAGGAATGGTTTCGGAAGCCTTGGAAGCGGCCAGTATGCTTGAGGCAGATGGCATAAGTGCCGAGGTGGTCGACCCTCGCACCCTAGCTCCTCTTGATAGGGAGACTTTGGTGGGTTCGGCAAGGAAGACGGGACGTGTTGTTGTTGTGGACCAAGCCTGCAGGTCTTATGGGGTGACGGCCGAACTGGCGGCGGCAATCATGGAAGGTGCTTTCTACTACCTCCATGCTCCGATCGTCCGAATAGGTGCCATGGACGTCCCGGTACCCTTCTCCAAACAACTTGAACTGGCGACTATACCAACAACTGCGCAGATAGCGGATGCTGCGCGCCAGTTGGTAAGAACCGCGGCATGAAGAGAGTCGTGGAGGTGTAACCCTCTAGTCTAGTCAGATGGGTTGATTTTTGCTGGGAGAGGGACTGATCGACTATTGTTGGGCAGTAGGGCGCGGATGCTCAATGCTCGCCAAGTAGACTGTATTCCTGAGTCGGGTGGGGACGGGCGGTGCACACTGATTTCTTAGGTAGTGACGGTGCAGAAGATACGTGGTCGGCCACAGCCGTGACTATAGCGCCCAGATCTATGTGGCAGGCCCTTACTGGCCGATTGGTGTGTGTTGACCTTCCTTGATTGAAGTGATCCATTTTTCTTGCTGTGGCGACGTTGGGTTTGTAGGGTGTCTAGGCGTCGAGGAACAAGGATTGAATCTCGGTCCTGAAGGGACGATTCAAGGCCTTCATCTCCAGATTGGCACGGGCTCCATTCAGGGCGGACTGGACATGGGCGTGGCCTTGGAACGGAGGCCGGGTGGAGATCCAGGTGATGGTGATGAATGCTGGATTCTGATCATGGCGTTTGATCACCTACCCGAGACCGGGCAGGCAAGTAGTACCGATTCCCGGACCCGCCTCCGAGTGACCGGCAACTGGTGTGTCACCTAATGCTCTCCAACACGCCAGCCCAGGACACGCTTGCCAGCGTGGTCCAGCCTAATGAACATCGGCGTGCACACGTTGGAATGTCCGGATCGCCAATTTGTCTGGCAGCAGGCTGATTCGATTCGGGGCAAGGAAGATGAGCGGGCGAATCCCGCTTGGCATAGTCCACCTGGTTCCCCGAATGATTGGCAGACTCAACGATCAATGCGGCTCCTCAACCGCTTTGTAGTTGACCATTTGACCAATGACCTCCCTCAGCATGAGCGTGGTCCGCTGGTTGCCATACTCTGGGTCACGGTTCGCACTGGTGACCAGCGGCTGCTGCCCATGGCGCCATTGCAGGCCAGAATGCACATGTCGGCCCTCGTGGAAGTACTAGGTCAGGTGCGGCAGTTCAGCTGCAGCCATAGCGACAGGAAGCGCGTGCGAATGGATGGTAACCTGGATGAGGGCTGCCCTTTCTTCATTGCTTATCCGTTCCGAGGTCGGAAAGTCTTCAGTAAACCGATCCCCATTTCCAGCTTGCCCGCAGTTGCTCGAGTTCGGGAAGTCGCCGCCTCTCCTGTTGTTCCAGGCCGTCCTGCGCCAAGATCCCCGCGCCCCGGTCGAGGAAGTGCTTCTTTCGCGCCCTCAGGGAGTTCAAGTGGATGGGATATTGCCCGGCGATAGGGCGAGGAGTCTTCTCGCCCGAAAACGTTTCCAAGACCATCTGAGACTCCAGCTTGCACAATACCTTCTGGATGGGCATGGCTGGGGGATCCTTTCGACCTAGCGCTAGCCTACCCTAGACCACGGGAGGTCCCCTGCCGAAGTTGTGAAGTCGTCTTTCGGGGATCATGACCAGAAGTTGCAATACTAGAGGAGATAACGATGGCGGTTGATGTGGTAATGCCTAGATTGGGCTTGACGATGGAAGAGGGAAAGATCATAACTTGGTTGAAAAAGGAAGGCGAAAGGGTTGTACAAGGGGAAGCACTCCTGGGAATTGAGACCGACAAGGTATCGGTTGAGGTTGAAGCCCCCGCATCAGGGACCTTGGGACCCGTCCTATTTCCCGATGGTGCCACGGTCACTGTAGGACAGGTCATTACATATATTCTGGCTCCTGGAGAAGTACCACCCAGGGCTGAGCCCCCTTCTCACCAACCTTCGACGGTGGGGCATACGCTCGAAGCGGGGGTCTTCCCGCCTCCCCAAAGTCCGGAACGCCCGACTGGTCATCATCAAATGCCGGTGTCTCCAGTGGCACGGGGATTGGCTGCTCAGCTGGGAATTGATCTGACCAAGGTGGTGGGCACGGGCCCTCAAGGACGTGTACTGAAAGAGGATGTGCAGCACATGGCTGCGATGCTTCAGCCAGAGGCGGCGGAGAATTCAGTTGAGCCGCTCCAAGGTTTGCGCAAAGTAGTTGCACAGCGCATGTTGCACAGTTTCCAAACCGCCCCGCATTTCTATCTCTGCGTTGAGGTTGACGCGAGCCAATTGCTCCAGACCAGCGAGAGGTTGAGAGAATCGATTGAAAAAGTTTCGCATGTGCGGCTGACCTTCAGCGATCTAGTGATAAAGATCGCTGGCCAGGCTCTCCACGAACACCCAGAGGTGAATGTGGTCTGGGATGGGGTTGGGATACGCAGACTTGATACTGCCAATGTTGGACTCGCGGTGGCAACAGAGCGCGGTTTGATAGTGCCGGTCCTCCATGACGTCGTTCGCAAGTCACTGGCAGAGATTAGCAGTGAACGGCACGACCTAGTCGAGAAGGTGCGGAGCGGCAGGATCAGCCTGCATGAGCTTGAAGGAGGGTCGTTCACTGTCTCAAACCTCGGGACATTCGCAATAGATCAATTCATCGCCATCATCAATCCGCCGCAGGCAGCAATTGTGTCAATTGGCAGGATCAAAGAGCGGCCAGTCGCGGTGAATGGGCAGGTGGCAATTCGACCGACGGTATTCCTTACCCTATCGGCTGACCACCGCATCTTGGATGGGGCAGAGGCAGCGCAATTCCTGGGCAGGTTCGGAGCTCTTATCGAAGAGCCGAGTTTGCCCTAAAGCTGAATGGGCTGTAGAGGATGGGAATATCCCTGCCGGGAAAATGAAAGATTATCGAGTTTGCACATGGCAGTTGCCATGGGAGAAATCAACAGGGCGACTTGCAGTATCCTGCACTTCAATTCATCCCGCGCCATGGCCTCGATATTCGACGGCAGGGCCAGATACGATGTAATGGGAAGGACCCGCAGGCCGAGGATCATAGATACGGGATACGTCCAGATCCCCAAATTGAGAAAGGGTGTTCGGGCGTTTTGAGTACCCCTACGAATTGAGGGTGGGTTCCTAGGGCAAGCGGACCGGGAAAGAGGCCCCCTCGTTTGTGAGGGGTAGGCGCAGGATTGAAACCGCCGCCAATACAAAGATGAGAACGGGACGGATTTGGAGGCTCAACCATGGATAAGCCGTGGGATCGCTTTTGCACGATGAGCATAGTGCACTTTATGGCGTATCCGAAATGCATGAACGGGGAGGGAGCAATTGCCGCAAGCGTTAGCAGAATTGCCGAGGACACGTTTTTTGGGGGGATCGAGGTTACCTGGGTGAAGGATGCCGCCGAACGGGCCGCGGTCAAAAGAGCGATTGATACGGCCCGCATACAGGTTGGGTATGGAGCTCAGCCGGTGGTTCTGATCGGAAAGCTTGACCCCAACAGCCTGGAAGAAACGGAGCGGAAGAAGGCAGTGGAGGAATTGAAAGTTCGCGTTGACGAGGCGAGGGAACTGGGAGCCAAGCGACTCGCTTTCCTTTCGGGGAGGGATCCGGGGGACAAGGATCGTGCGGCAGCCTTGAAGGCGCTGGTGAAGTCAACTAAGGAGTTGTGCGCCTATGGCCAGGAGAAGGGGGTAGCCATCATCCTGGAGACCTTTGACCGGGGGGTTGACAAGAAGGCGCTCATTGGGCCGAGTCCGCTGGCGGCCGAGTTCGCAGCATCGGTTCGGGCCTCTTGCCCGGAGTTCGGACTGATGTACGACCTGAGCCATCAGCCGCTGCTGGGGGAAGGCTTCGAGGAGGCGCTGGGGCTGTTGAAGGATTACCTGGTGCACATCCACGTGGGGAACTGCGTGGTCACCCCCGGAGCACCGGGGTACGGGGACCTGCACCCTCGTTTCGGCTGGCCGGGGGGAAGCAACGACGTGCCTGAGCTGGCGGGGTTCGTACGAGTGCTTTTCAGGGTGGGGTATTTGAAAGAGGGAAAGAAGGAAAAGCCGTGGGTCGGGTTCGAGGTCAAGCCGCAAGATCTCGGCGAGACGCCGGAGCAGGTCATCGCAGGTGCCAAGCGGACCTGGCAACAGGCCTGGGCCCTGGTCTAGGCGCAAACGCCTTCTCCAGTTGGAGGCCGCAAGGCGAATGAATTCGGCGAGTACGAAACCAGACTGGGAGAGAGGTCATGGATTCTGCACAGGATGAGCTGATAGCGCTCAGATATCGCGAGTTGGTCCCGCATTTTGAACAGTGGGAGAAGACGAAAGACCTGATTGACCAGCTGATTGACATCATCCTGAACTATCGGCAGAGCGGGCATCCGGGCGGATCGCGCTCGAAAGTGCATGCCTTTGTGGTGACATTACTGAGCGGGGTGATGCGTTGGGACGTGCGCCATCCCGAGAAGCGCTTCGGAGACCGGTTTGTGCTGGTAGGCGGCCACACGATTCCGCTTGTGTACTGCACGCTGGCAGTGTTCAACGAGGCGCTGAGGATCAAGCTGGAGCAGACCGGGGATCTGCGCTACGCGGTGCCAAAGGAGCGGGCCCTGGTTTGGGAGGACCTGCTGGGGTTCCGCCACCGGGGAGGTCTCTCGGGGCATGCAGAGATGGAAGGGAAGACGCTGTTCCTGAAGTTCAATACCGGGCCTTCCGGGCACGGCGGGCCCGCGGCCGCAGGCGAGGCGCTGGCGCTCAAGCGGGCCGGGGCAGAGGGGGTCAAGGTGTTTGCGCTGGAAGGGGAGGGGGGCCTTACGCCGGGCGCGGCGCACGAGATGATGAACTCGGCCTGGGGGATGGCCCTGGACAACCTGTACTACATCGTGGACTGGAACGACTTTGGGATCGACGACCACCCGGTAAGCAGCGTCGTGTACGGGAGCCCGCGGGATTGGTTTGGTTCCCATGGTTGGCGAGTCTTCGGGGCCGAGTACGGGAGCGAGTGGGGTCCAGTCACCCAGGCCATCACCGCGATGGTATGGGGTGAGAATCCCGACCGTGTCCCCTCCATGGCCTGGGTCAAGACTCGCAAGGGACGCGGCTACCTCAAGTACGACAATCCCTCTCATGGGACTCCGCACAACATTAACAGCGAGGAGTTTTGGACGACCAAGCGGGCGTTTGCCGAAAGACATGGGGCGTCTTTCGTCAACCTTGGAGGGCCTGCCCCGGCCGACCCAAAGGAGCTGCGCATGGAATTCGAGGCGAACCTGCGGGCGGTGATTGAGGTCCTGCATCGGGATCAGGGGCTGGTCGATTACCTGGCGGCCCGGCTGGTCGAACTGGGGGATGGGGTGCCCGAGGAGATTCCCACCTTCCAACTGGGGAGGAAAGGCAACCCTTGGAAGGACAGCCGCCTGTTTGAGTTCCGGAACTACCCAGCGGACTTGTACGTTGCCCCAGGAACGTCGATCGCCAACCGGGCGGCGCTGGGCAGATGGGGTGCGTGGGTGAACGCCTTTGGGGCCGGGCAGTACGATCGCCCGCTCTTCATTGCCTGCTCGGCGGATCTGGCAGATTCCACAAGCGTGAGCGGATTTAGCAAGGGCTTTGGAGATTTCGAGGGGTACGGCTGGTACGAGCGCTATGGTACCCCTCATGGGGTCCTACTCCCCCAGGAGATAACCGAGTTTGCAAACGCTGGAATCTTGGTCGGCATGGCGACGGTTAACTTCTCCAGGGAGCCCGAGAAGGAGTTCGATGGTTTCTGGGGAGTTTGCTCTACCTATGGTTCGTTTTCCTATCTTAAGTACGGGATGTTACGCCTATTCAGCCAATTGGCGCAGGACTGTCAGTGGAAAGTTGGGAAGGTGATCTTCGTGGCGGGGCACTCAGGCCCGGAAACAGCCGATGACAGCCGAACTCACTTTGGGATCTTCGAACCCGCAGTGATGCAACTCTTCCCAAAGGGGCAGGTAATCAACCTGCATCCCTGGGAATACAATGAGGTCCCGGTCCTGCTTGGCGCAGCCCTGCGGCAACCCGTGCCCGTTGTCATCCTCCATCTTACACGTCCGCCCATCCAGGTCCCTGATCGGGCAACGCTCGGCATCGCCTCGCATTTCGAGGCAGCTCGCGGAGCTTACTTGGTACGGGACTACGTTCCGGGGAAGCCGAAAGGGGGCACTCTGATCGTCCAGGGGACTGGTTCGATGGTGAGCATAGTGAAGATCCTGCCAGAACTCGAACAGCGGAGCCTGAACGTGAAGATCATCTACGGGTCCAGCCATGAGCTTTTCGCCATGCAGCCCGAAACCTACAAGGAGAAACTCCTGTCACCCTCGGACCGAGCAGATTCGACCGTGATCAGCACGCAATCGCGAGGATCGATGCGGGATTGGATTTTCAATGAGGTCGCGGAAGAGTATGCAATGACCTCCGACTGGGACAACCGCTGGCGCACCGGCGGGACGCTAGAGGAAGTGATCGAGGAGGCACACCTCTCGCCAGAGTGGCTACTCCGTGGCATTGAGAAGTTCGCGAAGGATCGCGCGGCGAGGCTCAAGTGCCAAAAAGAGCAGGTCGAGGCAGCGGAGGAGTAGGCGGCCGCTAGGGAGACCCGCCTTAGGATGGTCAACTGGAACTGGGGCATGAGACTGCACTTCGACCTTCGGATCGGTGTGGTGTCAGTTGGATATTGCCGGACAATCACCGGACGCGAATGGACACCAAACGCTGAGGTTTCAGTGACAACAACCGCAATGAAAGAAGAACGACTAGGCCTCCAAAGCACTGGTTTCGTGCACTTGGCTGCCTTGAAAGGGGTCCTGAACTTACCCATCTGACGACTAGGATAAGGTGAGACTCAATCGAATTTCATGTTTCTCGAGCATATGGAGAGTGTAGTCATGAAGAAGATTATCAACGATCCATTTCGTGTTGTGGATGAAATGATGGAAGGCATCCTAAAAGCACATCCTCAGAACTTGAGAGCAGCCGGTGGCGATTTGCGCGCGATCGTTCGAGCTGATGCACCTGTCATGGGGAAGGTGGCGATCGCGACAGGTGGCGGTTCGGGCCACCTTCCTGTCTTTATGGGGTATGTTGGAAAGGGGTTGGTTGACGGAGCTTCGATCGGGAATGTCTTCTCTTCACCGACCACCAAGCAAATGTTGAAAGTAACTCGAGGGATCGATGGCGGTAAAGGTGTTCTCTATCTTTACGGTCACTATCAGGGTGACATGATGAATTTCGATACAGCTGCAGAAATGGCTAAGGACGATGGGATCCAAGTCGAAACTGTGTTAGTCAGCGACGATGTCGCGTCTGCGCCCTCTGGTGAGTGGAAGAAGCGCCGGGGCATAGCGGGTCTGTTTTTCGCATACAAAATTGCTGGAGCCAGGGCGGCAGAGGGTGCATCTCTAGCAGAAGTCAAAGCAACAGCCGAACGGGCCGTGTCTGTAATCCGCAGCATGGGCGTGGCGCTCAGTCCCTGCATTGTTCCTGCGGCTGGAAAGCCCACCTTTGCCATTGGTGAGGACGAGATGGAGATTGGAATGGGGATTCACGGTGAGGCGGGCATTAAGCGCGGACCGATGAAGTCGGCCGATGAAATTGCCGAAATCCTGGTTCAATCAGTTGTTGAAGACCTACCCTTCCAAAAACGCGACGAGGTATCTGTGCTCGTGAACAGCCTGGGTGGAACCCCGCTGGAGGAGCTCTATATCCTTTATCGCAAAGCCGCCGATATCATTGAGCAAGCTGGCCTTACCATCTTCCGTGCTTATGTGGGCCGCTATGCCTGTTCGATGGAGATGCAGGGGGCCTCTCTGACCTTGATGAAGCTGGATGAGGAATTCAAGCGTTTGCTGGACGCCCCCGCTGAAACGCCGTTCTTCGTCCAGAATTAGACTGCGCAGTTTTCGCAGAAGGCAAGCCGGGACCACCGAAAGAATATTCTTGTTCCAGAGGGACCTGGAAAGAATGTCGTGTCGCTCGACCAAGAGTCCCGCTTGCGGAATAGTGGCCCTGAGGGAAGGCGTTTGGAGAAGAAGGATGGAGCGAATAACCAAAGATGACCTCGTGCAACTGATACAAGCCGTCGCGGAGGACATGATCGCTGCGAGCGATACGCTGAATGCGCTCGACAGAGCAATTGGTGATGGCGATTTAGGCATTACGGTGACACTAGGCTTTCAAGCGATTCGGAAACTGCTCTCCGGCTCCGTACATGAGGACGTGCAGGCAATCTTATCGGGTTGCGGGATGGCCTTTGCCGACAATGCGGCATCTACTTTCGGGGCTTTAATGGCAACAATGTTTAGCTGCGCGGCTAAGACAGTGAAAGGGAAGGTTACTATTGGTCCAGAGGATGGGGCTGCCATCCTAAAGGCAGCTGCGGAGGGGGCACAGAAATGTGGCAACGCAAACCTTGGCGACAAAACCATTCTGGATGCGCTCGTCCCTGCTTCAGACAGTTTTCAGAAGTCTTCGTTATCTGGTCAGTCCCTGCTAACCTGTATGAAAGCAGGGTTGCACGCGGCGCAGACAGGCGTAGAGCAGACCATCAACATGCGTTCGAAAGCGGGTCGGGCAGCTTGGCTGGGTGATCGCACGGTCGGATCGAAAGATCCTGGAGCTGTCGCATTTCTCATGATGTTTGAGTCTGCGACGAACTTTATGGAGAATTCTGGGCAGTAGCGAACCGCCCAGCAGGCATATCACCTTCATTCGAAGGAAGTACAACTGCTGGTCTCACAGTAGGTGAATCAATATGGGTTGTGATGTGATATTTGTTGCTGGCATGGAATTTGGTTAATCAATCCGAGGATTGCATGTGAAGAATCTATGCATTCCGCGACTGATCCGGAGGCCAAACCTACTGCAAAGTTCAGAGCAGGCAAGCCAAGCTGAGCTGTTAGGGGAATGCGTTGATGGAGCCTGCTCCGCGCCCCCTTGCCGAGAGCCAACGCGGTCTCGTGGTCGATGCGGGCTTGACCCAAGCCAATGGACTAGCGGAGCGCCAGGCGGCCGAAGAGATGGCAGGGCGGTCAATTGAAGGCACGGAGGGCGCCTGCATGGCCAACTTTTGGAGTGACTTCATTGTTGGTGCGCCTCTCCCGGTTCATGGAGGCCATGCCATTCGGAGATTCTACGACGTTAGGGCGGATCGTGGGAAATTGGAGCGGTCAATGTCAACTCATACGATCAATCTGGATGAAGTGAAGCGGAGAGAGTTGCCGGGACGCTCGGTCAGGGTGCTTTCGGACCTGTTGCACCCACGGAAGATGACATTTGGACTTTGCGAAGTGCCTGCTCACTCGAGCATGAGTCCACACAGTCACGCCCAGGAAGAACTCATCTTCATACTCCAGGGCGAGGGCTTCGTTACTGTCTCGGGAAGGAAGGAACCTGTCAGACCCGGGACACTTGCGCACTTTCCTGCGGGGCAAGAACATTTCACGGCGAATGAAAGTGACACCGTCATGGAGTTCGTTTTCTGCTTCTCACCCACGGTTGTTGTCGGATCGTATGACAAGCCGAGGGATCGTTGAACCCTCCTGTCGGGTTGATGAGTTGCGATGGGAATACCCATGTTCGTGCATCTATCATCGGGGTTTAGGCGCGCCGTTGTGACCCCGCCCCGGGGATGAAAAAATCACTCCTGGATTTCATTTCTGAGTGCTAGGGGATGGACTAGTAGTGCCTCCCGGGAAGTGGGAGACAGGCCGCTCGGAATGGCGCATGAGGGCTAGAATGCAATCGGGGTCTCGGTAGATACGTCGGTTTCCAAGGGAATTGAACCCTTCGCTAAGCAAAACCCACGGCGCAGTATCGGCACGAGCGTGGCCGAACAAAACACGGTGCGTGTATCGGCGGGAATGGCTTCGGCCGACAAGATCGTCTTCTGTGCTTCATGACTTGTTTCCTTTTTGATTCGCTCTCCGGAGGGGTTGCGAGCATTCATCCCGTATCCATGTCTGACGGTGAAGATGGTCGCTGGCCTCAGGTGGTACTGGGACAGCATCGACAGTATGACGCACGTGGCGATGGGGTATTCTGGCATTGTGCGATCCATTCCAGGGACAACCTTAGTCCTACCCCTCGACACAATCGAGAGTCACCTTGCAAGCCGAGCTGGCGCTCAGCCGGACGAATCTGCATTTCTCCGAATTGGCAACAATACCTCCCCGGTCATTTTCGAAGAGGACCATGATTTCAATATCGGCAAGGGGAATGAACTTACTCAGCACCGGACTGACTTGGCTATTCTGGCGAGCATGTTGGCAGTTAGGATATCAATAGAAGCGCGAGAAAGATTGGAGATGGAGGGAACAGACAGCAGGATATTGGATGTACATATGCCCAAACCATTGGGTGCAACTGTCGCCCTTCAGGCCGGTCGCGGGGAGTGTGAGGTCCTTACTTGCGAGGAATACAACATTACTGTCGGACAAAGAGGCGCAGTGGCAGTGAGGGCTGCAAGTGGTTTCTTGATTCCCGATTTGATGATTGCGACTCCGGATCGATTCTCCGAATCGGCGAGGCCTGAGGAACTACATGATCTTTGCGGGTTGACAAACCATGCTGAAACTGACGCCGCCCACCGTTGTCTGCAACGTGAGGAGACGTTTCGGAAGAAAATCGCATCTTGCGATGCACATGCGGTAAGTGTCCCGGACCGAATCTGATCGGGTGGCCACCGCGGCTCTAGAACCTATTTCAAAACCCTTCTGCGGGTGAGCATAGCGCAGGCCAGATGAAAGAAGCCAGCATAGACCGGGATCGAGTGATCGTAGCGATCCACCAAATAGCGGAGGTTTCCCAGCCTGGGAAAGGTCCTTTCCACAATCATGTGCAGCCGGTAGCGTCGCAGTCTCCGTCCGTCTTGACAGGAGGCGTGAGAGTTGTTGCTGCGCGCCGGGATGATCGGCTCGATGCCACGTTTGCCCAGTTGCCCCCGCAGAGCGTTGCTATCCTAGCCTCGGTCCAGGACCAATCGGTCGGGTCGCTCGCGCGGACGCTCGAGGCGGTGGGCATGCCGAATCGAGGCGCTATCCAGGGTCTTCGCCATCAGAGTCACTTCCGATGGCGAGGCAGAGTCGAGGTGTGCTCCCAATGGAGCCTGCTCCGCAGCCTGAACTCCAGGTGCGGGTTCAGGGGCTGGCGGAGTACCCTGGCCATCGACCAAAACCAGCCACTTTGTGCCCTTTCCCTGCTTGCTCTTGCCGACGGCCGGCACCCCTTTTTCGCCGGGGCAGAGCTTCCATCGCCAAAACACTCGTCCCAGCGGATCTTCTGCGCGTCATTCAGACCAACCAGGAAGGCCCGCCACAGATCCAGCAAGACCCCGCTGGACTCCCATTCTCGCGGCCTGCGCCATATACAGTACTGGGGCTCCCATTCTCGCGGGGAAGCTCATTCCACTGGGAGCCGGTGCGCAGGATCGAGAGAATGCCTTCAAAGCACTGCCGATCCGGAAGCCTGGGGCGTCCCTCTTTGAGGCTCGCAGGCCGCTCCGGTAGATGCATGCGGATCTTGTCACATTGCTAGTCAGTTAGTCTCATCCTGGCCATGCCTTGTCAAGGGCAGGTTCCATGCCTGGGTCTGGAAATAGGTTCTAGTAGTTAGCTGGGCCTGCCAGCTGCAAGATTCGAAACAGATCCGGAGGTAGAGGCGTGATCGATCCCGGTTACTTCCAAAGAGTGTCACAGCAAACGCCCACGACGATGTGGGTCAACAATCCGACGCGTGAAGAGGCAAGATTGGCCATCGAGGCAGGAGCGCTTGGTTGCACATGCAATCCGTCGTACTGCCAAAAGATGATTGATCACCCGGAGGAGGGCACATATGCGCGCGCACTGTTGGACGAAGCTGTGAGGGAGTCATCGACCGACGGCGAGGCGGAGGAAATCCTCCAGCGGAAACCTATCAAGGCGATTGCTGGCATATTTCTGCCCACATATGAGAAGAGCGGGCGAATGCACGGGTACGTGAGTATTCAGGGAGATCCGATTCGTGAGGGGGACCCCAACGTGATCATTGAAGAGGCATTCAAGAACAGGACCCTCGGGCACAATGTGTGCATTAAGGTTCCGGTGACGGCCTCGGGCTTGTCGGCCATGGAGGAGATGATTGCGAAGGGAGTACTAATCAACTCTACAGAGGTATTTGGAGTTGCTCAGGCGCACAGTCTTTGTGAGACGTATAGAAGAGTGACAAAGAAGAGCGGCAAGCGCCCCAAGATGTATCTCTCCCACATTACGGGGATATATGACGAATACCTGAGGAACTACGTGATCGAGCACAATGTGGAGATTTCCCAGGACGTGCTGTGGCAGGCAGGATTGGCCGTAGCCCGGAAGGTGTATCAGTTGCTGGTAGATCGGAGATATCCGGTCACATTTGTGGGGGGAGGGGCAAGAGGTTTACATCATTTCACCGAAATGGTGGGTGGCGGTGTGGTGGTCACGATTAACTGGGCAGGGACAGCAGAAAAGCTGCTCCAGGACAACCCTCCTGTGGTGTACCGGCTATTCAATCCTGTACCCAGACATGTGATTGCAGAACTTATGAGGAAGCTACCTGATTTTAGGAGGGGCTACTTGAATCAGGGGTTGAGGGTTGAAGACTACGAAGAGTTTGGTCCTGTGGAGTTCTTTCGGGGGAGTTTCATCAAGAGCTGGAGCCGTGTCCTAGATCTCGCAAAGGAGCGGCGAAAGGTGTTTCGCGAAGATCTCTCTGTTGGTGGGTCTTGAAACCACAGAATAGACATTGCAATTGACACGGAGTTGAAGTTGCTTGATTTGGGAAGCGGACTTGGGAATCGCTTTCTTGTATCCTTGGCTCTTGGCCGTCGGAAACCATGAAGATTTCCCTTGTCGTACAGGCCCCCGGGATCTTCCCATCCGCACCTCTGGCAGTCCTTTCTGGGACATTTGCACACGGACTTCAGAAGGCAGCCTCCCTGGGTGTCGACGGCCTCGAACTAGCCGTTGTTGACCCGGAAAGCTTGGATGCGTTGGCCATCAAGGAGCAGATGGCCTCATGCAGACTAGCCGTGTCGGCTGTATCGAGTGCTGGCTTACGAATGGCGACTGGATCGTCTCTCCTGCATCGGGACGCCGAGATCTCGCGCAACGCTATTGGGCGTCTCAATGAACTGATTCGCTTCGCGGCCCAGGTGCAAGCTCCTCTTGTTACTATTGGCAGTTTCAAAGGAATGAGAGGCTGGGTCGAAGGGAACGGCTGGGAATCCCTCCGAGACATACTCAAGGATGCTGCGTCAACGGCGATGAGGCTGGGCGTAAGGCTCGTCATCGAACCGCTCAACCGAACAAATCGTCTCCAGCCCGGTATTCATCGAAGCTTACTTGGGTATCGGGGCGGCAATAGAGACTCGGAAGGAGCAAATCGATTGATTCAAGCTTAGTAGGTCAAGATGATGGCCCCGTGATTACGGACGATTCGGGATATGGTCTCAAACCTAAGGAGAGAAAAGCCCATGGTAACCAAGAAAATGATCCTCAATGAAACGTCCTACTTTGGTTCGGGCGCCCGACAAATGATCGCCGAGGAGGTTAAGAAAAGAGGCTTCAAGAAGGCGTTCGTTGTTACGGATAAAGATTTGGTTCTTTGCGGAGTGGCTGAGTTGGTGCTGACGGTTTTGGATGCGGCGGACATCCCTTTCGCGGTTTATGATGACGTCAAACAAAACCCGACCATCTCGAATGTGCAAACAGGGCTAAAGGCTTTTGCCGAATCCGGGGCAGATTTTATTGTTGCAGTCGGCGGTGGGTCTCCGATCGATACGGCAAAGGCGATCGGGATAATCGCTAATAATCCAGAGCATGCCGATGTGAAATCGCTGGAGGGCGAAACGCGTACCCACCGACGTTCCGTTCCCCTAATAGCTCTACCTACAACTGCAGGAACTGCATCTGAGGTGACGATCAATTATGTTATTACTGATCCTGAACAGGTTAAGAAAATGGTGTGCATCGATCCTAATGACATTCCAATATTGGCAATCGTCGACGCGGAACTAATGGTTTCCATGCCTGAGGGATTGACTGCGGCCACAGGTATGGATGCCCTGACCCATGCTATTGAAGGCTATATTACCAAGAATGCTTGGGAGATGTCGGATTTCCTTGAGCTTAAAGCCATTCAACTCATAGCCCGACATCTCAAAAATGCGGTGAAGCAACCCCTCAACCTAGAAGCCCGGAGCGGAATGGCTCTGGGGCAATACATCGCCGGGATGGCATTCTCCAATGTCGGACTGGGAATCGTCCACTCCATGGCTCACCCGTTAGGCGCTTTCTATGATACACCTCATGGCGTCGCCAATGCCCTGCTCTTGCCATATGTCATGGCGTTCAATAAGCCGGCGGTTGGAGAAAAGTATCGCGACATTGCCCGGGCTTTTGGGGTCACCGGTATCGACGACATGTCCAGTGAGGACGCGAAGAACGCAGCCATTCAATCAGTGAAGCGGCTTTCCATGGATATCGGCATTCCCCAGGCCCTTCGTGAAATCAATGTCAATAAGGATGATTTTGACAGATTAGCTCTCGCAGCTTTCAACGATGTTTGTACATCCGGAAATCCCCGCGAGGTCACACCTGACGATATCCTCGGTTTGTATCAGGAAGCCTTCTGATCGGCGGGGTCAGGACAAATTGTCGGGTGGTAATTCTGCCGAACCCTTCCATGTTTTCTGCAGATACTCTGACACCCTCCAACAGACATGTACAACTGATATGGGGAGGGTGCTCGATCGACGGGAGGTGTAGGTGGTGTGGTGTGGGCAGGCCCGCATCCAATTTCCTCTACAAATCAATGGCTCTGTTTGGCGTAGGGGAGCGTTGCAGGAGTATTGCTAACGCCGGTTGTTCCGGCAGGAGGAACTCACAAGCCAATCGTTCCATTTCGGGAGATCTTGAAAGATGGATTCAAATGGCGCTATGGCGTCGGTGCGTTTAACATCATCAATGACCTGACGATGAAAACGGGCTTATAGGCTGCTCAGGAGGCTCGGTCGCAAGTGATTGTCCAGGCGTCAGGAAACGTCTGGCAAAACGGTGAAGGAGATGGGAATTGATGTGTTGTTGGCCATGTGGGAGGATAGGCGTTCAGTGGAGAGTGGCAATGGAGAAAAAGGTTGGATTTGTGGTACAGGCCACAGCCAAAACTGTCCTTGAGAACGAACACTATTTTGGCGAATCTGGAAGCTTCCAGTGTTCGATGTCCGACAGGCACACCTTGGATTGGGAGATGAATGGCGCCCCATCCTTGAACGAGGCAATCTGACCGCCAAAAGCCGAAGCTTCAGTGACCACAACCAGATCTGGCCATACACCAGGCAGTATCAAGGCTTCCTCCAATCGTTCTTGCTGCAGGAGTTGGAGCCGCATCTTCTCCGTAACGTCCAAGTAGTACCGGCGCATGTCGAAATGCCACCCGCGAGAGTTGAGTGACAAGGTGCGAAGCCCCAAATGGCCAATAGCGGCTTGTCCCGAACCGGCCCCCTAACTCCGGAGACAAAATCCTGAAGAGTAGGCATGCAATCTCAACTCAGTTATGACCAGTCTCTGTGCCGCCTTTGACCTCTTTGCGCCCCACACCCGCCGCCCCGGCGTGCTTGCTGTCCCCACGCGCAAACAAACCACTCGCGTCACGACACGCGCAGTCCTCACGCACACCTACCAGCTAGGCATCACAATGTCCCAGCTCCGATACGGGCAGAGGCCGACTTGATCATCCGAGGAATCTAGGTTCTGCCACTCCGCTAATACCCACGTCGGCGATGAAGAGCCCGCCGGAATTCGGTGCCTCGCGCAATTCCTTGTCCGACAGCCACATCCGCGCTGATGTGATGATTAGCTGGCAAAGATCCGGTCCGCCGAAAACACAACTCGTTGGTCTTGGCACAGGCATCCTAATCTGGGAGACGATATCCCCCTTAGGGCTATACCGCACCACCTTCCACCCATCCCACTTGGCACTCCAGACGCACCCTTCGCTGTCAACGGTCAGACCATCAGGACACCCATCTTTGGGGCCGTCTTGTGCGAAAAGCCTCCTATTGGCCAGCGCTCCCGTCGGCAGGTCAAAGTCGAACGCTAGGATTTGGCGAGCCAGGGTATCCGCGAAATACATGGTTGTGTTGTCCGGGCTCCATCCAATGCCGTTGGGATTTCCAACGTCTCTCAGCACTGCCCTGCAGGTGCCATCAGGATCGTAGCGGTAGAGGGCTCCAGGCACAACATAGTCCTTTTGGACGCCATCTGCGGTGCCGGCCCAGAATCGTCCAATTCGATCGCACTTGCCATCATTGAAACGAAGACGGCCCCCAACTTCTGGTTCGGGAAGTTGGTGGCACGGATTCACTTCACCGCTCTCAAGATCCAAAGAGTAGAAACCGTCCGCGAGAGCAACTAAAGCCCCGCCTGCCCTCCGTAAAGCGAGGCACCCGACCGCCTTTGGCATTCTCCACTCAGTGTGCGCTGCGGAGGCAAGGACAAGGCGATGGACGCTTGGGCGCATGATATCAACCCAATAGATCGCCTGATCTTCGACGTCCCACACGGGACCTTCACCGAGTTCGTTCTTCGCATCGAGCAGTAGAGTGAGGGATTCCACGGCGCTTCGTCTCCTCTCTGTAGACAGTGCGTTCCTGGTAATTGCTGTTTATGAGGTTGGGGACGGGCTAATTCTTTCTGCAGAGCCTCCAGATACCTCGCTGCATCAGCCCCGTCAACCACTCTGCGGCCGAACGTCAGACTCACCGCCAGTAGCCACCGGCTTGAAGGGACGGTGTCGGGCCACCACGCGACTTGCGCCAGTCGGAGCCGCACTACCCCTACGAGTGGGACCTGAGGGGAATTCAGGATCGGTGTAAAAAGGAAAACCCGTTTTCGGCCAGGATGAAATGCAGTTGCCAAGGAAGAGCCTGCAACTCAAGCGTCCCTTTCCTGGCGCCCCTTCGGTCGAGGATCTGTGGCACCCTCTGACCGAGGATTCGCAAGAGCCTTGCCGGGTTTTATGGCGTTCCTCCAGTCACACCACGATGCCTCTTGATTGGCGAGGGCTTCTGAACGCGGGTCTTGGTCCATCGTCACGGGTTTTCTGTGTTCGTCCAGCTATGATGCCTCCTTTCCGTTGCAAGTCGGCGATGTTGCGCAGGTCCGACACGAAGGGGCCGCAATCCTCGCCTGCTGCCATCCTCTTCTCTTCACGGCCTTGCAGTTCGCCTCTCTTACTACTAACCAACGGAGGCTGCCCACTCACTCCGTACTGATGAGTCTACTTCACTGTGGGCCCGTGCCACAAATTACGCCTGACTTGCCGGAATAGGCCAGCTTTGCGCCGATGGCTAGGGACATGCTCGGCAATACCGACCCAAGGCCATACTTGGGTGCAATCGTGACCAGAAACCCGCTTGCCGCAGCATCAGAATACCTTATCATTGAAGTGTCACTTGATATCATATGTCTTTTGCCATATCAACTGTATAAGAACGGTCGGAGGGCGTCAAGCGGACTCTGGCGCATAGAAGGCATGATTGCAGAGGAAGGCTTAAGGTCAGGCCGTATCCCTCGCGGACATCATTATTGGAGAATCAGGACGCGACTAAAGCTGCGCAAAACTAGTGGGTTTCGTCTCCCGGCGTCGGGCAGGAAGGAACTTGCCAGAAAGCAGGCTCATGGACATCCGTCATCGATGTCGTCGGAGTGGGACTGTCTACGACCTACTTCAAAATGGCCTGCCCTCGAGACGGCTTGGTCGGGATTGGAACCAACGACCGCACGGTTATTTGACGAGCGCGATTTCGATTAGGGTATCGTTGGGTTTTCTTGCCGCATCCTAGTGCGAAACAAGGCGTGCAGTCTGCGTAGTAGCAACAGAGGACCGAGGTTCAAACCACCACGGTTCTGATTGGGATTAGCGGCTCCTGAAGTCGAGCCAGCGACCTACGGGCTACCGGCCCGAAGGACTGTGATCGCCGCAAAGCAAACGCCGTGGATCCACTCATTTGCGGCGTTTTATCGAATCCCTTGCGTTTTGAAGAACCAAAGTTCGTCGGGTTATGAGAGTCCGTCCACAGATGCCAGTCTCAACGCCATTTTCCACGCAATCGGGGCTGCCCAGCGACCTCCGATTGAAACGCGCCCAGTGAACCCCGAACGCGAATTGATGGAAAGGGTAATGCATTGAGGCACCTGCGCCAAGATCAATCCGTACGGCACGTGGTGTACTTCGCGGTTCCCACCCCGAAGCTCCAGCAGCCTGCTGAAGACGGGGTCGCCTCTTTCGGAGTGACGTCCTCTTGACTGTGAAGAAATGGGTCCTACAATGGAGTGTGTCCCCGTGAAGTCGTTGATGGGAGCCCGACCCCGTCAGGCGGACCAGCAACTCGCCTTGCCAGCAAGTGATGCGCGACAGACATTGCATATTGAAGATGGGAGAATCGAATCCGTGGCGCTGATGAGCTACCCGCCTGGGTTGCAAGAGCGAATGAACCATGCACGACAGGACCTGGACTCCGTCCACCGTCGCGTCGGCGACGCTCTTGACGCAGTGCTTGCGCATCGACAAGCACCCGAAGACCTCAACGCCCTCCAGACCACCGCAAATGACGCTCTCCAATCTGCCTTGTTCGAGCTAAGCACGAGGCTCGCCTGGTTCTGCGATCAGGATATCATCTCGCTCCTTTCGTGGATTGACCTTTCCCCTCCAATTCCTGACAAGCTTGAGGCACTTCGCGGCCTTCTTTGGGAGGGGATGTATCCTCTCGTTCGTGACCTAGATGAATTCTCCAGAGACATCTCGTCCTATGCCCAGCGACTCAACTTGCTCAGGACTTCACTTGGTCGACGCAGTATCCCAGAGACCCATAAACCTGACGACGGCGGCTAGGCGCTTGACCTCAAGAGCCTCTTCCGGGGTTAATTCTGACCAGCGCGAAAACCACTGGTATTTGGCCAGCCCAGGCATCCGGTAGAGGCAGTCCGCCTGCATGTCGAAAACAGCCCCTGTGGTGGCCGAAAACCCCGTCCGATTCTGCTCGGGGGGTGACGAATTCATGCTGCACGCCGGTAGTCACGGTGCAATCCGGTGAGGACGGGAGCCGTGATGAGCCTTCCTCGCCTCAGCCAGGCTCGCAGGGGCACGATGCCCCCGGAATCCTTTGCCCAATTCCCTGGTGTGGCCGCGTTCGGTTGAAGTATTCGACGTGTTCCTTGATCACACGACGAGGATTGTGCTAGCTGAAGACCCAATCCCACCAAATCCGCGGTGGAAGAACCACGCGAAGGAGAACAAGCACGAGCCCGGTGGGGGTTGCGGTACGTCGGGGCTAGCTCCGTGGGGTCGGACGGGGGACCTGCAGGCCACCGGCCCGAAGGACTACGATCGCCGCAAAGCAAACGCCGCTACTCCGCTGATCTGCGGCGTTTTGTGTAATTGCACACATTTTTAAATACCAGAGGTCGTCGGGCTATGAGAGTTCATCCACAGATGCCCGCCTCAGCGCGCTTTTCCGCACCCTCGAGCCTGCCTACTGACCCCTGATTGAATTGTGCTTGGTGAATCTCGACCGCGCGTTGATCGAAAGGGTTTCCCTTTGATGCCCTCATGTGAAGGTCGATTCGCTGAATTTCGCGGACCGCATATTCTCGCGATTCTCTTGGCTAAGGCGGGCCTCATGGATCTCGCCTTTCCTTTGTATCCCATTCGTCCAGCGCGTCCCAGGACCGAACTTCAAGATGATTTGCGGTTGCACCTTGAGCCCGTTCAGAGCAGGGGTGGAAGCAATGCGAAAGACCTACAACTGGGGGAGAGGCAGACGGGCATTGCCCCATTGAATCTTGATAACCTCGGCTTTCTCGTGGATCGGGCCAAATGCGGGTTGGCTCTAGTCAATCATCTGCCAACCTTTGCCCCAGCTGCGGCTCAGAGTCTGGGCATGATGTCCAGAATCGTGAAGGAGAGTCGCAAATGAGTCCATGTGATCATCGCCGCAAATGAAGAGGATTGTCGCTTTGCCGGACGCAGTGAGGCGCCGGAGCCACTCCTTCTCGCGGCCAGCGTCGGTTTGGATCGCGAGGCGCTGTCGTTCATCGGAGTCGGGGTCACAGAATAGATGCGGGAGGTCCATTTCGTCGGCTGCCCGTCGGGCAGTAGAGTCCTGAGCTTGGCTCTGCCTGAGGCATTGTTCACTGAACTCCTCGGCTATGAGCTGAATGTGGAGGCGAAGGCAGGTATCCTCGATGTATTGCATGAACTCATGGATCTTCTGGAGCCACGCGGCACCCGGGGTTGCAGGGATCCATTGGATGCGGTGATCCACGCCTACAAGATAAACGTCCAAGAGGGAGGGGGAGATTGGTGTCATTGCATGTCCACTTTCCAACTCCTTCCAACTGTGACGCGTCGTATAGCGCGCATGTCTTCCATTCTATGACGAGTGAGACCGCAGGCGAGCTCGCGTTTCCCTGCCAGCGGAAACCGCGTCGGCGCCAGGGAGTCATTAGGCCGCCTTTCTCTTCCTGGGAGGGAGCTTGCGGTTTTTCCGCGTTCGAGACCGGTCAACCATCGCCACGAAGCGGTTGATGTGTTGGATCGTTTTGTCGGTGATATCACGCTAGGCATTCTCATGGCCGTGGACGACGCGGTTCCGGAGCTGTCGGAGATGGAGGAGCGAGTCGTGGTAGCGGATTGGCGCGGCGGAAAAGGTCCTGCTGACAGAATACTTGCGTTGGGCCTCATTCACGGAGCGGGCAGACAGGCAAACGAAGGAGGATTCACATAGGCATCCCTCCCACTACTCCACTGCCCCGTGGTGACGCATCCGCGAGACAGGGGTAACCCACAACGGTCAGACAGCACGGCTTGGAGGAATTCGTCAGTCTTTCTTGAAGTATCTCTCGAAGTTATTCCCCACAGACAGCATTCTATGAGGAATAAGTCAAGGGGGGCATTGACCGGCACGAGAAGCATTGAAGCGACCTCGACGGGAAAGCGTTCCAAGGGCGGGGTTGAGAGTGAGACCATTGCCCTGGTTGCTGAGGCCAAACGCGCCCCCGGGAGGACTCGAACGGCGGGTGTTTGCCCAGGCCGAAGATCTTGAGTCCAACCTAGCTAATCCGAGGTGTCATGCTGCGCATGACCCCCAACATTCCTCATTCGGAGTGCTCAAGCGGCGGGGGCGACCAAGCTGTCTGTCGGGATCCCTTGCACGTCCCAAGGTTGTTTTTCTCGGCGTCCCCCGCCGTTGCGAGCCCCTCGAGGTTACCACGTGGCCCAGACAACCGGAGCGGTTGGGATCGGCTAGCCTAGCCCTGGCGGGCTGGGCCAGGGGCCAGACTCTGCCAGAGCTCAGGCACGTACCGAACCCGATTGTGGCCAGTGGCCCAAACGTATGCCAGCAGTTTGTTCATGCATGCTCCGAGAGCTTCCATCTTCTCCAAGGGCCGTTGCTTCCTGGTCTGAAGACGTTGGTAGTGGTAGGCAATGGCATCGTTGTGGCGCAACATGTGCAGGGTCGCCCAAAACAGAGCCGCCCGCAGACGGCTACGGCCCTGCTTGGAGAAGGGGGTCAAGCTACGATGGTAGTGTCCCGTCTCATTGGGTGTTGGTTGGGTCCCCGCCAATTTGGTCAGACTCTTGATGGTGTGATAGCAGGACAGGTCACCGGTCTCGGCCAGCACGCCCATGGCGTACCTCTCGCCCAAGCCCTGGATCGAGCTGAGGTAGGGTGCCTCCGGCAAGGCCCGAAACTGGCGGATCAGGATGGACAAGAGTTCACTCGATTGTTGATCGAGCAGAGACACGGACCTCAGGCAGTTTTGCAGGTCAAAACAAAGGGTTTCCAGGCCCTCCGTCAACCCGATCGATTGTTGGGCCAAGGCATAGGCCTGGCGCAAGCGGGTCACTGCCAGCCGGTGGCCGCCGGCCGCTTGTCGGACCCGCGTGATGAACTCCGAGCAGGGCATCGCTCGGATCTGGGCTGCGGCCGGGACACTGCGCAGCAGTGCCTGCGCGGTCTGCCCGGTGAGATCCTTGAAGACCTGTTGCAGTTCCGGGAAGGCTTGACGGAGCGCGTTGGTGAGCAGGATGAGTTGCCGGCCGCGGTCATAGCGGAGGCGCCAGTAGGCCGCGTGCCCGATTTGCAACTCGGCATATCCGCCTGTACGGAGCTCGGTCTCGGTGAACTTCCCAGTCCGGAGCAAGTCTGCGATCGTGAATGCATCCCGCCAGTCGTCCTTGGCTTTGTCTAGTTGGTCGCCTTGCCGATGGCGGTTGACGGTCAAGGGGTTGACCAGGCGAAAGGGAATCTGCTCCTGGGAGAGGAAGGTTCCTACTTGTTTCCAGTAATAATTCGTGGGTTCCATGCCGACCAACACGCTGCAGGCTCCCTGCTTCCGGACGACGCGCTGCAGCCGCCCAAGCAGATACTCGTACCCCTCACGGCTCTGCGTCGCCATGAACCGATCCACTCGCTGCCCATGGTCGTCCAGCACTACCACGGCGATCTTGTCGAGGCCAAGATCCAGACCGGCCAGCAAGGCGCCCGGCTTGATCTGTGCCAACTTCTTTGCTATGGTTGTCATTGGGGTCTCCTTCCCGAAATGAGTTGGTCATGCTTCTCATTCTAAAAGGAGTACCCCCCTTCTTATTCCCTGATGCTAGGTTCTTCCTGTCGGCCGGGTCCAGCAACACAGCCTTGTCAAGGGCCGCTCGAGCCTCCGGTTTGTGGCCTAGTTGGATGTGGCACATCGCAAGGTTGCCCCATGCTGCCGCGCTCACTGGACAAACCATTATCGCCTTGCGCGAAACGGCCAGGGCTTCCTGTGGTTTGTGCTGCTGGCCGAGGCATAGCGTGAGTTCCAGAAGCGCATTGATGACATTAGGCTGAATGGCTAGCGATCGTTTGTAGGATGCCTCGGCCTCTGCAAGCATTCCCAAGATGCGCTCGACAAGGCCGACCACGAAAAACGAGAAAGCCAGGTTCGAGCCAGACCCTTTGGATATATTGCGTGCCTCCGGCAGGAGATCGGTCGATAGTCGGTCACGTAGGCGTTTGAGTTCCTCGCGTTTCCCTGCAGTCTCGGCCTCCTCAAGCTGCGCTTCGAGCTGAAGCGCCTCGTTCGCGATGCGCTTCAGTGCGGTGGCGGCCGATGCCTCGCTCTGCGGGGCTATTGCCGGACGACCAATGTAGACCTCCTTTCCGGATTGGAGGTCCAGATACACATCGAGATCACGTTCACTGCGCAGGAATTTCAAGTGCGCGTTCAATTGGTCTTTCCGCACAAAGCGCGCGCTCTTGCTCAGCGAGTTCTCGAAGGTCCAGCCAACGGGTGTTGCCACTTGGAGCGACAGTCGGTCAGTGTGCACAGCTGTGGGATCCTGCAGGCCCCTGCGGAACCAGCACGCGGAGATCCAACCATTTTCGTTGTATTTCAGGAGGGCGAATTCGATCCACTCGCATGTGACCGTCGGCCCTGCGAACTGATCCACCACGGCCAGGTCGACAGCCTTGCCATCTTTCTCAAAGATCAAGCCTTCTTGCTCAAGGTTGCCGACGTACGCGTTCACATCATCGGGGGTCATAAACCCTACACGAGCTATCTCTTCGTCATCGCAGAAAGTCGCATTGGGAACATGGCTTACGAAGGCCCGCCAGCCTCCCCGGTACTTCTTGGCTATGGCGTCTTTTCGGACGATGACAGATACTCCTTCTACAAGGACGGCCATATCATCCTCGCTGATCACTGTTGTACTTCCGGTACAGTCTAGTCACGCCTCGCTTCCTTTCGCGTGTTCCTATCGCCTGAAAAGACCGGAGGCGGGCGAGCAGCCGAGCCGGGCGATCGGCAAAATGCTTATTGCACTCATTATGAGTGGAATTCTGTGGAACTGGGTCGAATGCAATAACTGCACGAATTCTGCCCGTCAGCTTGGAATTTCGGTCGAGTGAAGCCAGCCGGGTCGCAGAAAAGGATCCTGTTTGGTGAGAGGACCTTGCTGTGACCGGACACCTGCTCCCGGCCTATCCAGGCGTTCCTCAGGGTACACCGAGGACGGGAGTCACCCCGCAGCGCCGGGCGCCACTCCTCAGAACGAGACATTATTGTCGGAGCCAGCCTTCCCAGCATTGTTCCATTAGATACGCCGACAGATTGCCTCGCCGAGACTAATCGTTGCGATGCGAGGAGAATCTGCCTGAAAACCTTTCCGAGTGCGTCCCCTGGGCGATGAGAGGGCACAACCCCGGATAGCAGAATATGGAAGCATTCTCTCTTGGATTTATGAGCCCCGTCCGACAAAGAAATGATAGTGCCTGTATGCCATCTTCGCGAGTGGCCCATGTATCCAGGCGTCGAATTGCATACTCGCTTCTCCTACACGACAGCCGTGCGGATCCATTTTCGGGCCCCTCAAGCCCAAGCTCCATAAGGGCCAGTATCTCCAGAAGCTTCCTTGCCACGAACGTGAGATTGGCGTGGCCCGCAGCTTGTCTCGTGACCTTGAGACGCTGATCAATCCAATGCTCCACCCCAAGGCGCACTTGCAAGGCGGGTCCCGGTGTGGGAGGGACCCGCGCGATCCCAAACACCGCGGCCACGTTGCCGAGTAGACCGAAGTGTCTGATTTCATCCATGACTTCATAGGACAGCTTGCCATGGACCCCAGTCCTGTCGAGCAGAGCAAGAATGCTTTGTGGTACGAGTTGTGGCATCTTAGCGACGCCCATTCCCTGGAGATCTAACGGAAGGGCGTCATGCCTTTCTGCCAAGACCACATGGTTGAAGGAGATAAGTGACGTCGCCACCGCAGAAAGCTCGCTGTCGCAGAGTTCATCCGGACAGTCGGCGAGCACGACCAGCGATCCAGTACGCTCTTCCTCAGCCAGTTCGTGTTGGAGAGTTGCGGCTGAACCAAAGTCACGGTACCGGTTTGAAAAACCTCCATATGTGGAAACATAGGTAGGGATATCCCTCGCTGGGTCATCGGCAAATGAGGGGAGGCTGACGTATAGAGGTATGGCGCCAGTTCGTCGCATTTCGTGGGCGAACCATTTCATGAGTTGGGTCTTTCCAGTCCCGGTCCTTCCGCGGATGACTGTCAGACGACCCAATCCATCAGTTCCAACGAGCGAACGCTATTCCTCCGGCACAAACTTGGGCTCGTCAGGCAGTCCGTACTCAAGGTACTGCGAAAGTGCGGAGTTTTGCACAAAGGGCAATGGCGACTGCGTGGGACGGGTAGAGGGAAGTTCCGAGGGAACCGTCTCGATTTGCCGCACAAACCCAGGTTCCCCATGCACGGCCGTTGATAGCAGGCGGACTGCGCGATCTATTCTGGCATTTACTGTGGTGTAGGGCAGAGCCTCGTCGTCGGGAACAATTGATCTCCAGAATTCCTCATAGCTGGGGGTGAGGTACGAGGCAGCTTTCCGTTGATCACCATCAGCAATGACAAGGGCAATGTGCTCGCGGTCGGACAGAAGAACCCCGATCTGTCCAATGTTTGCAGGGATAGGCCCGCCTCGCCGGAGAGGGAAGAAGAATCCGACCTCCAGACACAGGAATAGATTCCACTCCCTCTTGTACCGGGCGTTCATTGCATGCGGCATGATGCTCTCTCGCCATCTTGCGGCCAGTTCTCGAACAAGCTGCTTCGGGTCGGAGGATTCATCCAGTTCGAGAGGCGTATTGATCTGATCCTCAGCTGCTGAACCCGAAAACGCCGCGTTTGCCCAGACTTTTCCCGACTGCACCATCCTCGTGAGGGTTCGTCTCAGTTCTTTTGGATCAGCAGGAAGCATCCTGCACCTCCTTTCTTGCCATTTGCCGTAGTAGGCTTTCGTGGAAAGCGGTTGGCCCGCGGCGGCCTCCAAGCAGCAATTTCCCGCCGCCAGTTTCTTTGGGCCTATGTTTGGGTTTCTGGCGTAAGCCTCTAACCCTGGTGCGATCAGCCCGCAACTGAGCCAGAGTTGAGTTGTGAAGCAAACTGGTAACGAAATGGAAAGATATTCGAGGGGAAATCGCACCCATCGCCGTTCGTCATGGGTATCCTGGGCGTAGAAACAAGACCTGCTCTGTCTGAGGGGGAATGATGAACGCTGGAGAACAGACCGTCGACCTGGAATTGAAGGAATTAGAGGTGGCGGAAGGAGAATCCGGCACTTCGCGTCCCGGCTGTGTACGGCGGATCCCGCGCAAGGCAATAGTGCGGGCGCCTCGGCTGCTGCCAATGAGGTACCGGCTCAATGAACTCGCTGAAGAATTGGAAGTTGGCGCGCTATTTGTGCGCGACTGGGTAAGAAGAGGGATGGCCTTCACACGAGACCCACGTGGAAACGTCTGGATCGACGGACGCGAGGCATGCGCGTGGATCAAAGCCCATAGGCGCCCGCCGTCGAATGGTCTCATGCCCGAAGGTTGGGGCTACTGCTTGCGCTGTCGCGCTCGAGTCGAGATCGCAACGCCTGTGCGGAGGATATCGGGGAAGCACCTGGTACTGAGCGGAACCTGTCCCCAGTGCGGGCGCAAAGTCAATCGAGGGGCGAGAAATGATCCTGCATGAGAACTACCTTGAGGTCAAGTCTTTCCTTGATGCTCTTGACGACACGCAAAGGCTCTCGGCCGAGACGGTAAGCCGCTACTGGTTCTATGCCCGCCACCTGCTCATTTGGGCTGACGAGCATCCGCTAGCCGAGGTCCACAAGATCCCCTTCGCAGGCAATCGTTCAGGCCGCCTGCTGCATAGATGGGGTTTCTGTCCAGGACAGGGGGCGCATCTGGGGCTACCTTTGGTTGAAACCCATAGCGTTAGGTGTCCCCTCGATCCCGAGGACGAGACTATGGCCCCTCGCGCTGTGTTTCTCGACCGCCAGTCTGTTGAGCTAGCAAGTTCGCTGTGAGAGACAGGTACCCAGAACCACCGGAAGTGATGTCTGAGCGCAGAATGCCATGTCCTGATCTACTTCACTTCATTCGAGAGACCGTACTTCTCTGCATAGTGCTTTAGGAACTTCAAACCCTCGCTTGCAAGAACATCTGATGAATGTTTTGGCGCGCGCCAGATCTTCGTTGCTCCTGCCAAGGCGGGATTGACAGCAGCGAATGACTCCAACACCAAGGGGCCTGAATAATGCGCATCTGCGAGCCCCCTGAATACGTCATCCCAGTTGATCGTCCCAGTTCCTACCAGCCCACGGTGGCTTTCGCTGATATGCATATACCCCAATACGTCTGCGCATTCCAATAGCGGTCGGTAGTAACCCTCTTCTTCGATGTTCATATGATAAGCATCAGCATGAAGTTTAAGATTGGGTACCCCAACTGCCTTTATTATGGACCGCGCTTCCTGCAATGTCGTATAGAGATAACCTTCATAGCGGTTCAGCACCTCAAGGCATAGGGTGATTCCACGTCTTTCCGCCTCCCGGGCCACTTCTCTTAAGGTGTGGACTGTTACGTCTAATTCATGATGAGTGGGTGGTGCACCGGAGAATTTTCCCAGAGCGTATGCAAAACAGCCGACCATGTAGGTGCCATTGATGATCTCTAGCTTATCCAATACCTTGATTAGGAAACGCTTGGCTCCTTCTGGATTCTCAGGCATGTGCGCGTCCCATGGAAGGACGGCGGATCCTGCGACGACAAGGTTTGCACCTGCGAGGATATCCTTATGCGCCTCCGGAAAGAACTTGTCTGGTTCCAGGATGGGAATCTCGATCAAATCGAATCCAGCTTTGTTTGCAGCCTCAATAGCAAGATTCCCCTTTTCAGAAGTCCATTCGTCAATCCAAAGAAAGGCATGGGCACCGAACTTGGGCATGTCGTTCCTCCCTTCCGGATTGCGGCCTCAAACAAAAAGGTTGATCTACAGGTAATATCTTTCTTTGGAACGCGCTTCTTGGTAATCCCGATGCGCTTGCCTCACTTCCTCGCTCTCAGAGACCTCGGCCAATGGAACATCCCACCATGATTCATAACTGCCAATGCGCTGGTCGCGATCTGTCTCAATTTCAATTAACGTCGTCCTCGACTGCTGTTTGGCCTGTTCTAATGCAACCCTCAGTTCATGAGGGGTTTTCGCCCTGAAAACACAAGCGCCAAGGCTACGTGCATTCTCAGCAAAGTCCACCGGCAGATAATCTCCGCTAAGGAGGCCATCCTCGTCATTGCGATAACGGAAGTCTGTACCAAAGCCTTCACATCCCATAGATTCTGATAATCCGCTGATGCTGGCTGTTCCGTGATTGTTCACCAAGATGATGTTTAGCTTATAGCCCTCTTGAATCGAGGTGACTATTTCTGCACAAAGCATTAGGTAAGAACTGTCTCCCACCATTACGTAGACCTCTCTATCAGGCGCAGCCATCTTGACACCCAGGCCTCCGGCGATTTCGTACCCCATGCACGAGTAGCCAAATTCCACGTGGAAGCCTTTGGGATCACGCGTCCTCCAGAGCTTGTGCAAATCACCTGGAAGAGTTCCAGCACCATTCAGTATCACGTCCCTGGGTTGCACAAATTCATTCAATACTCCGATTACCTCTCCTTGACTCGTCTTGGGGCTGTGTCCCCGGTGGAAGATCCGATTTACCTCCTGGTCCCATTCTTGGTTGAACTTGCGAGCCTTATCCTGGTATTGTTGATCCGTTTGGAAACCCTCTAAGCCATCCATAAGCTCTTCGAGGGTTGAGCGCGCATCTGCCCACAGAGGCAATGCGGCCTCCTTGAATGCATCAAACTCTCCGATGTTGATGTTGATGAAGTGCACATCAGGGTTCTGAAAAATAGTCTTGGAGGCGGTTGTGAAATCGCTGTAGCGTGTACCGATGCCGATGATCAGGTCCGCTTCTCTGGCCATCGTGTTCGCGCCGGGGGTTCCTGTTGCACCGATCCCGCCCAAGCACAATTGGTGGTTGTAGGGGAGCGAGCCTTTCCCGGCCATGGTTTCTGCCACTGGTATACCATTCTGTTCTGCGAATCTTCGCAAGGTTTGCGCTGCTTCGCTATAGATTACTCCCCCACCCGCGACAATCAATGGCTTCTTGCTTGACTTGATAGCTGCTAGAGCTCTTTGGAGAAGAGCCTTGTCCGGTCTAATGCGCGGGATTACCCAGACGCGTCTTTTGAACAAATCCGAGGGGAAGTCATATGCCTCAGCTTGCACATCTTGTGGAAGGGCCAAGGTAACAGCGCCGGTTTCGGAAGGAGAGACCAGAACTCGCATTGCTTCCAGTAGCGACGTGATAGCCTGTTCTGGGCGGTTAATGCGATCCCAGTATCGCGAGACGGGCTTCAGAGTATCGTTCACAGATGAGTCCTGGGAATGCCAAACCTCCAATTGCTGCAGGACTGGGGCAACGTTACGCCGGGAAAAGATGTCGCCAGGAAACAACAGGACTGGCAGCCGGTTTATCGTGGCTCCTGCGGCACCAGTAACCATATTCGTCGCTCCCGGACCGATGGAGCTGGTGCAAGCGAAAGTCCGTAGACGGTTACTCATTCTGCTAAAAGCTGCGGCTATGTGGACCATCGCTTGCTCGTTGCGGGCTTGGTAGAACCGGAAATCCGGATTCTCTTGTAACGCCTGCCCAATTCCAGCAACGTTCCCATGCCCGAGAATACCAAACATGCCTGCGAAGAATTGAAATTGCTTGCCATCGCGTTCCACGTATTGTTGTTTCAGGAATTTAATGATGGCTTGAGCCGTAGTTAACCGAGTGGTGGACATACCTTTCTCCTCTTCTAGCTGTCGATTACCTCGATCGGAATGACGCTGCTTTGATACCTCCACAGAAGGAGCTCAAACTTGCATGACCTGCAAAGGGTTTTCAATGCTGATGCAGCCCAACCTAGGTCAACAGAGCGGCATTTGATTGGATCGGGAGAGATACAGCTGTATTGCTGGTAGTAATCGCGACCGATCGTCAGGGAGTGACGTCGCGAATTGTATGGTCACCTCCTAACCAATAGAGTGCGCACGTGCTCAAAACCGCATTGCGCACTTGTAAGGATTGGAACACCGAATTCACTGACAGGATCAGGGTATGACAATAAGAAAATGCTCATTGACAGCTGCGCCAGGACGACACAGCCTATTTCTTCCTTGGCCAATTGATCGCGAATCTTTTCTGCCAAAACACGATTGTGGCCATCGATATCACCCCGCGCCAGCCTTTGGTAACCCTCCTCCACGACTAGTCCGGAGAAGACACCTGGGCACCCCATTTCAGCGGCCTTCTCGCGTAAGAGAGCCTGTGTGCTTCCTACAGTTGGAGCACCAGTCGCAACAACCAGAATCCGTCCACCATGGATAACCGCTCGTTCCATCATCGGGCCGTCTATGGGCACGACCGGCACATGGTACGGATCTAAGGCCTTCTGAACCAGGGGAAAAGAACGGTTCATGGTTGAGCAGGTGATCAGGACAGCATCGACCTGGGCCAATTCGACCAAATCGCGCGCATATCGCACGAATGCGTCTATGTTGGATTGAGGAGGTGTGGGCAGGCCGGCCTGAAAAGCGGCCATAAAGTTGATCTGGATGGCTTCATTTCCGACATTGATGAGGTGAACGCCGGGCAGGTAAAGTCGACCGAAGAAGTTGGACCATAATGTGATCCAGGAGGCACCGTTTATGAGGCCGAGACGCTTGCCAATCAATTCTGGATCGCCACCTGGTTCTGGCCCCAGATGGGCCATGCCTGTCACTTTCATGTAAGCACTGAACATCTGCATCGCTTCGGTCGATTGCAAGAGGCAATTGGTCATACGCCGCTCACTTTTCTCTTCATAAGGATCGCTTCGTGGGCTGCTGTGACGATATCTTTTGGTTCCATACCATGCCGGGCGAACAATTCGTCCTCTCCGCCGCTTTCCACCCACAAATCGCGTACCCCAATCCGCCGGATTGGTGCCGGGTGGGTCTCTCCTAGCACTTCAGCGACAGCACTTCCAAAACCACCAACGATACTGGCATTCTCTGCTGTCACGGCAGCGCCTGTCCGGATAATTGATTCGATGATCAGTTCATGATCGATGGGCTTGATCGATGCCAGATGGATAACTTCAGCATCTATACCTTCCTTGCCGAGCAATGCAGAAGCTTCAATGCAGCGTCCTGTCATGAGGCCTGTGCCGAACAAGGTTACATCACTGCCCTTTCGAAGCAGTATGCCCTTCCCCCACTCGAAAGTATGCCCAGGATTGAAGATATCTGGGTGCTTGTAGTTGGAGACCCGGAAATAGACAGGCCCCTCCGTCTCGACGGCAACCCGCATGATCGCGCGTAAGTCTTCGTTGTCGCCCGGGTCGGCAATGCGAATATTGGGCAGTGCGCGCATCACGGCAATATCCTCAATGCAGTTGTGAGAGACACCTGCGCGTCCTGTCGGCAATCCGACGTAAGAACCAGGAATCTTCACATTAAGCCGGGGGTAACAAATTGAGATTGCTATCTGGTCAAGCGCTTTGCGGGACGCAAATGCGGCAAATGTGGAGGGAAAGGGAATATATCCCATCAGAGCGAGCCCGGCAGCAATTCCGAACATGTTTTGTTCGGCAATGCCCACCTCAATAAACCGATCAGGAAACGCCTTCTTGAAGAGTTGGGCCCTCGACGAAGTGTGCAAGTCAGCATCCAGGACAATCAAATTGGGATACTGTTGTCCGAGTTCGACGAGAGTCTGGCCAAACACCTCTCGCATCTCGGGATTGGCGATGTTGGCCTCTCTTCTAGACATGGGATACTCCCTTGACCCCTTCCGTCAAGCGGCTATATCCCTGTTCCGGTCTGTTGTAGGTACGTGCAAGCTCTCGCAGCATCTTGTCAGCAGTTTCAGGATCTGGCGCGTGGGTGTGCCACTTGTAGTTGAATTCGGCCATCTCCACGCCTCGACCTTTGACGGTATGAGCCACAATAACGATTGGTTTCCCGCACGGCCTGACCCACCTGGCTTCGTGAAATGCCTGCGCGATCGCTTGGATATCATGACCGTCAATCTCGATCACATCCCACCCAAAAGCTTTCCACTTCTCGGAAAATGGTTCAATACCCATTTGCTCCCAGGTAAAACCTTTTGCCATAACCTTGTTATAGTCGACTATAGTGATCAAGTTATCAAGGTGGTAGTGGGATGCCGCCATGGCGGCCTCCCAGATATTCCCCTCGTTTGATTCGCCGTCGCCAATGATGCAGAATACTCGGGGCAGGGGCTTCTCCTTGAGACGTAAACCCATCGCTATGCCCACGGCGATTGACAGTCCCATACCCAGGGGGCCTCCCGATGATTCAAGCCCTTTGGTACGAGTCATATCGGTATGACCTTCTATGCCGCCCAATTGACAATAGCTATAGATCGCCTCTAATGGAAAAAAGCCACGTAAGGCTAAGGCTGCATACAGTGCAGGAGAGCTATGTGCTTTGGAGAGAATAAGCCGATCCCGTTCCTCCCATCCAGGGTTGTCAGGTTTTACCCTCAAGGTATTGAAGTAGAGCACGGCAAGGATTTCTGCCATTGAGAGTGAGCCGCCGATGTGGCCCCATTGGCCATGTGTAATCATTTCCACGCTTAGTCGGCGGATTTGATAGGCGATGTCCTCCAATTTCTCAAGTTTTTCAAGTGGTAGTTTCGACATCTGATTGCCCAATCAAATGAAAGGTGTAGCCCTTGCCATCAGCGATTTGGCTAGGCTCACGGCTCGGCTAGCATCTGGGGCATAGCCATCCGCTCCAATCTGTTGCGCGTAGGTCTCTGTAGTGGGTGCCCCACCGATGATTATCTTGGCGCGTTCTCGCAATCCCGCCGACTTTATCGCGTCTATCACGATTCTCATGCTTGGCATGGTCGTGGTGAGCAGTGCTGACAAGGCGACGAGATTAGCTGTGCTGTTGCGCAATGCGTCGACAAACTTTTCCGCCGGGACATCGGCACCCAAATCCAGAATCTCAAACCCGGCTCCTTCCAGCATCATGCTGACCAAGTTCTTCCCAATGTCATGCAAGTCGCCCTTCACTGTCCCAATAACTACCTTCCCGCTGGGCTTGACGTCTGCCTGGACCAGATAAGGTCTCAAAATCGCCATCCCCGCCTGCATGGAGCGCGCCGAAATCATCATCTCCGGAACATAGTATTCTCCTTTTTCAAAGAGCTCTCCAACTTCCGCCATGGCTTGCACCATGCCCTCTCTCAAGATCGTAGCAGGGTCAATGTTCATATCCAGAGCTATTTGGACGTTTTCCTTAGTTGATCTTTGATCGCCGGACAGGATGTTCGCGGATATTTCTCTAATGATCCTCTCCATGGCTAATATCTCCCGTATTCTTGAAGTGTTTCCCAGAGGGCCATAATGTTCTCGGGGGGCACATTGGGCTGTGTGTTATGGACCGTCGCGAACACAAATCCTCCGCCGGGTGCCAAATCTTCAATGCGGCGTTTGACATCTTCACGAACTTCCTGGGGAGTACCGGTGCTAAACACGCGTTGCGTGTCGACACCACCACCCCAGAAAGAGAGTTCACTCCCGAACTCTTGCTTCAATTCAGCCGAGTCCATGCCGGTCGCGCTCACCTGCACGGGATTCAGGATATCCACGCCAGCCTCGATCAAATCCGGGATGACCGATCGGATCGCCCCGCATGAATGGAAGAAGATCTTGGCTTCTGTGTGAGAATGAATGAAGTCGAAGAGTTCTTTGTGCCTCGGCTTTGCGATTTTGCGATAGGTCTTGGGCGAGATCAACATTCTGGACTGGCCGGCGAAATCATCTGCTTCTTGCACGACATCGACGAATCCTCCGCCCTCCCTGAGAGCCACATCCCAATAAGCCAATTTGAGTTCAAGGACTTTGTCCATCAAATGGCAGAGGAGGTCCTCATTGGAGGCAAAATCCGAGAAGTAATTCTCGAATCCTCGCATCCAGGCAGCGATCTCCAAGATTCCTGCGCTGAGTCCTCCCAGGACGACGGCTTGGCCTTCTTCCAATGCTGCTTTTCTTGCACGCTCTCTCAAGCCGACAAAGCGAGCCGGATCAACTGGATTCGGCCAGGGATAATCGTCGATATCTTTCAGCGATGTTTCCCGTCTGAGCGGATGGTCAAACATGTCATAGTAGAGTCCCCCATCTTTCGGCTTACGCCAGCCGATTCCCCGTTCGTCATAGAAGTATTCATATCCCCCCATATCTTTGATGATGATCTTATATGTAGCTGAAGAACGGGGAGCAACATCACGCACATCTACCTTCAGGCATCGACGGAGGTCTTCAGCGACCGTGGCAATCTGTTGGAACATATCGAGGATGGGAACATCTTCGATGAAAGGTAGGCCCAGGTAATCCCTCAAGCGGCGATAGGCATGAAGATGAATTCCCGTTACAACGGTCGCGCCTAGATCCAAAGGGACGCGATCTGGCTCAAGATGGTTCAATGTCGTTTTCACTCGTTCTCTCGAACTCATGGAACGCCTCGGTTCCATTGCCTTTTCCTTTTTGCCTTCCGCTTGCACCCCATCCAGACAGTGCGCCTCTAGGGTTTCGAGGAAATAGATGCGGGTAAGAGTCTTTCCGGGTTTGGCGCGCGTTGCCGGATTAGATACGCCTCCAACCAACCCTCATTTGATTGGGGGTTCTCTGTGGCAAACATGATTCTTTCGTGGTCCATGTGGTTGATTCTGTCATTCGCCGCTCTCATAGCATCCATGCTGTTCTTCAAAGCCTGCTGAACAGGCATGCGCTCAGGGTTAATATCGATTCCAAAATAGCCTCTGTAGCCGTGCATTTTCAAGACATAAAGCGCAGATTCGATCGTTTCTGTGGAGAGGACGCCGACATTCAGGTCCTGGTCATAATTCCCCAACGGTTGACTGTTCCAGTGGGTATGTGCCAGCCTTCCATATTCCAAGATTAAGCTGAAGGCGTAGGGCAGGTCTTCATAAGCCATTAACATGTGCCCGATCTCTGGGTTCATCCCGCACAAGACGTGACCTTCGGCAAGAAGGGCACGATTGATAGGATTCTTCAACAGACTCTCCACTTTCAACCCCAGAAGAATGCCTTCAGAAGAGGTGCCATAGAGGAGATGACCACGGGGTTCATAAGGCTTGGGCTCTTCGGCAATACGCACCCCCGGCACGGCGTCCATCGCCTCTGCAAGGCCATTGGCAAAGCGTTGGCGGGCGGCCGTCAGGTCTACCCCAAAGCTATTCTCGTAGCCGTCGGCGCCCGGCCAAACGACTGCAAAGTCTGTGTCTAATTCCTTGTTAAGCTCCAACGCCCGGACCGTTCGATCGATTGCCGCGCGGCGGATCTCTGGAATCGGGGAAGATAAGGAGCCCCATTTCCACTGCGCCTCATAGAAGATATTGGGGATGACTGTTAGAAGCCGAATGCCCGTGTCTCGAATGAATTGGTTCCACACGCCCAGGTTTTGGTCGTTGATCTCATTTGGGAAATGGGCTTCCATGGCAGCCAAACCATAATCACCCAGGTTAGCTGCGATATCCAGCCTCTCTTCTATCGAACTATCGGGGCAATATCGTTCGTGAAAGCGTCCACCTGCAGGGCTGAAGTACCAGATTCCTGCCGAGAACTTCAGGTCAAGGTCAAAGCTCTTGAGCTGCCGGACCATTTCCTCGAAAGTGTGGCTTGTTGCTTGGCCGCGCAAGTCCGCCATGGACATAAAGACTCCTTTTGCACGCATCTATAAGGTTGGTTCGACCGGACGTTGAAGTAACTTGCCTAGTCCCAAAGGATCACCTGCGATAGCCACCGTACTCCTGCAGCGTTTCCCACATGGCCATGATATTCTCGGGCGGGACATTGGCCTGGATGTTATGTACAGGAGTGAATATGAAACCGCCTTCTGGCATGAGATCTGCAAGCCTCCGCGTTACTTCGTCCCTAATCTGTTGAGGAGTGCCGGTGCCCAATACGCGTTGGGTATCTATCCCACCACCCCAAAATGCCAGATCCCTTCCGAACTCTCGTTTTAGTTCAGCTGTATCCATTCCTCTGGAACTAACCTGAACAGGATTGATGATATCAACACCGATTTCAATCAGATCCGGGATTACGGGACGAATAGACCCACAACTATGAAAGAAGACCTTGGCATTGCTTCGGGAGTGCATAAAGCTAATTAGCTGTTTGTGCCGAGGCTTGCACATAGTCCGGTATGTCTTTGGAGATATCAACATTTCATTTTGACCGGCAAAATCGTCATGCACCATCACCACGTCGACATATTCGCCCACGGTGTCGAAGATCTTATTCCAATAGGCCAGTTGCATCTCCAAAACGCGGTCCATGATCACGCCCGCCAACTTCTGATTTGCGGCAAAATCAGAGAAGTAATCAGGGAACCCCCTAAGGAATGCGAAAAGCTCCATCATCCCGGCATGCAACCATCCAATCGTAACTGCACGGTTTTCATCCTCTATGATGCTCCTCGCCCGCTCTCTCAGTCCTATGAATCGAGCCGGGTCAAGGGGATCTGGCCATGGGAATGTGTTTACATCTTCTACGGTGATATTTCCAGCTAGGGGGTTATGGAATAGGTCGTAGTACAGTCCGCCATCCTTTGGCATTCTCCAACCCAACTTGAACTCGTCGTAGAAGTACGTGTGGTCTGCCGTCTCCTCAATATTCGGGCGGTAATTAGAAGGGAAGCGCAGGGAAACGTTCTTGACATCTGCCCGTAGGCGGTCGATTACGTCATCGTCGACCCAGACGATCTGCTGAATTACATCCATAATCGCAGTATTGATCTCTGGCATGCCAAGGAAAACGCGCAGGGCTTTGTACGCCTTGATGTTTATCCCTGAGACATACGTTCCTCCCAAATCAAAGGGGACTCGGTCTGGCTCCTTGTGATTAAGTGCGGTTAGCACACGTGCTCGGCAATTCATTTCTCGCCTCCGAAACCGCTGAGAAAAGGGAACCTTGGAGTTGCCCCCTTCCATATTGTCCGGAAGAGCTAGACAAAGCCGATCATCCCATCTTGTTTCCACGCGACCCAATCAGATCTTCAGTGAATGACAGAAAGGATGTCCGAGAGCGCTCAGGCGCAGGACAAATCCGGGTTTTCTCTTGTTCCTTTCGGTGCCCGTGCAAGTCTTGTGGGACAGCCTCGGAATTCATGAGTATCCCCAGCTTGGTGATGGGCCAATGAACCGCCACTCATTTCTGCCATTATGACTTTCGAGCCGAATGTTGTCGGAGGAAAAGTCTCACCAGATGAATTCCCTGATCATAATGCTCCTCTTGACCGGTTTTTTGGAAACTCTTCTACAAGAATCCCCATCATTGCTCATCGACAACCGCCAATGATGCTCCATCCCTTGGTTCGACTAAGTCCAGGGAACTACGCACATTGAGCCAATCGCCGGAATATTGGTTGCAGGGCAGGGTAAAGTGACTGATAGACTGGGTAAAGCTCTTGATAGATCCGAACCGCGGCAGGATCAGGCAGAGTGCGTTCTGTGACGCGCACGGTGTGGTCGGTCGCTTCCTCTACGCTCGCAAATGCGCCCGTGCCCACCCCAGCCAGCAAGGCTGCTCCGTAAGCAGCTCCCTCGGTAACGTTGACCGTTACCAACTCGGTATCGAAGACATCAGCCTGAATCTGCCGCCACAGTGAGCTGCGTGCCCCCCCGCCGGAGGCGCGCACTTGTTGGATCGGCACCCCGAGGCTATTGATTAGCTCGAGGCTCTCCCGGAGCCCAAAAGCGACGCCTTCCAGCACGGAGCGAACCAGATGGTGCTTGCCATGTCGTAAGGTCAAGCCAACAAACGCGCCACACGCTTGAGGATCGGGATGTGGAGTCCGCTCGCCTGTCAGGTACGGCAGAAATATCAGCCCGTCGCTGCCAATTGGAGCGCGGCTAGCTTCGCGAGTAAGCAGATCATAGGGGTCGTCTCCCGTTAGCAAGGCTGTCGCGTGTTCCAGCTCTCCTAGATTGTCCCTCACCCAGCGGTATGATCCGCCAGCCGAGAGCATGACACCCATGAAGTGCCATTTCCCCGGGACGGCATGGCAAAAGGCGTGCAAGCGACCTTGCGCTTCAAAAGCAAAGTCCGCGGAGTGAGCAAAGACCACACCTGATGTGCCCAGCGTGGCCGAGGTGATGCCGGGTTTGACGACGCCGGTACCAACAGCCTGAGCAGCCTGATCTCCAGCGCCACCCACCACGGGTGTGCCAACTCCGAGGCCAGTTGCTTTCGCCCCGATTTCACTGACTTGACCGGAGATGGACGAGCTTTCGGTACATCTCGGCATCCAATCGGAGGGGATGTCCAACAAGCTTAGCATCTCCCCTGACCAGCAGCGATGAGCGACATCCAGCAAGGAAGTGCCCGAAGCATCCGATACGTCGGTGGAATACTCGCCAGTTAGGCGATATCTGACATAATCTTTGGGGAGTAGGATTTGAGCTGTGCGCTCATACACATTGGGCTCGTTCTCCCGCACCCATAGTATCTTTGGGGCAGTGAAGCCAGGAAACACCTCGTTACCAGTCATCCGAAGTAAATGTTCCAGTCCGCCGGCTCTTTGAGTGATTTCGCCGCACTGCGGGGCCGTCCGCTGGTCATTCCACAAGATAGCCGGGCGTAGGACTTCTCCTGATTGGTCCAGAAGCACCAGACCGTGCATCTGTCCAGTCAGACCTACCGCACTCACGTCGGTTCCCTTGAGGCCAGCTTTGCCTAGCGCTGATGCGATGCTGGCGCAAACTGCCTGCCACCAATCTGCTGGAGACTGCTCGGACCATAGAGGACGCGGCGTTGAGAGCGGGTACTCGGTTGTGGCACTAGCAAGTACGCGACCCATTTCATCAATCAGCAGGGCCTTTGCACCCGTCGTCGAGACGTCGATGCCAAGTAGGAGTGACACGGATAGCCTTTTCCCATGTGGTTGGATAGTTGTGAATGGAAGATGTCCCATTTCCGGCGGCACCACTCAATATTGCTACTACTGGCGACTCATCTCAATCCGTGACCTCCTGCTCTTGCGTAAGCAGAGCTGTCAAACCCGAATGCACATCTTTGGCAAACGCTCGGTTTGAGGAAGCATTGTCTCTGGAATGCAACGAGCATGAAAGAATCGCAGTCGCATCATGAGCGCGCCAACAGGTGTATGAATAGATAGAAGGTGTCATTTGTAACCCTGCATCGAGGGAGCGATGTGCTTGGGGGACTTGAGGCGAAGGGCAGAGGCAGAATTGCTTCCGAACCGACCTCGATGGCGTGGCAAAGCAACATCTAATCCTCTTCACGATGTCGGCCAAGGGATTGTCTTGGTTCCGACGAAAACACGCGCCCAAGTCACAACCGACTTCATCGCTCACTTGTATTAGAGTCAAGCTGCCATCGTCCAGACGTTCGCGGGAAGGGCGCAGACAAGAATTCTCACACACCCGAACCGCTGCTCAGAAGGGACGTCATTTTCACAATGACAGGCAAGCCAGTAAGAAAGGCAGGTCCATGAGCTACACCTACCGCGATATGATCACCATATGGAACGGAATTTCCGTGGCCACGCGCTGCGTGCCTGTCGCGCAACACCTTTCAGCTCTTCTATCTGTCCAGTGCCACGAGTGACTATTCGACTAGCGGATCATGCAAGAGTTGGAGCTTCGGCAATAGAGCTGGCTATTCTTGTGACTAGGCTGGTTTCCGGCGATGGGTGGCACTCAAGGGTTTTCCTTCTCGAAGTGCTCTTCTGATCTGAAAGATCCGACCTCGATACTCGTTGCCCTCATCGTGAGCAAATCGGGGGGGCGTCGGGACAACACATTGCAAGTCCTGATAGCCGAAGAGGCTCCGTCAGTGATATCCATCTTCGGAAAAGTGCCTAGACCGCTCTGTCGGGAGGTGGCCATACTTTTTCGGTCGGCAAGATGCTGCTCTTGTCCACAAGTCGGTTGAATATTGCCTCAGGATCGTATGGATCTTTCAGAGGGAGATTCACAACTCGATTTTCGTCCGCAGCCAGATAGGCAGCGTTGATGGCTTCAATGGCTGCCCGGCCATCGACCCCCGTGCAGTATTCTGGCTCTCGGTTTGCCTGTACACAGTCCAGGAAATAGCCTAATGAAGCACGGTACATGTACTGCTGTTCGAAATGATCTTCCGGATTGACCTGGACCCCTGGTGTGGGAGTGATATCTACGACCCGTCCATTTGTGTACTTTCGCAGGGTAAAGGCATCAATGGCGGTGTAGCTCCATTTCCCGAGGCATTCCAGCACAAGGGTTGCCTTGCTACCTTCGATCGTATATGACTCCCGCAGAGGCCGGTGCGTCAATCGAGAGTTGTAATGCGTGCTGACGCATCCCGAGACATGCCGGTATACCGCTTGAGCGTAGTCCTCAACCTCGCGTCCAACTAGATGGATACGCACTTGAGCTGATACCGAAGTGACCTCGCCCGCCCACCAGCGCGCCAGATCAATCGTGTGACTTCCGTGATCAAGGAACAAGCCGCCCAGATTGATGCGCTTGTCTCGCCAAGGTTCCAGGGCATATTGCGGCCAGCTCCAATCACTTTTTATCTCAAGAATCTCGCCGACTTCACCCGCCTCGATGAGTTCTTTCACTTGGCGGAAGTAAGGCGAGAAGCGCTTCATAAACCCAATCATAAGGATCTTCTTGGCCGATCCTAGCGTCCTTATCATGGCATCGCATTCCTCTACGGTGCGAGCCATGGGTTTCTCGCATAGAACATGCTTACCTGCAGCCGCTGCCTTTTGGGCCTGCTCAAGATGAAGCCAAGGCGGGGTGACAATGATGACTGCGTCCAATTCGGGGTGACCCAGGAAGGCGTCGTAGTCAGCGAATGCTTGCCCTCCATAGCGTCTAGAGGCACCTTGTGCTTTTTCGACAATTGGATCCGCCCAGGCGACTATCTTCGCCTTTTCAAGGAAGCGCAGCGCCGGGCCGTACATGATAACTCCGCTACCACATCCGGCGATTCCTAGTTTGACAGTCTGGCCGCCCATGGTCTTCATCTGTGGCCACATCCGATTCGGGAATGAGACAGGAAGGCAGCATAGTTTCTAAATGCTCGCCGACCAGAGAGTTGAGATGTGGCCTCTCCTGTTTCGCCGAATGGTTCCATCCACACACACACGTGAATTCGATGCGGGAATCGATGCACAGGGCCCGACGTTATTGTAGTATTACCACTACTCATCATGCCTCCGGAAGAGCGTCCTATAGAACTCAAGGTCTGATTTATGGATCAGGTCAATTTGGTCTGTATCAATGATCTCGGGTTTGGCGAAGTGCTGCGATTCCACTTCCACGGAAATGAAGTTTATCCGCTCAGAATCTCGAACTATTCCTTCTAGTGCTTTGAAATCCACGTCGCCCGTTCCGGGGCGAACGAATTGTCGATCCCTGGAATCCTTGACATCGAGGATTTCGGTGTGCGGCAACAAGCGATTCAAAGCACTGACGGGATTGTCGCCGGCCCACAAAAGCCAAGCTGGATCAAACTTGACGCGGATTCCACCGTCGGACGTTTCTAGAAACTTCCAGAAATCTTTCTCATTCCTGATAAGGAAAGTATCTTCGTCTGGATCTCGTGAGGTAGCATGATTCTCGGCCGAGATGGGGATACCTGATGCCACAACTATGTCCCCAACTTGCGACCAAACTTCACGCATGTTCTCCATGCCAGATTGATGGGTAATGCCAACCTTGCGCGGGAGCAGATGGACATGGCCAACCCTCCATTCTGTAGCTAATTGAGTTGTTCTAATCAGATCGGCGATACACTTCTCAATGTCACTCAAATCGAAGGATACGAGGACGAGGGAAGCCAGAGGCAATAACGAACTTCGCAGGCGGTTCTGCTCAAGCTCGGCTTCTGCAATTGTCATTTTTGGAAAGGCGTCGGTTCCCAATAGTAGGTCAAATCCATCGAAGCCTAGTTGCCTTAACCGGTTCATAATGCCGACTGTTGTGCCAGGTCTATCAGCATGGACGTATCCCCAAGCATTGGAAGTGAACTGGTACGTTTTCATGTGGCCCTTCTAGGGGGTCAGCCAGACCTTTTCACAAGTATCGGCACTCTGATTGATTGCCTCGACGATTGCCATTGCCCGATAACCGTCCCATAAGTCGGGTTTCGGTTTGGTTTTTCGAGTAAGGCAATCAAAGAAATGGCGGAACTCACCCACATAGCCCTGGAGGAGAGTGGCTCGATTTGTGGCAGCCGCCGTCCAGGAATGATCATATACCAGGCACGAATCACGTGGGTCTACAGGTCCTTCGTAGAGGCCGATCGAGTCTTTTGGATCCTCCGGCGCTTCATGTATGGGGGCGAAGTCTTTGAACCAAGTGGCCTTGTTCCAATTATCTGTCCGGATCCACTGGCCATTGTTGCCATGGATCTCCACGACATCGCTAGGTGTAGAGAGGCTTTCAAGGGAGTTAATGCTTAGCTGACCAACGATTCCACTCTTGAAGTGCAGAATCACCGCAATACCAGTCCTTTTTTGGCCGAAAGAATTGCGCGCGGCAAACAACCAGTCGACTGAACCTCCGAGGGCTAGCAAGAGATCGATGTGATGGATACCACTGTCGATGACCAAATGCTTGGCGGGCGCGCCCCAAATCCCCTCCCGCGCACTTAGCATGACTACCGTGCCAAATTCTGGCGTCTGCATGGCTTTTTTCGCCCATTCGGTCACAGTTGCATAACGATGCATGAATCCAACCATGACCTTGCCATCCATCCTGTCTGCTAGCTCCGCCAGGCGCTTAGTGTCGGCCGCAGACAATGCCGGTGGTTTTTCCGTAAACACGGGTAACCGGTCGCGGATGCAGGTCTCCGTGACCAGTGCATGCAACGCGGGGCCGCCGCAGCAAATTACAGCATCTACCGTTTCTTTGGCCAACATTTGGGCGTAGTCCGTATAAGTGCGAGCGAAACCGAATCGTTTAGAAGCAATTGCAGATTTTGTCTCGTTGAGATCGCAAATGGCAACCATTTCAACTTCAGGGATGTATTGGAGCGTGGGGTAGAGGGTCCATGAGGCATGATGTCCAGCGCCTACACATGCAATGCGGATGGCAGACATAGGTCCTACCTCTTGCTCCCTACGGGAGAGGGAAAGAATCGATCATGCGTCTCTGACGGTGAAAAACTCGCATCGTCTACTGCGCCTGCAACAAATAAATGCGACGTTCTGAGGGGAAAAAAGAAAGTAGCGGTCATCTTCGGTTTCCTGGCCAGCCCGTGTATGGGTCCATGTAACGTGCATCCTTCCTCTTTCGTCGCTGCGAAGATGCGCGGCCCAGTCACATCGAAAACAGGGTGCTTATGGTGTGGGATACAAGAGACTCTCGCGAGAGTAGCATTGGCGCTTGGCCAAATTGAGCACGGTTTGCCGCTCCTAGTCTCAATATCGTCCATAGTCGTACACGGTATCGAAAAGTGTAAGGACGTTCTCTGGTGGAACCTTATACTGGATATTGTGTCCGGCAGCAAAAACGAAGCCGCCTCCCGGCATGAAATCGTCCAGAAGCTTACGGGCCTCCTGCCTTACCTCCTCTGGGGTGCCAAACGGCAACACGTGTTGCTGATCAAACCCGCCCCAAAACACAAGCCTGTCGCCGAACTCGCGCTTCAGCCGCTTCCGGTCGCCCATCTCAGCAGCTAGCGGTTGCACGGGATGCAGAATGTCAATGCCGGCCTCAATGAGGTAGGGGATCATTGGATAGATGCTCCCGCAGGAATGGTAGAAGATCTTCGCGTCCGTTTTCATACGGACCAATTCGCAGAACTTCATGTCACGGGGGCGGATCAAATCTCGGTAGAGTTGAGGCGAAATCAGCGGAGCCCGCTGCGTGCCGAGATCGGATCCCGTGAATACGACTGAGACATAGGGACCAACACGCGAGAGAATTTCCTCGAACAGCGCCAGCTGATATTCCATCATCGCATCCATCAGTGCATCGGCCAACGGTGGATCGGTCAATAGGTCCTCGAGGAAACGCATGAAACCGCGCAAGTACCACGAGGGCTCGAAAATCCCGCCGCCGGCATTAACGATGAGTCCATATTCGGTGCGTTCATACATCTCGCGCGCAAGACTCTCTAGACCTTCGAAGCGCGCGGGATCGCGGGGATCTGGCCAGTCATACTTCGCGAGGTCGGCCACGCTTTCGACGTTGGATAGTGGATGGCTCACAAAGTCATAATAGAGCAGTCGGCCATCCGTGTTCACTGCAGCCCTGCGTTGCACGCCGAACTCGTCTTCGTAGGTTTGGTCGTCCAATTCAAGATCCATCCAATTGTGCGGAGGTTTCAACATCAGGTACCGCGTGTCGACTCGCAGGCGCCTGAGTAGAGCTTCGCTTGGCTGTGCCAGTTGCTGAATCCGGTCAACCACAGGATCATCCGACTCTAGACCCAGGTACTTCTTTACTTCGTCATTGGCCGCGGTGGTTATGCCGGTGACGATACTGCCCAGGTCGATCGGGACGCGATCCGGCTCATGATGATTCAGGGCGTTCGCCAGTCGTTCGCGAGAGTTCAAGTCTCCGCTCCAGAAGCGGCGTGTAGGGCATGCACAGTCGTGTGCGGTTGTTTGAGGGCTGACGAGAGGGGGAGCCATGTTCCTGTATTCATCTGCCCCATAGCGGGTCCATTACGCAATGAATGACCAATTGAAGATGCTGTGCGCATCATTCTCGGAATTTCAAGTCGGGCGCGTGGTCTCATGCCGTGTGCACTGCTACTAGGAAGACGATGCGAATAGTGTTGGGTCATGATCTCAGATCGCGCAAACCAAGATAGCCCGGAAGCGAAGAGAATGCCGGGGAACGAATCCCGCCATGGGCGCCTCCGGGGGATTAGGTCGAGTCCGGGAATGACGGGCTCGACCCGCGCCACATCGACTCCAGTACGTGAACAAGTTCAAAGAATATCCAAAGCTCAATGGCGCCCGTAGAAGACGCATTGAATGGACTTGTAGGTCATGCCGGGTTCTTGGAAGTCACCATGCCGGTGATGGCGGTTTCGATTTCTTCCACTGTGGTCTCGTCCCTCCTGATATCTTGGACCAGGAACCCGCGTCTCAGCACTAGGATCCTGTCTACTATCTGGAACACATGATGGATGTTGTGCGTTACAAAGATGCTGGAATGACCAGCTTCTCTTGCTTCACGGATGAATCGAAGCACACCTTGGCTTTCGGTGATGCCAAGGTTGTTGGTGGGTTCATCCAAAATAAGCAGGTCCGCTTCAAAAAACATGGCGCGGGCGATGGCAATCGATTGACGTTCTCCGCCGGATAAGGCTGTGATTAGAGTGTCGGAATCAATGTTCTTTTCAATCCCCACTCGCCTCAGCAGCCTCCTGCTTTCCGTTCGCATGAAGTTCCTATCGAGGTGGCTCATGAAGATCCAACCTCTAGTAGGTTCGCGCCCGAGGAAGAGATTTCGAGCAACGGAGAGTTGGGGCACTAGGGCAGAGTCCTGGTGGATGGTCTCAATGCCCAGGTTGATGGCATCTCGAGTGTTCTTTATGGTGACGTGCTTGCCTTTGATGTAAATCTCGCCGGAGGTGGCTGTGTAGCTTCCCGAGAGTATCTTCATAAGAGTGGACTTGCCGGCGCCATTGTCACCAACGAGACCTACAATTTCCTTCTCGTTGACGGTCATCGTGACGCCCTGAAGGGCCCGAACCGGGCCAAATGCCTTGACGATGTTCTCCATCCTAACGAGTTCCGTGCCCATGTTTAGGTTTCTCCGGCTTGCTTCTTCCCGAAAACAGCGTAGATCCCCATCATGATGACCACGATACCGCCAACGAAAATGTTGTAGGCCAGGCCCGGGACGCCAACAATGATGATGCCGTTCTGTATGCCTCGCAATATGAGAACACCTATTAGGGTTCCGATAATTGTGCCTCTTCCCCCGGCAAGAGCAGTCCCGCCAATTACGACCATGGCGATGACTTCCAGTTCCATACCAGTGCCTGCAGTGGGATAAGCTGTTCGCACGCGGAGAGAATCTGTGATTCCGGCAAAAGCAGACAGGAGCGCGCAGGCCGCAAAGAGGATGATCTTGACACGATCTGTGTTTACGCCTCGGGCACGTGCGGAATTGATATTGCCACCGGTCGCCGTCGCCCAGTTGCCGAAGCGGGTGTAGTTCAGAATGAAATACAGTAAAGCGGCAAAGCCTAGAAGCCAGAATAGCGAAGCCAGCAGTGGGGATCCTTCGATCCGGACGACGCTGCCGATTAATATCCTCTTGAGTGAAGACTCTACTTCCCAGGTGGTCGAGGCGAAACCGTTTGTCATGTACAGGGTGACCCCCCTGATGACCATTTGCATGGCAATTGTGGTGATCAGTGACGAAATGCCGACTTTGGTGACAAGGATGCCATTGACCAAGCCAATCAAAAGAGCGACAGTCATTGATGCTGCAAATGCTGCGGCAAAGCCCATGATCTGCAGCTTATATAAGAGAAAGAGAAGGCAGGGAGTGAACCCGAAGACTGCCCCTACAGTAAGATCGAATTCGCCGGCAGTCATCAGCATTGTCATGCCCAGAGCAACGATTCCCAGTTCGGCGACGTATCCCAGCACGTTCGTGATGTTCATGGCAGACAGAAAAGCTGGATTCGCCCAGTCGAAGCCGATCAACAGGATGATTAGAACGCCGAGGGGACCCAATTCCCTAGTTGCGAGGAGCCTTCGGAGCAAGCTGGATCTGCGAGTGATCGTCAGCTTTTTGGTCTGATCGACGACAGAGGCCATTCCGCGATTTCCTTTCGCTCAAGAGCCTTGGGTTCGTGAACTTGCCGGCTCTCGAGTCTCGTATCAACGATCCGCTGCGTGCTGGCACTCCAAAGGGCGCCGAGTGCTCAGATTAGAGGGCTGTCTTAGACGGCCTACCAGATCAACTGGGGGATGAGGGTGACGCAAGGGACCCCAAGCCGGGCCTCTTGCGCCATAGGTCTCGCCCATGCGATGCTTGGCAGGGCAGAAACCCTCATCCCCCACGAAAGAACACCGCACCAATTGGGATAGCCCCTTCGACGCATTACTTCTTCTGCATTGCGGTTAACACCGACAGGTACTGGTCCACATTTGTTTTGTCATACGACGCCGTCGTGAGGACGGAGTAGCCGATCGCGCGCCCCATCTTTGCCTCGTAGAGCATGAAGATCGCCATGTAACCCTGCGCGTCAGGGTATTGCCACGTTGCAGCATTGACATACCCCGCTTTGACGGAATTGGCCGTCGCGAGCGCATTCCCCCAACCAACCACCGGGATCGAACCCGCCGGAATCCCAACTTGCTCGAAGGCCGGCTGTACTTCCGCGGCAACGATATCCCCTCCAGCGATGACGGCATTGGTAGTACTGCGATGTGCGGTCAAGTAATCCACCATATTGCTCAGCTCTTTGGTGGGATCAGTCCCGGCATCGAAGACAACGTGCTTGATCCCGAGCGGGTCAAAGACGCTTGCGGCGCCCTGCGTCTCCAGAACCTGATAGGCCGCTCCGGGGGCTTCAAAGGGCATCCAGACGGTGTCCCCTTGCTTGACGAGCTTTTGGGCCACCAGATACTGAGCCCACGCGACGCCCACAGCTTCGAGGTCGCCGCCTACGTAAGCATCACGTCCCGATGTTGGATCGTCGGAGTTCACGATCACAAACGGAATGCCTTTGCTGTGGGCCAGCTTTATGTCGTCGTTCCAGATGCCGGTTTGAGGGAGGCTTGTCGCAATCCCATCAGCTCCGGCGGCGATTGCCGAGTCAACGGCCTCCTTTTGTGCCGCTGTGTCGCTAGCGAACAAAGCCGCATTCACCTTTACACCGAGGGCTTTTCCTGCTTCTTGCGCACCTTGAAGCGCGAACACCCAGATGGGATCACCGGTAGATCCTCCCCCCATCCAGTAGAAGGTCAATTGCTTTCCGGTGGAGGGTGCGGCGGTACTGGGCGCAGTGGTCGGGACACTCGCGACACTGGTCGGGACAGGCGGCGCAGTGGTCGGGGCAGCCGGCGCAGACGTGGGAGCCTGTGCGCAGGACGCCAATAACACTGCGACTGCGAGAGCGACGAATAGGTGTTTCATCTTCTACTCCATTCTATGGTCGGATTGCTCTTTTTTCTCATTGATCGGGATTCGAGCGTCTGGATATGATTCTTGTATCTTTTTCTCCGCCTCATCCTCCTCTCCAGTCCCAGATATCATCTTTGGGGCGTCCTCCTCTCCAGACCTCCGAGCCGCTTGGACTGTAGGGCTGTGGGCCAAAAGGCCAAGAGGGCGAGGTCGGCGGTCTCGATCCAATAAGACGATCTAGACCGCATTCGCCGAGTATGTTCAGACTGTTTCGGTCGACATGGCGCTGACTCTTGCTGCGGGTGTACCTAATACTGATTCGGGAAGGTACACCTCTTCTCGAGGAAGATTCACAATTCTGTCCTCATCCACGGCAGGTTGCGCCGAATTGGTCGCCTCAGTCACGGCTTGGTCCTACGCGCCTGTTCAAGCATTTCAGTTGCCGGCAAGGCGGGGCAGATTCATTGGCTCCGTTGCTAGCCTCTGCCCAATTGTGGGCGATCATGCTAGAGAAAGAATTAACTTGTTCCACCGAGATATTCGAAACATGCGTAGCAGTCCGGGAACCGTTCGAACAGACCGTCGTCAAGCAATCGCCCGGGAATTGCAGACAAGCTTCTGATGCCGACCAAATTGCCCGGTGGCTCTCTATCCGCAAGGGCGTCACGTCCAGTTGCGTAGCTCACTCAACACCTCGCGATAAACAGTTGCAACGCCACCCATGAGACAAGCGTCGGTCCCGTAGTCTGCGACAACTATTTCGCAGTTCTTGCTGGACCATGTCCACGCGCGGTTCTCGACAACTTCATGAATGACGGGAAGGAGGAATTGGTGCGCAAGACTCAGGATCCCACCAAAAACAACGCGTTGAGGATTCAGCGCATTGATCAAGTTGGCTATTCCAATCCCGAGCCACTGACCAGTCTCGTGGAGTGCCGCAAGCGAAACATCATCCCCTTCTGTAGCGGCATTGACGATAAGCGGGATCGTCAGCCGGTCAAGATTGCCCTCGGTGGCCGCCTCGAGGCTCGTCTGCTTGCCCGCCTCCACGGCCTGACGTATCCTCCTGAAAAGCGCCCATTGACTCACGAGGGTTTCCCAGCAGCCCCGGTTGCCGCACCCGCAAAGAGCACCATCGCGGTCCATAGTCATGTGGCCAATCTCACCAGCAAACCCATCCGCCCCCGACAGTATGTTTCCATTCATGACTATCCCGCCACCAAGACCCACTCCTGCGCTCACATAGAGCACGTAATCAATATTTCGTGCCGCGCCGAAATAAGCTTCTCCTAAGGCCGCCATGTTTGCTTCGTTGTCCACATAAGCATGAATGCCGAGCCTAGAACCTAGCAGATCACGTATCGGAATATCCGACCATCCCAGGTTCGGAGCATAGAGAAGCTTGCCGCCCGCTAGGTCAACGAGCCCCGGTACGCCCCAAGCGATTCCAAATACGCGTCCGGGGTGGCTTTGGGCACTGGCAAATGCCTCGTCGGCGATTTCGTAAGCCCTCGAGAGAACAGCTTCTTGCCGCGCAAGAGGGGGGGTAGTCTCGGAGTAGCGCCAGAAAGGTTTGGCAGTAAAGTCGGTAACGATTGCCGAGATGAAGTCCACCCCTGTTTCCAAAGCTATGATCGAACCTGCATCCGGGTGCAACGCCAGGCCAGTGGGGGGGCGCCCAACTCCGTCGATCGGCTTAGTCTCCTGTTCACAGATGAAATGAACCCGATCCAGTTCCTTAATAAGGCTCGTCACGGTCGCTTTGTTCAGGCCGGTGATTCTTGCCAGTTCGGTCCGACTGACCGGGGCATGGCTCCCAAGAGCTCTGAGGACCACCTCTAGATTCCTCGCCCTCATGGCGGAGTGGTCGATTCGCGAGGTTTTTTCCATGTGTGGTATAATTAGTTTATATCGGATACCAACTAATACTCTACACCCTGATGCCGAGATGTCAAGCGTCAATCTTCGAACTTCTGGGCGGCCTCCATCACCGTAAATCGACCCGAGCAGTCCGAAATTTGACTTGGCTCAAATACGGCAAGGGTTGGGCGGGAGGGGTTTCAGGTTGATCCCGAAAATGCCGCCTGGACTCAGAATCAGAGCCAACCATCCGGCAATTGGGGAGCATTGGACCTGAGATACGCCAAGATGATGGATGTCGGCGGTCGATTGGAAACTCGGCCGGAAGATCAGCGGTAACGCCCCAAAGACATCAATGAGATACCCTGAGAAACAACGGATGATTCTGTCGCCGACCTTGGTCGACTGACGCCTTCTCGAAATCAAAGAGGAAACCCAAATGTGGCCCACAGGTCTTAGTCTCAACGCTTTTGTTGGTTCTGAGACGATTTACGGTTTACATTTCGAACTGCAGGAAATCCTCAATCATGCAAGGGACCTAGGTTACGACGGTATCGAGCTCTCCCCGTTTCACCAACCATATCCTCAAACTCCCCGAGATCAACGAAACCTCAAGAAACTCTACCAAAGCTATGGTCTGGCAATCCCAGCCCTTTACGCTTTTTGCCAAGGCCAAGCAGGCAGCCCAGACAAGAACGAGAGGAAACTGTACGTAGAGAGTCTCAAACCCATGTTCGATCTTGCCAACAACCTGGGGGCCGGAGTTGTAGGAGTGGGCTCAGGTATGGCAATTCGTGGGGTGCCAGTGGAAGAGCAGGTAAATTGGGTTGTAGAAACCTACCGGCAATGTGGACAGTTCGCTGAAAGGGCCCAAATCACCCTGGCATTGGAACCGGAACCTGTGCATGTGATCGATTCGCTGGAGGAGTTGCTGATTGTTCTGGATGGAGTGGATCTGCCGTGCTTCACTACGATTTTTGATGTCAGTCATGCCAACGTGCTTTCCAGGTGTCACCCACTTGAGTTCCTGCGATCAATTCAAGGACGAGTTGGACTTGTCCACTTCACAGACAATGATGGGCAGATTCTGTCGTCTGGCGTCGAGGGAGCGTCTCATACCTCCAAACATCTGGCGGTGGGCGATGGCAATGTGGATTTGAATTCGATCCTAGATGCTTTGCGTCGGATGAATTATTCGGGCTGGATCCAAGTTGATGTGTGGGAAAACCCTGATCCCTTCCGCGCATCCATGAAAGCCAAGAGATTCCTCGAGGCGTTCAGGCAATGAGGATGAGGCGGATATTGGTTTCATGACTTGGTGTGTGGGCCAGAGGTGATTGCGAGATCCGGTGCTTATGAGAACTGGTTCAATGGTCTGGATTCAGACGACGCCAAAATGGTGAGAGCAACGAAGGTCCGATACCCAAGAGTCAAAGGTTGTTTCCCAGATTGCACTGCGGACTACGCAAGGAGCGCATCGAACGAGCGTAGAGCAGGTGTCGCACACCCCAGCACGACGCAATAATGACGGCCGTTTTGGAGATCAGACTCATTGCTGGACCGGCCTGCGCTCGGCGCCACTTCATAGGGGGCCGGTGGGGACGCGTCTGTCACAATGAATTCGCAGGGGCCGGCTTACAAGTCGATCGAGCACGATCCACCGGTCGCATACAGGATGTTCAACCTTGTGCCGCAGAATGGCTTCGATGCCCTGAAGAAAAGGATCCCGGACTTCAGGGGGTCGAGTAGGATGGCCGGAAGTGGACCAAATGGAGGTCTCTCCCATAGGCATGCTCTTCGGGAACGCAGGTATCGACAATCGCGGGCGTGTGCTTGATCTGGCTCGCGAGTGTTAATCCAGCCTTTGGCCAATATTGAGGAGAACATGATGAGGGCAGCGCGCTGGCACGGACGGCGGGATGTGCGCATCGACAACATCCCGGAGCCTAGGATCGAGAGCGACGAGGAGGTCCTGATAGAGGTGGCTTGCTGTGGTCTCTGCGGAACCGATGTACATGAGTACGCCGATGGGCCGGTATTGCTCCCGGCAACTTCGCCGAACCCTTTGAGTGGCGTAAGTGTCCCGGTGGTCCTTGGCCACGAAGTTGCGGGCACAGTGATCGCCGCGGGGAAGGATGTCACTCGGGTCAAGGTTGGCGACAGGGTGGCCGTATGTCCTGTGATCAGCTGCAATAGTTGCACGTGGTGTAAGTTGGGGTACCGGGGACTATGTGCCAACGGTGCCACGTTGGGCCTGTCCTGGCACAGCGGTGGCCTCTCTCGTGTTGTCAGGGCATACGAATACATGTGTTACAGACTTCCTCGCACTGTCGACGACGAAATGGGGGCAATCGTGGGTAACATTGGGGAAGCATTGCATGCTATCGGCCGGGCAAACATGACTTCAGGCGATGTATGCGCGATTGTCGGAGGTGGCGCGGTCGGCTTATCGCTCCTGCAAGTCGCAAGAGCGAAGGGAGCGGGAAGCGTTATCGTGATTGAACCGAATCGCTTGCGCCGAGATCTGGCAATCGGATTGGGCGCGAAGGGTGTGATTGACCCGCAAGCGAATGAGCCGCTGGAACTCGCGGAGACCATGACACTGGGTTTGGGGTTCGACGTCGTTTTCGAAGCGGCCGGGATCGGCTCGACCGGTCTACTAGCTACGAGACTCGCAAAGACGCGTGGGAGAGTGGTCATTATGGGGATCTTTCCAGAACCGGCCCCTATGGACTACCTCCGCTTGGTCGAGGGGGAGAGGACCGTAGTAGGCAGTGCAACAAGTTACGGAGATTTCGCGGAAGCAATCTCGTTATTGGAGCAGGAGCAAGTGGACGTGAAGCGCATCATAACCGACAGGATAACGCTTGATGAGGTGCCGGCGAAGCTCGAATCACTCTCCGAGCATCAGACCGAGGACATCAAGGTCTTGGTTCGTCCGTGACACGAATTGGTACGTCTGTCCACGGCCACAGCCGGGATCGGATTGGGGGCAAATCAGGGTGTCACGTTGCCCAGTCTCAGATTGAAATGAGGAGATGCCCTTCATGAGTTCCGTGACGTTCGGGACACTGATTAACCTGCGGACCGATGATGTGGCCATGTTGCCTTAGGCGCCCAGTCGTATTGGCGGATTTCTTGTCCCACAGAGACCGGTAACGACCCGCCTCGAACAAGGAACCGCCAGAGGACATCAAACACTGGGCGATTCCTGTATGGTTGAATGCGGGCTTTCGCCAGCTGTGTGCATGCCTCCGTGTCAGACTCGCATGCTACGAGATACTTTTCCAAGCCATTTGCAAAAGAGGAGGCATCCGGCCCAGAACGTTGTAGTCAAAATCAGGGAGATTCCTGGAGGTGGCGCCTGGAGCCGGTGTTGGGCGCCAGCGCACGGATTAGACCCTTAGCGAGCCACGGAATCCCCTTGCTCCATAGTAGGATTCTGCACCGTTGTGGTACACAAAAACATGGTCGTAGCGACGATCGCCAAAGATGGCGCCGCCGAGTTTTCTTATTTCATCAGGTGTTCTCAACCAGCTCGATGTTTTTGTATCGAAATTACCGAGTTTCTGCAATGCTCGATATTGTTCTTCCGTCAAAATCTCGACGCCCATGGCAGCGGCCATATCCAGAGCAGAATCTTTTGGTTTAGCTTCTTTCCTTGACTCCAGAGCTTCACGGTCATAACAAACATTCCTGCGGTCTTTAGGACTTTCTACTGAACAATCATAAAAAATGTATTCGCTCGTCTTTTCATCATAACCAATAACATCCGGTTCGCCATCGGTTCTTTCCATTTCATTGAGAGACCACAGTTTTTCAGGATCAGCTTCCAGCTTTGCTTGTACCTTAACCCATTCAAGACCTTTATGGCGGTTCATATTTTTCTCAAAGCGGGCTTTCAATGCGCCGAGTAGTTCTTCCCGCTGTTTTACATTCAAATCTTTTGCTGTTTGCATTTGTGTCCTCTCTTTTCTGTTTGTTTCGCTGGACCTTCCTTCTATGGCACCCAACAGTGAGAATTATCTGTTGATGGTTGGAACGTGATGAAGCGTTCGAGAGAACTGGCTTTAGCGTAGTTCACCCTTTTAATAGGGCGAATCCCGCTTGTCGGATGTACGCTGTGTTGCACGCCATCCGAATCATTGCACTACAAAACCCATGTCAGTATTTAGGTGCTATACCCTTTCATACCCTTTCAGGGCACGGGTGGCACAGGCTGGCCGGATTGCCAGCCGCTTAGAGGTGTTAGCCGTATCTGCTTCGAAAGAGCATAGGCGGTCGACAGGTCGCTGTCACTGAACACGAGCACGCGGCCGGCGACGATCACGGAGTTGTTCGGCGAGGCGATCTGCTTCAGGCCACCCGACACCTGCCCTTTCCAACCCCGTCCCGTAATGAGGTAGTCGCCCGCCTGCGTACCGGTGGTGCGTTTGCCGACGTAAGCAAAAACAGTATTTTTCGAAGGATCCGTGAACTGCACACTGTAGTAGCGATCGTTCATGTCGGGTACGTGCAAGACCAGCGGCCCTTGACGGAGATCCAGCCAGCCGGCGGTCAAGAGAGTGTCATGGTTGACACCCACGGTCAGAGGATTCGAGCTCGAGGCGGCTTGCGCAGCCAGGGGCTCCGCAAAGAGTCTTTGGGGCTGCGTATAGAGCGTATTGATCGGGGCGGGACCGTCGCCGAACCCTTTAGTGAGCAGCGCCCGCTTGTACGCGGAGAGCATCAGGCGCGGCCAGAAGTAGATCACCACGCACCACACCACGACCACCACCGCACCGAAGATCAGTAAATTCTGGATGTTCATAGCCATCAGCTCACTTCGACCACCGGTGGGACGATGTACTCGCCCTTGAGGACGGCCTCGCCGGGGATGTAGACGCGCAGCCAGAGGATGAAATTGCCCGAAGGCGCGGGCAGCCAGTTGGACTCGTGCCCTGCTGGAGCCGCCTTTTGAATGTATACATCGACCGAACCATCAGGGTTTTGGGCCAGGCCGGTACGATCGCTGACGCTGTACCGGTTGAGCGGATTCGCCACAAAGTGATTCCCCGCATCCCCCATTGTAATCGACCAGAATGCCTTGTTCGGCGGGAGTCCTCCCGGCGGGAAGTGCATGACGTAGTCGTGCGCCCCGGAGAGCGCATGGCCGGCGCCATCTGAGTTCGTCCACCAATACATTGCCTCTTCTGGTGTGTTCACCGGGCCAGGAAAAAGCTGGGCGTGTGCGGCGCGCAGGAACATGCCGTTGCCGGGCTCGCCCAACCCGTACATGGTGATCCAGCCGTTGACCTTTTTGGCCTTGATCCGGGCGTAAACCTGGGCCGAGACGAACGCCAGACCGAAGCCAATCAGGGCGCCCTGAATGATGGCATTCCGCAAGATCATGTTCTGGGGGAAGAGGGCGGTGTGGACAAGGAAATAGACGCATACCGCGCCAATGAGGATCGGAAGGTAAGAGTAGAATTTGCTCATGGCTTTATCCAATCACTTTTGGCTTAATAATGTTAGCTGTATCTGCTTCGCGAGCCCATAGGCGGTCGATAGGTCGCTGTCATTGTATACAAGCACTCGGCCGATGACGAGCACGGAGTTGTTCGGCGAGGCGATCTGCGTCATGCCGCCCGGCACCTGTCCTTTCCAACCGAGCCCCGTAATGAGGTAGTCGCCCGCCTGCGTACCCGTGGTACGCGTACCAACATAAGCGAAGTTAACGTCAAACGGATCGGTGAACTGCACGCTGTAGTAGCGATCGTTCATGGCGGGAACGTGCAAAACGAGCGGCCCTTTGGAGAGGTCCAGCCAGCCGACGGTCAGGAGCGTGTCGTGGTTCACGCCAACGGTCATCAAATTCGAGCCTGAAGCAGACTGGGCAGTGAGGGGCTCCGCAAAGAGTTGTTCGGGCTCCGTATAGAGCGTATTGATTGGGACGGGGCCGTTGCCGAACCCTTGTTGGACGAGGGCTTTTTTATAGATGTTGCTCACGAAGTGCGGCCAAAAGTAGATGAGGAGAAACGTGCCAAGCACCCATGCCACAACCATGACCGAACCGAAAATGAGTAGATGTTTACGCTTCATAACAGGCATCACTTTACTTCGACGACCGGCGGCACCTTGTACTTGCCGTTCAGGACAGTTTGACCGGGCAGATACACGCGCAGCCAGAGGATGAAATTACCCGAAGGCGCGGGCAACCAGTTGGACTCGTGCCCCGCCGGAGCCGCGTTCTGAATGTAAATGTCGACCGAACCGTCGGGGTTTTGCGCCAGCCCAGAGCGATCGCTGACGCTGTACCGGTTGAGCGGATTCGCCACAAAGTGATTTCTCGCATCCCCCATCGTCAGCGACCAGAAGGCCTGGTTCGGCGGGAGCTGACCTGCGGCAAAGTGCATGCTGTAGTTGTGCGCTCCGGAGAGCTTTTGACCCGCGCCATCCACTTTCGTCGTCCCGTACATCGCCTCTTGGGGTACGTTGATGGGGCCCATAAAAGTGATGGCGCACGCGCCGCGCAAAAGGAATCCATTGCCGGGCTCGCCGCATCCATACATGGTCATCCAGCCGTTGACCTTCGTGGCGTAGGCTTTCGGGAGAATGAATATCGTGATAAACGCCAGTCCGGCACCGATCAGGATGCCCTGGATGACATCCAGGAAGACGGTTCTTTTTGGACTAAAATTCCACATGAAGATAGATTTCATACTCATACAAGAATTATAGCCAAACCAAACGTACGCAATAAATCTCGGGAATTTCACCGATGTTTGACTGTCTGCAACCCCGTTGAATGAATCAAAACCGAGGCTCAAATGCCTCGGTTTTGCATTGAGGTAGCGGGGGCTGGACTCGCCCGTCCTGGCGGACTGGGCCAGGGAACCAGCGACCTCCGGGTTATGAGACTTCGTCCACAGGTGCCAGCCTCAGCACCCTTTTTTGCGCTCTCGAGGCTGCCAACTGACCTCCGGTTGAAGCGTGCCTGATGAACCACGAGGGCGAATTGCTCGAAACATATCCCGATGCGCACCACATGTCAAGACCACTTCGCACATCAGTTCGCCAAACGCCCAGGCTGAGTATGTGACGGAGGAGCGCACGGACCAATCCCCTAAACGGGTTCTCAGAATCCATCAAGGGAGTCCATTGCAAGTCCATTCGTGCCCAATTCGCCAGGGGATGGGGTTTTCGGCCAGCACAGGGGCTAGGCCCCTCCAGCGGGTCGTCCGGCGCTCAATGCACGTATGGGTATATCTCATCAGCTATCCAATAATTCTCAAGCAGCAGTGCGAACAGCATTCCAACCACCCACAGAACCCACCGCAAGCGCCGCCACGGGGCCCCAAAATCCGAATACTGCAGAGGAATATCCACCATGTAAGCGGCGGTGTAACATAAGTTCATTACTGCAGCTGCGAATATCAGGAACAGGAAACCTTCTAAAGGTGGCGCATTATGGAAATGCGGCCAGGTTAGTGCAATCCAACCGACGACCACGGTTGCCAGTACTGCGTTGAACACGATCCGACGCGTCTCCCAATACCGAATCGCATCGGGAAGGGTGTCTTGTGTTTGATGCCCCATTAGCGGCTCTCCACTTTGGATGCGCAGTTCTTGGAATAGTCTATAACCGTCCGGTCTTAAGTAAGTGACCAGGACGCTCGCTTGAGCCTACCCCTGGTTGGTCAGGCCAGGGGGGCTTTCCTCTTGAGTTTCTTCAACCTGGCAGGTGCCGGATTGCTTCAGTGGCTATCTTCTCAAAGGAAACCTGTCAGGGCGTGCGGAGAGGATTGCCTTCCAGAATGGTTTCCACCTCATCGCGCCCTGGCAAGTCAGCGAAGTCATAGCGTGGCGGAAGCGCAAATACATATTTGGCATTGCGCCCCAGTTCGATAGTAATTCCACCGGCGCTAACACTGTAGTTGCCCTGCTGAAGCGAATTCCATTGGGCAATAGTAAAAATCATGATCGGGATATCCCGTCTCGGATTCTCGGGAGTCCATTGAGGATGCCTTATGGAGATCATCGGGCCTTGCTCGATGGTTACTTCGGTCTGGCCATTGAAAGCATAGCCCAGCCACTTGTCGTTTAGGGTGGAGTATCCTTTCCAGCTAGCTGGCAACGAGAAGGTAAAACCAAATTCGGGGTTCCGGTATTCAATTCCTGTTGTCGGCCGCGGTGTCGGCAAAGGCGCTGCCACGGTTGGGGCGCGCCCTACACATCGCCCTGGCAACCAAAGCAAGGCCAGCGCCAGGAACTCGAAGTATCCTTCGTTACGCATCCTACCTCACTTCTTGCGGTTTACTTCACAACAGCCCCGAATCGACGCCAACTTGGTCAGCTCGAAGGAGGTATTGGGCAGCTTCACGTGACAGGCGTTGAACTAGGTCGGGGGTTCTTCCTCGGTGGACCCTATCCCAGGCACTCCCATTCCATCCCCAGAGCGCTTCATGGAATCCTGCGAGCTTGTCCCCTCCGACGGCGAAGAGCAGAAGGACTTGATGGCGAGTGTCGTACACCATGTGTTCGACACCCGTGATGTTGGGGTTCATGTCCGCTTTGCTCCAGTCTTCGCCATCCCACAGCCAGGTCACACCTTCGCCCGTAGATGGGTCGAACGTGAAAAAAAACAACCCGCCCGTGAGCGGCATCATAGCCCATCACCCCCGTACCAACCGGGATAGGGTAAAGCGCAGGATGCCGTTCAGTCCAATTCGTCCCATCCCATGTCCATGTGCCCTGGTCGAGGAGGATCACATTCTTGTGGGCGGCGTCGAAAGCGGAGCTGATGAATACTCCGGGTTCAGCCGGTGGGCTGACCTCAGGGTGCAACTGGATCCAAGTTCGGCCGTTCCAAGTCCAAGTGTCATCAAGGCTCATGCCCGCCCAGGCACTCACTGGGATCTCGCCTCCAAACAGCATCACAACTTGGCGAGCCGCGTCATACACCATTGTTTCCCCCACATTGGTTCCATACCGTGCTGGCGGAGAGACCGGAGGGTCCTGGCGGATCCAGTTCTCTCCGTCCCAGAGCCATGTGTCATTCAAAGGAATGTTCCCCGATCCGCTCCTTTCAGACATCCCGCCAAACAGCACGTCCGCCCGGATCGACTGGTCATAGACGAAACCGGCGCCAACGCGGCCAGGGGGCATGTTCTTGGGATGGCGTTGCTTCCAGCCTGAGACGTCCCAAACCCAGGTGACATCACAGAAGACGCATCCTGGTGGTGCCTGCGACCCACCGAATGAGACCACTTCTTCTCGTCCCTCGTCATAGACGAGTGATCTGCCGGAAAATAGTGGTGGGAAGGCATCGGGGGTCGGTATCTTGACACTCGGTTGCGTGAGAACCGCCGCGGTCACCGTCGCTGGTGACAAGACAGGTAGGGCTGTGGGTTGCTGGTCGCCAGGGACGCCGGGGACGAAGCGGGACGACCGGTCCCGTCAGTCATCGCTTGCCGATTTGCCTCCCGCAATTGGCATCCGATCAACACCAGGAGGAGAACTACTGTCACATGCCGCTTTGTCTGCTGTGCGTGCGTCGGATCAGCTCTCATCAGAAACCACTGCCTTTGAAAGTGACATCGGACACACGCTCCCTCCCTGACGCACGAGTGGCTGATGAAGGGTCTGCTCAGACGGATCCGGGACCGCTCTTTCGGTGTTCCCACTCATCCCATCCATCCTCTGTCTCGACCAGCAAGCCCGAGTTCCCCAACTGAGTACTCAACCAAAGTTAGGTGGCTCAGTCCAGGGATAGGGAACAACCCAGGGTTCGCTTTGCCGCATTTGTCCTTGAAACCCCTTTGGGGTGGTTTTTCGCACGCTGAGGAGTCGCTTGGATCACCGCGGCGGCAGGTTCCAGTGCGATCAGGGTTTCCTCACCAGAAACTCGGCTATACTCCGCGCTGTTCTGTTGAAGGCACCCAGCATCTTCGCGCCAAAAAGATCACTTGGCATCTGCTTGTTATCCGCCTTGAATGTACGGGGCGATTTCGGGTGAGAGAAATTCCTGTTTCAGCGCCTGAATGAGGATGTCGTAAGCATCTCCATTGCTGTAATGGCCAGAAAAATGCCAGGCGGGTTGAATATAAGGCGATCTCCTGCTCGCGTTCGGATCGTTGGCCTGATATAGCGGATTGCTGACCATATAAACCAATTCGATTTTTTCGATGGTAAGCGAGGGAGGCGTATGAGGTTCCGCCGTGTTCTGAATTTGCGGTTCATTTGAAACAAGAGGCTGGTCTGAAGTGATTGTCAACTCTACAGGCTTGCCGTTTTTTGGACTGATCGCAGTTGCACTGTTATAAACACGAATTGTTGGGTAGCCGCCGTATTTTTCATCAGGAATGATGAGCGCTTCTGTATTGCCCAGAACGTATTGATACGAAAGGGACCTGAAATTAAGGGACACTTTGGCCGCCTTGGACCGCCTTATGAGCTCCAGTACACCCTTCTCGCCTCCGCTGCCCGTCGTAGCTTGGTT